>Ga0209253_10000601_pt1 | contig 31310 bp, 29 predicted proteins | sample FrelakmetBRP12BR_FD_187145 | JGI IMG/M metagenome (GOLD analysis project Ga0209253, IMG submission 187145) | Freshwater lake sediment microbial communities from the University of Notre Dame, USA, for methane emissions studies - BRP12 BR (SPAdes)... | ecosystem: Environmental > Aquatic >... | reverse complement strand
GCGCCGTTTTTCTCCTTCGTTGCGACGCTCTTTATCTTCATCGCCGCCTGCAACCTGCTGGCGGTCGTCCCCGGTTACCAGCCGCCAACCGGCTCGCTTTCGACCACGAGTGCACTGGCGCTCTGCGTCTTCGTCGCGGTGCCGCTGTACGGCGTACGTCGCCTGGGATGGCGGAACTATCTCAGGAATTATCTCGAACCGACCCCGCTCATGTTGCCGCTGAACATCGTCGGCGAAATGGCGCGCACCCTGGCGCTGGCCGTGCGGCTCTACGGCAACGTGATGAGCGGCGCCGTGGTAGGCGCGATTCTCCTGACTATAGCGCCGCTGTTCTTTCCGGTGCTGGTGCAGGCACTGGGATTACTCACCGGGGTCGTTCAGGCATATATCTTTGCCTTGCTGGCCACCGTGTTCCTAGCCGCAGGCGTTGCCGCGCAGAACAATGAAACGGGAGATTTGCCGAAGCGCGCCCCGACGCCGGACGCGGTCACCGCCCGCCCCAACCTGGACGGCAGCGAAGTTTCCCATGATTGACGAAGGAGTGACCTCGTGGATGCCACACTCGTGATCGGCTTGGTCTCCATCATCACCGCTGGGCTGACCGTCGCCATCGGTACGACTGGTCCGGCCCTCGCCGAAGGGCGGGCGGTGTCCCAGGCCCTGGCCGCCATTGCCCAGCAACCGGACGAGGCAGCAACGCTCAGCCGTATTCTGTTCGTTGGCGTGGCGATGATCGAATCCACCGCCATCTATTGCCTGGTGATCTCGATGATCCTGATTTTCGCCAATCCCTTCTGGAACCACTTCATCGCCGCAGCGGCGCGCTAGGGATGCAGCTGGACTGGTTTACCGTCCTCGCCCAGATCTGCAACTTTCTGCTGTTGCTGTGGTTGCTGAAGCGCTTCCTGTATCGCCCGATCCTCGACGCTATGGCGGCCCGCCAGCAACGGATCGCCACCGCGCTGACGGAGGCCCAGTCCAAGGCAGCGACGGCCGAAGCGCTGCAACGCGACTATCTGGCGCGGCAACAAGAGCTCGCGGCGAGCCGTGAGACCTGGCTCGCGCAGGCGCAAGAAGAAGTCGCGGCACAGCGGCAAACCTGGCAAGCGGAAGCGCGGGCCGAGGTGGACGCGCAGCGGGCGCGCTGGCAGACGGAACTGCAGCGCGACCAAGACGAACTTCGTCGCTCGCTGGAGCGCGAGGCGGCACAGCGGCTGCTGGCGCTGGCTCGGCGAACGCTCGGCGATCTGGCCAACGCCGAACTGGAAGCACAAGCGGCATCCGTCCTGGTGACGCGACTGGAAGCGCTGGAGGACAAGACGGCGCAAGCGCTGGCCAAGGCCGCTCAAGAGGGCTGCACCATCGTCACCGCCTTTCCGCTGCCGGAAGCGCAGCGCCAGACGCTTACCGCGGCTCTGAGACAGTTTCTTGACCCCGGGCTGAATCCGGACTTTCGCAACGATTCCAGCGCGCCTTGGGGCATCATCCTGGAAACGCCCAGCCAGCGGCTGAGCTGGACCCTGGACAGTTATCTCGACGGGTTCACTTCCGAATGGCAGGCGCTGAGTCCGCCCGCGCGTAGCACCGCCCCATGATGCCTTCGGAGTGGTTTGCCGGCTTCGACGCCGCGCTGAGTCGATACACCCCACCTTTGCGCTGCGTGGAGACCGGCCTGGTGACTGCCGTCGCTCAGGGTCTGGCGCGGGTTCACGGCCTGCCCGGGGTGGCGGCGATGGAGCTGGTCCGCTTCGCCGACGACTCGACGGGTGTCGCCTTCGACCTCGGCGAGGCGGAAGTCGGGGTGGTGCTCTTGCGCAGCCAGGGTGGTTTGCAGGCTGGCACGATGGTGGAACGCACCGGGCGGGTGCTGAACACGCCGGTCGGCACGGAACTGCTGGGACGGGTATTAAACGCGCTCGGCGAGCCGCTCGACGACGGCGGCCCGATCACGACCGGGGAACGCTGGCCGGTGGAGCGGCCGGCGCCGCCGATCATGGCCCGTGCGCCCGTCAGCGTGTCGCTGGCGACCGGGATCAAGGCGGTGGATGCGGCCATTCCCATCGGCCGCGGGCAACGGGAACTGATCCTGGGGGATCGCCAGACCGGCAAGACCACCCTGGCGCTGGACATCATCCTCAACCAAGGCGACAGCGGGGTGCTCTGCGTCTATTGCGCCGTTGGCCAGCGCAGTGCGGCGGTGGCGCAGGTGATCACTGCAATGCGCCGGCAGCACGCCCTGGCTTACACCGTGGTGCTGGTGGCTGGGGGCGAAGAAGCACCGGGTCTGCAGGTGATTACGCCCTACGCCGCGACCAGCATCGCGGAGTGGTTCATGGCGCAGGGACGCGACGTGCTGATCGTGTACGACGACCTGACCCGCCATGCCCAAGCCTATCGGGAACTCTGCCTGCTCTTGCGTCGCCCGCCGGGACGCGAGGCTTTTCCGGGCGACATCTTTTACCTCCACTCGCGCCTGCTCGAACGCGCGGCTCGCCTGCGCCCCGAACATGGCGGCGGATCGCTGGCGGCGCTACCGATCGTGGAAACCGAGGCGCAGAACCTGGCCGCCTACATTCCCACCAACCTGATCTCGATTACCGACGGGCAGATTTATCTCTCGCCGACGCTGTCCCGGAAGGGCATCTGGCCGGCGGTGGACATCGGCAAATCGGTGTCGCGCGTGGGTGGCAAGGCGCAGTTGCCAGCCTACCGCGCAGTGGCCGGGGAACTGCGGCTGGCCTATGCCCAGTTCGAGGAGTTGGAGGCATTCGCACGGTTCGGTACTCGCCTGGACGACGCCACCCGCCGTGCCATCGACCGGGGACAGCGGCTGCGGGAAGTGCTCAAGCAGCCGCCCTATCAGCCGCTGCCTGCAGCCGAACAGATCGCCGTGCTCCTGGCTGCGACCCAGGGCCTGTTCGACCCCGTACCGCTGGAGCGAATCAGCGTGGCCGAAAGCACTGTACGGGCAGTGGCGACGACCGACTGCGCGGAGATCGGCCAGCGCATCACCGCCGGTGCTGACCTGAGTGAAGGCGATCGTGATGCCCTGCTCGGTGCCGCCCGGGCGGCTCTCGCGAAGTTTCCTCCGCAGTAACGACAACCCTCCGCCATGCCGACGCTGGACACCCTGCAGCGCACCGTTGCCACGGTGGAAAACCTGCAGGGCATCGTCCGCACCATGAAGACGCTCGCTGCGGTGAGCATCCGCCAATACGAACAGGCGGTTGCGGCGGTCGAACATTACGAGGGGGCGGTACGGCTGGGATTGACTGCTGTCTTGAGTGACAAGGCGGCGCCCGTCCGTCTCCAGCCTACGCCGTCATCGCCCGGCAAGCGCGAGAACGTTGTAGGTATGGTGGTGTTCGGGTCCGATCATGGCCTGTGCGGGCGTTTCAACGAAGACCTCGCGGAGCACGTCCGCGCGGCGCTGGCCGAGTTTCCCGCCCACGCTCATCGCATCATGGCGGTTGGGGCACGGTTGGCGGCCTTGCTGGAGAACCTGGACCTGGCCCCGGAGCAGACTTTCTACACCCCCGCCGCCGCGACCGGCATCGTGCAAACGCTGCGCCAAATGTTGCCCGCGCTGGAGCAGTGGCGGCATACGGGACTCGAACGCTTGCTGTTATGCCATCAGCGTCCTCGCTCCGGAATGCATCCTGTGCCCCGGTCGGTGGTCCTGCTCCCACTCGACCCGGCCACCTTCCTGAGCCCGCAGCCCTGGCCGGGGCGCTCCCTGCCTGGCCATTACGGCGACCGGGAAGCCCTGCTCACCACCCTGCTCCGCGAATGGCTGTTCATCGCCTTCTTCCGTGCCTGCGGCGAGTCTTTGGCCAGCGAACATGCGAGCCGCCTGCTGGCGATGCAGAACGCCGAGCGCAACATCGAGGAGCGGCTGACGGCATTGCATACGGTCTATTATCAACAGCGCCAGGAAGCGATCACCACCGAGTTGCTGGATGTCATCGTCGGATTCGAGGCGCTGCTGGGTCTGCCTCGACAGCACGTGACCGAGAAAAGCCAATAGCGCGAGGGTGAGTGGCAACAGCACCCTCTCCACCGGGCTTTGACACGCTGACACATTTCGATAATATTCGAAACGTAAACTTTGTGTAACCTATCAACTCCACTCAACGATCCCATTCCCATGAAGCGATTCCATGTCCACCTCGCCGTCGCGGATCTCGACGCGAGCGTGGCTTTCTACCGAGCCCTTTTCGCGGCCGAGCCGACCGTGCTGAAACCAGACTACGCGAAGTGGATGCTGGACGATCCGCGCGTCAACTTTGCCATATCGAACCGCGGTCGCCACGCGGGCCTCGATCATCTGGGTATCCAGGCAGAGAGCGACGAAGAGCTCAATGTACTGCACCACCGCCTCGACGCCGCCGCGCTCCCCGAGGTCACCCAGGAGCAGGCCGCCTGCTGCTATGCACGTTCGAATAAACATTGGACGGTGGACCCGCAAGGGGTCGCGTGGGAATCCTTCCACAGCCTGGACACCATCCCGATGTTCGGCGAAGACGACGTGCCCGCGGCGAGCGAGCCCAAGGCTTCGGCCTGCTGCGCGCCCGCCGTCAACTCCGTGAAGGTCGCCTTCCCCGGGCCGCGCCGTCGCACCTAAAACCCGTTTCCCCACAGCCGGAGAGAAATCCGATGAACGAGCAACGCCCCTACAACGTCCTGTTCCTTTGCACCGGCAACACCGCACGCAGCATCCTGGCAGAGGCTTACCTCAACGCCGCAGGCCGCGGGAAGTACCGCGCCTTCTCGGCCGGCAGCCATCCGAAGGGGACCGTCAATCCGTTCGCGCTCGAGATCCTACAGAAGCACGACATCGACACCACGGGGCTGCGCAGCAAACCTTGGGAAGAGTTCGCCCAACCCGGCGCTCCGGCCTTGGATTTCGTCTTCACCGTCTGCGACAATGCCGCCGGCGAGGTCTGCCCCGTCTGGCCGGGCCAGCCCATGACGGCGCACTGGGGCGTCGAGGATCCCGCGGCCGTGGAAGGCACCGACGACAACAAGCGCCGCCCGTTCTTCCGCGTTTACGCGCATCTGCAGAACCGCATCAACATCTTCATGAATCTGCCCATCGACAAGCTCGATCGCCTATCCCTCCAGAAGCGGCTCGACGACATCGGCAAGATGTCACGGACCGAGGCACCGGCAGCGTGAGTACGCTCTTGCAAGGTAGTGCCAAGGGCTCGACCGGACGGCAATCAGCGGCAACTGCGCTCGGTGTAGCAGGTTGACGTAGTTGGGGTCGCATATTCGACTCCTGGCCGACATCGAGTCCAGGGTCTTCGCCGGATGGTGCAGCAGTAGCCCCGCCCTGCGATCGGCAGGCCCTTGCCCGGCGCCGCATGGTAGATTCGCACGATTCTCCCGAGCAAATCACGGAACTGCGCCCCCGTGAAGCAGCGCGAGTTCGGTGTGCGGCGGGTTCGAAGGCGGTCGCTTCGTCACTCACTGACGGGACTCAAGAGAATCGCTGTCTTTCGCTCCAGGGCAATGCAAGCGGACCGCGTCAGCCACTGACCACTACGCCAATGGCGTACACAAGGATACAGATTGCGACCGCCAACGCGAACACATACAGCGGGTAGAGGCCGGAAGACTTCTTCGAACTCGTCGACATGCTCCCCCCTCTTGCCAAATTTCACCCTCGAAGCCTAACCCGTCCCGCCTAACACATCACATACGCGACGGGTAACCATCGCGTAATTGGGCTAGGGGTACCGGCGATCCGAGCGCCTCTAGGCTTTGACAAGAGGCTGCAGCGTGCGCATGGCACAGGATTCGCGTACCAGCGGTTCGCACGGTGGAAGATGTCGACGATCAAGGACTCGGCAAAGTTCAGCTGTCGTGACACTCTGTGGTAGGATGCGCCCCCGATCGCCCCGGTCCCGTACCGGATTCCGCATCAACGAAGGGAGAGGAGAGGCCGATGTCACCTCGCAACTCGCTCCGCGTGCTCGCCACTGCGTTCTTCGTACTACTGGTTACCCCTGCCGCAATCGCCGACGACACTACAATGCAACAATTCAGCCCCGTACGGGATCGCGCGACTGTGATGGCCCGCAGGCTGCTCCGCGCAGTGGGTGACATCCAGACAGGTGTCGCCTCCTTTTATCACCACAGCCTGCACGGCGTGAAGACCGCAAGCGGCGAGCTGTATGACCAGCAGGCAATGACCGCCGCACACCCGACGCTGCCGATCGGCACGGCGGTCAAGGTCACCAACCGGCACAACCGGCGATCGGTGATCGTGCGTATCAACGATCGCGGTCCCAACTTCGGGAGCCGCATTCTCGATCTTTCCCGGGCAGCTGCAGCAGAACTCGGGATGCTTCGCCGTGGCCTCGCGCCGATTACCCTCGAAGTGCTCGCGCTGGCATACTAGGGACGTTGAAGTTCTGGTAAGGCCTTCCGCCTAAACGGAAGAGGACGTGGTCTGGCTCGTCTTCTTCTTCGGATCGGGTTCGGCGGAGCTCCCGACTCAATATGCCGCCGACACACTGAGCCGAAAGATCCGCGGTTCCACCGGATGGAAGTGCAGGTCGGCGATGCCCTCGGCAGGCTCGCCGGGCAGACGCGACACATAGTAGTAGTTGATGTCGTTGTCGTTGCTATTGAAGATGTTGAAAACATCGAGCCACATGCGCCATTGATCGTTGAAGGCGTAACCCACGCGTCCGTTGAACTGCGACAGCGACGGCGCGCGCGCACTGTTGTCCTCGATGAGCGGAATGTCGGCGATGTAGCGCCAGCGCAGACTACCGAACCACTTGTTGAGGTTACCGATGGTAATGCCGGCCGAAGCAACCGTCCCGGGTGCGCCGGGGATGCGGTCGCCCGCGGGATCGAACTCGGTAAAGCGCGCGCGGGTGAACGCGAGTGCGAGGTCCATTGCAAGCCAGCTCGCCGGCGCATATTGCACGAGCCATTCGAGTCCGCTGCGCCTGGACGCGCGGCTTGGCTCGGTGGTCCCGGCATCGCCGATGAAGAGCAGCTCGGAGTCCTGCCTGAGCGTCCAGAGCGCGAGGGTAGTGCTAAGGCCCGGCAGCGGTTGGCTGCGCAGTCCGATTTCGTAGCCGTAAGTCGAGACCACCGGCGTCACGGGCTGAACGAGCTCCCCTGTTTTCGGATCAATGCGGGTGGTGGTACCGCGCGCGTCGTTGCTGTGCAGGCCCTTGCCCCAGTTCAGGAACAGCTCGGTCTGCGCCCAGGGACCGAAGATCGCGGAGAGTTTGGGCGAGACCTGCGAATCGGACGTCTGCCCCGAATTGACAGAGCGATCGCTGTCCACGTCGAACCGGAAGTAGTCGTAGCGCAGACCGGCGAGCGTGCGGAACCAGGGCGTCCATTCGACCGTGTTGGAGAGATAGGCCTGCGGATTGATGATCGTGACCTCATCCTCGCGCGTCGCGGAAAGAATTTGCCTGGCGCGGGTCGCATACAGGGCCACCGGGTTCAGGCGGTCGCGCCGTAACTGCACGCCAACAGTGTTGCTCACGGGACGGCCGCCCCACTGCGTGAGCCAGGTCTGGTTGGCGCTTCCGCCCAGAAGCGTGCGATTCTCCGCCTGCTTGAACTGGTCGCCGTTCTCCGGGTCGTCGAGCACGTAGGTGAAGTTTGAGAAGAGGTTCAAGCGCGAACGCACGGCGTACAGGTTGGCGTAGCGACTGACATTGCCCTCGGACTGCCGCCACTCGCCGGACAGGCTGAAGCGTTGCGAGCTGCCGCCGTCGGTGGTGTCAATCGCTCCGAAGCGGTCGATGAGACCAGCATCGACGGCGCGTTGGGGAATCTGGTCGGTCGCGCTCCAGCTCGCGTAATACCCCATCGCGGTCACGTTGAAGCCGTTGTCCGGCGTGCCCTGGGTGTAGCGCAAAACGCCGCTGTACTTGTTGAAATTAGCGGGATTCACCCAGGGCCCGTTGCTGTGTTGATACTCCAGGCCATAAACCAGGTTGCCGGGGCCCACCGCCGGTGATCCCGCCAGCACCGCACGGGCGTAGCCGTAAGACCCGCCGGTCAAGGTCGCGATGTTGGAGGGCAGCTTGTCCGCGTAAAAGATGCGCGCCGAACCGACGGAAGCAAAGTCCCCATCTTCGGCGTAATACGGTCCCTTCTTGAACAGGATGCCCGAGATAAGCTCCGGGATCACAAAGTTCAGGTCCAGGTACCCCTGGCCGTGGGCACTCGTCGGCTGGTTGACGGGCATGCCGGCGACCCAGGTGGCGAAGTCCGTCCCGTGGTCGAGGTTATAACCGCGCAGGAAGTACTGATTCGCCTTGCCGTCGCCGGAGTGCTGCGTCACGACCATACCGGGCACGGTCTCGAGGACTTCGCCGGGGCGGAGCAGGGGTCGCGCGAGGATGCCCTCGCGGGTGACGAAGCCCTCGCTCGCCGACTCCCCGGTGCCGGGTTCGAACTCGTAGCGGGCGAGCACGTCGACCTTCGGTGCGAGGGTGGTCTGTTCGGCCACCGCAGCGCGGACAGGAAGAACGGCCTGGACACTCAACGCTAGGAGGCCAATTAAGCGAAGTTTTCTATTCTTCATAAAAAACCCCCAAAAAAAACGTCGCTAGCAATTCATTACGTCCTGGAATAGGTACCAGAGAGCGCGGGGCGTGCGAGGCGGACCGAGACGAGAAAGCTCAAGCCGAGGATCACGATCACGGCGATCCCGATCGCCAGCTCCTTACCGTCGGTCCAGGCGTCCAGAGCCGGCGAAAAGTAGCGCCCGGCGCCAAACATCGCGACGAAGAGTGAGAGCCCCGCCACCGCGAGCCCCATCGTCCGCGAGGCGACGCGCGCGATGCCGTCCGCACGCGCGATGAGACGCGAGATCCAGAGGCCGTTGATGCCGTCCATCACCAGCATTCCGAACATGAACATCAGACCGAGCGCGGCGGCGTGCAGCGCACTGCCGAGCTGCGCCCCCATGAGGGCGAACAGCGCCGCTTGGCTCATGGTGTCGAAAGAGAGCGCGAAGAGTGCCCCGACGCCTGCGACGAGCCAGGGGCTTTCGGTCTGCTGCAGTCGGCCGAGCCAGCCGCTTTTCAACCCAGCCGGCCGCACCACCTCAGACGGGTCAGCGCGCAGCACCGTAGTCAGGTTCATGAGACCGAGCGCGAACAGAAATGCAATCGAAATCCACGCCCCCAGATCAGCCACCCACGAGGGAACCTCCCATTGCCGCACGACCGTGCCGACGGCCACCGCAATTGCCACTACGACAGCGCCATGGCCAAGGGAAAACAGGACCCCACACCAGCGTGCCAGCGTTGGTCGCGAACGAGCGTTGAAGCGCGTCAAGCCGTCGATCGCCGCCAAGTGGTCTGCATCCAACCCATGCCTAGCGCCGAGTGTCACCGCCAGTCCCATCAGCGCCAGCCAGTCCCCAGCCAGCCAGTCCCCAGTCAGCATCCCCATCGCGCTCCTTCCCGAGGGGCATAATAAGCTTTGTCTTAGGAAAAATCACCTATTGCTCTTAACACAAGCCGCACCCCAGGAGTCGCGAGCGTTTGCGCTCAAACTCCCGATACTGGAAGTGTGAGCGTGAACAAGGCACCCCCGTCCGGATGGTTGGCGCCTGTCAACCGTCCGCCATGCCGCTCCACGACACCGTAGCTGATCGACAGTCCGAGGCCCGTTCCCTTCCCTACCGGCTTTGTGGTGAAAAAAGGGTCAAAGATCTTACCCAGCGCCGACTCGTCGATGCCAGGCCCATTGTCATAGAAGGTCACGACAACTTGTCCATGGCGCAGCTCGCCTCGAATGAAGAGCTTGGGTTTGCGGACACCCGCGGTCGCATCCACCGCGTTCTGCACCAGGTTGATGACCACTTGCTGCAACTGCCCTGGCGAGCCCCGCACCGGCAGATCCGGCGGCAGGTCACGTGCGACACTGAATGATTTCGCCCGCGACTGGACTACCCAGCGCACCGCAGTGTCGATCACATCCGTAAGGTTGAAGGGCCGGCTCTCGTCCTTGCCCATGGCCGAGAAACGCTTCAGCCCATCGACAATGTCGCGGGTGCGCTCCGCGCCCTCTATGGTGCCGGCGAGCAGCGGCCCCAGATCCTCCAGGATGCGGTCGATCCGGAGCTCGCGGCGCAACGCCTCGATCTCAGCCGGCGGCGCTCCCGCGTGCACGGTGTTTAGGTACCGCGAGAGTCGCTCCATGTAGCGCGTGAGCGAATGCGCGTTGCCGAGCACGAAACTGATCGGATTGTTCAGTTCGTGGGCCACGCCCGCGACCAGGCGCCCCAACGATGCCATCTTCTCGGCATGCAGGAGTTGCTGCTGGGCCGCCTTCAATTCCTGGTGGGCCTCGTGCAGCGCGTGGTACGCCCGCCGCAGCTCCCCGATGGGGCGCCCTGCCAACACGACACCCACGACCTTTCCCACCTTGTTGTGCCGTGGCGCGCAGTTGAGCGAGGCCGGATTGCACTGACCATCCTCGCTGCGAAAGACCACCTCGCAATCGGTGACCGGATCCACCCGTACTCGGGCGAAGATCGCCTCCATCTTCTGCCGTGATTCGTCGTCCGCCAGCAGGGATCCAATCGGCATTCCGTGCAATTGCTCCTCCCTCTTCCCCAGCAGTTGCGTGGTTGCGGCGTTCACCTCTTGGATGACACCAGTGCGGTCGCAAATGATCAGGAGATCGGTCATCGAGCCAAGCACGCTGTAGAGGAACTGCTGCGTCTCTTCCAGTGCGGCGTTCTTCTGTTCGAGGGCGACTTCGTACTGGAGCAGCTCGTTGTAGACCTCGTCCATCTTGCGGATGACTTCGATCCAGCTCTCCTCCCCAGTACCGGCGCTGGCGCGCGATACTGCTCCCCCGCGATCCGTCCCCAGAGCTTGTCGCAAACTCATGCGCTCGTGCATGCCCGGTCCTCCCTAGCTCTTCGGATGGCTATGGACATGGGCGTGCCCGCCCGACTCGAGGTCAGCGGGCACCAAGTTGAGCGCGCCATGGCGCACGCCCGGCTCCGCCATCAGCTTCTCGGCGAACCGCCTGACGTCCCCGGTCCGTCCGCGCACGATCACACTCTCGATGCAGTTCTCGTGGTCCAGGTGGGCGTGCATGGTGGAAACGACCACGTCGTGATGATCGTGCTGATAGGCGGTCAGCCGCTCCGCGAGCTCGCGCTGGTGATGGTTGTAGATGTAGCTCAAGTTCCCGACGCAGAAGGGGGCCTGGTCGGTGCGCAAGCGGTGACTTTCCAACTGCTGCCTCAAAATATCGCGGACCGCTTCGGACCGATTCTGGTAGCCCCGCGCGCGAATCAGGGAATCGAACTCCCTGGCGAGCCTCGCATCGAGCGAGATCGTGAAGCGCTCGGTCATCTCAGTGATCCTCGTCCGGGTCCGTGTCGCGGAGGCAGAAGAGCTTCGCCCGCTGCGCGCTAAAGCCTACGCCGCGGCGCCCTCGGCGGCAATCCACCAGCGACTTGTGCCATGCCGCGGGATCAGTGGCGCGTCTGCGAGAAGTGGCCGCGAAGGAAGCCTCGCTTGCTGAGATCGATCGGCGCGCTGTTCCTGTGAACCGTGCCTTCGGGTTCGCTCTTGCACTCCTCTCGCGCCGCAGCAGCCTGGACCTTGTTCGCCGCATCGGCATCGATCAGCAGCGCAAGCGCCGCCTCCGCGACGCTCACCGCCTCGTCCTGAGACGAGAAGCCCGCCATCGGGGAGAAGAGCGAAAAATACTGATACTCTCCCACCCCCGCTTCTTCGCTGCCGAAGAGCTCGTAAGATCCCGATGCAAGGCTATGCCAACGCTTGGCGCCGAGAACCATGCGGGTCCAGCGCGCACCGCGCGCCGGCAGCAGCATCAGGTTCATGAACCAGGGCGTGACCAGCACGCCGAGCCAGCCGTCCTCGGTGCGCCGAAATCCAACCGCCTCGACGCGCAAAGCGTGATTGCAAAGCGGGACGTCACCCATGCGATGCCGGTAAACGCCTTCGAAAACGCGTTCGAGGGTCGAAGCAGGATTGTCGGCGAAACCGAAGTGCTCGGCGACAATCGTCGGGCCTTCGTGCCGGAGAAAGCGTCCGCCGGCTGTCATGAACTCACCTCTCGTGTTGCGACGAGGCCGAGCGGCTGCACGCCGGGCCCACCTCCCTCGCTCCCCAGGAGCAAGTGTTCCATCAGGAGCAGGGATTCAAGCGCCTCGTCCTGGTCAACCATCTCGACGACATAGCGGCCTGAACGAACCAGCACATAATCGCCGACGGCGACCGGTTCGCTCATGAGCGCAGTGCTCACCTCCCGCTCGACGCCGAAGCACTCGACCCTGGCGTGCCCGTCAAGCACCGCGGTAACCCGGGACGGGATGGCCATGCACATCGCTCTCCCCCTAAGCAGCTTTCCGGAGCGCGGGCTGCACGCCTCGCGCCACGAGCTCCTCCACGACTCGCGCAACCACGTTCGGGACGAGTGCCGCAACCTGCGGGGACAGATCCAGGCAGAGGTCAAGGGACACCGGCTGCACCCCGATCAACGTAAGACTTTCCGGGCTCTCGCCGGTGAGCTTGAGGGCCGCCAACACGTCGCACAGCCCAACCTGATGGGGTGAGAGCTTGGCAGTGAAGAACGCGGGGACTTCGTCCCCGCGCAGGGTGATGATGTTCGCCGGCGGCATACCCGCCTGGACGGCATCGACGATAACGACGTGGTCTGCTCGGGCAAGGTCATCCAGCATCTCCATGCCCGAGCAGCCACCGTCGATCACCTCGACGTCCGGCGGCAGATCATAACGCCGGGCGAGCTCCTCCACTGTCCGAACCCCCACGCCTTCATCCGACATCAAAATGTTCCCGATCCCGAGGACGACTATCCGCACGTGCATGTTTCCCGATGGACTCGATTCCGCCTGAAGCGGAGAAACGGATGAAGGGGTGCCGGCCTACCGCACGCTCACCTTCATGATCTCGCGCTGCTTCGTATCGACCATGTGAATCGCGCATGCGAGGCAGGGGTCGAACGAGTGAACGGTGCGCAACACCTCAAGCGGCCGCTCCGGATCGGCGATCGGTGTGCCAACGAGCGACGCCTCGTAAGGTCCGGGCGTGTCCTTTTCGTTGCGCGGCGCCGCGTTCCAAGTGGTCGGGACGACCGCCTGGTAGTTCTTGATCTTGCCGTTCTCCACCACCACCCAGTGCGACAGCAGACCACGCGGGGCTTCGTGGATGCCGAACCCCTGCTGCTCGCCTTTCGGGAACACCGGCTTGTTGAAGGTCTTGAGATCGCCCTTGGCCAGATTTTCCATCAGCATCGTCCACTGGGCGTCGAGGACCTCTACGTTCACCGCACACATCACCGCACGCGCCGCGTGGCGACCGATCGTCGAGTGCAGCGCGGTGAGCGGCACTTCGATCTTGCCAACCGTGGACACGATCTCGATCACGCGGTTCAGGTGCTGCATGGTTGGTTCGTGCTTCGCCGCCACCGCACACATCACCCGCGACAAGGGACCCACTTGCGCTGGTTCTCCCGCGAAGGTGGGCGACTTTACCCACGAGTACTTGCCGCTCTCTTGCCAATCGGTGTAATCGGGCACCGTCTCCCCCTTATAGGGATGCAGGGCGCTGCCGCCGCCTTTGTACCAGGAGTGCTTGACCGACTCCGCGACGTTGTCGCGCAGGAGTGCGTCCCCGAACTGCGTGATCGGCTTGTAGCTCTCGAGGTTGCCGGCTTTGATGTAGCCACCGGGGGTGACGAACTGGGTGCCCTTCGGGTCGAGCGGGAAATCCGGCGCCGCGAGATAGTTCGTGACACCCGAACCGTACTTCGTCCAGTCCGCATAGAAGGCACCGATGGCACCGACGTCGACGAGATAAACGTTTTGCACGAAATCCCGCAGCTCGTCGATGTCGCTCTTCACAGCCAGCAGGCGCTCGATCGACAGCACGGACTGGCTGTCTACAGCGATCGGATTGGAAACGCCGCCAACTGCGACGTTCTGGACGTGGGGCGTCTTGGAGCCGAGGATGCTGACGATCTTGTTGGCCTTGCGCTGCACTTCCAAAGCCTGCAGGTAGTGCGCCACGGCGAGCAGGTTCACCTCGGGCGGCAGCTTCATCGCCGGGTGGCCCCAGTAGCCGTTCGTGAAGATCCCAAGCTGCCCCGTGTTCACGAACCCGGCCAGCTTCTCCTTCACCTTGCGCATCTCGTACTTGCCGTTGCCAGTCCAGGTGGAGAGGCTCTCGGCGAGCGCCGCCGTCTTGTCGGGGTCGGCCTTCAGCGCGGACACGACGTCCACCCAGTCGAGCGCCGAGAGATGGTAGAAGTGCACGATCTCGTCATGGACCGCGTGCGCGGCGATGATCATGTTCCGGATGTACTGGGCGTTGACCGGTATTTCCATGTTGAGGGCGTTTTCGACCGCGCGTACCGACGCGATGGCATGGACGGTCGTGCACACGCCGCAGAATCGCTGCGTGATGGCCCAGGCATCCCGCGGGTCGCGACCGAGGAGGATGACTTCGATCCCGCGCCACATCTGCCCCGAGGCCCAAGCTTTCTTGACGCTGCCCCCATCCACCTCGCAATCGATGCGTAGATGCCCCTCGATGCGGGTAATTGGATCGATGGTGATACGTTTCGACATTTTCTTGGTCTCCTAGTCGGACTAGCTCGCCGCGGCAGCTTTCGGCGCAGGCTCTTGCGCGGGCAGCACGGGTAGCAGGCGCACAACGATGATGAAGGCGAGTATTTCCATGGCGATGAAGCCCAGCGACACCATCATCTCGGGTAGTGATGGAAAATAGTTCCAGCCGTCGCCCGTTACATAGGCGGTGAAGTAGCAGTTGATGCGGTAGATCATGCCCTGCAGCGCCATCGCGACCGCCGCGAGGAAGAGTTTCTGCGGATTGCGACGCAGACGCGGCGTCCAGAGCAGGACGAGCGGGATCACCACCAGGATGTTCTCGATCCAGAACATCACCGACCGGATGCCCGGCACAAAGGCATATCCGAGCGCTCCACGCCAGATCAGGTCACCGAACCGCGCTACGAGATAGGCGATGAGGAACCATTTCAACACCTGACCGACACCGGAGAAGATGTCCATCTCCAGCGGGCGCCGGAAGCCGACCGAGGACACGGACGCTTCGAAGATGACCATCGAGTAGCCCATCGCGAGACACGAAATCAGGAACAGCAGCGGCAGCACCGGCGTTTGCCACAGGGGGTGAATCTGCTCGCCGAATATCACCAGCATCGAGCCAAGCGAGCTTTGGTGCATCGCCGGCAGCAGCACGCCCAGGGCGATGAAGAAGAACAGCCATTTTTCAAGCTTCTTGCGCAAGCCGTACATACCGAATTTTTCCATGACCGTCGGCGTGAACTCGATCCACATCACCAATATGTACGCGGTCATGCACACTGCCAGCTCGAAGATGACGGAGTTCACCTGGGCGTAGCGCGGCCAGAACACGTGCCAGAAATTCCAGTAGCGCCCGAGGTCAAAGAAGAGCGACGTTGCCGCCAGCGTGTAGCCGAACAAAGATGCCAGCAGCGCTGGCCGCACCAGGGGATGGTAGCGGCCCTTGTTGAAGACGTAGACCACCAGTGCCATCGCGAAGCCGCCGCAGGACAGGGCAGCGCCGATGACCAAGTCGTAGACCATCCAGATGCCCCACGGATAGCCGTCGTTGATATTGGAGACCGCGCCGATCCCGAAGATCAGCCGCTTCCCAATGAAGAACAGCCCGATGAGAGAGAGCAGTCCGAGAAAGACCGTCCAGGGGGTGATCAGTTTGCCGCCCAGCGGGGCGGGCGCAGGATGAGCGTCCGAGCCTGCCATGTCATTCTCCTTTGCGGTCGCCCGCTTGCGTGTGGTCCGGTTCGCCGGCTTCGCCCAGTGCCTTCGCGCTGCGCTTGGCCACGAGCACGAGTGCACCCAAGAAGGCAATCGGGGCGATCATGCCGTGGTAGATCCGTCCCTGCAGCGACTCCGAGACGTTCGCGGGAGCCACATCCGGGAGCGGCTTCTTGTCGAGCTTGTCGAAGGGAACGGCCGATAAATGCAAGACCTGCGTGCCGCCGATTTCCTTCTCACCCCAGACGTGATCGATGTACTTGGCCACCGGGCCAACAAACGTGTCGCTGGATCCGATGTGACCGCGAGGAAACTCGGTTTCCGTTCCAGGGGTGAGTGCCTTGCGCCGCGCGATTTCCTTCTTCAGTTCTTTCACCGGGCCGTAGAGCGTGGCGCCGGTGGGACACACTTCCGCGCACGCCGCATACTTCCCTTCCGCCATTCGGTGCTTGCACAACTGGCACTTGGCAATGTACGGGAAGGTCTGATCGTAGGTGAAACGCGGCACCCCGAACGGGCATGCCGCCACGCAGTATCGACAGCCGATGCAAGCGTCCTTGCTGTGGCTGACGATGCCGCTCACTGAGTCCTTCGTCATCGCCCCCACCGGACAGCACGAGACGCACGAGGCGTCAACACAGTGGAAGCACGACAGCTTGGTGAAGGCGTAGCCGTCGAGGGTGTCCTTCTCATCGCTGTCGCCGCCGACGTAGGCCTTGATGATGTTGATCGTGTGACCCGAGATATCGAGCGGTGCATCCCAATAGGTGCTGCCTTCGATCTCGTTGAACTCCGGCGCGAGGTCGTTTTCCGCTTTGCACGCGGACATGCATGCCCGGCAGCCGATGCACAGCGTTCCGTCGAAGAGCAACCCGACAGCCCCTTGGGGCATCTCTCGCTTCTCACGGGCTTCGACGGGGGCCGCACAGGTGGCCGCGAGCGTTCCGCCCGCCGCAGCCTTCAGAAAGTTGCGCCGATCCATACCCATGGTTCACCCTCCCTTCTTTTCGGCCGGCCGAGCCGCGTCCTGCCCCGGCTCCGGCGCCTTCTTGCCCAGGTTGCGCGCCAGCATCGCGGTGCCGCCCGCCGCGGCACCGGCGATGGCGGCAAGCGCTGCTGCTGCGGCGAAGGTCACGCCGGTTCCACGCTCCTCCGCGGGCCGCGCGAAGAACACCGGCGGCGTGACGGTCTTGAGTTCGGCCAAGGCGTGGATCGGCTTGGTGAAGACAATGCCCTCTTCGGTGCAGCCGATGCAGGGATGCCCGGTGCCGACTGGCCACGAGGCGTTCGAGACATCCCCGAACAGCACTGCGGGGCAGTTGGCGTGGGTCTCCGGACCCTTGCAGCCGAGCTTGTAGAGGCACCAGCCCTTGCGGTGACCCTCGTCGCCGAATTCCTTGGCGAAGCGCCCGGCGTCGAAGTGCCCACGGCGTTCGCAGTTCTCATGGATGAGGCGCCCGTAGGCGAACTTCGGTCGACCCTTGGTGTCGAGGGCGGGCAGGTCGTTGAAGGTGAGATAGTGCACAACCGTGGAGATCAGGTTGTAGGGGTTCGGCGGACAGCCGGGCAGATTGACCACGGTCTTGCCTAGCACCTCGCCCGCGCCCTCGGATCCGGTGGGGTTCGGCTTGGTCGACGGCACGCCACCCCACGAGGCACAGGAGCCGATCGCAACCACGGCCGCCGCGTCCGCTGCGCACTCCTTCAGCATGTCGACCGCCGTCTGACCGCCGATCTTGCAATAGATCCCGTTGTCCTTGACCGGGATGGCGCCCTCCACCACCAGTAGGTACTTGCCCTTGTTGTCCTTCATCGCCTGGTGGCGCGCGGCCTCGGCCTGGTGTCCCGCGGCGGCGAAGAGCGTTTCGTGATAATCCAGCGAGATGATGTCGAGAATCAGCCGCTCGAGCGTCGGGTGGTTGGCGCGGAGAAGACTCTCCGTGCAGCCCGTGCATTCCTGGAAGTGGAGCCAGATGACCGAGGGCCGCTTGGCGCTCTCGATCGCTTTGGCAATGGCGGCCTCCGCGCCGGCGGACAAGCCCAGCGTGCTTGCCGTCACCGTACAGAACTTCAGGAAATCGCGGCGCGACATCCCGAGTCGATCTTCTATCGCGTCGAAGTCGATGGAATGCTGCTCCTGGATCTGCGCATGCATCGAGAATCCCCCTCTTGGTATTGCGAAGGTCGGCTCGAAAATCGGGCCGCCGTTCGGAGTTAATTGGTCTCTCGATGGGCAATTCTCGTACCGAACTTATTTCGCACTATTTCTTGTCGCGACATCAGAGAGTTACGAAAATGGGTGGTATTGAGCCAAAGAGCAATCTGATCAGATCCCTTGCACATGGGGCTGTCTAGGTGGAATCTGGATTACCAGAGGAATAGCGCGGTTGCAGCGCGAGGGAGGGAGTGATGGACCTCGAAGGCGCGTTCCAGGTGGCAGTCGATTGGGACGGCAGCCGCGTCCGTTCAACACAGGTCCATTCGACCCGTTCTGACTTCGCCCAGACACTGCTTGCCGGGCGCCGCGCGCACGACGCCCGAGCGGTGTTGCCGCGAGTTTTCTCCGTCTGCGCCTGGGCGCAGGCCACTGCCATCGCCGCAGCACTGGACGCCGCACAGGGCATCGAGGAACACGATGCACGACAGCGTGAGGTGGCGGTACGCGCAGAAGCGGCGCTGGAGTATCTGTGGCGCCTGCAAATCGACCTGCCTGCGCTGCTGGGACTGCCGCAGCAGCCGCACGCGCTGGCGCAGTTGCGATCGGACCTGGGCCGAGCGGGCGGCGCGGCATCGAACTGGCCGAGCTTCATCGGCGCCTTGCGAACCGCTCTCGAGGGTGAAGGCCTCGGCCCGGGCGGTGGCTTCGAACCGACCGACCCGGCGGGCTTCGACAACTGGGCGACGCGTTCACAGGCTCGCGCGGCGCGCCTCCTGCGCGCAGTTCGAGCGGCGCCGCTCCGGCCAGGAGGAACCGCGCTGCTGGCCGGCACCACTACAGCGCTGCTGCGCAAGATCAGCGCTGCACTGGCAAGCGGTCCCGGCTTCTCGCGACGGCCCGAGTATGACGGCGCGCCGGCCGAATGCGGAGCGCGGGCGCGCCTCGACCAGCATGCCTTGCTCGACGCAGTGGGCGCTGGCACGAGCCGCGCGTACCAGCGCGTCCTGGCGCGAGCGATCGAGCTGCAGGAGACGCCCGAGCGTCTGATGCGGTTGCTGGATGGCGAGGCCACGCAGCCTTGGATACGGAGCGTAGCGCTCGCTCCCGGGCACGGCATCGCTGGGGTCGAGACTGCCCGCGGGTTACTCGTGCACGAGGTGACCTTGGCAGGCGACCGCATCGCCAGCTACCGTTTGGTGGCTCCGACCGAATGGAACTTCCACCCCGACGGAGCCCTGGCAGCCGATCTGGACGGCGTTCCGGCGCATACCGCCCGCGAGGTTCGCCGCTTGGCCTCGCTCGCAATCCAGTCCCTGGACCCCTGTGTACGCTTCGACGTGAGGGTCGCGCATGCATGAAATGTCGATCGCGGAGAGCATCGTCCAGATCGCCGAGGACGCGGCAGCGCGCGAGGGTAGCAGCCGCGTGAAGACCGTGCTGGTGGAAATTGGCGCGCTCGCCGGGGTGGAGATCGAAGCGCTGCGCTTTGCGTGGGATGCGGTCACCCGGGAAGGATCTGCTGCGGGGGCCACGCTCGATATCAGCCGAACGCTTGGTCAGGCGTGGTGTCTCACCTGCGCTCGGATCGTAGAGATCCCCGCGCTGTATGAACCCTGCCCATCCTGCGGCGGCTTCCAGGTTCAGGTCACAGCGGGAACGGAGATGCGCGTTAAGGAAATCGAGGTCGACTAACAGCCAACAGCCGAACGGCGTTGATTTTGCGACCCGTTGGCGCTTGATATGGGTCAAAATTGACGCATAGTTTGCGTCCAGAATGACAAGTTGAGGAGGCGGCAACCGATGTGTACGACCTGTGGCTGCGGCGCGGAGGAAACGCACCTCGAAGGAGACACGCCGCCCCAGCCTGAACGTGCGCAGGGGGACGGGACGCAGGGCCACCAGGGCGACCCCGCCCATCCACATGAGCATGTCCTCCCCGATGGCTCGATCCTGCGACACATGCACACCGCAGGGGGTGACCACTCTCATGGTGCCGCCCACGAGCATGTGCACGTCCACGCTGATGGTACCGCGCACAGCCATGTTCACGTCCACCACGGCGACCACGCCCACGCTCATTCCGAGCGCACGACGGAGGTAGTCAGCGCAGGGCTGGCCGGCGCGCACGCGCTGGGGATGAGCCAGTCGCGGATGGTGCAGATCGAGCAGGACATCCTCGCGAAGAACGACCAGCATGCCGCGCGTAACCGCCAGTTTCTCGCCGATCGCGGCGTGCTCGCATTGAACCTCGTGTCCAGCCCCGGGTCCGGCAAGACCACGGTGCTCGTGCGAACGATCGAAGCGCTCAAGGGACGCATTCCTGTTGCTGTCATTGAAGGCGATCAGCAGACCACCCACGACGCCGACCGCATTCGTGCGACCGGTGTCGCCGCCCTGCAGATCAATACGGGCAAGGGCTGTCACCTCGACGCCAGCATGGTCGAACGAGCGCTCGATCGGTTGAGGGTTGCCGACGACAGCGTCCTCTTCATCGAGAACGTGGGCAATCTCGTTTGTCCCGCGAGCTTCGATCTCGGGGAGGCAGACAAAGTGGTCGTGCTCTCCGTCACCGAGGGCGAGGACAAACCGCTCAAGTACCCGGACATGTTTCGGGCCGCATCCCTGATGCTGCTCAACAAGGTCGACCTGCTCCCCCATGTCGAATTCGACATCGCACGCTGTGTCGAATACGCCCGCCGGATCAATCCCGCGATCGAAGTCATCCGGGTTTCGGCCACGACGGGCGAAGGATTCGACGCGTGGTCGCAGTGGCTCGACCGCCGTGCGGGCGCCACCCGCGCGCAACGTCTGGAGACTGTCACTGCGCTGCGCCGACGAGTTGCGGAGCTGGAGGCTCAATTGACTCCTCCCGCCAGGCCGCTATGAGACCTATGCAATGGGACGTCCCGGGGATCTGATCGCGGCACTCCCGGTGACCGAGCCCGTGCGCGTGCACGTTCGCGTGCGGGGACAGGTGCAGGGAGTCGGCTTCCGGCCGTTCGTCTACCGACTCGCCAACGAGCTCTGCCTTGCGGGTGCGGTCTGCAACGACAGCGAAGGCGTCGCGATCGACGTACAGGGTGAAGCCGATGCCGTGACCGCGTTCCTGGACCGCCTCGATCGCGACGCGCCGGCCCTCGCCCGCGTGCAGTCTGTCGCCTGCGACCCTCGGCCGATCGCCGCCAGTGTCGACCGGTTCGTCATTGGGGAAAGTCGGGGCGGGCCTGCCACCACCGCGATCACACCCGATTCGGCCGTCTGTGCCGATTGCCTCGCTGAACTCTTCGATCCGAACGACCGCCGCTACCGCTACCCGCTTATCAACTGCACCCATTGCGGGCCGCGCTACACGATCACGCGGGCTTTGCCCTACGACCGCCCGAACACCAGCATGGCGGGCTTTCATATGTGCCCCGAGTGCCAAGGGGAGTACGACGACCCTGGGGATCGCCGATTCCACGCACAGCCGACCGCCTGCGCCCATTGCGGACCGGTCCTGTCGCTCTTCGGCCGTGATCGCATGGCGATCCGGGGCGACCCCTGCGCGGAGACGGTGGTACGGATCGCACACGGCGCGATCGCTGCGATCAAGGGCCTCGGCGGATTTCACCTGGTCTGCGATGCCCGCAACGCGCGCGCAGTCGCCGAGCTGCGGCGACGCAAGCAGCGCGAGGAAAAACCGTTTGCGGTAATGGTCGCAAACCTGGAGTCGCTGGCGCAGCTGGTCGAAGTGAGCCCACCCGAGGCGGAACTGCTGGCGTCGCGGGACCGACCGATCGTGCTGCTTCGAAAGCGCCACGACTGCGACGAGTGGCTGCCCGGCATCGCACCGGGTTTGGCGTGGCTCGGCGTGATGCTCCCCTACACGCCGCTCCAGTACCTGCTGTTCCACGAGGCCGCCGGTCGACCGCCGGGCACTGCCTGGCTCAGCGCGCCCCATCCCCTCACCCTGGTGATGACCAGCGCCAACCCGCACGACGAACCGCTGGTAAAGGACAACGAGGAGGCGTTCGCTCGTCTCGGCGACATTGCAGACGTATTCCTCGTGCATGACCGCGACATTCTGGTCCGGTGTGACGATTCGGTGGTGGTGAGCGTCGTCCCCACCCTGCGCTCGGATGTGCCCGCGAGGCCCTCGGCACCCGCCCTGCAGTTCACGCGCCGCGCGCGCGGCTACACGCCCCAGGGGATACGCCTCGCCCGCACGTACCCCCCCACGGTCGCCTTGGGACCAATGCTCAAGAACACGCTGTGCGTGTTGCGCGGAGAGGAGGCATTTCTTTCCCAGCACATCGGAGACCTCGCGAATCGTGCCACGTGGGAGTGCTTCGAGCAGACCGTCGAGCACCTCCTGGCCGTGCTGCAAGTGCAGCCGACTCGCGTCGCGTGCGATCTGCATCCGGATTTCCACTCGAGTTTGGTCGCCGCGCGGCTCGCCGCGCAGTGCGGCATTCCCTGCCTCCCGGTCCAGCATCATCACGCGCACATCGCCGCGGTCGCCGCGGAACACCAGATCGAGGGTCCCGTGCTCGGGCTCGCGCTCGACGGCGTCGGGCTAGGCGAGGACGGCGGAATCTGGGGTGGCGAGCTGCTCCGTTTGAAGGGCTCGGGCTGCGAGCGCTTGGGCCATCTTGCCGAACTGAAGCTGCCGGGCGGGGACGCTGCAGCGCGCGAGCCTTGGCGCATGGCGGCCGCAGCACTGCACGAGATCGGCCGCGGTGACGAAATCGAGCGCCGGTTCCCCGATCGCGGAGCCAAAGCCGTTCGTGAGATGCTGGAAAAAGGCGTGCGCAGCCCCCCGACGAGCAGCATGGGACGCTGGTTCGACGCCGTAGCGGGACTTTACAATCTCAAGCCCATCAGCGCCTTCGAAGGACAGGCAGCGATGCTGCTCGAAGGGCTGGCTGAGCAGCACGGAGAAAGCGGACCGCTCGCCGAGGCAGTCGCGATCACGCCAGATAACCGGCTTGATCTGCGGCCGCTTTTCTCGCGCCTCATCGAGATCCCCGACCCGGGGCGCGGCGCGAGCGTGTTCCACGCCACGCTCGCGGCAGGGCTTGCAGAATGGATAGCTCGCGCCGCGCGCGAACAGGGCATCCACCGCGTGGCGTTGGGCGGCGGCTGCTTTCTCAACCGTCTGTTGAGTCGTACGCTCCGGCAGATGCTGGAACGGAAAGGCGTGGAAGTGCTCGAGGCACGCCTCGCCCCCCCCAATGACGGCGGGGTCGCCCTCGGTCAAGCATGGGTCGCCGCCCGGATGAGCTTGGAGGAGCTTGCGCAATGTGCCTAGCGATACCGGTTCAGGTCGTGGAGCTCTTGCCCGGGGATCAGGCGCTCGTGGACGCCGGTGGTGTGCGCAAGGAAGTCTCACTCGCTCTGGTCGAGGGCGTCGGGGTCGGCGATTACGTGATCCTGCACGTCGGCTATGCGCTGCACAAGCTCGATGAGCAGGAGGCCAAGAGGACGCTCGAGCTCTTCGCGCAGATCGGGGAGGCTGCCCCTAGCACGGCCGGTTCGGAAGCGCTGCGAGCGACGAACGGATGAAATACATCGACGAGTTCCGCGACGGAAAGCTGGCCCGCGGCTTAGCCCAGGCCATCCGAGCCGAGGTCAAGCCGGGACGCTGGTACAACTTCATGGAGTTCTGCGGCGGACATACGCACGCCATTTCGCGCTACGGGGTCGAGGGCCTGCTGCCGGAGAACGTGCGCATGATCCATGGCCCGGGCTGCCCCGTCTGCGTGCTGCCGATCGGTCGCGTCGATTCCGCCATCGAGCTGGCTCTAGAGCGCGGCGTGACGCTTTGCACTTACGGCGATGTCATGCGGGTGCCCGCATCGGGACCGCTCACCCTCATGAAGGCCAAGGCGCGCGGCGCCGACGTGCGCATGGTGTACTCGACCCTCGACGCCCTTCGAATCGCCCAGGGTGAACCGCAGCGTGAGGTCGTCTTCTTTGCGATTGGGTTCGAGACGACGACCCCGCCCACTGCCGTGGCAATCAAGCAGGCCCAAGCGCTCGGCCTCACGAACTTCTCCGTCTTCTGCAACCACGTCCTGACGCCCGCTGCCATCTCGAACATCCTCGAATCGCCGGAGGTGCGCAAGATCGGCACCGTGCCGCTCGACGGGTTCGTCGGTCCGGCTCATGTTTCCACGGTGATCGGCTCGCAACCCTATGAGTTCTTCGCCGAAGAGTACGAAAAGCCGGTCGTCATCGCCGGATTCGAACCGCTCGACGTCATGCAGGCGATCCTGATGCTGGTGCGGCAGGTCAACGAGGGTCGCGCCGAAGTGGAGAACGAGTTCACCCGCGCGGTCACGCCAGAGGGTAACGAGAAGGCCAAGGCGGTCGTGGCGGAGGTGTTCGAGTTGCGCCGCAGCTTCGAGTGGCGGGGTCTCGGTGAGGTCCCCTACAGCGCGCTGCGCATTAAAGAAACGTTCCGAAACTTCGATGCGGAGGCCCGCTTCGGCATCGGCTACCGGTCGGTCGCCGATGCGAAGGGATGCGAGTGCGGCGCGATTCTGCGCGGGGTCAAGCGACCGGAAGACTGCAAGCTCTTCGGCACGGTTTGTACGCCCGAGGACCCAATCGGGTCTTGCATGGTCTCCTCCGAAGGTGCCTGTGCTGCCCACTACACCTATGGACGCTTCCGGGGCGGGGCAGCCCGGCGGACAGGCTGACACATGGGCGGCACGGTCAAGCCCGGCTATGTGCGTCCGCTGGACGTCAAGCGGGGTCGCGTCGATCTGTCGCATGGCAGCGGCGGGCGGGCGATGGCGCAGTTGATCGAGCACCTGTTCGTGCGCGCTTTCGACAACGAATGGTTGCGCCAGGGCAATGACGGAGCTTCGCTCCCTGCGCTTCCAGGGCGCCTGGTGATGGCGACCGACAGCCATGTCGTCTCGCCGCTCTTCTTCCCCGGCGGCGACATCGGTTGCCTGTCGGTGCACGGCACGATCAACGATGTGGCGATGGTCGGCGCACAACCTCTCTATCTTTCCGCGAGCTTCATCCTCGAGGAAGGGTTTCCACTCGGTGACCTCCAACGCATCGTTGAATCGATGGCGCGGGCCGCGCGCGACGCGAACGTGCCGATCGTCACCGGCGATACCAAGGTCGTGGAGCAAGGTAAGGGCGATGGCGTCTTCATCACCACCACCGGTCTGGGCGTCGTGCCCGACACTGTTTGCGTAGCCGGCGATCGCGCGCAGCCGGGGGATGCCATCATCGTATCCGGTCCCATCGGCGACCATGGTGTGGCGATCATGTCGGTGCGCGAGAATCTGAGCTTTACCACGTCCATCGCCTCCGATACAGCGGCCCTGCATGGATTGGTGGCTGCGATCGTGCAGTCCGCTCCAGGCATCCACTGTCTGCGCGATCCCACGCGCGGGGGACTCGCGACCACGCTGAACGAGATCGCGAGCCAGTCCGGCGTGGGCATGGTGCTGGCGGAAGAAGCGATTCCGGTGCGCCGGGAAGTGGCGGCCGCGTGTGAACTCCTCGGCCTGGACCCGCTCTACGTGGCGAACGAAGGCAAGCTCGTCTGCGTTTGCGCGGCCGAGGATGCGGACACGGTTCTCACCGCATTGCGCGCGCACCCCTTGGGACGCGAGGCAGCCCTCATCGGTCGCGTGGTAGAAGACGTCCATTGCTTCGTCCGGATGGAAACCGTATTCGGCGGGACGCGGATGGTGGACTGGCTGTCTGGGGAACAACTGCCGCGGATCTGTTGACGAAGCGAGCCGACTGACTCCGACACGATGCGCATCCTGCTCCTCACCCACGCCTTCAACAGTCTGACTCAACGGCTGTTCGCGGAACTCAACGCACGCGGTCACGAACTCTCCGTGGAATTCGACATCGCCGACAGCGTGACTGAGGAGGCCGTGGCGCTCTTTCAGCCCGACGTGGTGGTCGCACCGTTCCTCAAGCGTGCTATTCCTGCCTCAGTCTGGAGCAAGGTGGTCTGCCTGGTGGTGCATCCCGGCATCAAGGGTGACCGCGGACCCTCGGCGCTCGACTGGTCGATCATGAACGGCGAAGCGACCTGGGGCGTCACCGTTTTGCAGGCGAATGGCGAGATGGACGGTGGCGATATCTGGGCGACCGCGGAGTTTTCGATGCCCGACGCACGCAAGAGCACCCTGTACCGCAACGAAGTGACCGACGCGGCGGTCTGCGCCGTCCTCCTCGCGCTCGAACGCCTTGCCTCCCGAACTTTCCAGCCCGAGCGGCTGGATTACAGTCGGCCCGACGTGCGAGGACAACTGCGCCCGCTGATGCGTCAGTCCGACCGCGCCATCGACTGGGCACGAGACGACACCCGCACCGTGCTGCGGAAGATCCGTGCCGCGGACGGCAATCCGGGGGTGGTCGACGAGATACGAGGCATGGCCTGCTACCTTTACGACGCCCATGCGGAAAGGGCGCTGCGCGGTCACTCGCCCGGTTCCCTCATCGCGCAGCGCCACGGCGCGATCCTCCGCGCAACGTGCGACGGTGCCGTCTGGATCACGCACCTCAAGCCAGTCGCGGGCCGCGACGAGCGCGCTTTCAAGCTGCCCGCTACGATGGTCCTGGGAGCGAGAATCGACGGTGTCCCCGAGTCGGAGGTCGTGGACTTCTCGGACGGATCATCTGACACCTGGCGCGACATCTGGTACCACGAGGCGGACGGGGTCGGGTTCCTCCACTTCGACTTCTACAACGGTGCGATGTCGGTCGCCCAGTGCGATCGGCTGCGCAAGGCTTTCGAGCAGGCCACCCGTCGTCCGACGCGGGTGATCGTGCTAATGGGCGGACGGGACTTCTGGTCGAACGGCATTCACCTGAATGTCATCGAGGCGGCAGAAAGCCCGGCGGACGAATCGTGGCGCTCCATCAACGCCATCGACGACGTCGCGCTTGCAGTGCTGACCTGTGACACGCACCTTACCGTTTCAGCCCTGCAGGGCAACGCAGCCGCGGGGGGCGTTTTCCTCGCGCTGGCCGCGGACGAAGTGTGGGCACGCGACGGAATCGTCCTCAATCCGCATTACAAGAACATGGGAAACCTCTTCGGCTCCGAGTACTGGACCTACTCGCTGCCGCGGCGCGTCGGCATGGAGGCAGGCCGCGGGCTCATGCAAAGCCGGTTTCCGCTGCTCGCCCGCGAAGCGGCGGAGAAGCGACTGATTGACGCGTGCCTCGGCACCGCAGGCGCGTTCCTCGATGCGGTGAAGTCGCGTGCGAGAGCGCTCGCCCGCGACCCCGCCCTGCCCCAGCGCCTGGCTGCCAAGCGCCTGCAGCGGCTCGACGACGAGGCCGTCAAGCCGCTGGCGGCGTACCGTGCGGAGGAACTCGAACGCATGAAGCTCAACTTCTACGGGTTCGACTCCAGCTATCACATCGCGCGCTACAACTTCGTCGCGAAGGTGCCGCACTCCTGGACGCCGCGTCACCTCGCGCGGCACCGCAGTCGCACGTATGCACGGCCCGCGGAGGCGGCCGCCTAATGGCCTCGCTGCCCGAAATCCTCATCGTCGACGACGAAGTGCGCTCGCAGGAGGCCCTTCGCCGTACCCTGGAAGAGGAGTTCGTGGTCTTCTCCGCCGGCAGCGCGGAGGAGGCACTCGGCCTCATGACGCGGGAAATGGTCCAGATCATCCTCTGCGATCAGCGGATGCCGGGCATGAGCGGCGTCGAGTTCCTGAAGCAGGTGCGCGAACAGTGGCCGGAGGTGGTGCGCATCATCATCTCGGGCTACACGGACTCCGAGGACATCATCAGCAGCATTAACGAGGCGGGAATCTATCAGTTCATTCTCAAACCGTGGCAGCCGGATCTTCTCCTGCAGACCATGCGCAACGCCGCTGAACTCTATGCCATGCAGATGCAGGAGCAGCGCCTGCACCTGGAGCTGCGTACGGCCCAGCCGGTGCTTCGCCGCCGGGTGGCGGTGCAGCGGGCGGCGGTGCAAAGCGCAAACCAGTTCGATCGCATCACGCGGGCGCCCGACAGCCCGATCAATCGGGTGATCGAGATGGCCCGGAAGGTGGCTGCCTACGACATTCCAATGCTGATTACGGGCGAGTCGGGCTCGGGCAAAGAGCTCATGGCGCGGGCGATTCATTACGGGAGCAGCCGGAGGCAGGCGAGCTTCGTGGTCGAGAACTGCGGCGCGGTTCCCGACGAACTGCTGGAAAGCGAGCTCTTTGGTCACAAGCGCGGAGCGTTCACCGGCGCGTATTCGGAGCACATCGGCCTCTTCCAGCAGGCGGACGGTGGAACGATCTTTCTCGACGAAGTCGGAGAGACCTCTCCCGCGTTCCAGGTCAAGCTGCTGCGCGTGTTGCAGGAAGGCGAGGTACGGGCGGTCGGCAGCACGCGGTCACGGCGGGTCGACGTGCGTCTTATCTCCGCGACCAACTCCGATCTCGAGGAAGGCATCGAAAGCGGACGCTTCCGCCAGGACCTGTTCTATCGGCTCTCGGCCGTCACCATTCACATCCCGCCGCTGCGGGAGCGGCCCATGGACATTCCGCCGCTTGCCCGCAAGCTGCTGGAGAAGGCGATGTCGGCGCTCGGGAAGTCCGTTGACGGCTTTACCGACGAGGCGCTCCAGTGCCTGCGTGCCTACCACTGGCCGGGAAACGTGCGCGAGCTGCAAAACGAGGTGCTGCGCATGCTGGCCCTCGGCAGCGGACGACTGCTGGGCGCCGAGCTCTTGAGCCCGCGGGTGCTGGGGGCAGCGAACCAGTTGGAGAGCGCCGCAATCGAACAGTCCATACGGATCGATGGCAGCCTGAAGGATCGCCTGGAGGCCCTGGAAGCCCGGGTCATCAAGGAAACGCTCATTCGCCATCGCGGGAACAAGTCGCGCGCCGCCAACGAGCTCGGTCTTTCCCGCGTGGGGCTGCGCAGCAAGCTGGCGCGCTACGGGCTGGAGGCCGAATGAGATGGAGCCGACGCCGAAACTGAACCTGCTTTGGTTGCAAGCGGGAAGCTGTGGCGGGTGCTCGATGTCCCTGCTGAACGCGCAGTCGCCCCACTTCTTCGACGCCCTGGAAGCCGCGGGCATCCACCTGCTGTGGCATCCGTCGCTCTCCGAGGCGAGCGGCAGCAGCGCGGCAAGTCTGATCGAAGCCTGCGCCGGCGGTACCGTACCGCTGGACATCCTGTGCATCGAGGGCGCCATGATGCGCGGCCCCCATGGCAGCGGACGGTTCCAGCGCTGCCCGGTGAGCGATGAACCGATGACTATGCTGGTACGTCGGCTGGCCGAGAAGGCGCGCTGGACAGTCGCCGTTGGCTCCTGCGCCGCGTTCGGGGGTCTTCTCGCTGCGTCCGGCAACCCCGCCGAGGCGTGCGGCCTGCAGTTCGAGGACGATGAACCCGGTGGGTTGCTTGGTACCGACTACCGCTCTGGCTCGGGATTGTCGGTGATCAACGTCGCGGGCTGCCCCCCGCATCCCAACTGGATGCTGGACACTCTGCTCGCGGTAACGCTCGGACAAACCGGCGAACGGGAGTTCGACGCCTTGGGACGCCCCCGTCTCTTCGCAGAGCACTTGGTCCATCACGGCTGCACGCGCAACGAGTTCTACGAGTTCAAGGCTAGCGCCGAGCACCCCTCGGAGCTTGGCTGCATGATGGAGAACATGGGCTGCATGGGCACGCTGGCGCATGCTGATTGCAATATACGCCTTTGGAATGGAGAGGGATCGTGCACGCGCGGCGGATTCGCCTGCATCGCCTGCACCGAACCCGGGTTCGAGGAACCGGGACATCCCTTTGCACAGACGCCCAAGATCGCAGGCATCCCCGTGGGTCTGCCGACGGATATGCCGAAGGCCTGGTTCGTCGCGCTCGCGGCTCTGTCCAAGTCTGCCACGCCGCGTCGCGTACGCGAGAATGCCCGGTCCTACATGCGCGTCATTGCGCCGGCGCTGAAGAAGCCGTTCCGCAAGTAGCCCCGGCGGTTCGCGTGGGTAGGCTCGTCGTTGGTCCCTTCAACCGCGTCGAGGGAGATCTTGAGGTCACCCTCGACGTAGCGGACGGCGCAGTGCGCGAAGCGCGCGTCAACTCACCTCTCTACCGCGGCTTCGAGTTATTGCTGGTCGGTCGCGACCCCATGGACGCGCTCGTTTTTGCCCCCCGCATCTGTGGCATCTGCTCGGTATCGCAGTCCCATGCCGCAGCCCGGGCACTGGCGCAACTGGCCGGCGTCGCACCCCCGCCGAATGGCCGCCTCGCTCAGAACCTCGCGCTCGGCTGCGAGAACATGGCGGACCACCTGACGCACTTCTACCTTTTCTTCATGCCGGACTTCGCGCGCGACTGCTACGCTGGGCGCTCCTGGCACAAGCACGCACAGTCCCGCTTTCGCGCCACCGTCGGCGGGGGGGCGACAGCGGCGCTGGCGATCCGCGCGCGGTTGCTCAACCTGATGGGATATCTCGCTGGAAAATGGCCGCACAGCCTCGCCCTCCAGCCGGGCGGCAGCGCGAAGCCGGTCGAAGCCGCAGAGCGTTTGCGCATGCTGACGATCCTGCATGAGTTTCGCGCCTTTCTGGAACAGCAAGTCTTCGGTGATCGCCTCGAAGCCGTGGCGGCGCTCTCCACCGAGTCGCGTCTCGAAGCCTGGGGGCGCGCGGCGACGAGGCGGAAAGCCGATCTGCCCTTCTTTCTGCGAATAGCGGCCGACCTCGATCTGGCGAATCTGGGGCGTGCAACCGATGTATTCCTGAGCTACGGAGCATATGACGGGGAGGACGGGCCGCTCTTTCCCCAAGGCGTCTGGGACGGCGCGCTGACACCCCTCGATACAAATGTCATCGCCGAGGACGTCAGTCACAGCTGGATGGTAGCACCGCAAGCGCCCCTGCACCCGCGGGAGGGCATGACCGTTCCCAACGCCGATAAGGCCGGAGGCTACAGCTGGTGCAAGGCGCCGCGGCTGGGTGGGCGCGTCGTGGAAACCGGTGCGCTGGCGCGCCAGGTGGTGGCTGGGCACCCTCTCGTGCGCGATCTTGTCGCGCGCTCCGGCGGCAACGTCCGCAATCGCGTTATCGCGCGTCTTCTGGAGATCGCCCTCGTCGTTCCGCACCTCGAACGATGGGTGCGCGAGATCGAGCCAGACGCGCCCTGGTGCACCGATACCCGGCTGCCTTACGAAGGCCGCGCGGAAGGCCTCACCGAGGCCGCGCGCGGCAGCCTTGGCCACTGGGTGGAGGTCAGGCGCGGCCGCATCAGCAACTACCAGATCGTCGCGCCCACGACCTGGAATTTCTCACCGCGTGATGCCGAAGGCATTCCGGGCGCGCT
>Ga0209253_10000600_pt1 | contig 31323 bp, 32 predicted proteins | sample FrelakmetBRP12BR_FD_187145 | JGI IMG/M metagenome (GOLD analysis project Ga0209253, IMG submission 187145) | Freshwater lake sediment microbial communities from the University of Notre Dame, USA, for methane emissions studies - BRP12 BR (SPAdes)... | ecosystem: Environmental > Aquatic >... | reverse complement strand
CGCGGGTCGGCTTCATATAGAGAGAAAGCGGGGCCGACCCAAAACATGATCCACAGTAGACCTTGTATCAGAAGACCAGAACCTGTGGTGAAGACCTTGGTCGTTATATCTCCCAATGACTACACGCAGTCTAAAGTGTGCTTGCGCTTTGAATATTAGAGTTTCCTATTAATTGACAATCGAACAACCAGTTAGAGCGCTTGGAACGATGTTCATTTCGATAGTAACTCCTCTCCTTAACGAGGAAGAATATGTAGAACGATTTCTGAACCATCTAACTGGACTGAATGGAGCTTTCGAGCTGATACTTGTGGACGGAGGCAGCTCGGATCATACGTTAGAAATCGTTGAAAGAAGTTTGGAGAAGCTTGGCGACAAAGTCGCATTTCTCAAGGTCAGACCGGGAAGAGCTATTCAAATGAACGCCGGGGCAATTAGAGCTAGAGGCAACGTACTGCTCTTTCTTCACGCGGACTGCCTCGTCCCAACTGACGCCCTCGAACTGGTCACGAAAGCTCTCCGATCGAACCAAGTTGTGGGAGGAGGATTCATACAGAGGTTCTCTGATACAGACCTTTTACTCAGCTTCGTCAGTAATTTTGGAAATCTTAGATCGCGCCTCACCAAGACGTTCTTCGGAGACTCTGCAATCTTTCTCAGAAAGAATGTCTTTGACGCCGTCAAAGGATACGGAGACTCAGCTTTACTTGAGGATGTTCAACTTTGCAGAAGAGCGAAGAGAAATGGAAAACTTGTTCAAATACGCCGTTACGTCTCCACATCTCCAAGAAGATATGTGTACCATGGAAGACTCTTTCTTACTGCCATCTATGTAATTGCTTATCTTCTTGATCTTTTTTATTGGAGACCAACATCCTTGGAGAGATATATTAGCGACAGATGATGAATGCCCAATGAATTCAGAGAACAATTCTTGGCTAGCGACCAAAGACAACCTGAAAAATCTGCTTTTGGAAATAGCCGACCCAAAAATGAGGATTGATACTGAAAAAGTTGTAGACAACCTAACCAACTTGGTGAGGAGCAATACTGACCTGAGCGATGAAATGCTTCAGAATTTGATTTTGCGTCAAGTCTTCAACATCTGTGATGGAAGAAAGCTGGGGCAGGCACGACTAGTGTCAAGAAAGATACTGAACCAACTGAGGCATGCGAAGAGTTAGTCAATCCGGTCTGGCAAACGCTTGTTCTATCTCTTGTGAACTATGATTCCTCCAAGAAGCACACACAATCCACCAAGAAAAGTCGTCAAGGTGACTTGTTCCCCCAAGGAATGTAAAGCCAAGCAGAACCGTGACAACGGGTTCGAACGTGCTTAGGATGCTTGCGCGACTAGCACCGATTCTTGATAGGCCACCGAAGAAGGCAAAGACTGGAATTGCCGTGCCTAAGACTGCAAGTCCACCAACCAGTATCCATCCATCTGGGAACTTTGGGATCGACAATTGGTTTGACGCCAGACCGTACAGTAGGAAAGCTATGGCGGCAGATGGAAGTACATAGGCTGTAAGGACCTGCGCGTTGACTCTTGCCAGTACAGCGCGGCATATGATTATGTACGCTGAATAGACGATTGCCGCGATCAGAACCATCATTACGCCTTTCAGGCTTGCGCTAGCCACATCGAATCCGGCTATCAGGATCATCCCACTGAACGCAAGTACAAGAGCGATTGTCATGTATCGCGTGATCTTCTCTCTGAGAATAAACGTGGAAAGTGCGACCACGAGCATTGGATAAGTGTAGAGAACCACCGCAGCTACTCCTACCGGAATGAAGGTCACGCTCCAAAAGAACAGGCCACTCATTGTCGTATAGCCAAGTGCTCCAAGCCCAAATGCGAGAGCAAGGTATCGACCTTTCAGAAAGATTGAGGTTTTGTTAGAGGCAACCTTTCGGACGGGTCCCCTCACCTGTCGCTCTCTTAGATGATTGAGCGCGAGCAGAAAATAGAAGGCGAGAGTTCCAAAAACAAAGCGAAATCCGAGCGCAGTTGGAACTGTCATGCCCAGATTGGATGTTAGTTTTCCGAAAACCCCAAGCGTTCCGAAACCTGCCGCTGAAATCAAGACAAGTGATGACTCTACTGCTCTGTCGTCCACGCTAGTCTCTTCCAGCAGTGACTCGTCAGTATTGGAACCCATGATTTACAGTAGCATGTGGGAGGACAGTATTCGCGAGTCTGGCTTTCAAGGTCTATCAAAGTAGGTTGAGCTATCGTTTTCGGTATATCTATCTGCCGAATTTGCCATATTCTTGTCCAATCCTGAGCAGAGAGACCAGTGCAAGACGCTAGATCGTATTTCACTGTGAATACCTCAGAGAGTCAAACTTGTTATCTATCCTCGAGCGGTAGAATGCAGAGAGGTAGACCTCCAGTGGGTCAATGGATTCAGCAGTGCTCTTGCAGGCGGACTCGGACACACGTCCACCACACGAAAGTTCACAATCATCTCACAGTCATTGGTACCGTGGTTCTCTTGGTTGGCCTCCAAGCATTGTCATTTGTTGGGATGTTCATCCGTATGGGGATCGTGCTTGAACTGCCTTACGAAGACATTCAAACCTACAACATGGTGTTTGGGAAGATTCAGGAATTGACGGCGCCCTACGAGTACCTCAATACCATTAGTCTCGCAGTGGAATTGTTGGCGCCAGTCTTGGCCATTGCTTCTGTCGCGACTCTGCGGTCTCCAAGAGTTGCATTGCACAAAGGATTCTTGGTCGGCACTATCGTGTCCATCATTATGTACGTTGTGACATGGTTTGTCCGCTTTGAAATTAACAAACGAATACTTGAGACTCTGCCCAAACTGTTCATTTCAAGTTTGGTGTACAAAGCATTAGAAGTACAAGGGAAACTTGATGCAGCGGCCGGGTTCTGGGGATCGCGGTCCTTCGATGGTCTCGTGTTTCTGTTGACTGCGGTTGCCATAGGCTGTTTTATTGGAGCTTTGGCCACCACTAAAGTCTGCAAGGAATGGCGGCCGACTCCTATTGTGATGTCACCGGCTCCCTCCTAATATACCAACAACCCGGAGCTTTCCTTGTTTCTTGGCGGCGAATTGTACTCTGCAAACAAGTTAGCGGTCTTGTTCCCTTCGCATTGACTGGTGGCGTTGCAGTCGCGGCTGTCACATTGAAGACAAGATGTAAAGAATAGCCTAGAGCTAACACGTTTCTTCTTTCTTTCTCTAGACTCTATTCTTAGTGACCTCACAGCCAAGGCTAATGAGTCCGCACCCCACTCAAGTTGACCATGTATACTCCAAACAGAACTAACGCCGTACCGAATGCAGACTGAAATGTAATGCCTTCCGCAAGCAATACCCATCCAAGCAAAAGGGCGCCCAGAGGAACCAGGAAACTGGAGCTAGCAACAACCGTTGCATCTTCTGAACGAAGAAGAGTAAGCCAAATTGTCCATGCAACAGAGAATGCTCCAACAGATACGTACACGATCATGACAAAATAAGTCGCGTTTATTGGAAAGGATTGATCATTAGTCGCGAAACCCAGTATTGAGAATATTATCGCTCCAATGAACAGCTGAGTAAAATTACCGATCAGGGGATCCGTGCGACTCAAATATTTCTTGTAGTAGGCTATTGCTGCGGCCCAGAAAAAAGCGCCCAGTAGAAGAGATGCAAATGCAGAAAACATGAAAGATCCTACCCCTCCAAAAGACAAGAACATGATTCCGACAAATCCAACCACAGTTCCAAGAATTCTAGACAAGGTCATTTTCTCTTTGAGAATTGGGATCGCTAGACAGAATACGAAAAGTGGCTGAGTGTAAGTAAGGACTGACGCTATCCCAGATGTTTCATGCACCAATCCAACAAGCATTGCATACCACGCTGGCACATTGATAAGAGAGTAGACTAGGAGCCTACGAAGGGTTTCAGAGTCTCTTGGGAATTTGCGAAAATTTAGAACAATTATTGGAGACAGAGCTGCACTTGCAAATAGGAAACGTTGTCGCATCAGATTCAAAGGAGAAACGAAATCCAAGCCTATCTTCATTGCCGACCAATTCAGACTCCAAATAAGTACCAAGCAGAAGAAGAGGAATAGGTTCCTACGTGTCAATCCTCACATATCACTACTGGATTCTTCAAAAATGCAAGCTACAAGAGTCAGACGAGTCATCTATCGAAGTAGATGGATTTCCCCTTCGACGAAATCGGTATTCCCATGACCACACTCGATTTCTTTGTCATCCCAAGTCTCATCGCGGCGGTTCCTATTCTGTACATGATTCGATTGTCAGCACAGTGATTCATTGCAGTTCTGACGGCTGATCCCAGCGCGATCCCCATATCAAGTAGCTTCATTGTGCAGTTTGGACCAGCAAAATCTAACCGTCTTCGTTTAACGATCTTCTCGAACTCGGCGCACGTGTCGAATCCGCACCCTCCACAGTTTAACCCGTAACCCTTCGCACCTTCGACCCCAATTAGCACGACAACAGCCGAATCCCTGACATTCTTGGCGTCACGCATAAATCCCTCAAGGTTTCTTTCGCTAGCGATCTTCTCCATCTCCTCTGCGATCTTGTCGCTCTCTTCTCCGTACACCATCAGTGTTTCGACGTCATCCTTTCCTCCAGATTTTGGAGCAGTCCTCGCTGAGACCATCATCATTCTTGCGACGTCCAATAGTCCTTCAACCTCCGATTGACTACTGTCTCTTACGGGCATAGAACACTCACACTCGATATTGCAGGTGGAGAACGAACGGTTTATACTTATCACATTCGAACACAAAAAACGAGATATGTAGCTCTCGTCTGGGAGCAAGCTCACACTACATGACTCGAAATGATCAGGCATGGAACGTTATGGAATTACCATGAAGAGTCATCCAGATGTCTATGATCCATCAGACGACACGATGCTGCTGGTCGACAACATGAACGTAAGCGATGGAGATCAAGTTCTCGAGATCGGAGTTGGATCAGGATATGTTTCATTGATAGCTGCCGTCACTGCCGCTACTGTAACGGGGATCGACATCAATCCACACGCCGTCAAACTTGCCAAGATCAACGCAAGGCTAAACGGATTATCAAACGTACATTTTATTCTGGGAGATCTCTTCTCTCCAGTACGAGGAAGATTCGACCTAGTCATGATGAACCCTCCATACCTCCAAGCGGCAAGGAACCTTGAAAAGAGAATCATAGACGAATCCTGGAACGGAGGTATTGACGGTCGAGAGATCACTAACAGGTTCCTGAGCGACGTCGAGCACTATCTGAACCCGAATGGCAGGGCGCTCCTTGTTCAATCCTCATTGTCAGGTTGCGATGAGACAATCAAGGAACTATCTCAAAGAGGATTCAATGTAGAGACCATAGCTGAAAAGAAGCTGTTTTTCGAGACACTGTGTCTTTTGAAAGCAACCAGACCGGAACGTTGTTGACGCCAACACTATTACGAACTGGAGATCACTGCAGTCGTGACTTCTTGTGGTATATTCTTTTCACCAATTGCCTTAATGAAAAGAATCCGATCGCTAGAGGTGTCACAATGTACAGACTTATCGATAGAGTTGCGGCGACGAAGAATCCGAAAAGGCTAGCTAGCTCGACGTTGGCCGGCGACTGGACCCCAAAAGCATAGGCCGCCACTTTGGTTATCCCGATCAGCGGAAACAACAGAACTCTAAGGATAAGCTTGAGAGAAGCTGATCTAACTGCCAACGCGGCTACTGTTGGAGACCAAGAATAGTAGAAACAATTCCATCCGTCTACCAGATTTCTCCCAGTCACACTTGCTCCAATCACACTGTCTCTAACGTAACGCATGTATTTGACTTCAGGCGCCTCGGGCCCTCCATACGCTACGGTGGCGATTATGCATGGAGATCCGACGACGGTTATGGTTGTAGATTCTGTTGTTCCCTCGGTCCACTTGGCTCTAAGATAGTAGACGCCCTGAGTTGTGAAAGAGAGCGTTGTCGTAAATTCTCCGCTTGAGTCGGTTGAACCACTGGCCCAAGTATTCCATTGCTGTTTGTCTTGCGAGACTTCTAAGACCACATCTAGATCGGTGATCGGTGGTGCCGTGCTTACTGTCACTGATAGTTGACCACCATTCTTTATGTCAACTGTAGTGGTCGAAACTTGAATGTTCACTGTGGCGGGTGATCCTGTCGCCGTATAGAAGGCTACGATTCTGTTTGTTCCAGACGTAACGTCCAGGGTTACTGTGGCGCCGTCATAACGGGCGTGACCATAGTAGTCCCATTTGTCTGCAAAAGCCCAATCTTTGGGTGCCGAGACTGCCTTGAAAGTGATCTTGGAATTCATGTCAGCTGTCAATACAAAGTAGGTGTTGTTGGTTTTGGAGAGGTGCTGGCCTTGATAGATGTAGTCGACTTGTACAAGGGCACCGACGTCATTTGACTTCACTGATCCAGGATCTTCTCCAAGATAAGAAAGAGGAAGAGAATAGACTTGGAACGTAGAGATTGGCTGTGAGGGGTTCACTGTCAGGGTCGTCGTGGTTTCTAGCGACCATGCACCGTCGTCGTCTTGCACTCTCAGATATATCGTGTGACTTCCAGGCGATAGGCTTGATGAACTGATTGATGAAGATGTTCCCAATGGACCATCAATGTTCGAGCGCCACTCATAGGTCGCTATGCTGCCATCAGGGTCCACACCGTGTCCATCAAACGAAACTAGCTGCCCGTAGTCTGCGGGGTTGGGCGAGATCGAATCAATGTATGCAGCAGGGTTCTGATTTGCCTGAATGAAGAAGGCCGCGACTCTGTACGATCCGGCTGAAACCTGGAAAGTGAATGTGGTTCCACTGTATTGCATGTGCCCATACCAATCCCACTTGTCATTAAACGCCCATCCGGAAACCGAAGAAACTATGGTGAACGTGATCGCAGTTCCTGCGTCGGCGATGATTGTGAAGTAGGTGTTTTGAGTTGTCGATTGACTCTGTCCGCCGGAAAAGTAGTCTACCCTCACGGATGCAGCCAAGTCATTTGACTTTCTGGATTCGGGATCTTGACCAACATAGGATTCTGGGAGAGAATATATCGTGATGGCGCCAGATCCTGTCGTGTTCACAGTAAGTGTGAATTGTGAAGTATGGGTCTTTCCATTCCCCGATCCTGTTACAGTGATGGCATATGATCCCACAGGTGTTGACGGGGAGGTACTTAGCGTCAAAGTGCTTGTGAACGCGGGGTTTCCTGATGGTGGGTTGAACGATGCAGTCACACCCGAGGGAAGACCAGACGCCGTGAGCGCAACTGTCTGACTTGTACCACTCGCCAAGTTGATCGTGATTGCGTTTGATCCTGAGTGACCTTGCGCTATTACCATGTTACCTGAATTGACGAGGGAGAAGTCAAATGGAGTCGTGAGGGTGTTGATAGTCAGGATCCTTGTCGCTTCAGTCGACCATTCACTGTTGTTGTCTCGAACTCTGAAGTATATTGTGTGCGTTCCAACGGAAAGACTGGATGAGCTAAATGATGCAGAAGAGCTTAGCAGACCGTCTATGTTTGACCTCCATTCGTAGGCCACTATCGATCCATTAGAGTCACTGCCGTGGCCTGAGAATGATACGGTCTGCCCTTGATTGGCTGGATTGGGCGTGATTGAATCTATGTAGGCGGTGGGAGGTTGAGTCACAGTTCCCGAAGGGTAGAGTTGTCGCAGACCTGCCTGATCTCCCAATTCCAGTGTTCTCTGTCTCACATCTCCAGCAGATGTATAGCCAAACATAGTCATCGCTGAATCCTCGGAATCGTATAGGTCAGCCAGTCCAACCAAGTGTCCTACTTCGTGTGTGGCCACAGTTTGGACATCTATTCGGTCTGAAGGAGGCACTTCGGTGGCGGACCAATACTCGCTCGTATCCAACTCAACATCGGAATCAAAAAGCCTTAGTGAATCATAATCGCCTGGCACGTAGCCAAAATATGATCTTGTTACTCCCAAGATGCCACTGTTTCCATCGATGGAACGCCAACAGAAGATATTGATTCCATCACTGACTCCCCAGTCTTTGTCTGTCCTTGTTCCTAAGTACGAAATTGTGAATCCCGAGGCGGCATCGTCCTGCCAGGTTTGGTAAGCCCTCCTGATGAACTCCATCGACGATGATTCAAGTCCGGCTGGGGCGTTCCTCGTGTCAAACCAGTACTCAATTGGCATGTCCGCATCGTTCCATCTTAATGGTCCATACCAATCCGTTCCTGGACGAGCTGTCGCCTCGTCAACTCCCATGCCTGGCTTGTACCAATACAATTTGTATCCAGAGGCCATGTCGGCCGAAAGAGGTTGAAGATTGGAGTTAAGTGAAACCTTGCCTTCAATGCCATGCACAACAGTGTACAAGTTACCCTGCTGCTCGAGATTGACCTCGACATTCTCTCCAACATGAAAAACTGGCTGGTCTGACTGCAGAAGGATTAAGCCACCAGAGGCTCCTCCAACGTATCTTACAACAATCGTTTTTCCAGCCAGAGACTGTGATCCGCTCTTGACTTCCATAACATACAATGATACAAATGACGTAATTGTTCCTGCTTCCAGTCTTGAGTCTATTCTCTCAACCTGTCCATCTACTGTGAAGGATGAAGTAGTGTCAGTTCCAGTTGCCGCCTGAGCAGACACCACGAGAAAGTGCGCCGAGACTAGGATTGCCAATAGAACCAGTGGTCTGCCAAGTATCTGCCTCTTCAAGAATAACCCCTATTCAATCTTAATCTGAGTCGCACCTTGAAATGACGCGTCCAGAAGATGCACCCGTATGGTATAGTCGCCCTGAGGTACTTGGTTGCCCTTCACATCTCTCTGATCCCAGACAAACGTACCGACAAAGGCTTGTGATGATGCTTCAACGGAAACCGGTTCGGTACTTGAATGCGACTCCGTGACTATGAGTACAACACCCTGTGAACCTGATATCTCCAGAGTGTACCCCAATGATGCAACTGATATGTTTCCCGGCTTATCATTGACCAGCGAGAAAGCAATATTCACTTCTTGTCCTGTTGGATACGAACTCTTGTCAGTCCTGAGTTCCACATATGCTACGTCACGTGACTCCATGTAGGGTCCCATGTTGAACACAACTAGCGCAACTGCTATCATGATGATGGCGATGACTGATGGAATTATCAAACGGTTGTCCAACAAGACCAACTGACAACTAACATGGATACATATGTGTTAAGGTTATTTGAGCTTTTTATGGGAATTATGGACCTTCAAGAAGGGATGCTTTCATCATGAGATTGAGAATGTATGTGAAGCCTCTGAGCAGGGAGGCAAAGCTTGTCCCGGAGTCTAATGGTACATTGACGCTTCACGTTGTCTCTCCTCCTGAAAAGGGAAAAGCCAATCGGGAAATCACTAGGTGGATTTCAAAAAGGCTTGGCATACCATCGTCCCATGTCCGAATTGTGTCCGGAATTCACTCTAACATCAAGATCATTGACATTCTTGGAGTGGAGGATGATGCTCTGGCACGGATCCTAGGTATCGACATGAAGAATTCGGAAACTGGGAAGACTAAGAGCGTACCATGACCAACAACATCTTGAACTTCCTCACGGCTCTTACCGCATGAGGCTCATTTGCGGGCATGATAATCACATCTCCCTGACTCAATTTGTGACTCTTTCCAGCAATCGTCACCTCTGCCTCCCCGTCAAGAACGTGCACCAGAGCATCGAAGGGAGCGGTGTGTTCGCTCAGACCCTGTCCCTCGTCAAATGCAAACAAAGTCACTGTCCCTGAACCTTTATCGATGATTGTTCGACTCACGACTGACGCCTTCTGGTAACTTACTAGATCAGTCACATTCGCCTTTTTTGCCGCTATATCCTTAGAAGCGTCGTCACTAACCATCATGTGTGTGCCACAATCCTCCAAGTAATTCAAATTTCCATATTATTCAATTGTTCCGTTTGCTCTGTGTTGCTTTTGTAAGAGGCTACACGATGGTTACAATGTCTTTGTCTTGGATAACGTGATCCATTCCAACGCGTTGAGCATTGAACCTTACACTGGGTCCGGATACGAGTGCATACTTTGGCTCATTTCCAAATTTCTTACGAATCTTCGCGCACACGTCAGATATCGTGGATCCCGACGTCACTATGAGAGGGTCTTTAAGATCTGCAGTTCCATTCCGAGGTTTAAGATATATTCTCACGAAGTTTAGTCGGTCATAGATAGCTTCTTTCAATCTGTCGATGTTGACGTTTCTGTCGGCGGAAACGGGTATGAAGTCTTCACGTATCTGATTCTCTGCTTCATCCAAGTATTCCCGAGTTACTAGGTCTATTTTGTTTAGCACGACTATTGCGGGAACGTATCGGCGGTTTCCAGCAACGATGTCAATCAGTTCGTCGTCGCTTATGTCTTCTCTAATAACCACATTTCCCTGATTTATTCCGTAAACGTTCAGTATAGCTCGAATTGTTGGATCAGAAAGCCTCGTGAGTTTGCATGTTGACGTTATCCCAAGACCCCCCTGCGAAGTCTTCTTGATCGTGATGTCAGGAGGGCGGGCGTTGATCCTGATACCGATCTCGTGAAGTTCATTCTTCAGGACGCCGATTTGGCCGGCTTGAAAAACGTCGAGTATGAGCATTATGAGATCGGCATTTCGAGCTACTGATAGAACTCTCCTTCCTCTTCCTGTCCCGGTAGCCGCTCCAGCAATTATTCCCGGGAGGTCAATTATCTGAATCTTTGCTCCTTTGTGTTCAAGCAATCCTGGAATTGCACTCAGAGTTGTAAATGCGTATGGTGCCACTTTCGATTTTGCGTTTGTTAACCTGTTGAGAATTGTGGATTTCCCAACACTGGGCATACCGATCAGCGCTACAGTTGAGTCTCCACCTTTTCTTATCTCGAATCCTACGCCTCCCTTGCCTGACCGCTGCACCTTTTCTTGTTCTGCCTTCAGCTTCGCAAGTTTCGCTTTCAAAAGCCCGACATGATGCTCTGTGTGTTTGTGAATCTGAGTTCTCTTCATCTCCTCCTCGATTGCCCTGATCTTTTCAGGAACCCCCAAGACCATCTGCTCCATTCAAGTGGAAAATAGTCTCTTCATTTTCGATTTTCTAAACACAAGAGTTCTGTGAGAGTAGGAAATCAACCTATTGGAGAGACAATACCTAATATCCTCCATAACGTCTACCACATGAGACAGATTTGTCTTCTTGAAGATGGAGATCCACGATGGTTTCATGTGAGAAATGTCATACTGAATTGCCGGAGACAGCAAGGTATTGTCCGAGCTGCGGGAAGTCTGTTGGTATGACCGTAATGGAAGAATTTGAGGTCACCTCTGATGAACTTGTCAAGAGGATCAAAGAGATACTTGATGAAGGCAATGCTACCAGAATAATCGTTGAGAACGAGCAAGGAAAGACTCTTCTTGAGATACCTGTGACGATAGGATTGGTCGGGGTACTACTTGCACCGTGGCTTGCCGCGCTGGGAGCTGTAGCAGCTATCGCCACGAAATGCAAGATAAGAGTTGAAAAGAAAGCTTAGTGTTGATTGGCAAGGTTTTCCAGTAGATGATGGGTCATAGTGTGTCGGCTACCAATCATCTGAACCACCTTCACCACTCTCATTGTCTTCTTCAGTTTCTATCGCGTCTTCTTCATCACATGCATGTTGTTCTGTAGTCTTTGGTAAAATGGGTTCTGCTGTTGTATCCGAGGCTTCAGTCGACTCATTCATTTGTTGGGTTCTCCTTTTGCAGTCAGCACACAATATTCGTGGAATCAAGCTAGGGGCAATAATATCTGCGCCTTCCAACGGTTTGTTGTTTCCACATTTCCAACAATTACCCACTTTACCCGATATTGCTCGTTGGGTGTCTGCTTCACGTTGTTTCTTCCGCGCCTTGATTGCTTCCGCGCGTTTCTTGTTCATCATGCATCACATTTACCCGGAACATACAACCGAGGTTCCTTAATCTAGCGTCGTACAGCCTGGTAATAATGGGTATCGCTGTTGCTTCTGTTTCATCAGCGAGAGACATGAGACTCCAACGCAACCGCTCGCCCGGAAGGCGCGCTCTGCTTTAATGTAGGGTAATAAATCCAGTTGAAGATATAGTGTAGTATGTGCGCAACAATCACTGGGCTTCCTTTTTTTGCTCTGTTTGTGATTGAATATTCAACGGATGCGAGTATTATTTGTGACGAAAATGTTCGCTATCCTTATCTCAAAAATTGACCCTCAACGTTATTGCTTCTCTGCTGGCCTTCGGGCAACAAACCCCAAAGGCCAACTGGGATGCCGTTCTACCTTCTGGAAGAATCTCTATGATTATGTGCCCAGTCTGCGACGCTGAATTCAAGGACATCTTCGAGCTGACAGCGCACCATTGCCAGACATCCTACTATATCGATACAGAATCAGCCTAACGTGGGGTCGTGAAAAAGTTTTTGAAACGTCCATTGTGGCCAAAGACGAGAGAAGAGATTCAAGAACGACTTTACAGGATCCGGCCTCATCTCGACGTCAAGAATCAAGAATAAGGCGTGTTTGTTGTTGCGGATTTCTCCAACATGACAAATCTTTAATTCAGAATAGAACAATAAACCCAGCGAGGATTTGCGTTGAGCAAAGGAATCTGGCCTAGACTAAAACCAAAGGGAAGGGTGGCAGTGTTCGGCAAGGGACTGCCGTTGCCAACAGTGAAGCCAACAGCAAAACCAAAACCAAAGGCAAAGGTAAAGCGAAAGGGGCTCGGATCGCGTAATAAGTAGACTCTTTGAAGAAGAACTCCCCATCCACACAACTTAGGTTCGTTTCTTATTGCGCATCTTCATGTCGACGCCGTACTCATTGAATTTATTGATGATTTCCTCGATGTTTTCCTCGAACCACTTATCCATTTTCGGCTTTCCCTTCTCTGATTTGGCAACTCGCTCTTTGAGCTCCGCAATTTCGGCGTCACGTTCTTTCACTCTTTCTTTCTTGCCAATTAAGTAGTCCCGTACACTCTATCCTCTGTAGCCGCAGGCTGCCCATGAAGGAGCTCGAGTTAAGGCGTCTCTGTATTGGGCTGGTACAAGCGTTATTGGGTGCATTTGTGCCTCCAAAGGTCGACATAATGCTTGAATTTGGCGTGGCAGACTTCACATTCAATCGTCATAAGGCTAGCGTAACGGCTTCTTAACCTGATGATCCAAAGACCCCGTAGAACATATTCCGCGCGTCGCAACACTAATTAGGCTATCAATCTAGACTACGGGATTCTTGGTGTATCAAATGGAAGAAGAAGAATTCGTAGAAACAGAGGACGATACTGGCGAGTCTGAAGAGACCGAAGTTCAAGACGAGTGGTAAGGCTTCTCCCCTGGGCCCGAGTTGTGAAGGGTGAACATGGAGCCCCGCAAGACTGTGAAAAAAACAACGTCGCTGATTCTAATCTAATGAGTCCCTTTTTCAGGCGATGATGGGGCGTGTTCCGCTGAAGCCGACCAGGGTTTAGCTAGTGTGTCTAGGTCTCCAACCACAATGCGTGCAGAAAATTGAATCTGTCGGCATGGCGACGCCACAATTTTGACAACGCTCTAGTTTCATCGCTGTCGAAGTTCTTATTTCTGAGACGGGAGCCCATGGACCTTTCTTTGCATATTTGTATGTGCCGAGAATGCCAATGCCTATCCCCAAACCTGTGATGAGTATCCCTAAATTAGAATAAATGAGTCCGCCAAGGGTAGCCAATACAAGACCCGCCATTGCCACCGCAAAATAGTATTTCTTCTTCACGTGCAGTCACCGTTGTTTTAGTAGAGAAAGCAACTTGAATAAAAAGTGAGGAGGAGGACTATGGAAATCTAGCCGACCGACACTGAAAGACCAACAAATCACCGAATTCACCCTAGTCAAGAATATCATCTCCACGCTGAGTAGAGTATCATCCACGCACCAGTTCAATCATGAAACACTCAACAGCCTTATGTCGAGAAATTGCTCTATCTCTCATTACCCTAGTGGTGTCACCCCGTAAACCCTCAAGGAAACGGGAGTCCCCTCATCATCTGAGGCCACTAAGGAGAGAGCCCTGGTTTAGACCACACATAGAGCAGGTAGCCATGGGTTTCTCCCTGCACCCTCTTTTGTGTATGATTCAACTTCACGCGTCTGGATTGAGGTGGCGCTATGAGGTGGGAGGCGTGTGGGTTATTTTCACGGTCGATTGCCGAAAGGCTGGTGGTTTTTTTGATCGACTATTGTTTCATGTGGAACATTCATGTGCTTGATACGGCACGCTTATATTCTGATGCTTGCATAATCAGATCGCAGGGCCAAAAAGATTGGGAGAACGTTTGTTGGGAGATTGCGGAAGATATCAAATAAGGCTGGAGACCAATGACGTTACTGTTGTCAGGCATGTGGGTGAAGTGCTTAAGAATCAATTGGCGGGCAGCGGGAAGCAGTATCGCATTGAATATGACTTCGAACCCGAAGTCTTGAGTTTCATACGGTGGTTGCTCAGGTAGTATCCGTAAGTCTAGAACAAAATGCGTTCAGAACTCTTCCTTGATTGAGCGGTTCTCCCACGCGTGGGTCTTTCAACCCTTAAATATTTACTTTGGGAAGCGATTGATTTGAGAGGATTCTTGGATGCCCTACTGCCCCAATTGTGGTAAAGAAGTGCCCACGGATGCGAGATTCTGTGTAATTTGTGGAAAGTCACTCGAAATAGCCGATGCTGTCGCCGGAACTCCTGTGCGAACAACTTCCCAGCAACTCGCAAGTTTAGGATCCCGCATAGTCGCCGGAATCATAGATTACATAATCATAGGAATAGTCGCAGCTGTGATAGTTTTCGCATTGTTCGCCCCGGTGTACACTGTTAGCTCAATTAGAGGTGGGATGATGCCATTTCCATTCTGGGGATGGTTCGGTGGAATGTTTGGAATACAATTTCTGCTCTGGATAGTATACTTCACATATTTCGAAGGAACATCCGGTCAGACAATTGGAAAGAAATTCAGTCATATCAAAGTCTTGAAAGCTGATGGGACTCCATGCGACTTTGGAGCTGCCCTTGTAAGGAACCTTCTCAGAATAATCGACAGCCTACCATTCATCTACGTATTAGGAATCATCCTAATTGCAGCCACGGACAAGCATCAACGTCTTGGCGATATGCTTGCAAAGACCATCGTGGTGAAATTGTAATAAGAAATGGATCACTCTAGGAAGATTGGTCTAGCGGTCAAGATCTGAAAACTGCGTGTGGCTCTACTTTGCCGCAACCTTTGCTGCAAAGCTCTTTCCGAATTCATAGCATTTCTGCAGCTCTTCTTTCGTAGGTACCCAATTCATCGCGATCCCTGGTAACGCTTGCTCCATTCCCGCTCTCCTAATCATTTCCTCGATGCTTTTCACGGCACCTCCACCCCATCCATACGAGCCGAACGCAGCCGCAAGCTTTCCTTTCGGTTTCAGCCCCTTAAGATCCTCTAAAACCGGCGCTACTGTCGGTAGAATATCATTGTTGATTGTAGATGACCCTAGAAGGAGACCTTTGGCCTCGAGCAAATCCGCAATGATATCCGAACGATCAGAGCTAGGAATTCGGTATAGCTTGGCCTCGATTCCAATACTAGCTATTCCTTCGAGCATAGCTCGGGCCATCTTCTCTGTGCTGCCCCACATGGTGTCGTAAGCTATGATGACTCTGTTTTGTGACTCTCCTTTCCCCCAGCGGAGGTATGCTTCAACAATCTGCATTGGGTTCTTTCGCCATATGATACCGTGGCTTGGCGCGATCATGTTGATTGGGATCTTTTGCTTCTGGACTTCTTCGATCTTGTTGACCACCAATGAGCTGAGTGGCCACAGAATATTGGCGTAGTATTTTGCAGCCTCAGTCATCACGACGTTTTCGTCCACTTCATCATTGAAACGCTTTGATGATGCCAAGTGCTGGCCAAATGCATCATTTGGCATCAGCAACGCATCTTCGTTCACGTATGTGAACATGCTGTCAGGCCAATGAAGCATGGGAGCTTCGATGAATGTAAGCGTCTTCTTTCCAAGATTGATCTTGTCGCCTGTCTTGACGACCTGAAAATCCCAATCTCCAAAGTAGTGTTTGAAAAGACCTTTCTTGCACTTGTCGGTTCCAACAACTTTCGCCTTCGTTGCGTATCTGAGAACTTCGGCGATTGCACCAGAATGATCGGTTTCGACGTGGTTTGCGATAATGTAGTCGATCTTTTCAGGTGAGACTATGTCTCTGATCCTTTCCATCATTTCATGCGAAAACGGGCCATACACGCTGTCTACGAGTGCGATCTTCTCGTCGACGATCAGGTAGGCGTTGTAGGTTGTTCCACGATGCGTGGAGTATGTGAAGCCGTGAAATTGTCTTACGTTCCAATCAACGGCTCCAACCCAGTAAACGTTCTCTGTCAATTTTGTTGGAGACATGCAAATCACTTGTTTAGACTGTTGTTTCACGCCTGACCTAATTACCTTTTAGGTAATCCATCTTCTCCCGGCACCAGCAGCATCGGTGGAGCTAACGCCGTCATTCGGATCCCTTACGATAAAACCATAGTTCGCCTGCCCATTCTCAATCCAGTCCTTAACTATGCCAGTTACGGCCCAAGTCATCCAACTGCCTACATGCGCGGGAACAATTGACGAGGCAGAGCCCTGCGAAGTCCATACTCCTCCAGCGGTCGTCCAAGGTACACCGCCGCTGGTGTGAAACGATCAAGCGAATTGCATTACTACACTTATGAAACCTATGACACTTGTCGAGACGGGGGTTTCAATATCTTCTGTACCTTCAGAACACTTCTCTCTTTGTCTTTGATCTCCAACATAACGTCGAAATCCAATCCTTTCGTCTTTTTGAGGAATGATCTGAACCGCCCGAGATCTATCGACTGCGCATGAACTCCTACACGGGCATTACGTTGCTGACTACTATAATCAACAATTGGTAGCCCATCCTTTCCCGTCCAAGTTGTCGTGCAGTTCCCTACAGCTTCTCTGATGGATTCGCCTCGGTTCAAACAAGTGTGATGAAACGCGTCGAAGACTATGGGAATCTTGACTGTTTCTGATATCCGTAGGCAATCTTCCACGGAGAATAGCCTATGATCGTTCTCAATAACTAGTCTACTCTTCACAGCATCAGGCAGAGAATCATAGTTCTTAGCGAATCGTAACATAGCCCCTTGCTTGTCTCCATAGACTCCCCCAATGTGGAACTGAATCTTTGCAGTATGATCAAGATTCATACAGTCCAGAATCCTACAATGGTAGGCTAGTTCCTTGATGCTCCTATCATTGACTTCTTGTCGTGTGGAGTTTATCAGAACGAATTGGTCGGGATGCATTGAGATTCTTATTTCATGTTTCCGAACATACCTGCCCAACGCGGACAAATCATCTGAGAAATGCTTGGCCCAGTTCAATCTGCATATTGGGTGAGACGCAAATGGTACGATGTCCGAGCTTATTCTGAAGAAATGTATCTTGTTAGACACGTTATAATGCAGTATTTTGCTGAGGCAATCGAGATTGTTGGCGACTGTTTCTTTCAGTCGCTTCTCTGAGTATGACGCTAACCTGAAAGTAGAATTTGTTGTGCATCCAACAGTTTCGTTGATGCAAGCGTACCCTATCTTCAATTTCAGGAGTCACTTGAGCCTTGTCTAAGTTTCTCTGCCTTCTCCTGCTAGACATCGTTTTCCAGTTTGGATATTCCTGCAGTCTTTGTCCTTACCAAACGTGGCGGCGTCCTCTTGCATTTCTTTAGGATATGGTTTAAAGAAGCTCTGGTTCATCAAATAAGGTTCTTCAAACCTTACGATCCACGATCCGATAACTCCTGTTGCCACACCAAGAGGTATCTTCCCCGATTTGTACCTTTCAAGACACTTGAGAAAGAGCGCTTTCTCCCGCTTCGACAGCCTTCTCGAGAAGTACCCGATTCCATGCAACAAAACATCTATGTTTGATCCAGTTCTCGGGGGGCGTCTCAATGCATCTGCAAGATCTCTCTGATAGTCTCTGACTATGTTGACAAACGGTTTCTTCTGTTGATTGGCGACCGTCCTGCCCATCACTCCCAGTGTCTTCTGGTTGTAGGCTTTCAGCAGCAGTTTGTTATCTGAATGAAATCTGACAAGTTCCTTCATTGAATTTGATGACTTTACTTTCCGAAAGTCCGCCAACGCGAAGAGTTTTGTTAGGAAGTGTTCTCGTATCCTTGAGTTCCTGAGTCTGTCTTCCTCTTCAATAGCCAAGTCAGAAAAACGCTCTAGAACCTTTCCCCCAAATAGTCCGGAGCCTTTTCCTATCGACGCAACTTTCTCTCCCTCCGGATATACTTTGGATCCTCGAAGCCCGCTGCTTGGCGAACGACTCTTGAGTATGAACCCGTCCACCTCTGCAAGGGAATTCAGGAAAGCATCGGCCCACAGCTCCATCTTCTCAGTAAAGTCAAGTTTGGTTGCTGGCTGTATCAACCTCTTCTTTCCGTCAATCAAGATAATCCTAAGTGCTTCACGAGGAATCCCAAGTCCAATTTCAACCTCCGGACACACAGCGATGAACTCGACATGCGGCTTGAGCTGCTTGACAAAATCACTGGCGATCATTTGCCCGTCGTACCTGACCGCGTCAAACTCAATACATCTACTGACCACAACTCTGGGTTTCACGAAGTCCCTCAAAATCTCCACTCCAAGCTTTCCTGTCGAAGTCAATCAGGTAGGTGTCACGGTTCGTCCAGCAGATTTTTGACTGGTCTCAATGGATGCTGGATTCCAGTTGGTGGAAGATCTTCCTCTAGTTCAACTGCGAATCGAGAAAGTTTTCTATTTAGATTTTATGAATCCGTCGTTCATCATGTTCTTGGTTAGGTCGCGTGAATACCGGATCTTTTCTTCTGCGCTCGCGTAGAGTTCCTTCTCACTCATCTCTATTCGAGCGACGCCTTCTTGAATCGCCTTCGTGCCGACCCGAGAAGCTTCTAGAGGGAAAACCTCCCATTGATCCATATTGGGAATAACATAGTCTTCTCTAAGGCCGTACTTCTTCGCAACATCAGCCAAAGCACGGGCAGCCGCGATGCACATAGCATCCGTTATCGTTCGCGCACTAACATCTAGAGCACCCCGGAAGATACCTGGGAACCCTAGGCTGTTATTGACCTGATTGGGGAAATCGCTTCGTCCCGTCCCGACAACGCGTGCCCCAGCTTCCTTTGCGTCCCAGGGCCAGATCTCTGGCAGAGGATTCGCGCAAGCGAAAACAATTGAGTCAGAAGCCATATGAGCAATCCATTCTTTTCGTATCGTTCCAGGTTCAGATTTCGCTGCAGAAACGATCACGTCAGCGCCTTTGGTTGCCACGCCGAAATCTCCAGTAAGACCGTCACCGTTCGTCTTTTGAGCAAGGTCAAACTTGAGCTTATCAAAGTCTCGCTGTTCAACTATGTCTTCCCGGTCTGCAACAATAATGCCTTTTGAATCACACATCACCAAATTCTTGGGGTCGGCTCCGGCGGCAATCAGCATGTAAGCGGTTCGAGTGTTTGCGGATCCAACTCCGAACATAGCGATCTTCGCGTTCTCCAGATTCTTCTTGACAAAGTCCAACGCTCCGAAGACACCCGCACTGATAACTGCGGCCGTCCCCTGGGCATCGTCATGCCAAACTGGAATCTGCATCTCTTTTCTGAGCGTCTCCAAGATTCTGTAGCATTTAGGTTTGGAAATGTCTTCTAGGTTGATGCCGCCGAAGGAAGGTTGCAGCAACTTAACAGCCCGTATGATCTCCTCGGGATCTCTAGTATCAAGACAAATAGGAACCGCGTCGACGCCGCCCAGATACTTGAAGAGGAGTGCCTTACCCTCCATCACGGGCATAGCAGCTTCGGGACCTATGTCTCCAAGACCTAGAACACGAGAGCCATCCGATACAACAGCAACCGTGTTGCCTTTGTTCGTGTATCTGAATACCTCACTTCTGTTCTTGTGTATGGCCATACATGGTGCGGCGACACCTGGAGTATACCAGACGCCAAAAGCATCAAAACCCCAGATCGGACATTTCGGGGCTGTCTGTATCTTCCCCTGATAGAAAGGATGCAGCTTCATGGCATCCTCTTGCGGTTTCTTCGCTCGCTCCAGCAACTCTTCTTTAGTTACCGTTTTCATAATTGATCACGTGATGCTACTCCATCTCTTGTTAAAGGTCGAGGATTCCCCTGCAACGTCAGAAATCAATTCCAGAGATATATGTATGGCTGATTTCCAAAGAATCTGACGTTAAGACAACTAGGTGTTTCCAGATAATCGAGCCGCCAGGAACAATAAGCGACTCCATAGGAGATACTTGAGATACTCTTTACGTGTTTATCAGAGCATCGAGAGGGCGTGATATCGATGGAACCTTTCCGCGATCCAGTGGACAGATAACATGTGCGGACTAGAATCGTGGTCTATTGGTCAGCCCCATTCGTTGATTCATCATTTGCATATGAACGTAGGGCGCCGGAGCCAGGGGCATAGAGTCCTGATACGCTGGAGGTTGGTATACCTGGGGCTGCACTGGAGTCGTTGTCGGACTATTCCAGCTGGCATACGGGCTGTACGGCTGAATAGGAGCTCGCATCTGTGGATACCCCAACCCCTGCATTGGAGTCTGAGCAGGAGTGTTCCAATTGGCAAATGGGCCATATGGCTGGATAGGTGCCTGCACCTGCGGATACCCCAACCCCTGTTGAACAACCGGACCTCGGGGCTGGTACGGAAGAGCCAAAGGTGCCTGGGTCATCTGATTGTATCCTAATCTCGATCCACATCGAATGCAGAAGTTGTGTGAGTCAGTCCAGCTTCTGCATACAGGACAAACAATTTGCGAGTACATTGTTGTTTCGCTCCAACCTGTGTCTAGGTACCCGTATAGGACTTTATCTACAAGAGAAGATTCATTTGAAAAGGAATCATGTGAGACATTGACACACATCTCTAAAGGATGACTTTGGAAGGTCACGATTTTGAACTATCGGAACACAAATGAATTACGGAATATGTTCTGAATAGTCTGAAAAGGATGTGAGGCAAACGTCCGAGACACGACAAATAGCTTCATTGATGATCATCACTTTGGTCATCGGTTTCATTAGCGTTGCCGCCGTGACAGGAATCAGCGGAATAGCCCTCGACTCAAATGGAGATGTAAGAATAGCACGCTACCAAGCAACACTGCACTTGAACGGAACACTTGAAGAGAAATTCACCTATCAGATCGATGCCTATGATGCGTATCGGATGCTGTACCGCGTCTGGGATACACCCCTGTCCGTTGAAAGAGAGAGTTTCCCAAGTGTTCAGGTTTCCAACACAATGACCTTGGCTAACGGCACCTACACGTACGTCAAGGACTACTCGGGTCGAGTCTATGTCACACCAGACGACTCCGACGCACGATATGAGATAGGTCAACTGGCCTATCAGAACGAGGCAGGCATATTCAACCCTAGATACTTCACACCCGGCACCTACGATGTATCGTACACATTCATTCTTCATCCACCGATAGAATATGATGAATCTCTGTGCCACCTAAACATCAAACTAGCTTCGGAACACATGGCATATGGAACCGTGACAATATTCATCGAAGGAGCCGATCAGATCGAGGCAGTCTACGTTCATCCACCCACGCTAACGAAGGAACAGAACGGGAACCAGATAGTGATCAAGGGAAAATCCGGTAAGAACGAGCTTCTCGAAATAGAGCTGCTCCTCAAGAAGGATGCCATATCAAAAATCGACGGATTTCCAGCATATGTTGAGGATGTCAAGGGAAAGACCAGAAACGCGAATATGTTCTATTCGATACCATTTCACGTAGCCTACTACTTGAGATACGTTGCTGGAGCCATGGTATTCCTTCTGCCAACGGCGTTCCTTTACATGTATTCAAAGCATGGAAAAGAGAAGCAGTATGAGGTTCCGAAATACCTGAGTTTCACCCCTTCAAAGAGAAAACCATGGCTGGTCAACCTGGTCTTTTGCGGCGATGTCGGCAAATTCGATCAGAACGGATTCTATGCAACTCTACTAGATCTTCAAAGAAGAGGCAAGATAAAGAGCAACGTGAAAGACCCGACCAAAGGCGAAAAAAGTGGAGTTACAATTCAAGTGCTAGATCCCACATCGGGAGACGATGACTACGAGAAAAAGGTCATCGGATTCCTGGCCAGAAGCAGTCAAGAAGGCGTATTTGACACTGACACTGTGAAGGACCTGCTCGAACGCACAAAGGATCTAACCTTTGTTCCAACACAGTTGACAATGATAAAGAATGGATTGAATTCGCTCACATCCTACGCAAATCAAAGAATCACTTCAACTTTTGCCTTCAGCGGAAGATCGAGAATCGCCAAGCTTATGCTATTTCCAGGAGCATTGTTGTTCTTCAGCATCGTCATGATGGTAGTCTTCTCTGCTGCGGTTAGTATGCTAGTCATCCCTGCGGTTCTCGGATTTGTAGGAATTGTCCAGGTGATTGCGGCGCTGATCCTACCGTCCACGTTGTTTGGTCGATGGGAAGAGGATCATTACAAGGAGAAACTGGAATGGGATGCTTTCAGGAATATGCTTTCAGATCTAGCTCAAATAAGGAAGTATGCTCCTCAAGATCTGTCAATGTGGGGTGAATGGTTGGTCTACGGAACGACCCTCGGAGTCGGCGACAAGGTAGCTGAAGCCATGAGACAATTCCAAGTGAACATACCCGACGGATACAACTTGACCATGCTACCCCTCATCATGCGTCCCGTGGTATCCACTCCAATAGCGACAAAGGCATCGTCTGGAGCTCATGGCGGCTCTGGAGGTGGAGGTTTCGGAGGGGGCGGAGGGTTTGGAGGAGGCGGCGGCGGAGCTCGTTGAATGTTGCCAGCCATCGCAACTGTGTTCGAAAAGTCATGTAGAGTACTCACCCAGAGGTTAGGGAAGGATTAAAAGAGAAGTATTGACCAATCGATAGATGATCAACGTTGGATTTGACAATTCTCGTCGTTGGAATCATTGCGGTCATTGTTGTGTTGGGAATCATTGGCTACGTAGTATCGATCTATAACAAGTTTTACAGTCTGAAGAACTCGGCTGAAGCCACTATTGGACAAATCAGGGTTGCAATGAAAAAGAGACTCGACATGATCGAACAGCTCTTGGGCTCTGTGAAGAGCTACGCAGGATTTGAAAAAGAGACGCTGGAAAAGATCACCAGACTGAGAACAGAAGTGGCTACTTCTCAAACACGCGATCTAAACAGCGTCGACAGGGAGTCCAGAACCATACTCGGAAATCTTTTCGCTGTGGCCGAGAACTATCCCGACTTGAAGACTTCAACAACTGTTACAAGTCTCATGGATGGCGTGAAAAACGTTGAAGAAGAGATCGCAAGACAAAGATACACCTACAACAATATTGCCCAACAATACAACATAATGCAAGACACAATTCCATCTGCATTTGTCGCGCGTCTCATCGGCCTTGCTAGATTGGACTATCTGAAGTTTGAAGAAGAATCCGAGAAAGCACCAAAAATCGCTTTCTAACGTCAAATTGGTTTCAAGGAATTGTTGGAGTGAACCTGCTCTACCTATTTCCTGTCTGACACTATCCCAAATGAAGCTGTTTTGTTCTGAATAACATACTCTCGACACTAGTTCGAGGCGAGTAACGCTGTCACAGCATCATGACCCAATTTGAATGCGCACAGATTCTGATGCAGAAGCTTTTCAGGAAGATTCTTTTTCAAAGCGATTCTGTAGTTTTCAACAAGTACACCTGTATTTCCAAGCGCGGCCATTCCTCCAAGCATCGCGACATTTGATGTCTTCGAATCACCGGCTCTTTCACCTAGATCCGTCGCGTCCATGGAGTACGTCTTGGCGCCAACGGAACGTAGAAAGATTTCGATCTTTTTCGCGTCGGGGTACGTGTCCTGACCCAAAACCACGTTCAGTGGAACCGTAGCTCTTGTGTTTAGGATAACGCTTGTGGATTGACCAACATGAGCTATTGCTCTTAGAGCTTCTGAGGCCTCCAACGCAATCATGAAATGGGCTGCATGTTCAGGGATCATGGGCGTGTAGATTTCTTTCCCGTACCTTACAAATCCAATTACAGATCCGCCTCTCTGGGCCATGCCCAATGTCTCTGCTGTTTGGACGTCGTAGCCTTCAATTCGAGCTGCATCAGCGATAAGTTGAGATAACAGAATACTGCCCTGTCCTCCTAGCCCGACTACCACCACATTGAACTCGTTCAGATCTTCCACCTTCCTGGAGTTATTGCATGATAGGGGCATATGGAGGCGCAAATTGTGCATCCGCCACACTGTGATTCGTCTATTGCGACTTTCTTGTCAGAGCTAATGGCAAGTGCAGGGCATCCGCTCAACTTGATACAAGCAAGACATCCCGTGCATTTTTGAGGATCGATCCAGCCCGCACGTTCAATAATTTTCCTGCGTCTCGCATCCAGTGCGCATGATCTTCGGCTTACCACAACTGAAGGACCTTCGAAATTGATTGCTTCGATCAGAGCTTCAGTAGTTGCCTTCAGATTGAATGGATCTACGACACGTACGAATTCTACCCCAAAAGACCCAGAGATCTCTTCAATTTTGATCGGTTTCGCATAGTCTCCTGTGTATTTCTGATAGTTGGAAGGGCTTGGTTGCTGTCCAGTCATAGCTGTAATCTGATTGTCAAGAACAACCACAACTACCCGGATGTTGTTTAGTACAAGGTTGATGAGTGCCTGCAGTCCGTTATGAAAGAAAGTTGAGTCGCCTATGGTTGCCAGAATAGGTTTCTCAATTCCGGAATACCGGAGTCCAGCTGCTACTGAGATTGAAGCTCCCATGCAGATCTCAGTCCAACAGGATTCAAAGGGTTTGTTCATACCCACAATTGTACATCCGATGTCGCCGGTAACGATGGCGCCCTCTTTTCGCAGACGCAAACGATTGAGAGCCTGATTGATTGCAAGATATGTCCCTGCATGCGGGCAGCCTGGGCAGAACTGTATCTCCCGTACTGAAAGAACGTCTTCTGCTTTTCTAGGCTGCATTTCAGATGTAAAATCCTTTCTTAGAAGTTTTCCAATGGCCTTTCTCACGGTCTCGTGTGAGAATTCTCCAACTCTCGGGGTTGTCCCATCCATCTTTCCATGGATCACTACTCCAGTCTCTTGCTCTGATGCAATCGCCTTAACGTTCAGCTCGATGTATGGTTCTAGTTCCTCTAGGACCAAGACAGCCTTTCTCTTGTTCAGGAGCTTCTTGATCAGAATGTCCGGTAAGGGGTTAGCGACGCCTATCTTCAAGAGAGCTACGTTGTCAAGTCTGAACTGCTCCACAGCCTCGATTGCATAGTTCCACGTGACTCCACTCGCGACTATGCCGAACTCTTCTTCTCCCTTCGAAATGAATCTGTTAAGAAAGAGTTGTTCGAAGACCCTCTTCGATTCATGAATTCTATTGTTGATGCTTTGATGTTGTTCCATACACCATATCGGCGAAGCTCTGGTATGCCTCCGCACATCTTTCTTGAATGCGGGTTTTCTACCGATCTTTCGAATTTGGTTAAGTCTGACGTTTGCGGATGAATGTGCTATCCTAGTTGTCAATCGCAGAATTATCGGTAGCTTCAACATCTCAGAGATTTGAAAAGCTTCCACAATCGCATCCTTGGCTTCTTGCGGGTTGGAAGGTTCAAGCATTGGCAGAAGAGAAAGATTAGCGTAGAAACGGCTATCCTGTTCTTCCATCCCGGAATGGCATGAAGGATCATCGGCCACATAAACCACAAACCCACCATCAACACCGCTGTACGCTATAGATAGAAGAGAATCAGCGGCAACGTTCAGTCCCGCGCTCTTCATCGTAACGAGTGATCGAAGACCCGTGAAAGCTACGCCGGCGGCCACTTCGAGGGCTACTTTTTCGTTCACCGCCCACTCGGCTCTTATTCCAAGACTCTTTGCCACTGGGAGGATCGATTCTATGACTTCTGATGATGGCGTACCCGGATATCCGGTTACGAATCTTGCGTCTGCCTCAATGGCTCCTCTGGCCAGGGCTTGATTTCCCATGAGGAACAGCCGGTTTCCCTCGATATTGGACGCCAAGTCCAACTGATTCATGAAGTGGATCACTTCCTTGGATTTGGACGATTCACTCATTTAATCCTAGAGGGAACCTGTTGGACAGCTTTCTCAAGTCGTTCTATTCCCTTTGGGGTTCCCGAAATGCACCTGAATCGACTATGTCTGTCCAGTTTGAGACTACGATAGGTCTGACCGTGATTTGGATAGATATGTTCCTCTCTCAACCAGAGCCCACACTGCTTTTGCTGTCCGTCTAGGGGTTGGGAAGTTTGGAACGTGTCGGCCCTCTAGTATTTGCACAGCCTCGGTTACCAAGTCTCCTGACATCCAACAGGCCACTATTGGCTTGGACATGTCTGATGCTACTTCAGCCACAGCTCTTCCAGTTTCTTCAGACTTAACGAAGGCAGGTGGTACAAACATGCTAATGGCAATGTCGTATTCGTTAGATCCCGCAATTGTTTCAAGAACCTTCCCGTATTGTTCTGGGGTTGCCTCTGCTGTCAGATCGATGGGGTTCTTCCTGCTACATATTTCTGGTAGAAATGTGAGGGCATCTTTCATTTGCGTCGAGGGCTCGGGAACTTCCAGATTCAGTTTTACCAGTGCATCAGTCATCATCACACTCGGACCGCCTGAATTTGTTAATACCGCTATCCTTTTGCCTCTTGATGCCGGTTGGCAAGAGAGAGCTTTTGACATGTCAAATAGATCGTCTATTTCCTCAGCTCTGATTATTCCGGTTTGTAGGAAAGCTCCATCATAAACTCTGTCTGAACCTGACAGACTTCCCGTATGTGAGAGAGCAGCTCTTGATCCTTCGCTGGAAGCGCCACTCTTTATGGCCACCACAGGTTTCTTTTTGGATGCATCCCTTGCAGAATCTAGAAATCGCCTTCCGTTTCGCAGGCCCTCGATGTATGCGGCGATAACCTTGGTCTGATCATCTTCGACCAAGTATTCGAGTATGTCAGCTTCATCTATGTCGCATCGATTTCCGTAGCTTATGAATTTGCTGATGCCTATTCTTTCTTGTCTCGCCCAAGCTAGTGCAGCTCCTCCTAGAGCCCCACTTTGAGTCATGAATGCGATGCTGCCTGGACCTATTCTTGATTCCATTGTGGCGTAGAGTTTGTTCTGGGTGTTGATTATTCCCGCACAGTTTGGGCCGACTATTCTAAGTTCGTTTTTCGAAGCGATTTCTACGATAAGTCTTTCAAGATCGAAATTGCCAATTTCACTGAATCCAGCTGAGATGATCACTGCTCCCCCGACTTTCTTCTTGCCGCATTCATCGAGCACTTGAGCGACCAAGTGCGGAGGTACTGTTATGATGCATGCATCCACATCATCAGGTACATCCATTATCGATTTGAAAGATTTCAATGCAAGAATGAACTCTTCGTGCGGATTGACAGGATAGATCGGTCCGGCGTATCCGCCCTCTACGATGTTCTTGAGAATTTCATGTCCGATCTTTCCACTCTTTGATGATGCTCCAATAACGGCTACAGATCTTGGCTCAAGAATTGATCTGAGCTGTTCTTTGCTGGACTTCTGCATGACATTCAACATCCCTAAAATGATAGGAGCCGACGAGATGTGATGCCTCAATGCCTTTGTTCTTATGCTTAAATACTCTCTTGTCGCCCTAGGTTGGTCACGTGGCGTTATTCATGAGCATTGAAAAGTTCGTTCAGCCCCTTGCAAGAGTCACATATTTCATGAATGTGAGCTCACTCGTCTATGGAGCGGGTGCTTCCAGCGTTGTTGGAATAGAAGCCAAACGTCTTAGAACCAGAGAAAACCCGATCTTTTTGGTTACGGACAAGGGGGTTATGAAAACTGGGATTCCTCAGAAGATCAAAGAAACAATCGAGAAAGAAGGAATCCAGGTTGATGTTTACGATGGGCTTGCATCAGAACCTACGATTGAGAGTGCAAGAAAGCTTGTTGAAAGAGAGAGGGAAAGTAAGCATTCTCTTGTCGTCGGTGTTGGAGGAGGAACTGCTATGGACAGCGCCAAGACTGCAGCTATTATGGCGACGAATACGGGGGACATAAGTGACTATCTTGCTTTTGGCGAAGATCGTTTCAAGGAGAAGTCTTTGCCTAAGATTCTCATTCCGACCACTTCCGGAACGGGAAGTGAAGTCTCAATGTTCGCAATAATCATTGACAAGACAGGAACGAAAAACTGGATTGCTGGTCCAAAATTGCTAGCGGATGTCGCTGTAGTTGATGCATTGAACACAATGTCATGTCCACCCAGACAAACCGCAGCAAGTGGGATGGATGCGCTGGCACATTCGATGGAGAACGTCTTGAACCTCGGCTTCACGCCATTTTCGGACATGGTATGTCTCCGCTCGATCAAGCTGATTGCAGAGAATTTGAGAAACGCATACTATTGGGGAGACAATCTTGAAGCCAGATACAATATGTCAATCGCTGCCATGCTGGGAGGCCTCGCGATGGGAACTACACCCGCTGGCGCCAACATAGGACATTGCATGGTTGAGGCTTTGGGGCCCTTGTACAAGGTTCCACATGCAGTTGCATGCGGTCTCGTAACACCGTATGTGATGGACTACAACATGCCTGCTTGCATTGAAAGACTGGCAATGGTCGCAGAAGCCATGGGCCTGGACGTTCACGGCTTGTCGAAACGCGACGCGGCTATTATGGCCGTTCAGGCAACAAGAGATCTTGTAAAGGATATAGAACTTCCAACTTCGCTCAAGGAGATTGGTTTCTCAAAGAATGAGATTCCGAAGACGGCAAAGTATCTCGTTGAAGAAAGGCAGTCATACTACTTGTTACAAACCTACAATCCTAGAAGGCTTACAGTAGAAAATGTTACTGAACTCCTCGAAAACATGTACGAGGGACAAATAGCTGGCGATTGAGGCATCCTTGGCCTACGCAGAATAGAAAAGTATAACCTCTTCCAAAAGTAATTCCATGACTCAGGATTAAAGCCAGAACACGAATTGTTCTGCTGGTGAGAGCACGTCAAAACTGGGAATTGAAGTTCTATCTTCATCTTCCAAAAATGCCTTAGTGACTAGAAGGACCAAAGAGACAGTAATTGGCGTCGAGATTGACTTCGATCAAAAAGAACTGAAAATCTCGACCGGCAGCGGTTTTCTTGACCACATGATCGAATCCTTTGCCTGGTGGGCATGCGTTAGCCTAGGGGTGAAGGTCGATTCAACCCGAAGACTAACTCATACGATAAGCGAAGACACAGGAATCACGATCGGCCAAGCTCTCAGAACGATCTTTGAGAAACGAATGAACGAGCATGGCGTGAACGCGTTTGGGTCAGGCTCAGCAGCCGTTGATGAAGCGCTCTCCACGGCCACCATGGTAATCGAGGGCAGAAGAAATGCATTCATCAGACTCTCGTGTGAAGGCGCAAAAACGAAAGCCGTTGAGGATCTTTTCTCAACCGATCTCGTCGCTTTCATGGAAGGTTTAACTCAGGGCCTTGGGGCCACTTTGCATATGGACTTGTCGCATGGAAATGATCCACATCATACCTGGGAGGCTGCTTTCAGAGCTCTAGGTGTTGCGATTTCAAGTGCTTTTCAACTGAACGAATGGAGGAAAGGTGCTACAATCGGCATCAAAGGCATACTCTAACGATTATTTCCAAGAGGTGCCATTCTGAGTCAATTGATAGAACGCATCTGTGATCAAGAGAATCAAGTCAACATCTAGAGCTGTCATAGAACTACCTCCCATCACTTCCTCCGCTCACTCGCTTCGCTCGTTCGGTCGGAGTGGTGATCTACAGGCAGCGAGCAGACGCAGCGGAGTGAATGGCATGATCCCCGTTCTGATCGCGTTGGGGAGCAACATCGACCCGGAGCGGAACCTGGCTCAGGCGGTGTCCATATTGAGCAGGCAGCCGGGCATAAAGCTGGAGGCCGCCAGCCGGATCTACGAGTCGGCTGCCGTTGGGGCCAGCGGTCGCCAGCTGGCCTATCTCAACGCGGCGGTGTTGGTAGAGACCGTTCTGGACCCTCACGCCCTCAAGAAGACGCTGCGGGGCATTGAAAGCGCCTTGGGGCGGGTGCGGTCCGAGGACAGGTACGCGCCCCGGCCGATCGATCTTGACATTGCGTCCTACGGACAGCAGGTGCTGGACCTGGATGGGAGCCCCGTCCCTGACCCCGACATCCTTCGCTATCCTCACATCGCGGCGCCGCTGGCGGATGTCGCGCCCGATTGGATCTATCCCGAGCACAGCGAGGACCGGCGCACACTACGGCAGATCGCAGACAGTCTGCGCTTTACAGACGAGGAGCTACACATGTTGACGGACAAGCAGTTGACCGTGCTCAGCACGGATGGACACTATGCAGGAGACCTCGACGCGCGAGCAGGCGAGGTGTACGATCCGCATTTTGAGTCACTGATCGAACAAATGCTGACGCGCCTGGGTGAGGACCCCGACCGGGAGGGACTGCGCCGGACACCTTTGCGGGTGGCGAAGGCCATGGATTTTCTCACCAGCGGCTACAACACGACGCTGGAAGAGGTTGTCAATGAGGCGATCTTCGAGGACTGCTGCCAGGAGATGGTGATCGTCAAGGACATTGAGTTCTACTCCATGTGCGAGCATCACATGCTGCCGTTCTTCGGGAAGGCGCACGTGGGATACATCCCTAATGGCCACATCATCGGCCTCAGCAAGGTCGCTCGCGTCGTGGATATGTACGCGCGGCGCCTGCAGGTGCAGGAACGCATCACGAACCAAATTGCGGACACCATGATGCAGGTCCTGACGCCTCAGGGCGTGGGCGTCGTGCTGGAGGCACTCAAGGAACGCGGCGAGGTCGTGTCGAAGACGGCCTACAGCGACTGGAAACGCGTCGGCGACCACAGCCGGGCGCTCAGCCTGCACGCCATCAAGATGGTGCAGCGCAATCTCACGCCGGGCGGCGACAAGAACGGCGCCGACATCAACCTGGCGCTGGACGCCCTCGAGATGGCTTTCACGCACAGCCATATCAACGCGTTCGTGATCGTCGGCGGCGACAGCGACTTCATCAGCCTGGTCGAGAAGCTCAAGCAGTACGACAAGAAGGTGTTCGTCGTCGGAGGAAG
>Ga0209253_10000599_pt1 | contig 31335 bp, 30 predicted proteins | sample FrelakmetBRP12BR_FD_187145 | JGI IMG/M metagenome (GOLD analysis project Ga0209253, IMG submission 187145) | Freshwater lake sediment microbial communities from the University of Notre Dame, USA, for methane emissions studies - BRP12 BR (SPAdes)... | ecosystem: Environmental > Aquatic >... | reverse complement strand
GATGGCGGGACATGGCATGCGCTAGACGTATGCCATACGCCGGTGCCGATGCGCGACTACACGCCCATGGAGGTTCAGGAATATGTGGCCTCGGGGGCGGCGTTCGACAAAGCCGGTGCGTATGGGATACAGGATCGGGGTTTTGATCCGGTGGACATGAGCCAGATGACCGGCTGTTTCGCCAACGTGATGGGGCTTCCGCTGTGCCATCTGGTGCGGTTGATGCGGCGTCGCGCCCTTCGTCCGGCGGCGGATGTCCCGGCTGCCTGTCAGGCATTCACGGGCTACCGCTGCGGCATCTATGCCCAGATCCTCGGTTCGTCCTCATGAAACGCGCGCTGGGGCTGGGCCTGTTTCTCGGACTGGTGCTGGCCGGCTGTAACCTGTCGTCCGGCCCGCGCACCCCCGAGCCGAGCCCGGTCCTTCCCACCCCGGTCATCACCAACGTTCCAGCGCCCGACCCCGAGGTCGCCGTCCGGCTGTTCCTCGACGCATGGGCGCGCGGCGACCTGAAGGGGATGTACGCCCTGCTCAGCCCGCTCTCGCAGGACAGCCAGACCGAAGCGGAGTTCATCCAGTTCTACGAGGCTGTGAGCCGGGCGGGGGCACTCGTTTCGGTCGACTACCAGATTACGTCGGCGCTGGTCAACCCGCGTGAGGCGCAGGTCAGCTATCGGATCACGCTCTCGAGTTCGGTGGTGGGGGACATCGTGCGCGACACGTACCTGTCCCTCATCCGCGAAGGCGGGGAGTGGAAGGTCGCCTGGGCGCCGACGACGATCCTCCCGGAGCTGACGCAAGGTACGAGCCTGTACCTGGACATCATCACCCCGACGCGGGCGAACATCTACGATCGCAACGGGCAGGGGCTGGCTGTCCAGGCTGAAACCGTGGGGGTGTACATCGTCCCCAACCGTATCGGTGACGAGAAGGCCGAGGAAGCGATGCTGACCGTCCTCGGCCGTGTGTTCAATCGCAGCACCGGCAGCATCCAGGCGCTGTACGAATCGTTCCGCGGGACGGACTACTTGATCCCGCTGGGCGAGGTGGCGCTGGAGGAATTTCAGCGCATCGAGGGGACCCTGGGTGCCGTGGGCGGGACGGGCTGGGACACCTACTCCGGACGCTACTATCCGCTGGGCGAACAGTCTTCGCAGGCGGTCGGGTATGTAGCCCAGATCACCAAGGAGCAGGTCGACGAGTACCGCCAGCGCGGCTACGCCGGTGACGAGTTCGTCGGCCAGACCGGATTGGAGTTCGTCTTTGAGAACCAGCTACGCGGCCAGCCCGGCGGGACGCTGTACGTGCGCGACACCAGCGGGCAGGTGCTTACCCCCCTGGCATCGCGCGACCCGGGCGTGCCGCAAGCGGTGACGACCACGCTGGACCGCGATCTGCAGTTCCAAACGCAGCAGGCGCTCGAAGGCCTGCGCGGCGCCGTCGTTGTCCTGGAGCGCGACACCGGGCGCGTCCTGGCCATCGCCTCCTCGCCATCCTTCAATCCGAATCTGTTCAACGCCAGCAACCCGAACAGCGGCCCCGGCCTGACCGAACTCTTCCGCCGCAACGACAACCCGTTCGTGGACCGCGCCATCGACAGTGCCTACCCGCTGGGCTCGGTGTTCAAGATCCTGACGATGGCGGCGGCGCTCGAGACCAGGACCTTCACGCCGGACAGCGAGTACACCTGCACCAACTTCTTCGAGGAGCTCCCGGGGTTCACCGGCGAGGACTGGACGGTCGTCAAGGAGCTGCCCCCGCACGGCACGCTGACGCTGATGCAGGGTCTCGAGCGATCGTGCAACCCGTGGTTCTGGCACATCGGGCTGGCGCTGTTCGATCAGGGCTTCCCGACGGCGCTGCCCGACATGGCCAAGGGCTTTGGCCTGGGGCAGGCGACCGGGATCGAGATCGGTGAGTCACAGGGCCTGATCCCGGACCCGGAGTGGACGCTGGCCAACCTCGGCCGGGAGTGGAGCGCCGGCGACTCGGTGCAGCTGGCGATCGGCCAGGCCTCGATGGGCGTCACGCCGCTGCAGGTGGCGCGCTTCATCGCCGCCGTCGGCAACGGCGGCACGCTGTACCAGCCGCAGATGGTCGAGACGATTCAGACCGCCGAGGGCGCGGTCAGCCGCCAGTTCGCCGTCGTCGAACAGGGCAAGCTGCCGGTCTCGGCCGAGAACCTGGCCTTCATCCAGCAGGCGATGGCGCAGGTGGTGCGTGAGCCAAAGGGCACGGCCTACCGCCGCTTCCTGGGACTCAACATTGACCTGGCTGGCAAGACCGGCTCGGCGACCAGCGGTGAGGGGACGGAGTCGCACGCCTGGTTTGCCGGCTACACCTTCCGCAACGAGCCGGAGAAGCCGGACATCGCCGTGGTCGTGCTGGCCGAATACCAGGGCGAGGGCTCGGAGTGGGCCGCCCCGATCTTCCGCCGCGTCGTCGAGTCGTACTTCTTCGGGCGGCCCTTTACGCTCTACCCGTGGGAGTCGCAGATCGGCCTCACGCGCACGCCGACCCCCGAGGGCGGCGAAGCCACCGAGACTCCATCCCCGTAAGCCAATGCCCGAGCCGCCCACCGTTCCTGGCTTGATCGTGCGCGCCCAGTCGGGATTCTTCGAGGTGGCAACGGACGAAGGCCGGATCGTCGCCCAGCTGCGCGGCAAGCTCAAACGCGGCCCGCGCACCGGGGATGCCGCTGCGCTTGGCGACCGCGTCCGCGTCGCCCGGCTCGATGACGGCACCGGCAGCATCGAGGAGGTAGCCCCGCGCCAGCGCGTGCTTTCGCGTCAAGCTCCGGGCCGCAAGGCCGAACAGGTCCTGGTCGCCAACCCCGACCAGGTCTTCTTCATTATGGCCTGCGCCGATCCGGACCCCAACTTCCGAATGCTAGACCGCCTGCTGGTGGTCGCCGAACGCGAACGGATCCCGGCCCACGTCTGCGCCAACAAGACCGACCTGGTGGTGGAGCGCGCCGCCCGTGACGAGTTCGACGAGTACGACAGGCTGGGCTATCCCGTCCACTACGTTTCGGCGCGGACCGGCAAGGGGGTCAAGGGCCTGCGCAAGGCGCTGGCGCAAAAGATCTCCGTCTTCGCCGGGCCTTCCGGGGTGGGAAAATCCAGCCTGTTGAACGCCATCCAACCCGGGCTGGGACTGCACACGGGCGACGTCAGTGTGATGACGGGCAAGGGGACACACACGACGGTCGTGCCCGAGCTTCTGCCACTGGAGGTGGGCGGGTACGTCGCCGATACGCCCGGGCTGCGCGCCTTTGCCTTGTGGGACATCGAGCCTGAGGAAGTCGACGGCTATTTCCCCGAGCTACGCGACCTGGTGCCCGAGTGCGCCTTCAACGACTGCACCCATCTGCACGAGCCGGGCTGCGCCGTGATCGCCGCCGTCGAGCGCGGCACGGTCAGCCCCGAGCGCTACGACTCATACTGCCGGATTCGCCTCGGAAGCCCGGATTGACTCACGGCCGATGGCCGGTTACCGACCCCAGGAGCGATCGACGAGAACGCAAACCGCCGGCCCGAGAGGGCCGGCGGTGGGATGGACGCAGCTCGCGTCTAGAACGGGCGCATCACCCGGTCGTCGCGCAGCCGTTTGAACCACAACGAAGAACCGCGCGGCATCGACTCAACGGCAGCTTCCTGCCAGGCCCGCACGCCCAGTCCCTGGATCGTCTGCGGCCGGTAGCCTACGGCGCGCCATGAGCCGACGTGCTGAGCCAGGTAGGGCGGCAGGAAGAGCAGCGCCGCCTCGCTCTGCAGTTCGGCCGAGGCGGTCTCGACGGCTTCCATCAGCGCCGGGATTGCCTGGTCAAGCGGCAGGCCGACCTCGAAATACAGCTCATCGATGCGCGTGACCAGATTCTCAACCTGCCAGCCGGCGACACCGGCCAGCTTCCCGTCACGCTCGATGAGCAGGTAGGCCTTCTCGCCGAAGGTCGCCATCACATCGCCGCGCGACATTCGACGCTTGCCGTGCGTCACGCGGGTCACGAAACGGGCAATCTCGTCGGCGTCCTGTGGGCGGCCGCGCCGGATGACGATCTGCCCCGGGCGGACCGGCGGCGGCGTGGCCAGCAGCGGTTCTTCGGGCTTGGGGAGTTTGGTCCAGGCCGCCTGCACCTGATCCCAGGCGTTCTCGAAATGGCCATCATTGTGGATGGTGATCTTGGCGGCGCGCAGCTTGAGGCTCTGGGGCGGCTGGGCGGCGATGCGCTGCCGCGCGGCCGCTTCCGACATGTTGCGCTTGTGCATCAGGCGCGCCACCTGCATCTCTTCCGGCGCGTCGACAACCCAGATGCTGTCGCAGCCGGCGGCCAGGTCGGTCTCCAGCAGCTTGATCGCCTCGATGACGACCACCGACTGCTTGGCGCGTCGGATCAGCAGATCGACGGCCTGGGTCACCAGGGGATGGACGATCGTCTCCAACCGGTCGAGGGCCGACGGATCGGAGAAGGCCAGCTTGGCCATCCGGCCCCGGTCGATCTGGCCCTCCTCGTCCAGGATCCACTCGCCGAAGGCTTTGAGGACCAGCGGGTAGCCAGGCGCGCCCTTGGCAATGGCGCGATGGCCGAGCGCGTCGGCGTCGATGCCGTAGCCACCCAGGTGCTCGAGCATCTTGCGCACGACGCTCTTGCCGGTGGCGATATTGCCCGTCAGACCGATGACGTACTTGCCCGCCCAGCGACTCAAAGGTTGGCCTCCGTGCTCATGCTAGGAGTTGGATTCTAGCCTTGCGGCTGGAAGATGTCAAAGAACCATAAGGCCCACTGAGAACGGGTGCATGCGGGGGCTGCGCCGTCCGCGAGCGACCCCCTCGGAACGTCCCCCCCAAAGGCGGACCGGCGGGATGGAGCTGCATCGCGCAGAATACCTCGCCGGCCTGCCTGCTCGCTTCCCTTCCGGGGGTGACGGCCTTCCTGGCGCACAGCCTCTTGTGGTTCGCGATTCGGGCCGTGTCGGGAATGGGCCCGGAGGGATGATTCCGAGACGCAACGTTCAGCCGCCTAGGTACCCGGCAGTGGCGAGGCTGTGCCTGTGGCCGGTGCCTGAGCCTTGGGGCTGTGCTGTGCTTGCGCCACGCCGATCGTGGCGACCACCATCCCGGCGAGCTGCAAGGGCAAGAGGTTCTCGTCGAGCAGGAGGCTGGCAAGCGCGGCGGTCACGAACGGCGACAGGTTGAGGACCAGGTTCATCTGCAGCGCGGTCAGCCGCTGCAAGGCGTGGTTGTAGAGCAGGTAGGCGATGGCGGTGTTGACCACCGCCAGCCAGGCGACGACGATGAGACCGTCGGCCGTCAGGCGCGGCGGGCCTTCGACGATCCATCCGGTGATGAGCAGCCCGGCGCCGCCGACGGCCAGCGGCACCGTCGTGAGCGTCAGCGAGTCGACCTGCCGGTCGCGGGCCAAGGACCGGCCCAGCAGACCGAAGAGCCCGAACCCGAGGATGCCCAGACCGAGGATCGGCAGGCCGCGCCCGGCACGGGCGTCGATGCCAGGGACGAAGAACAGGGCCGTCCCCAGGAGCGAGATGACCAGACCGAAAACCTGGCGCCTCGTAGGGATCTCCTTCAACCAGGTCAGGCTACCGGCCAGGATCAGAATCGGGATCAGACCCATCAGGAACGACACGGTCGTTGAAGGGACGACCTGCAAAGCGATGAAGAAGGTGCCGTTGCCGACCAGGTAGGCGGCGATGCCCAGCAGCGCAAGGCGGCGGAGGATCGAGGCGGGCGGCCAGCCGACGCGGTGCACGCGCGACAGCAGGAACGGCAGCAGCAGCAGGAACGCGAGGAAGTAGCGCAGGCCGGCGAGCGTGATCGGCCCAATGGATCGCAAGCCGATCTTGGCCACGACGAAGGACGATCCCCAGATGACCGTGGTGAGGAGCGCCTCGGCCAGCGCCACAGGCCGCGTCGGGGAGGACGAGGCGGGCTTCATGGCCGGCCGCCCGGGTTGCGGGATCGCGATTGGGTCATTCGCCGGGCGAGGTCAGCGGGGCCGCTCGACGTGATACACCTGTGAGCCCGCGGCGACGAACAGATCGTTGGGTGGCCCGAGCGCCAGCGCCGTCACTTCGCCTTCAAGCTTCAGGTTGGGCAGGTACAGCCCTTGATACACCAGCCGCATCGAGTAGTGGTACACGCCGCCGGTCAGCAGGTCGAGGAAGTACAGCGAAGGCTCCGGCGGCGGGCTGTAGACTGTGGTGATCGGAGATGCGCCGGGGATGTGGTCCGAGGCTGCACCGCCGGGACGTTCGTCCTGGAAGGTCAGGCCCCTTTCGCATTCCACCCGGATCGACTGCAGGCTGGCGGACGAGTCGTCGCGTACCCGGCGGCAGCGGTCGAGCTTGCCGTTCTGGTACAGGACGAACAGCTCCTCCTGTGTCATGGCCAGATCCATGGCGCCCTTGAGGTCGGGTACGGACTCGGCGAAGTACATCCCCGCTCCGCCGCTGAACAGTCCGCCGGAGGCGTCGTACATCCACACGGCATTGGCCTTTGGATCCAGGACGTACAGTACGTCGTTGGTGACGGCGATCGCCTCGATCCGGCCGAAGCCGGTGTCGGGCGGTGTCAACTGGCTGGCGGCCGGGGTCTTGCCCGGGGCGCAGTACAGCAGCGTGCCGTCCGAGTCGAGGGCTACCACGCCCTCCACGCCCAGCGCGCCCGGCTCGGGCTGGACGGCGATGGCGATCGGGGCACCCATATTCTCGACGGTGTCCGAGCCCTTGAGGCAGCGGAAATCCTTGTCGATCTCGTAGCCGCGGCCGGTGTTCCAGGCGTGGTAGACCGTCGGGCCGGACGAGTCGAGGACGTACAGGTCGGTGGCCGTGGCGGCCATCGATGTCAGCCGCGACCCGCGGCCGAACCCGCCGCTGAACAAGGCGCGGTACTCGACGTGGGCGATGTTGTCGATCGTGTCGAGCGACTGGTTGACCAGCGTGCGCAGGAGCGTGAAGTCCTCGCCCTCTCCGTAGCGCTGCGCCTGGTCGAGATAGCCGCGGGCCTGGTCCCAATAGAAGCGCGCTTGCAGGGGATCGGCCTGCAGTTGAGCCGCGACGACGGCTGCCTGGGCCTGGCCGAGGTACTCCTGAAACTGCTCGCCGCGGCCGCGCTGGAAGTAGATCAGGCTGGCGATCAGGACAATCACGACCGGGACGGCGATCGCCGTGCCGGCCAGCACGGACGGCGAGAGCGTACCCGGCTGTCCTGGCTGGACCAGCCCCGGCGCCATGCGCGCCACCAGCGACAGCATGCGTGTGCCCAGCGACTGGAAGGCCGAACGCGCGGCCTGTCCGGCCGGAGAGATGGCGCGTCCTATCGATCCGAGGAAGGTGAAGGACGGCCCCGACCGTTCCCGCGACGGCGCCTTGCCGCGCTTCGCCGCGCCGGTTGCGGCGCGCCCGGCGGCTTGCGCCGCCCGCGGCATCGGAGCTCCCATCCCAGGCTGCGTGATGCGGATCAGCAGGCCGGTGAGATCGTTCGCACTGGCGGCCGCCAGACGCTCGACGGCCTGCGTCAGGTCGAGGGTCAGCAGCCCGGCCAGCGTGGGGTCCGCCCATTGGGTTCCGGCATGCGGCGTGAGCAGGACGACGTCGCCGCTCTGCGCTTCGAGGTGCTGATAGCGAACGAAGGGCGAGACCGACTGGCCCAGCGGCCGCTCGGCGGCCTCGTCCGATCCCAGCCGGTTGACCTGCCCCGGCCGGATGAGAACTGATTGGCCGGCACCGGCCTGCGCCAGGTACAGATCCACGCCGCGCAGGACGGCCAGCATCAAACGGCCGGCGACGCGCAGTCCGCCCGCCTCGGCCTGGTTCAGATCGTGCAGGTGATCGTTGATCGTTGCTGCGGCGGCGCGCAGCGCCGCGGTGACCGAACCGGTGGTCGTGTAGTACGCCTCGGCCGCCTGGTGCGCGAGGTGATCGGTCAGCCCGGGCGCCAGCGCCTGGCTGGCCGAGAGGCCGAGGCTGAGGAGCAGCATATCGTCGGCGCGGCCGCGGGCGGCGCGCCGCGGGGCGGCTTGCGCCAGCGTTCCAGGCGGCGGCGTGACGCGCGCCGCACCGGCCGCGATGTGAACCAGGGCGACATCAGCTTCTAACGATGCGGGCATGGCGCTAGTATACCGGTTCCTCCCTCGCCTGCAACGCGCGATGCAAGTCGCGGGCCGCCGCTGGTAGAATGGGCCGTTCGCGGGGGCGCGATCGCCATGCATCTGTCCTTCACTCACGATCCCGCGGCCTTCGCCGCACTGGCGAGCGAATGGAACGCCCTGCTCGACCGGTCGGCGACGCGGGTCCCCTTCCTGCGGCACGAGGTCCAGTTGCTGTGGTGGTCAACGCTCGGCGGCGGCGAATGGCCGGGCGGCACCTTATGGCTGGGCACGGCACGCGACGCGGACGAGGCGCTGGCGGGCGTCTGCCCACTGTTCCTCCCCGAAGGCCCGGCCGCGGACGGCCGGCTCCATCTGCTCGGCTCGTTCGAGATCTCGGACTACCTGGATCTGATCGCCCCGCCCGAGCGCAACTCCGAGATGTGCGAAGTGCTGCTGGAGGCCGTCGAGGCCGAGCCGGCCGTCACCGGTCTCGACTTGTACAACCTGCCCGAGGCCTCGCCAACGCTGACGTCGCTGGAGTCGATCGCGCCGAGGCGCGGGTGGACGGTGACGCGAGAGCGCTTGCAGCCGTGCCCCGTGGTCCCACTGGACGGTGGCTGGGAAACCTATCTTTCCCGGCTCGACAAGAAGCAACGCCACGAGCTGAGGCGCAAGATGCGCCGGGCTGAGGGGTCACCGGCCGAGGTGCGGCTGCGCCTCGTCTCGCCGCAAGACGATATCCAGGCTGAGGCGGAGTCATTCCTCCAGTTGATGGCCTTCGACCCGGGTAAGGCGGGGTTCCTGAAACCGGTCATGCGCCAGCACTTCCTCGGCCTGACGCACGCCGCATCCGCCTGCGGTTGCCTGAACCTGACCTTCCTCGACGTGGGTGGAGAGCCTGCGGCGGCCTACTGGTGCTTCGATTACGATGGCCGCCTGTGGGTCTACAACTCCGGGCTGAATCCGGTGCACGCTGGCCTGTCGCCGGGCTGGGTGCTGCTCGGCCGGCTGATCCAGTGGGCCATCGACGCCGGACGGCGCGAGATCGACTTCCTGCGCGGCGACGAAGCGTACAAGTTCCGCCTCGGCGGCGTCGAGCGCTCCATCTACCGATTGACGCTGACGCGCTGACCGGCGTGCGCCCGCTGCATCCCTCCCGCTGGAAAGCGATTGCCGCCGGAAGCCTGGCGGTCCTGTTCTGGGGCGCCTCGTTCGTGTGGATCAAGACCGCGCTGCGGGAGCTCGAGCCGATCACGCTTCTGACGCTCCGATTCGCCATTGGCTCGGGAGTGGTGTGGCTGCTGGCGCTGCGCCGCACGCGTGGCCGCCGCGGCATCTGCCCTTCGGAGATCGCCCCCGTGGCCGGTCTGGGATTGCTGGGGGTCGCCGTCCACCAGGGGCTGCAAACCACGGGCATGCTGACCGCCAGCGCTTCCACCGCCGCCTGGATAGCTTCGCTCGCCCCTGCGTTCATTGTGCTTCTCGCATGGCCGATGCTCGGCGAACGCGTCACCGCGCTGCAGGCGGCGGGGTTGATCGCTGCCCTTGCGGGCGCCGGGTTGGTGTCGAGCGCGGCGGCCTCACCGACGCAGGTTGACGGCGGGCTACGCGGTGTGCTGCTTGTCCTCGCCTCGGCCGTAGTGTGGGCGCTGTATTCGATCGTGGGGAAAGCGCAGTCCGTCGGGCGCCCACCGCTGGTGATGACCGCCTGGAGCATGACCTTCGGATGGCTGGCCTTGTGCGTGGTCTTCGTCGGTCAGCGCGGCTGGACCGATCTGGCCGGCGTGTCGGCCTCCACCTGGGGTACGGTCGTGCTGCTGGGCGTCGCCAGCACCGGGCTGGCGTATGGGCTGTACTTCTACGCGCTGAGCAGCGCCGAGGCAGCGCTGGCGGCGGCGCTGCAGTACCTTGAGCCGCTGGTCACAATGGTGCTCGCCGGCGTGATGCTGGGCGAGCGGATGACGGCAGGGATACTGGTGGGCGGCGGGCTGATTCTGGGAGGCGTTTGGCTCGTGGATCGCGCCGGGAGGGTACACGCGCAGTGATATCCCGCGGCTCGACTCACGGAGCAACCCCCTCCCCAGCCTTCCCCCTGGAAGGCCGAAGGACCCCGGAGCGCAGCGAAGGGGAGCGAGGGGAGGGTGGGGGTAGACGAACGGCGGCATACGTCGGCCTCGGAGTGACCGTCGCCTTCTGGGGCGCGTCGTTTGTCGCCATCAAGGTGCTGCTGCGCGAGCTCGGCCCGGCGCCGATCACCAGCCTGCGCTTCGGCGTCGGCGTCGCCTTCCTGGCCGTCGTCTCCGTCAGCCGCCGCCAGCTCCAGTTGCCCGCCTGGCACGAAGTGCCCTGGCTGGCGCTGCTCGGGTTCTCGGGCATCACGCTGCATCAGTGGCTGCAAGCCACCGGGCTGCAGACCGCCTCGGCCACCGTCACCTCGTGGATTGTCGCCTCGATCCCGGTATTCGTAGCGCTGCTCGGCTGGATGGTACTGCGCGAACGGCTGGGCGCATGGCGCGTGGCCGGGATCATCCTGGCCGCTGCCGGTGTGTCGCTGATCGTCAGCAACGGTGACGTGCGCGGGCTGATCGCCGGTACAGCCGGGACGCCGGGCGACATCTTGATCGGGCTGAGCGCCGTCAACTGGGCCGTCTTCACCATCCTGAGCAAGCGACTGATGGAACACGGCACGGCGCTGCGACCTGTGACGATGATGCTGTACGTCATGGGTTTCGGCTGGCTATTCAGTCTGGTCTGGATGGGCTTCGCTGGAGGCGGCGAGGCGATCCTGCGATTGAGCCCCGATGGCTGGTGGGCGATGGCCTTCCTGGGGCTCGCCTGCTCCGGGTTGGCCTACCTGTTCTGGTACGACGCCCTCGACCGCATTGATGCCACACAGGCGGGGGTCTTCCTATACTTCGGGCCCCTCGTCACCGCCGCGCTGGCGTGGCCTGTGCTGGGTGAACCCGTGAGCGGCGCGATGCTGGCGGGCGGCGCGGCGATCCTGCTCGGCATCTGGATGGTCAACCGGACGACGGGAGTGTCCGCTTTGAAGTAGGTTGCGCTGCCGGAAGACGACACGAAGACCGCCGAGCTGAGTGCCCGGCTCCCCCCTCCCCGTGTGCTGTGTTGTTCCCCCTTCAGCCGCGCTGGTGTCTCCTGAGGAACGCCTTCGCCGACTTGACCGCCCGGGGACTGGGTGAACGCAGCATTCCGTCTGCGAATGCCAGCATGGCCGCCTGGCTGCCTGAGGTTTCGAAGTAGGCATCGAAAGCCTCGAGCGCGTAGCTCTTCACGAGGTCGCGCCGCTCGGGATCGAAGTGCGTCCGGTCGAGCCCCAGCAGCCGGCGTGTGATGCGCGGCTCGAGGTCCGGGCGCGCAACGGCGATCGTCCCGGCCTGCCGGGCGGTGTGGGCGGCAACGCTGACAGCATCATCATCCAGCAGGTTGAAGAAAGCGGCGAACGACCGGTCAAAGCGCCGCTGGCGATCGGCGGGGACGAGCGCGGCGATCAGATGGATGGCCGGGTACTTTGAGAAGGCACCGCCTTGGACCAGCAGGTTCTTCAGTCCATTCCAGTGACGCAGGAGCAGTTCTGGGCGGATCTGGGCCAGCGCCATCAGGGCCTTGAAGGCGCGCTCGCGAACGGCGAGCTTCTTGTTCTCCGGCCGGAGCGCCTGGAGCAGTTCCTCAAGCACAAATGGATCTTCGGCTGCCTTGCGGGCCAGGGCAGGGAGCGAGGGCCGAGCAGCGGGCATGGCAACCTCCGTGGCGTTGCGCCGCAGTCGACCCGGGTCGTGGACAGAGATGCGACGCTCACCGCGCGGGGGCGGTGCGGGTCGAAGCGTCTACCAGGGCCACAGCCCAAGCCAGAGCAGGGCGATCGAGCCAGCTGCCACGACAAGCAGCAGAAGCAAAGCAGCAAGAAGCAAGACGGGCAGCGCCGGGCGCCGACGGCGCGGCGGCGCCGGGACGAGCGCCACGATGACCGTGATGTTGTCGTGACCCCCGCGCGCCCGGGCCAGGTCGATGAGTGTCGGCACGGAGACCGCCGGCGGCTGGGCAGCCAGGATCGAGCGGATCTCGTCGTCAGGAACCAGATCGGTCAGCCCGTCGCTGCACAGCAGGATCTGATCGCCCTGGTGCAGGGCCAGTCCCTGGTTCGCCAGCGAGCGCGCGTCGCTTTCGTCGGCATCCAATCGCAGACGCTGATCGGGCTGCGGCTCCTGCAGCCCCCCCAGATGGCGGCGCAGGACGTGCGCGTGCGGGTGGCCGCGGGCCTCGTCCGGCGTGATGACGCCGTGATCGAGCGCCTCCTGGACCCAGGTGTGATCGATCGTCAGCCGGCGCAGCTCCCCCGCACGCAGCAGGTAGATGCGCGAGTCGCCCACCGAGACGGTGTACAGCCGGCCACCAATCTCCCAGGCAACGGCGATCGTCGAGCCCATGCCTTCGTGATCCGGGGAGAGAGCCGCCGCGCGCTGGATCGCCCGCCCGGCCTCCACTACCCCGGCGCGCAAGACGGCCAACGGGTCGCGCCCGGCCGAGCTGGCCACGCGCTGCACCACGGTGTCAACCGCCAGGTGCGCGGCCACTTCGCCCGCCTGGTGGCCACCGATGCCGTCGGCGACGACGACCAGGAGCGACGGCGTCCGCCCGACCTCAAGCTGATAGGACGTGACCGAGAAGGCATCCTCGTTGTTCTTGCCTGTCTCGCCGGGATGGCTGTTGGCAGCCACAAGGAAGTGGGGGTGGTCCGTCCGGATCATGCGAGGGGCTCCTTGGGCGGGAGGCCGGAATCGGTGGCCGAGGTCACCTGCACCGGGCGCGGCGGGGGCACCTGGGCCAGGTGAAAGCGGAACGGCAGGCTGCCGATGTGAACCCGGTCGCCGTGCCGCAGGCGCCGCCCGGCGTCCGGGATGGCGGTGAAGTTTACGTACGTCCCGGCCGTCGACCCCTGGTCCTTCAGCACATAGCTCCCGTCCGCCAGGCGGATCAACCGGGCATGCAGGCCGGAGACCGAGGCGTTGTCGAGCACGATGGACGCCAGGGCGGCATCGCGCCCGAAGGTCACGTCGATGCCGATCAGGGGAATCGCTTCTCCACCTCCAGCCTCCCACGCCAGGAACGCCTCCGGTTGCGCGTGCGATGCCAGCCGCTGTAGACCGGCGCGTCGAAGAAGCGTGCGGCGCGGAGCGGGTTGTGCGGGTCGCGGCGCCGGCGCCATGCTGAGCTTGCGACCGGAGGCGGTCAGCGCCGCGATCGCCACGACGCCGACGATCAGGACGCCCACGGCGCCCAGCAAGGGGGCCACTGCAGGTCGCAGCGCTGCCAGGCCCACCGCCGGAGACGCGACCTCCACCTGGACGCTGATCGGCGTCGTCACGCCGCGCACGCCCTGCTGGTCCTCAACCGCCACGCTGAGCACGTGAGCGCCGCTCTGCGCCAGGCCTCGCAAGTCCCAAGTGAACGTGTCGAATGGCGGGTGCGAATTCTCCACAACCGCGCGCCCGTCTATCAGAAGCTGGCTGGCCACCAGTTCGCGCGGGTGTCCATCCGGGAAAGTCACAAGCACCTCGATCGTCCAGGATCGTGGTGCGAGGTCCTCGACCCGCGCGGCGTCCTGGGCTGGCTCACGCGTGAGGGTCGTCGGCGGCGAAACGAAGACGACCTCGGCGGGCTGCAGGTCGATCGTGTACAGGCTGGGCGAAGACGTGAGATCGAGAGTGCCTTGCTTCACGATCGCCTGCAGGCTGTGCGTGCCGGACGAGCGTGCCGGAGAGGTGTACGTCAACGCATACTGCACGCGCTGGGCGGTGATCCGGATTCCCAGCTCGTCGAGACTGGCACCCGGCTTGAGCAGCAGGAACTCGCCGCCCGTGCTCTGCGCCAGCAGGCGAAGGGAGGCGGTAGCCGGCAGCTCAAGTGCCGAGGCGGGGCCGAGCAGGAGGACGTGCACCGAGCTGCCCGTCTGATTCGCCAGGCGGACGGCTGCCGCCACGGGCAGGTCGCGCGGCGTCTCGATCAGCCCCGTGGCGAAGAACACGTGCGTTGGGCGGCCGGGCGGCTTGGCATCGGCCGCCGGGCCGCGCAGAGCCGCCATCAGCAGGTCGAGGCTGGCGGCCGGCTGGTCGAAGGTCGGGCGGAACTCATCCAACCGGGCGGCCAGCTCGGCGGCCGAGGAGCGGTGAAGGGCGAGCGTTCCCTCGGCGGCCACCAGGCTCAGGTCGTCCACGCCGACGGGAGAGGCCTCGGCATTCTGCCACCAGGCCAGCAAGGCGTCGCGCACGACGTCGAAACGGCTGCGACCGCCTGCATCGCGCACGCGCAAGCCGTCGCTCGTGTTGAGCACGATCACCTGGCGCACGCCCAGCTCGGCCTCGGTCAGCGAGACGCCCTCCACAACGGACTCGTCTTCCTTCAGGCTGACGTCCGTGAGGCGCAGTCCGCTCACCCGGCGGCCCTGGTCATCACGCACATCCAGGTAGACCTTGACGCTGGGGAAGGTGTCCGCAACCGGTGGGGAGAGGCGGGCGCTGCCGGTGGTCTGGGCCGAGGCTCGGCCGGCAAGCGTCACGGCGAGCAGTATGGCCAGCAGTCCGGCTGACCAGCGCACGCCCGAGGTGTGCATGGAGCCATTGTAGCATGCCGGCCTGCGAACCCGCGGCTGGCGGCTTGCAGTCGGCTTACAAAGGACCCATCCGGTGGAGGGTGGGGTGTATCCTGCAGGCGAAGGCAGCGGTGCGAAGGAGGCTGGCTTTGGAGACTGCAGGACCACGACAGGTGCTGGGTGAGGATCCACTGGCCGCGGACTGGCTGAATCCGAGAGCCATCGCCGTGGAGCGATCCGTGCGCATCATCCTGGTCGCCGGTTTCCTGGCTGTCCTGGCCCTGGAGGCCTTCCTGATCTGGGAGGGCCTGAGCCTGCTCTGAGCTGTCCTTCCTTCCCTTTGTGGCCTGGAGGTCCCTGACATTCCCCCAGGAGAACCTCTTGAGCCTCCCTCCGGCAGACCCTCCCGCGACCCCGCATGCGGGAGGGTCCTCTTAACGAGAGGAGCCGGCGGGTCTCCCGCCGGCTCGCTCATCGAGATGAATAGACTGAAGGTCAGGCAGCCGCCGGTGTCTCGATCGGGGTGAGCGCCGAGCCCTTGGTCCGGCCGGTCCACTGGCGGTAGGCCAGCGTCCACACACCGCTGACGTAGGTCTGCAGCACGCCGTTGGCGACGATCACCACCGGCAGGTAGCCGACCAGGCACAGGCCGGCCATCACCAGCCCGGTGGTCGTCGACTGATCGCTGCCGAAGGCCAGGCCGGCTGCAGCCGGGAGCACGGCGGCGATCAGCGGGAGTGCCAGGACCAGGCCGATGACCAGACTGCCGAAGATCACAATCAGCCCGACGACGATCACCGGCCCCAGGTTCTCCTTGAGAACCTTCCAGGACCGGCGGAACGCATCGCCCACGGAGAGCTGATCGGTCACCAGCGCCACCTGGGTCAGGATGACGTATACGCCGATGAGCGCGCCCAACGGAATGAACACGCACAGTAGGGGGACGAGGCACAGTAGCCCGATGCCGAGCGTGCCGACGGTCAGCATGATCGCCAGCACGACCAGGACGATAGCGGCCAAGACCCCGGCCAGCCAGAACACGATACGCACACCGACCAGCTTCCAGAAGTTGGCGGTACCCAGCCGGAAGGCCTCAGCCAGCGTCACCGAACCGCTGTCCTCGACCTGGTTGAACCCGGCGATCAGGCCGCCCTGGCCGATGACGCCCAGGACGAGAAAGACCAGCCCCAGCACGAGGATGACCAGGCCGGCGACAATGGCGATCATGATCCACGTCTCGGTCGGGATCGATTCGAACCACTGCTGGAACTGCTGGAGGCGGGGATTGGACTCGCCGCTGAACTGGTAGCCCGAGCCCGAGCCGCCACCGCCACCGCCGCCGCCACCGCCGGATGAACAGCTGGCAAGGATGCCCAGCACCCATAGGCCCTTGAACTTCCAGGTGATCTCCCAGGCGCGCTTCAATACCCAACCGTAGTCCATCACATCCTCCCTCTCCAGGGCTTTGAATCGATGCCCTGATCCCGTCTACGCAGCCGGCGCTCCAGGGTCGCGCTCACTCCCACTCGATCGTGGCCGGCGGCTTGGTGGTGATATCGTACACCACCCGGTTGACACCCTTGACCTCATTCACGATCCGGTTGCTCACGCGGGCGAGCAGGTCGTACGGCAAGCGCGCCCACTCGGCGGTCATGAAGTCCTCGGTGGTCACGGCGCGCAGGGCGATCGTCTCGGCGTACGTTCGCTCGTCCCCCATAACCCCGACTGACCGTACGGGGAGCAGGACGGCGAAGGCCTGCGCGGTGTCGCCGCGCAGCATGCCGGCTGCTCCAAGCTCATCCAGCAAGATCTTATCTGCAGCTCGCAGACGGGTCAAGCGTTCCAGGCTGACGTCTCCCAGACAGCGGACGGCGAGCCCCGGGCCCGGGAATGGCTGCCGCCAGACGAGGGCGGAGGGCAGGCCGAGGGCCTCGCCGACGGCGCGGACCTCATCCTTGAACAGGTAGCGCAGCGGCTCGACGAGCTCGAAACCGAGGTCCGCCGGCAGCCCGCCGACGTTGTGATGGGTCTTGATCCGGGCTGCCACCCGGCGGTCGGGGCCCGAGGACTCGACCACGTCGGGGTAGATCGTGCCCTGGACGAGGAAGCGCACGCGGCCGATGCGGCGGGCCTGTTCCTCGAACGCGCGGATGAACTTCTCGCCGATGATGCGCCGTTTGGCCTCCGGGTCCGTGACACCGGCCAGCGCCTCGAGGAAGATCTCGGTGGCATCGATGGCTATCAGGCGGCCGCCGGCGCGCTCGCCGAAGGCCTCGACGACGAGCTCCGGTTCGCCCTGGCGCAGCATACCGGTGTTGACGAAGATGCCGGTCAGCTGGTCGCCGACGGCCAGGCGGACGAGCGCCGTGGCGACGGCCGAGTCGACGCCGCCACTGACGCCGGCGATCACCAGCTCTGAGCCCACCTGCTGGCGAACGCGCTCGACGGCGGTGGTCAGGATTGATCCCGGCGTCCACTCCGGCCGCGCGCCGCACACGTCGACGACAAAGGCGCGCAGGATGGCGGGACCGCCCGGCGTGTGTCGTACCTCGGGGTGGAACTGCAGCCCGTAGCGGCTGCCCTGCGCGTCGACCATGGCGGCGATGGGTGAGTTGGACGAGCGGGCCAGCGCGTGGAATCCGGGCGGCAGCCTGTCAATCCGATCGCCGTGCGACATCCACACGGCCTGACGGCCTTCGGGCAGAAGTGCGCCCGGGCGCAGCGTCTCGATCTCGGCCGGGCCATACTCCCGCGTGGCGGACGCCGCCACCGTCCCGCCCAGGGCGTGCGTCAACGCCTGCATGCCATAGCAAATGCCCAGGATCGGCAGCCCGGCGGCGAGGACATAGCCAGGGATCTGCGGGGCGCCGGGGGCGTAGACCGATGCGGGTCCGCCGGAGAGGATGAAGCCTCTCGGCTGCAGGGCCTGGACCACTTCGGGGGGCGTGTCCCAGGGGAAGAGCTCGCAGTACACCTGCGCCTCACGAACCCGGCGGGCGATCAGCTGCGAGTACTGCGACCCGAAATCTAGGATGGCGATCGAGTCCACGGCGTCAATCGGCGAAGACGATCTTGCCGTCGCTCATGTCGGAGATGGTCGCCAGCGCCTCGATGGGAACGCCGAGCGGCGTGAGCATGACGCGCCCGCCCTCGAAGATCTTCTCGACCAGCGCCCCGATGCCCACCACCCGTGCCCCGGCCGTCTGCGCCAGGCGCACGAGTCCCATGATCGTCTGTCCCGTGGCCAGGAAGTCGTCGATGATCAGGATCCGCTCGGTTGCCCCGAGGTACTCCGGCGAGACGATCAACTCGACCGTGCGCCCTTTCGTGTGCGAAGGCGCGAGGGTCAGGAAGATCTGGTCCGGCATCGTGATCGGCTTTGACTTGCGGGCGTAGACGACCGGTATGCCGAGGTGGCCGGCGGTGGTCAGGGCAGGCGCGATGCCTGAGATCTCCGCCGTCAGCACCTTGGTGGCGCCGAGGCGGCCCAGCCGGCGTGCCAGCTCGCGCCCGCAGGCGTCCATCAGCGCCGGATCGACCTGGTGATTGATAAACCCGTCAACCTTGAGGATGCCGTTTCCCAGGTTCTTGCCGTCGGTCAGGATACGGAGCTTGAGTGCGTCCATGCTGCGTCCTCGGTCGAGGGGGTGACCCATTGTACGTCGCTTGTCTGGACCGGGCAACGCCGTCAGATGACGCCCGGCGCGGCTCGGATTCCGGTCGGAATGACCTCCTTGACATAGAACGCATGTTCCGCTAGAATCCGAACAAGCGTGCGACCCGCGACGAGCCTTCCGCGCGCGCCAGGGAGGGACCGATGATGGCAAAGGGCAAGCTGTCTGACCGCCAGCGGCGGATGCTGGAGTGCATCCAGCACTACAGCCGCGATCACGGCTACCCTCCGTCGATCCGTGAGATCGGCGAGGCGGTGGGAATCTCGTCCACCTCCGTCGTCAACTACAACCTCAATCGCCTGGTCGAAGAAGGCTACCTCGACCGGCATCAGAACGTCTCCAGGGGACTGCGCCTGACCGACAAGCTGTCGGCCGCCGCCGGCAAGCTGGCCGATGTGGTGCGCGTCCCGCTCGTCGGACGCATCTTCGCCAGCGAGCCGGTGCTCCTGCCCAGCACCGACGCCCCGGTCTTCGGGTCGGATGAAGGGATCGAGATCGCCCGTGGGCTCCTTCCGGTTGAAGACGGGTTGTTTGCCCTGCAGGTCAAGGGCGACTCGATGATCGACGCCATGGTCGGCGATGGGGACATCGTTGTGATGCGCCGCCAGCCGGACTGGCGCAACGGGGACATGGTCGCCGTCTGGCTGCGCAGCAAGGAAGAGACGACGCTCAAGCACATCTACAAGGAAGGCAGCCGCATCCGGCTGCAGCCCGCCAACCCGACGATGAAGGGCTTCTACGTCGACGACCCGGCCGACGTGGAAGTCCAGGGCAAGGTCATGCTGGTGGTGCGGCAGCTGCACTAGCGGTTGGCCGGCAGGCGGCCCCATGCGCACGGCCCGATCGGGCCGTGCGCGTTTCTTTCCGCCGACTTCCGAAGCCCAAAGGACGTCGGAGGTCGTACCGGCCTCACTTGGAAGCTAGGACGATCATGCGGGTATCGCCCGCCGCCAGCCGCCGCCGGTCGTAATCACCCAAGAAAGCCGGTGCGCCGAAACCTGCCCGGGCCAGCAGCCGAGCGTACGCCTCCGGCCGCCGCAAGTAGTACGTGACCGGCAGCCTCCAGGATCGCACCGTGGCGTCGGGATACAGCTCGTCATAGCGCCAGGTGACCACCACTCGCTCTCCGTCCGGGCCGGCCTGTTGTGCGGCGTAGACCTGAATCGGCCGGCCGGTCTCCGGATCGAAGAACGCGGCCACCGGCTCATCACCGTCATCGTCGATCGCTTGCTCCCCCGGCCCGGGGACCTCGAAGGCGAGCAGCCCGTTCGGTCGCAGGTGGTCCCGCACTCGGCCGAGCGCCTGTGCGAGTTCCGTATCTGCCAGGGCGGACAGCGTGTTGCACGGCGCCAGGATCAGCCCGAAGCGCGTGTCAAGACCGAGGTGGCGCACATCCTGTTCGATGAGGTGGATGCGCTTCCCTTCTTCGCCTGTGATCTCTGCGTGCGCCCGGAGCAGCATGGCCGGGTTGGTGTCGATGCCGGTGGCCTCGAAGCCGGCTCTGGCCAAGGCGCGCACAACCCGCCCGGCGCCGCAACCGATCTCCAGGATCGGCCCGCCGAATTCGTGGGCCAAACCTACCCACAGCGGCAGATCGTCTGCAAACGCGGCGTACTGCGCCGTGAAGAGACGTGCAAAGGTCCCGCCGTCCATGGGCTCTATCGAATCGGTCACATGCATGAAGGGCCGTTCCGGCTCGGGGGACTGTAGGCCCAGCGCGCTCCCAGGGCAAGGCCCGCCGCGCGCGTAGACGTGAAATCGCGGCCCGACGGAGACTCTGCCGACAGGTCTCATCTTGACCCTCGGCAGACCGGCCGGTATACTCGTTGGCGCCGGGGTGTAGCGCAGTTGGCAGCGCACCGCGTTTGGGACGCGGGGGTCGGCGGTTCAAGTCCGCCCACCCCGACCTCGCCGGAAACCTCCTGCCGGATGGAGACCACAGCGTGCCAGGATCGCGCCTGTCGGACATCAGCCGCAAGGCGGACATGGTCGTCGTGGCGGCGCGCTACGACGTGGCCAGCGGTCGCCTGGCCCAGGCGCAGGCCTACGAGCGGCGCGGGGTGGTGTGGACCGACGTGCTCCTCCTGGACCGCGAGGCGCTGATGGCACGCCTGCGCGCGCGGCGCAAGGTGTATTCCGGTGCGCCGAAGGCCGAGGTGCCCGGGGACTTCACCGTTCGCGGTGAGATCCATGTGCAGGGCGCCAACGGGCGCGCCTGGCTGGCGCTGGGGAACAACCCGGTCGAGCGCGATGAACTCGGCGTGCCCGTGTTCTAGACACCGGGGTGAAGCGCCAGCGCTAGCGGCAACGTGCGGGCGTGGCCAAGTGGTAAGGCATCAGCCTTCCAAGCTGATATCCGCGGGTTCGAATCCCGTCGCCCGCTCCTGAGACCGACCACGACTTCGGAAGTCCATGTGGGACTCCCGAAGTCGTTTGGCTTCAGATGCGCTAGAATGAATCCGCGGGGCCCGTAGCTCAGTGGTTAGAGCAGCCGGCTCATAACCGGTGGGTCGCTGGTCCGAATCCAGCCGGGCCCATTGATCGTCGGAAAGAAGGCGCGGCCGCAGAGTCCAACCCCGCGCCCGTGGTGAGAGTCCCCCCCATGCCCATTGCCCTGACACGCCCCATCAGTCTCAGTTTGGCACGATGTGAGCTGACCTACCAGACGCGTCAACCGATCGACATCGATCGGGCGCGGGCGCAGCACCTGGAGTACGAGCAGGCCCTGCGGGAGCTTGGATGCAGGCTGGTCCGCCTGCCGGAAGCCCCGGATCTTCCCGACGCCGTCTTTGTTGAAGACCTGGCCCTCGTCTTGGATGAGGTCGCCATCCTCACCCGTCCGGGCGTCGAGTCGCGCCGGCCGGAAGGGGCGGCCATCGAAGCGGAGCTGGCGAGTCACCGAACCCTTGAACGAATCGAGCCGCCGGGGACGCTGGAGGGCGGCGACATCCTGCGTCTCGGACGAACGATCTACGTCGGCCGCTCCGGACGGAGCAACGCAGAGGGGATCCGCCAGTTGCGAGACCGGGCGGCGCCGTTCGGCTACCGCGTGGATGCGGTGCCGATGCACGGATGCCTGCATCTCAAATCGGCGGTGACCGATATCGCTCCGGACCGGCTGTTGGTCAACCCGCGTTGGGTCGATCCCGCGGTCTTCATGGGGATGGGCTGGACCCCCGTCGCCGAAGGGGAAGCTCACGCCGCCAACGCGCTGCGGGTGGGGGTGAAGGTGATCTTCCCCGCCGGATTCCCGCGCACGCTCGAGGTGCTGATGCGGGAAGGCGTGGACGTCCGGCCGGTCGATGTCTCCGAGGTCCAGAAGGCGGAGGGCGCCGTCACCTGCTGCAGCTTGATCTTCGAGGCCGGCACCGCCTAAGGCCAGGTGGGACAAGCGGCCAGGCTGGAGGGGAGCACCGGAACCGTGCGAGGCGTGGGTCGGGATTGCTGCGCGGCAAGGGTATCGGCCTTGGCATACCACCCATCGACTGCGTGACTCGGCCGCAGCACGCGGAGTCGTGTGCAGCAGAGGGCGCAGAGGACGGGAGGCAGGATGATGACCAGGGCGCGCTTCGCCACCTACGCATGGGGCGTGACGGCGTGGAACGTCTTGACCATCCTGTGGGGAGCGATGGTCCGAGCGACCGGTGCTGGCGCCGCTTGCGGGAGCCACTGGCCGCAGTGTACTGGGCAAGTGGAGCCGCGTGCCCCGGCGGTCGAGACATAGATCGAGTTCTCCCATCGGCTAGCCAGCGGGCTGGCCCTCCTTAATCGGTGCTCGGGCTGGTCGCAGCCAGCCGGCGCGTGTCCGCGCCCGGCAGTCTGACGCGTAGAGCATCCTGGGCATCGCTGGGCTTCGTGATCGCCGAAGCACTGATCGGCGCGGGGCTGGTCCTGTTTGGGTGGGTTGGGCAGGACCCATCACTCGGCCGGGCCTTGACAGCGTCGCTGCATCCAGTCAACACGCCGCTGCTGTTGGCGGCGCTGACGATTACCGCCCGCGTGGCTTCGCTTCCCGATAAGGCCGCACTGCGTTGGAGCCAGCGCTGGCTGGCCGGGATCGGCGCCGGGCTGGCGGCGGTCGCCGTGCTTGGGGCGAGCGGTGCGTTGACGGCGCTGGGCGATACGCTGTTCCCGGCGCTCTCCCTGGCCGAGGGCCTGGCGGCAGACGCCTCGCCGGCGGCGAATGCTCTGGTACGACTGCGCGTCGTCCATCCGGTGCTGGCCGTCCTCGCCGGCGGCTACTTGCTGGCGTTGGCCGGTGCGTTCAGGCCGGGCGGCGGACAGCCGGCGCGACTGGCACGCGCGTTGGCGGCGATCGTGCTCGTTCAGTGGGCGGTCGGTGCGCTGAACGTGATCCTGCTGGCGCCCGTCGGCCTGCAGATCGTCCACCTGCTGCTGGCCGATCTGGCCTGGATCACACTCGTGCTGCTGGCCCTGGCCATAGGGGAGCAGGAGACTGCGCGCCCGGGGCGCATGGCCAGCGCCCACCTGGGCGCGTGAGCCTTCGCCTTGATGTATGTGGGCAGCCGATCAAAAAGCGAACCGCCGGATGTGGGGGGTGCATCCGGCGGTCCAATCGGAGAGGGAGACCCGCTGTCCGCGTAGGGGGGGACCACGGTGTCAGCGGGCGCCTGCCCCCTTGACGCACCCAGATACCGATACGTGTTCTGCCTGGGCCGTCACAGACGATATTATCACAAAGCGGGTCAACTTACATTAGAAATTGGCTAGGACGGCTTCTCACTGTTCTCGCTCTCGCCGAATAGCCGCTCGAACTCGGCCACTTCGTCCGCGGTCGGGGATGCCTCGGGCTTCTCGCCCAGGCTTGAGGCCGCCGCTCCCCGGACCTCGTGGGCAAAGTCGCCGGCCATCATCGAACGTGCCCCGGACTGCGCGGCAGCCCGGCGGACCGCTTGGTCGTTCGACACCACGACCCAATTGCGCGCCTCGCCGCGCAGGCGCTGGAGGTGGTCGCGGATGGCATCATCCGCGCTGCGCGGCGCGGCCACGAAGTGCACCACCAGGTGACGCGTCGATGACCCCGGGGATCCCCCGGCTGCACGCCGGTCGAAGTACACCGTGCCCTGTCGACCCGTGCGCGCGAAGTAGCGCTGCAACGCGATGACCAGCTTGGCCTCATCCTGTGGATCGGCCAGCCGTAGCCCCAGGTAAGGGATCAGGTTGTGCCCGTCAATCAGATAGGGCATGGGTCTCCAACCCCCCGCGGCCGTGCGGTCGACGGGGGAGACGGGCAAGGGCGGCAGGGCATCACGCGTGCCGCCGGAACCACGAGTATCCCCACAGGTCCTCCCTACCGGGGCCGCTTCAGGGAATCGTACGCTTGCCTGTTCGGCGCTCCCGCCGAAACCTCCTCACGTGCCGGACACCGCCTGCGGAGGCCAATGCAGCCAGAGCTGAGTGACGATGATCGCCAGGTCCATCGTCAAGGCTACGAGCGTGTTCAGAATGGATCGCCGCGTGCTTGGCGACCCCGGCCATGTTCCGGAGAACACCACGACCCCGAGAATCGAAACGATGGACGAGGCGAGCGCGAGTTGTCTCCAGGCTTCTCCGGCGGCGAAGACGCCCCAGAAGACCGCAGCCGCTGCCAGGAAACCCGCGCTGGCCGGAGCCCACAGAGCGATTCCAACGGCTGCCGCAGAACGGGGCGGGAGGCGTGAAGACAACCACGACCGAACGGCCACGCTCGTCTGCCTTGGAGCGCCAAGGCTATCCGCGATGAGAGCTGAAAGTGCTACGGCATGTGCCAATGCATGCAGGCATAGCGATCCCGCGATGAGGATCCTGATGGTTTCGGCCGGCATGCAGACCTCCTCTCCGGGGGGTTGGGCGCGGTGCAGGATCCAGTTCCGATCCGAGCACGATTGTACGGAGCGCCGGCCGAGTCGTCAATTCCGTCGGTTCGTGTCCTGTGCTATGATGTTTCCCCGTGGGCAGCGTCCGCCGTCCGGCCTCAACCCCCTATCTGCGTTACCTCGTACTGAATGTATTCGTCTCCGCCGCCACGGTGACGATCATCCTGTTGATCTGGGGCCGCGGGCCGCGGCCATTGGCCGCCGCGCCGACCCCCACCTTCGATGTCGCTGCAGTGCTGGCCAGCAAAGTACCCACCGCCACACCGACGCTTCCACCCACGCCAACGCCGCATACGTATACCGTTCAAGGCGGCGACACGCTGTTCAGCATCGCCCGCGATCAAGGCATCGAGCCCGACGCCTTGATGGCCGCCAACGGACTCACCGATCCGGACCGGTTGGCCGTCGGGCAGGTATTGACCATTCCTGAGGTAAGCGGTCCTGCCGCCTCGCCGGCGTCGACCTCCACACCCGCGCCTCCGACGCTCACGCCGCCGCCGTCCGACTCACAGGCACCCCGGCTCGAGATCCGCGGTGTCGACGGTGCAGGGATCCTCGACAAGGAGACCGTCCGCCTGCTCAACACCGGTGGGATCGCCGTGATGGCGGGCTGGACGCTCGACGACGGACAGGGGCAGGTGTATCGTTTTCCCACCGGGTTCACGCTCTACAACCGCGGGGCGGTGAGCGTTCACACCCGCACCGGCACGGATACCGCCATTGACCTGTTCTGGGGAGGGCCGGCGGCAGTCTGGACCTCGGGTAAGACTCTGACCTTGCGAGACAGCAATGACGATGTGCAGTCGACGTTCACCATCCCCTGATCGGCGGGCCTCCCTGCGCCGCCTGTCTGCCTGCGTGCTGGCGCTGGCCATCCTGGCCGGCGGCTGCTCGGGGCGCAGCGCCGCGGAGCCGTATCACCACACATCGCCCAGCGACTTCTACCTGTATACCCCGCCGAACTACGAGCCCGGCGTAGCGCTCCAACTCGTCCTGGCACTGCACGGCCCCGAGGAAAACGCACTCGAGTGCTTCAATGCCTGGCGGCAGGACGCCGACGACAGCGGCATTGTCACCCTGTGCCCAGCGCTGCCCTACAGTGATGGGGTGTTGGATAGGACCGGAGCGCAGTTGCTGATCGGGACGGCGCTGCAGGCGGCGTACAACGAGGTCAGCCTGCAGGGGACGTTCTTCATCGCTGGCCTCGGCGAAGCCGGCACGCTGGCGCTGGAGTACGCCTCGCAATTCCCGAATGCCATCACTGGCGTCGCGGCCGTCGCCAGTAGCGAGTTTCCGTCCCTGACGGCGCGTGGGGCGCAGCTGCCGATCCTGGTCCTGGCGACGTCTGAGGATCGGATCGGGACCGAGGCGGCTCAGACGTTCGTCGATGGCCTGATCCTGAAGGGCGGCGTCGTCCGCCTGGTCACGCTCGACGAGCGAGGCGACCGGCTGACCAGCGACGACACCCGTCTGACGGTCGAGTTCCTGGGCGAGATCCTGCGGTAGGACCCCGATGTCGATCCTGGAAACCCTGGCGGAACGGCGCCTCACCGAAGCTGCACGCGACGGCGTTTTCGAAGGCCTGCCCGGCAGCGGGGAGCCCCTGCGCCTGGACGCCGACGAGGGTGTGCCGCCCGAGTGGCGGGCGGCCTTTCACCTGCTGCGCAATGCCGGGTTGGCGCCGGAATGGATTGAGCGCCGGCGTGCGATCGAGGCGGCGCTGGTAGCCGCGCGCACGGCAGCGCGCGGCGGGGTGGGGGGAGAAGCCTGGCGGGCGCGCTTTGGGAATGAGATCGAGGCGGTCAACCGCCAGATCGATGCGCTGAACCTGATCGTCCCGCACCCGAGCCTGCAGCGGCGACGGGTGCGTCTCGACGTGGAGCTCGAGCAGTTGGCTGGGGCGTGAATCCACGGGCCGGCTCTCTCGCCGGCCCGTGAGATGAGAGGCTACGCTGCGGCGCCGCCTTCGGGCGGCTTCTTGCTGGCGTCCTGCGACTCAGGGGACTTGTTCTCGTCGCCTTGCAGGCCCTTGCGGAATTCCTTGATCCCCTTACCCAGCTCGCCTCCGATCTTGCCGACCCGGCCGACGCCGAAGATCAGCAGGACGATGACGAGGATAATGATCAGCTCTGGACCGCCCAACCGGAAAGGCATCTCCACCTCCGCACGCGTCTTTCCCGACGTGTGAGCCCATTATACCACCCGCCTTCTTGCGCCGGCCTCCGGCGTCTGATAGACTCCTCGTATCAGGTTCCCCGGGATGACCCAAGCCCTCTATCGCCGCTGGCGGCCACAGACCTGGGACGAGGTTGTCGGCCAGGAGCATGTCGTGCAGACGCTGCGCAACGCCGTGCGCAGCGATCGCTGGGCGCATGCCTACCTGTTCGCCGGGCCACGCGGCACGGGCAAGACGACGATGGCCCGCCTGCTGGCCAAGGCCGCCAATTGCCTGGCCGAGTCACTGGCCGATCGGCCGTGCAATGCGTGTGAGCACTGCCTTGCCGTCAATCGCGGCGCCTTCCTCGACCTGATCGAGATCGACGCCGCCTCGAACACCAGCGTCGAGGACGTGCGCGACCTGCGCGATCGCATCAACTTCCGGCCCAACCAGGGACGCGTGAAGGTCTACATCATCGACGAAGTCCACATGCTGTCGACGGCGGCCTTCAATGCGCTGCTCAAGACGCTGGAGGAGCCGCCGGAACACGCCCGCTTCATCCTGGCCACGACCGAGGTGCACAAGATCCCCGCCACCGTGCTGTCGCGCTGCCAGCGCCATGAGTTTCGGCGCATCGCCGTGGCGACGATCACCGCCTGCCTGCGCGAGAAGTGCGCCGCCGAAGGGCTGAAGATCGACGATGCGGCGCTCGACCTGATCGCCCGGCAGTCTACCGGCAGCCTGCGCGATGCCATCTCGCTGCTCGATCAGCTGACCTCCACCGGGGAGAAGGTGACCCTCGAGCAGGCGCAGCAGGTGCTAGGCACGGCGGCATCCAACGCCGTGCGCATGGTCGTGCGGGCCATCGCCGAGCGGCAGCCCGGTCACGGCCTGACGGCGATCAACCAGGCGCTGGATGCAGGCGCCGACCCGCGCCAGTTGGCGCGGCAGATCGTCGAGTACCTGCGCGGCATGATCCTGACGCGGCATGGGACGGGGGCAGCGCTGGATGTGGTGCCCGAGGTGCAGGCGGAGATGGGCGAGCTGTCGAAGGCCATGGCCCAGCCGGCCTTGCTGGCGGCGCTGACCGCGTTCCAGAAAGCGGCGGCCGAGAGCCGCGGCAACTGGCAACCCGGGCTGCCTCTGGAGATGGCGCTGATTGAAGCGTGCGCCGATCGCCCGGAGCCTGTCGCGCCCCCAACAGCCAAAACCGCGGCCGTCGCATCCCCTCCGCTACCCTCCCGCCCCGCTGCACCAACCGGACCGCCCAAGCCGCCCGCCAAGGCAGCCCCGGCGCCCGTGACGCAGCCGACGGTCTCTGCCACGAGTGCGCCGGCCTTCACCCAGGTTCGCGCCCAATGGCCACAGGTGCTCGCCGCCGCCTTCCGGCGCGATCCGCGCACGCAGGCCTTGCTCAACTCGGGCCGGCTGATGGGTATGGAGGGCAGCGCCCTGGTGCTGGGCTTCACCAGCGATCTGCTGCGGGAGAAGATGGAAGCCAAGGACAACCTGGCGCTCGTGCGCCAGTGCCTGGAAGAGGTCCTCGGCGCGCCGCTCGGGCTGCGCTGTGTTCTGAGCCGGATGTGGAAGCCGGATGGCGATGCCGATGTTCCCGCCGACACGATCGAGGATGGCGGCATGGTCGCCACGGCGGTTCGCGATCTGGGCGCCCAGGTTGTGGATGTAAAGCCGCTTCCCCCCGAAGGCAGCTAGCCGCCGCGCAACGTGCTCGCCCCGGGTGCCGCGTCCTGCCCACATTCGTCGGCTTCGGAACACCGGTCGGCGACTCGGGAGCGCGGGCGCAGGGAGGTTCGTTCATGGCTCAAGCCCCGACAGGGCTGCGCTCCAGGCGGCTGCGGGGGGATTGAGATCCCAGGATCGGGGATGGACGCACCTCTCACACGGTTACCCGATGCGGGCGCCGCGTGTCTCAGGAGGGAATCGTCGAGCATGCCGAAGCCAAGGCTATCCCTACCCGGCGGAAAGAACATGCTCTCCCAGGTGCAGCGCATGCAGGCCGAACTGGCGCAGGCGCAGGCGGAGCTGGCCGAGCAGACGATCGAGGCCAGCGCCGGCGGCGGCGCGGTGAAGGTCGTAATGACCGGCACGCAGGAAGCCCGGGGGATCACGATTGACCCCGGCCTACTGCAAGCCGGGGATGTTCAAATGCTGCAGGACCTGGTCCTGCTGGCGGTCAACCAGGCGATCCGCGACTCGCAGTTGCTTGCGGCGCGGCGCCTCGGGCCGCTGACCGGAGGCCTGGCGCCGTGAGCGCTGCCGTCCCTCGACCTGTCGAGCGGCTGATGGAAGCCTTCGCCCGGCTGCCGGGCATCGGGCCGAAGACTGCCTCGCGCCTCACCTTCTACTTGCTCCGAGCGCAGGCCGATGAGTCGCTGGAGTTGGCCGAAGCGCTGAAGGAGCTGCGCGCCGGCACCGTGTTCTGCAGCCGGTGCTTCAACATCTCCGCCGCCGGGGTCGACCCCTGCGCCCTGTGCACCGATGCCGCGCGCAATTCGGAAATCGTGTGTGTGGTCGAAGAGCCTCTGGACGTGCTGGCCATCGAGCGCACGGGGCAGTTTCACGGGCGCTACCATGTGCTGCACGGAGCACTCTCGCCGGTCGAGGGGATCGGGCCGCAAGACCTACGCATCGAGGAGCTGGCCAGGCGCGTGACGGCGGAAGGGATCCAGGAACTGATCCTGGCGACCAACCCCACGATGGAGGGAGAGGCCACGGCGATGTTCCTGAAGCGCAGGCTGCAGGCTATCCCGGTGCGGCTGACGCGCCTGGCGCGCGGGCTCCCCACCGGGGGCGACCTGGAATACACCGACATCAGCACGCTGTCGCAAGCCCTGGAGGGCCGCTCGGAACTGTAGGGCCGAAATCTCGATGGGGGTTGGAGGATATCGAATGAAGCCGCACCTGCCTGCCCTGTCTTTGTTGACTGTGCTCGGGGCCGCCAGCCTGGCCTGCAACGTGAGCATGTTCGGGGGCGCGGCGCCCACGGCCACTCCGCTTCGCCCGCCCGCGACGCTTCTCTCGGCCACCGTGCTGCCCGTTGCCACCGTTGCGCTGCCGTCGGCCATGCCGAGCGACACTCCGGTGCCGGCTACCCCGACGCCCGCCGCGACGCCTACGTCATCGGTGGTGATGGTAGCGGCCGCAGGAGCGGAGAAGGCCTGCCGCTTTGGCCCTGCATCCGAATTCTCACCGGAAGGGGTCCTGCCCGTCGGGCGAACCGTCCCGGTCCTGGCACGCACCGGCACAAGCTCGTGGGTGCGAATCGAGCACCTGGTACACCCGGGCTGGAACTGCTGGCTGAAGGCCGCCGACGTGGTCGTCTCCGGCGACCTAGCAACGGTGCCGGTCGAGCCGGCGCCGTCGGCGTTCGTCGAGGCGGTGGACGTGGTGATGACGCCCAGCCAGGTGACTGTCCCGGGATGCGTCTTCCCGTACACGTTCTCAGTCAAGTTCTGGATCACGGTCAACGGACCGGCGACGGTCAAGTTCCAGCGCAGCCTATCGAACGGCAACAAGGCGCCGGTGGAGACACACAGCTTCCTGGCCTTTGGGCGCGTCGAGTTCGTCGACTCGTACAAGATCGGGTTGGTGGGGGAGCACTGGTTCCAGGTGGACGTGTCCAGTCCAAACGCGATGAGCGGGCGCGGAACGGCCATGGCGGTCTGCGGGCCGTAGCCCGCACCCAGATCCTCTACCCACGGCAGGGGCCGCCCGGAGCAGGGCGGCCCCTGCGCGTTCGGGGGCTCCCCGGGGGCCCCAACCCGAACGGTGGGCGTCGGAGAGGTCCTTGCCAACAATCCTGGTATCTCGGTGTGTTGCATCCGCAGAGACCGTGGTCAAGGAATGGCGGTGCGGAACGCGCTCCCCGATCCGTCGGTTACAAAGCCCGGACATGGCCACGAGCTGCGCGCTGCCTTCGAGGCGATGATGGGCGGCCCAGAGAACTGGGATCTGCGAGCGGCACAGATGTAGTCGACCCTTGGACGTCTCGAGGTGGCCTGGTTGGCACGGCCGATGGAGTCACGCCAAGAAGGCCGGCCGGAACGAAGCGAGAACGCGCCAATGCCTGTCCGTTAGGCGGCGAAGATGAGCATGGTCGAGACGGTGCGCCACGAGCAGGGGCTGAGCCCGGCCTTCTCTGACCGCCCGCCGCTGGGATCACGGATCTCGCGGGCGGGCGGTCTGCTTGGGTGGAGGGGTCGCCTTCGCGGGGTCAAGGTCGCCGGTCGGGTGGGGGCCAGAGGTCTGAACAACCGGCCGGGGGCGGGCCCAAATCCGGGCCGGAAAGGCCGGCCGGGTTTGCCGGCTACCCTTGACAGTCTGGGTGGTGAGCCTATAATGTGGAGGTAACCCAAGCAACGGTCTCGCCCGCAGGGGCAGACCTGGACAGTTGAAGACGCAGTGGGCGTCAGAGACCCCGGGCAAGATGCCGGAGTGGTCTGCCAGCCTCGCCGATGCGCGTTCGATGGCATCGGCACACGCGTCTCTTTCCCTTGACGGGGAACGCAGCGGATGGTAGCATCCGTCCGCTTAAGCGACAGCACCTTAACAACTGAAGAGTGACGGGAAGCCTGGCGAACCTTGGTCCAGTCAATGAGGAACCGATCCCTCGCAAGAGGGTGAATTTCCTACGGAGAGTTTGATCCTGGCTCAGGATGAACGCTGGCGGCGTGCTTAATACATGCAAGTCGAACGAGGGCATCCACGTAGCAATACGAGGGTGTTCCTAGTGGCGAACGGGTGCGTAACACGTAGGCGACCTGCCCCGAAGTGTGGGATAACACCGCGAAAGCGGTGCTAATACCGCATGATCTCCCTGGGGTTAGAGGCCTGGGGAGCAAAGGCGTAAGCCGCTTTGGGAGGGGCCTGCGGCCCATCAGCTAGTTGGTAGG
>Ga0209253_10000598_pt1 | contig 31354 bp, 36 predicted proteins | sample FrelakmetBRP12BR_FD_187145 | JGI IMG/M metagenome (GOLD analysis project Ga0209253, IMG submission 187145) | Freshwater lake sediment microbial communities from the University of Notre Dame, USA, for methane emissions studies - BRP12 BR (SPAdes)... | ecosystem: Environmental > Aquatic >... | reverse complement strand
TCCCCAGCGAGGAAACTCGCTTCGACTCATCCTTCGCTCTTCTCTCCCTTCGGTCGAGAAACCGTGCCCGCTCAGTCTTCGACGGGCTTCCTCGCCCAAAACCCTCGCCTTTTCCCCTGGCGGCTTCGGGCCGGCATCCATCCCGCCCAATATGGAATGCCACTCGAATTATTGCCTTTTCCCCCTAACGTTTTGCCACTTACCGCCATCCATTTTGCCCTAATCACGGAGAGGGAGATGATTCCAATAATCCAGGGCCGCCTCTCAATGAAATGGCCCTTCTTGTGTGCTTGTCTTTCGATTTGGGCTGGATTATATAATTATAAGTAGAAACGTCGAACAAAAGGCTGCAAGGATGAACCTGGCCAAGGCCAAAAAGATCCAGGAAGAGATGGGCCGCAAGGTGATCCTGGAATGGGCGGGCGGTGACGTCCGTTTCGTGGCGGGAGCCGACTTTGCCTATGACCCGACAGAGCCAAAGATCGGCGCCGTTATTGTTGTCATGAGGCTCCCTAATTTTGAAATTGTCGAGACGGCCCAGGCTATTCGCAGAGTCACGATGCCCTACGTTCCGGGTTTTCTGGGTTTCCGCGAGGGTCCTGTGTTTCTTGTCGCTTTCCGCAAGATCAAACATCGGCCTGATGTGACCATTCTGGACGGCAACGGAATCGCCCACCCGCGCAGGATGGGATTGGCTTCTTATGTAGGAGTTGTCCTGGATGTGCCCACGATCGGCTGCGCCAAGAACCCGTTCTTCCCTTTTGTCCCTCCAAAAGAGAGGAAAGGCGCCTTTACTCATTTCCTGGACAAGAACAAGGAAAGGGTGGGATTCTGTCTGAGGACGCGGTTCGGAACTCAGCCGGTTTTCGTATCTCCCGGCCACCGGGTGAATTTTCTGCTGACCCGGAAGGTCGTCCTGGATTGTGCCAGGTTCAGGATTCCCGAGCCTCTCCGCGAAGCGCACAGACTGAGCCGGAAGATCTTTCACCAGTGAGGAGGGTTTCCTTTTTGGAGCGCCATCCTCTCAGATCTTCAAAAAGCGCGAGAGAGAGGAAAAGCTTCCCAAGAGTCCCATCACAGCGCTGCCCAGAATGAGACCGAAGGACTGCGAAAGGGAGAGGTAGCGGAAGTTGATCATCTGCTGGAGGGCGCCCAGGGAATGTCCCAGGTAAAGAGGGAAGAGTTTGATCAAAAGAAAGAGCAGAGCCAGGGAGAGGGCGCTTCCCAGAATCCCCAGGGTGAGCCCCTCGATGAGAAAGGGGAGCCTGATGAAGGTGTTGGTTGCCCCAACGAGGCGCAGGATCTCGATCTCGTTTTTGCGGGCGAAGACGTTCAGCCTGATGACGTTGGAGATGATAAAAAACGAGGCTAGGATAAGGATGCCGCCCAGAAAAAACCCGACCGCTTTGGCCAGCCGGCTGAGGGATTGCATTTTTTCCACCCAATCCCGGTTGAACTGGACGTCACCTACCCCGGCCAGCCCCCTAATCTGCTGGATAAAAGCGAGGACTTCTTCGGACATGAAGGCCTCTTTGCGGAGGGAAGCCTCGAAGGAGGCGGGAAAGGGATTTGAGCTCAGGTTCTTAAGAATTTCTGCAAGCTCGGGAAAGTTTGTCTTGAATTTCTCCAGGGCCTGTTCCCGGCCGACGTATTTTAGATTGACGACCGCGGGAGACGACCTGATCTTTCCTTCAACGAGGCTGAGCTGGCTGGCCGAGATATCGGGATCAAGGAAAAAGGCCACAACCATGTTCTCTGAAAGCTGGTTGGCCATGTATTGAAGATTGTTGGAGAGAGAAAAGAAGACGCCGACTATAAGGAACGAAAGACAGATGATGGCGCAGGAAAAGATATTCCGCGTCCTGTACTGCCACAGGTTGTTCAGGGCATCGCCAAAAAAATATCTTATCTTTTGGAGGATGGCAGGACCTCCTTGCCGATGACTTTCCCTTTAAAAAGGAACAGGATCTTGTCTCCGAAGTGGCGGATGAGTTCTTTATCGTGGCTGCAGATAATCACGGTCGTCCCTTGTTTGTTGATCTCTTTAAAAACGCTGATGATCTCGAAAGCAAGCTCGGGATCGAGATTGCCGGTGGGTTCGTCGGCGAGAAGGATTTGGGGCTCATTGACGACGGCACGGGCAATCGCCACCCGTTGTTGTTCTCCGTAGGAGAGGTGGGACGGATACTCCCACATTTTTTGATGGAGATTGACCATCCTGAGAGCCTCGAAGACCCGGCGACGGATCTCTTTAACCGGGATGCCCAAGACATGAAGGCCGAGGGCCACGTTGTCAAAGACCTTTTTATGGAAGAGCAGGCGGAAGTCCTGGAAGACGATGCCCATCGACCTGCGGAGCTTATAGATCTTGTGGTCGTGGAGCCGAAGGATATTGATGCCATCGATGACAATCTGGCCCCGGGTCGGCAGGATCTCGCGAAAAATGATCTTGAGAAGGGTCGATTTCCCGGATCCGCTCGGCCCGGTGATGAACCAAAAATCGCCTCTTTTGACATGGAGGCTGATATCGACGAGGGCCCACTGGCCCTCCTGGTACTGTTTCCAAATGTGGTAGAGCTCTATCACCGCTGAACCCAGCTTCTCGTCTCACCCGGGCTGGCGTGAACGATTGCCTGCGATTCTCCGGTCAAACCCTTCTTTTCCGGGGGAGGATTATATCACATCAACAGGCGGGAATTGAAGCGGAAACCGTATCCTAACGGGCGAACAGGTACATGAACCAGCCGAAGGCCAACGCTCCTCCGATCATGATCAGGAAAAGGGAAAGGCCGTACTTGATCCGGCTTTTTCTGTCTTCCCGGCGAAGAAGAGCCAGGACGAGGGAAACAAAGAAGGCATAGATGACCATGGAGAGAAGGCGGCTTTCAAAGATCATTTCTTTTTCCCCTTGGCGATATCATAGGCATCGAGAGCGACGAGATAGTTCAAGAGTCCGGCCCCGGCGATATAAGCCGTGCCGAATTCGAAAGTCGCCCGCTCCAAAGCGCCCTGCCCGAAGGAGAGAAATCGGGAAAGGCCATAAACAAGAAAATTCCCGAGATCGGCAAAAAATGCCAGAAGTGTCAGTGGATTCTCAGCCTGCAGCGGATAAATCCTTCCGCCCATAACCAGCCCCAGGGCTGTCATAGCGTATATGGACACGAAAAATGCTAGCGCGCGCCAGGGCTTTTTTTGGAGCAGATGTCCGAATCCAGGGACCATCCAGCCGGCAAGGAGACAGATGAATTCTTTCATGATCGTTATGAGTTTCAAAATAATAATGGAAATCCCGGATTAAATCAAGAGGGATGATTGGCCGCGGCCGAATTTTGATGCAAGGAAGTAGCAAATCTCAAGGGGGTGCTACGCAGTTATTCATGTCAACTCGGTAATCGAGGTTACCTCGTCTGGGCGGGATGAATGCCGCCCCCTGCCCCCGCACCCCGGGGAACCAGTCCCGTCGGTTCCCCCCGTCGAGGCTCGGGCTTGGGTTCGTCAGCCCGCTCGTTTCCCCGGCGAGGAAACTCGCTCCGACTCATCCTTCGCTCTTCTCTCCCTTCGGTCGAGAAACCATGCCCGCTCAGTCTTCGACGGGCTTCCTCGCCCAACCCCCTCGCCTCTTCCCCCGGGGCTTCGGGTCGGCATTCATCCCGCCCAATATGAAATGCCACTCGAATTATTTCCCTCACCCCCTAACGTTTTGCTACTTACTTGATGAAGGCCCTCGCTCTGAAATAAAATAGGCCAGTGCCGGAGCTTCCCGAGGTTGAAACAATTGTCCGCTGTCTCAAGCCTCGTCTCGTCGGCCTGACGATCGCGAGGACGGAGCTGAGGTGGGCGAAGCTTCTTCGGAACAAGAACAGGACCATCCTTCGTCGGTTAGAAGGCCAGCGGATCACCGGCCTGAGCCGCCGGGGCAAATTCATCCGCCTCGATTCGAGCGGAGGTCTGACTCTCCTTTCCCATCTCAAGATGACGGGTCAGTTGCTGTTTTGCGGGGAAAGTGATCCCCGCGACAAACACACCCATTTCACTATTTTTTTTGAAGAGGCCCAGCGGGAGCTCCGCTTCCGGGACGTTCGGAAATTTGGGTTTCTCCGGCTCCTTGAGACTCGGGCGGCGGAGCGGTCGGCCGAGCTCCGCAGCCTCGGCCCGGAGCCTTTGGAGCTTGACCGGCCTTCTTTCATCGGGCTTTTCGACCGAAGGCGCGGCCGCATCAAGCCGCTGCTCCTTAATCAAAGGGTCGTCGCCGGAATCGGCAATATCTACGCCGACGAGATCCTTTTCGAGGCCGGGATCCATCCGGAATCAAACGTTTCCCGCCTTCGCCGAAAAAACCTGGAAAATCTCTGGAGCGCGATGCGGCTTGTTTTATCACGAGCCATCAATTCGAGAGGGACCTCGATCAGGGACTTTCGCGACGGGGACGGGCTGCGGGGCGGTTTTCAGGAATTTCTGTGTGTTTATGGCCGGGAGTCGCTTCCTTGTCCGCGTTGCGGCGGGAGGATCAAGCGCCTTCGCATCGCCGGCAGGAGCAGTTTTTTCTGTCCCCGCTGCCAGAAGCGGCTGTTTCGTCGAGTCCAATGTGTTTGACAGAGGAATCGCTTTTATTGTAAGTTTTATTTCCGGAAGAGAACGAGGAGGAAGAGCGGATGGAATTTTCCACGTTTGCTGAGATCCTTCAATTTGCCATCAAGCGCGAAGAAGAAGCTGCCAGCGGCTACGCTGGCCTGCGGAAGATGGCCCAGGACGAGGGCGTCAAGAAGCTTCTCCTAGACCTTGAGGAGGAGGAAAAGAACCACAAGAAGATACTGCAGGGATTGACTCAAGAGAAGATGGAAACGTTCGCTGCCGAGGACGTCCAAGACCTGAGGATCAGCGATTATCTGGTCGAAGAACCGCTCAGCCCGGAGGTGAATTTTCAGGAACTCTTGATCTTCGCGGCCAAGAAAGAAAAGAAGGCCGCCGAGCTTTACCACGATCTCGCTAAGATATCGGAGATCAAAGAGCAAAAAAAGCTGTTTGAGTTCTTGTCTAAGCAGGAAAAAACACATAAGCTGCGCCTGGAGCTTGAATACGAGAAACATGTCCTTTGGGAAGACTGAGCGCCCAAAAAGTAAGACTTTACCTCTTTTAGAAAGGAGAAAAACCAATGGAGAAATGGGAATGCACGGCCTGCGGTTACATCTATGACCCGGAGAGGGGCGACCCTGAAAACGGGATTAGCCCGGGCACTCCGTTCGAAGAGCTTCCTGAAGACTGGGTCTGCCCGCAGTGTGGCGTCAGCAAAGACCTTTTTCAGAAGGTCGCTTAGTGGAAGAGGGAGGATAAAGGAATCCGGATGAACGTTCTTATCGTCGGCAACGGTTTGGCCGGGACCATGGCCGCCAAAACACTGCGGGAGCTCGATTCCGCCGTGGAAATCCAGATTTTTTCCGGGGAGAAGCACCCTTATTATCCGCGCCCCAACCTCATCGAGTATCTTGCCGGACGGCTCCCCTATGAGCGTATCTTTGCCTTCTCCGAAGAATGGCACGTCAGACAGAAAATCAGCTTGCATTTTGACGACCCGGCGAGGAGGATCCTCCCCGGTTCCCAGGAAATCGAATTGGGCGGGGGCCGGAGGGAGAAGTACGACACACTGCTTTTGGCCACCGGCGCCTCATCCTTTGTTCCGCCGATGAAGGGCTCCGACAAGCGTGGAGTCTTTACTCTCCGGACGTTGGATGACGCCTTGGCTATCCTCGACTACTTGAAGAAGCACACCAACGTGGCCGTTATCGGCGGAGGCCTTCTGGGGCTTGAAATCGCCAGGGCTCTGAAATTGCAGGGTGCGGAAGTCGACGTCCTAGAGTTTTTTGACCGCCTTTTGCCTCTTCATCTTGATGCTTATGGAGCAACGCTCTTAAAAGACCAGATCGAACGCCTGGGGATCAGAGTGAGCCTGGGCGTAGTGACGAAGGAAATCCTCGGTGACGATAAAGTGAGCGGAATCGGGCTCAAGGGCGGGGGGAAGATCAGCGCCGATATGGTCATCATCGCGGCCGGCGTGAGGTCGAACCTGGCCCTGGCCAGGGATGCTAGCCTGGCCTTGGACCGCGGGCTCGTGGTCGATGACTATCTCAGGACGAGCCAGCCGCAGATATTCGGCGCCGGCGATGTCGTCCAACACCGGGGCAAGTCCTACGGAATTATCCCGGCTTCCTTCGATCAGGCTCGGACTGTGGCTTACAACATCCTCGGCCAGGGGAAAAAATACGAGGGAACCGTCCCATCGAACACTCTGAAAGTGGCGGGCCTCTACGTGACATCAATGGGGCTGACAAGCCCAGAAAGCCCCGGGTTCACGGAAATCAGAAAATATAAAAAAGAGGAAGGTGTCTACAAGAAAATCGTGCTTAAGGAGGGAGCATTGGTTGGCGCCATCTGGATGGGAACAAAAAAGGGCGTGAACGAAATTTCCCGCGCTGTCGCTTCGCACCGTCAGGTCAATCAATGGATCAACAGCTTGCTTGAAGATACGTTTGATTTTTCCGTGCTATGAAGGCCAAATCCATCTTTGTTTGTCTTGCGGTTCTGCTCCTGGCCCTCTCAGCCCGGGCCCAGCTCCAGGTGAAGGGTTTTCTTTCCTTCGAGTACGTGAACGGCGAGGCCCAAAGCGATCATCCCAACAGCTCTTTCGAGAACCTGAGGGGCGGGCTTTTTTTCTTCGGAACGGTTTCGAAGGTTTTTGATTATAACCTCGAGGTCCAGTACAGGAGCGTTAGCACAGTGGAGATTGAAGAAGCTTGGGTTGGAATCCCCTCTTCCGATGTTTTCCAGGTGAAGCTCGGGCTCTATCTTGTGCCTTTCGGCATCTACAATGCGACCAGCCGCCCGTATCAAACGCTCTTTGTCCAGACCCCTCTTCCGGCGGCGAACCTATATCCCCGGAGCTGGAGGGACCTGGGGATCATGACTCAAGGCAAGTACGATTTCTTCAACTACGCTGTCTACCTGGGGAACGGACTGCGCGAGGGGATCGACCTTCAGGACGGTCAACAGTTCAAGGACAATAATAAGAACAAGGGGGCCGGGGGAAGAGTCGGGTTTCTATTGAGCCGGTCCTTTGAGGTCGGATTTTCTTATTACAAGGGAAAATATGACAATGCCAACACCAGAACGTCGTCCCTTTGGGACGCTGACGTGAGCTGGAAGTCGGAGTTTTTTAGCATCCTGTACGAATACACCAAGGCCGATCTGGATAATCCGGCCGGTTATTCTCAAGCCGAAGCCGAGGGCTATTACGCCTTCCTCTCGCTCACCATAAAGGACTTTTCGCCCTGGGCCAGCTATCAGACGTTTAAATATTCCGACCCGTTTCATGGACCAGGATTTGAGGCGGAAGTGAGCCCCGGCACAGGAATCTCCAGCAATCAGAGCCGTTGGGCCGTCGGCCTCGTGTATTCCGCTTCTTCCAATATCCTGTTCAAGCTCGAGTATGATTTCAACAGCAGCCCCAATAGCGACCTCAAGGATGATGTTTTTTACGCCCAGGTGGCTTGGCAATTTTGACCTATAATATTTCGTGAGGAAGGATTTCTATGGCCAACGTCGTCGTTCTCGGCGCCCAATGGGGCGATGAGGGAAAGGGGAAGGTGGTCGACCTTCTGACGCCTTCATTCGATATCATCGCCCGCTACCAGGGGGGACACAATGCCGGCCACACGGTTTATCTTAACGGCAAGAAGTTGGTCCTCCATCTGATTCCCTCGGGCATCCTTCATCCAGGGAAGTTGTGTGTCATCGGCAACGGCGTGGTTTTCAGCCCCAAGGCTTTTCTTGAGGAAAAGGCCGAGCTCGAGGCTCACGGCGCCTCCGTCGGCTCAAATCTCGTAATCAGCCGCCATGCTCATCTCATTCTTCCTTATCATCCGCTTGTCGAGGGAATCGCTGAAGAGAGGAAAGGGGAGAGGAAGATCGGGACGACAAACAGGGGAATCGGGCCTGCCTACGAGGATAAAGTTGCCCGCTGCGGGATCCAGGTCGGCGACATGCTCGACCTTGGCATCCTCAGGGAAAAAATCCTGGCCAATGTGGCTGATAAGAATATCCTTCTTCAGGCCGGCGGCGTCGCTCCTCTTGATGCGGAAGAAGTCTGCACAGAGTTCGCCGGCTACGCCTCCCAGATAAAAAAATACATCGGCGACGTTTCTTATCTGCTCAACCAAAAAATGCGCCAGGGCCAATCAGTGCTGTTTGAGGGCGCTCAGGGAGCTCTCCTCGATATCGACCACGGCACTTATCCCTTTGTGACGTCCTCCAACTCCACAGCCGGAGGAGTATTAACGGGATTGGGCATCGGCCCGACCAAAATTAATGCCGTCCTCGGTGTGACCAAAGCGTACACCACCCGCGTGGGGGGCGGGCCCTTTCCCAGCGAGATCAACGACGAGAGGGGCAGGTTGATTCTTGAGCGCGGAAACGAGTTCGGCGCCACGACCGGCCGGCCACGCCGGTGCGGCTGGTTTGACGCGGTCGCCGTTGCCTATTCCTGCCGTCTCAATGGGATCGAAAAAATCGTCCTGACCAAGCCCGATATTCTGGATATATTCGAAGAGATCCCTGTCTGCGTGGGCTATACATATAAGGGTGAGCCTCTGCAGAGCTTTCCCACAGAGTCCTGGATTCTGGAGAAAGTCGTCCCCCGGTTTCAAATGGTGAAAGGATGGAAGAAGCCGATTCGCAAGATCATGGAGTTCGGCTCTCTCCCGTCCGCTTTTTTGGATTACGTCAAGGTCCTCGAGGACGCGGTCGAGGCCAAAGTTGCGATCATCTCCACGGGCGTGGCAAGAAAAGATTCTCTGCTCATCGACGCCGAGCTCGGCGGGATCATCGACCTCAAGAAAGTCAGAGCAGAGCTCTGATCACGCCCCAGAAAAAAACAACACCAAGGAGGGCACAATGCGTCTGAACGCAAAAACCAAGTTGGATGATTTGCTCCAGCGCTTTCCTTTTCTCCTGGACTTCCTGGCCGATGATTCCCCTAAGTTTTCCAAGTTGAGGAGTCCGATCATGCGCAAGACGGTGGGCAAAATCGCCACGCTCCAACAGGTCGCCGGGTTCGGGGGTATGCCCTTGGCAGAGCTTTTAGAGAAAATTCGGGACGAGATCAGAAGGGTGACCCAGGAAGATGTGGAACTGGAGACAAGCGCAGAGGCGCCGGAGCCATTTGCCGCCAGAGACGCCCGGCTGGAGGTGCTCAAAGACATTATTCGCGAGTTGCACAAAAGCGGGAACCTCGAGGAGCAGAAGAGGCGTTTCGCTGAACTCGTTAAGGCTACGAGCCCCGCGGAGATTGCGGAGATGGAGCAGACGTTGATGAAGGAAGGAATGCCGGAGGAAGAGGTCAAGCGCCTTTGCGATGTCCATGTCCAGGTCTTTAAGGAGTCGCTGGATGAGAAGCCTCGGCCGTCTTCTGTGCCAGGTCATCCTCTCCACACTCTGATGGAAGAGAACAGAGCACTCGAGGGGCTCCTGGCGAGGTGGGAAGCGCTCCTCGGGCAGGTCGGAGCCACGGGCGGAGAAGCGAGCCTCCGGAGGATGAAAGGCGAACTCCGGGACCATTGGCAAAAGCTGGTTGAGGTCGAGAAACATTATCTCAAGAAAGAAAACCAGCTTTTTCCCCTTCTCGAGGCCAAAGGGGTCAGCGGCCCGTCCAAAGTGATGTGGGCGATCCACGATGACATCCGGGCTCAGCTTCGGGAATTCCGGCAGCTTCTCAGTGAGGAGAACGCAGGAGAGATCGTCAAACTCGGCCGCAAGCTCAGCGATGCCATGGCCGATATGATTTATAAAGAAGAAAAAATCCTCTTTCCGATGAGCCTGGAGACGCTCGAAGAGAGGGATTGGGCTCAAGTCAAGCGGGGTGAAGAAGAGATCGGATATGCCTGGATCACAGCGGGGACGGATTGGAAGCCCTCGGTCAGGGTTGATGAAATCCCGGCGCTCGGGCAGGGGAGGAAATCGTTCAGCCGGATTGAGCTCGACACGGGCGCGCTGACGCCGAAGCAGGTCAACCTGCTGCTCAAGACTCTTCCCGTCGACATCAGTTTTGTCGATGATAACGACACCGTCCTTTACTACTCGGCGACCGCGGATCGAATTTTCCCCCGAAGCGCCGCGATCATCGGCCGGAAAGTCCAGAACTGCCATCCGCCCGCGAGCGTCCATATCGTTAACCGCATCCTCGAGGCCTTCAAATCCGGCCGGAGCGATGTGGCGGAGTTCTGGATCGAATTGCGGGGGAAATTCATCCTCATCCGCTACTATGCCGTCCGCGACGAGAACCTGATGTATAAAGGCTGTCTTGAAGTCAGCCAGGATGTCACAGCCATCCGCGGGCTCAAAGGCGAGAAGAGGCTTCTGGATTGGGAATAAACTCCCTTGAACCGAGGAAGCATCTTCGCTTCCTGGATCATTTTGGTTGGAATAGGGGCCTGTCACGGCATGCCCCCGTACATCCTCGCGGACCATTCTGCTGATAGCACAAACTGAAATTTCTAAGGCATCAAACGCTCCGGCTGTCGGGGGCCCCCAGCCGTGCCACCCTCCCTGGATCATCGCCCCAATCACGCATGCGAAGATGCTGTCTTATAGCGGAGTCCGGTTGACATCGTGAACCGTAGCTGGTTATTATTGCTCTGAAGTTTGCTAGCTTTGATTAAAATGCAGGAGGTTTTAAATGCCGACTAAAGCCAAAGCCACCAAAAAAACCAAAAAAGGACCGGCCTACGAATGCGGCGTTTGCGGTTATCGCCTCATTGTCGATGAGGCGTGTGGCTGCGCCGAAGAGCACGTTTTTGTGTGCTGCGACCGGCCGATGAAGAAAAAGGCAGCGAAGAAATAAATCAGGCGTATTCTCGTATAGGATTCTGTCCCTCGATCCGCGGTTCGCGTGCCAACTTTTCCGCTGATTCGGGTTTCCTGAAATTCCTGGGAACGGCGCGGGCCCGGTTTGTCGTGGCCAAGCAGCTCCGGGCGTCTGGAGGCGTCTTTCTCTCGGCCCACGGCGAATCCCTGATCATCGACCCCGGCCTCGGAACCCTAGTCCAATGCGCGTCTTCCCGGCCGGCCATCGACGCCAGCACTCTCAGCGGCGTTAGCCTGACTCACGGCAGCAACCGACGGCCTGAGGATTAATCTTGGAGGAGGAGAATGAGCGGTCACGTCTTTTATATCGTCGATGTTTTCGCGGAGGAAAAATATGCGGGCAATGAACTGGCCGTTGTGCGCCAGGCCAATTCCCTCTCCGACCTGATGATGCAGAAGATCGCCCGCGAGGTCAATTTTTCTGAAACAGCATTTATCCTGAAAGACGAAGAGAGTCGGGGCGGTTTTAATGTCCGCATTTTTACACCAAAAGAGGAGCTGCCGTTCGCCGGCCATCCCACACTCGGCACGGCCTTTATCATCCAGCAGGAGATCCTCAAAGAACCGGTCAAAGAGGTCATCCTGAACCTCAAGATCGGCCCGATCCCAGTTGCGTTCACGTACCGCGGGGAAGGTCCTGACATTATTTGGATGAAGCAGGTTAAACCGAGGTTCGGCAGGACCTTGGATGCCGGTCAGGTGGCACCCGTGCTTGGTCTTAGAGCCGATGAGGTGGATACGAAGTTCCCGCTCCAGGAAGTCTCGACCGGGATGCCGTTTATCATCGTCCCGCTCAAGACCCTGGAAGCGCTGAAAAGATGCCGCATCGGGCTCGAGAAATTGTCGGCGCTGATCAAGGATACGGAAGCCAAAGCGATTCTTGCGTTTTGTCCGGAAACGTATAGCTCCCAGAATGACCTGAACGTCCGGGTTTTCGCCGATTATTACGGTGTTCCTGAAGACCCGGCCACTGGAAGCGCCAACGGCTGCCTGGCGGGATATCTGGTCAAACACAGGTACTTTGACACAGGCCAGGTCAACATCCGGGTCGAGCAAGGTTATGAGATCGGCCGGCCGTCTTTGCTGCTTCTCAATGCCGAAGAAAAGGCCGGGGAGATCGGTGTTTTTGTCGGAGGGAAAGTCGTCCTGGTGGCTCGGGGAGAGCTGGTTTAAGAGCGAGCGCGGCTGGGCGAAACGCTATTTCTGCACGGGATCCCATTTGGCCTCGGACCGGCTCTCCACTATGGCCCTTCCCGAAAATTCGTAAGTCGAATAGTAGTTATAGGTCCAGCCCAAATAAGGGGAGTCGCCCCCGGAATGAGTGGTAATGAAAAACCGGTGGGACAGCGAGCCAAAGGAAGAAGCCACATCCATGGACGTGGTAGGCTTGCCGCGGCTCGGGTCGACAGGGATCCAGCCGAAGGGAGGCACGTAGACCTGCACCCAGCGGTGATAGACATCATCAATGGACCCATCATCCCCACGCACGACGATGCCGGCCTCGTAGCGAGCAGGCAGGCCCGCCGCCCGGGCCAATGCCAGGAAGGCGAATGTAAACTCGGAGCATGAGCCGTTCCCTCGTTTTAAAACGGTGGGAGCCGCATTCCATCCGCCGGTGCGCACGTACTCCATCGTTGTATGAAGATACTTGTGAATCTTGAAAGCGACCCAGAAAGGGTTCTTTTCGTCGCCAACAATTTTTTTCGAAAGCTCCAGAATGTAGGGATCGTCCATCTCAAGCTTAGAGCCGTCCACCACATATTTTTTCTGGATCTCCGGGGGTATACTGTCCAATCCCTGGACCCACTCGGGCAGGATGAAGTAATTCAGGTCCTTTGTCTCCACCTCAACTGTGTAAGTGAGTGCAAGTTCTTGGAGAGGAAGGATCTTGCCCTCGAGAAAAGCAAATTTCTGTCCCCATAGGTCCTTGAGGGTCGAGTAAGAAGAGGGAGCATAGATAGGGCCTTTGATGATCTTTTGATGAGGGTCATCCTCTGCGATGCAGACATAGAGCTTTCCGTCCACTTCGGCGGAAGGCCCGCGGTTATAAAGGGCATGAGTGAAACGGACCTGGCGCAGATGCGGGCTCCCTGTGTACAGCGGCCGGCTGTTGAAGGCGACGTCTACGGCATAAAGAGTCTTCTGCTCGAAATCCACAACCCAGAGCGTGTCCCCCAGCTTGACGATTCCGGCCGGATAAGGGCCGGGAGAAGGAAGAACCCCGATGATATCGCCGTCAGGAGTGGCGCAAACGATATGGTCTCTCTGCCTCTCTGTGAGCCAGAAATACTTCCCGTCAAAGAAGATGCCTGTTGTATCCGGGCCCGGGCCTTCATAGGTCCTCACTTCGGTCCCGTCCGCCGGGTCGAGAGCCAGGAACTTGTTTCCGGATGTGGCCCAGACATTTTTCCCGTCCCAGGCCAGGCCGGATGGGTCTGTCTCCACATCGCCCAGCACCTGATCGACCCTCTTTAGGTCAAGAAGGAAATGCAGGATCCGTTTGTTCGCCTTGTCGCAAACCCAGAGGCCTTTTTCATCCCTGGCGATGCCCAGGGGATGATCGCAGGGCAGGAGAATGGTTTGGCCGAATTTCTTGTCCTTTAGGGAATAAGCAAAAAGCGTTCCGGTATCACGGTCGGAAATCAGGAGATTGTCCCCCGCGACGGCCAGCCCGAACGGCTGCGCCATCGGCAGGGGGACTGAGGTCTTGACCTCGCCCACGTTGCCGAATAGCAAAGAGGGCATTAAAATCAGAAACGGGATCATTCTCTTCATAGCTGCCTCCCTGAGTACACCATACCACCTCGCAAAAATCTCTGTCAAGAATCTCGGCACAAAATAAGCAGCTCCTTTTCCGTGATCATTTTGTTCTGGAATAGGGGCCTGCCACATCTCCCGAGCCTCGTCGGGGGGGTCCCCAGGCTTGTCACCCTCTCTAGACAACCACTTCATTATCACGGAAAAGGAGCTGCTTGCTTGGACCAAGACTCTGTTTCAATTCCCAAGGCCATATGCTATCATTCTATAAAATAGTGCTATAGAGGCCGGCTTGAAATACATAATCCGATGGCTGGGAATATTTTTGGCATTGTCTTGTGTCCAAATCTCATATGCCGCCGCAGGGACGAAAGAACAAGACAAGTACGAGCACTGGCTCAAAGAGGAAGTCGCGTTGCTCATCATGCCTGAGGAGAGAGAGGCTTTCAAGAAACTGACGGACGACAAACAGAAGGATCAATTCATCGAGCTCTTCTGGGCAAAGAGAGACCCCACCCGCGGGACAAGAGAAAATGAGTTCAGGGAGGAGTGGTACAAAAGGCTGGATTACGTTACGAGAGCTTATTCCTCTGGGTCAGTGCCAAAGGGGTGGCACACTGATATGGGAAGAGTCTACATGATTCTTGGCCCTCCTGTTCGAACCCAGGCTTTAGCAGGAGGCGTAAAATCCGAGTCTTCAGGCGGAAGTCAGATGGTGGCGAACGCTGAAAGCTGGCTCTACAGGCCGATGCCGGATTTGGGCCTCCATGACGCCTTCCGAGTGACCTTCAGAAATTATCAATACGGGTATGACTTGGATGTGAACACATCCCAAAAAATTTTACGGGCCTTGGAGATATTCCGGAAAAAAGTTATATTCAACCCGGACTTAAAAGAGCCGCCCCTTAGTAGGTTCAAGCTTGACAAAAATTCCTTCGAGGGAAGCCTCATTCAGGATTTTGCGGCCACGGGGGAGGAAGTCAAGCAGATCGCGCTGGAATGGCAGCCTATCTTTGGGCTGGCGCCGTTCGGGGACACAAATATCACTCTTCTGGTCCGCGTTGATTCCCAGAGCATTGACACGACAAAATCGGTTGAGGTCACATTTTTTGGGAGGCTCAAGGGGGAAGGGGAGAGATTTCAGGAATTCCTCAAAACCGTGGAACTGGAAAAAGGCCCCGGGGACAGGTGGCTGGCTGTTTTTAGCTTTTTCGCCAGCCCCGGCGCGTCGGTTCTTTATTTAGGCGTAAGGGACGCGGACAAGAAAAACTATACCTTGCTCAAATCGGACCTGAATGTGGAGAATTTCAACACCAGTGAGCTCAACACGAGCTCGTTGATCCTGTGCTCTGAAGTGATCCCGCGGCCGAAAGTTGAAGCTTCAGAAGAATCCAGCCCCTTTGTGACAGAGCAGTTTGAGGCCACCCCCCGGTGGGGAAATGTCTTCGAGGGCGGAGAGACCTTGAACGTTCTCTTCCAGATTTATAACGCCGGGTTGAAAAAAAATGCGGTCTCCCTGGTCGCGGAGTATTTTATCGTCACGCCAAAATTGGCCTTTCGGCTCGATCCCCAGGTGATCAAGGAGAAGATAGACGAGCACAGCGGTCTGACGGGAGGGACTCAGGTTCCTCTCTCACCGCTCAAACCCGGGTCGTACACGTTCGTGGTCAGGCTGACGGATAACATCGCGAACACGACGATCGAAAAGAGCGCGGATTTTGTCGTGAAATAAGAAGAACGAAGCCGGGGAGGCTGGAGTCTGGCCCGGCCGGCCGGCTCTACCTTAGTTTTCCGATAAGAATAGTTGTCTCTGGGAGGCAAAAGGAGTAGAATTTAGAGTCCGGAAAGCAGAAAGAAGGCGCCATGATTAAAGACCTGTCCGTGATGATCGCCGGCAAGGCTGGAGACGGCGTCCTGTTCACCGGCAATGTCCTGGCCAGGCTGCTCAAACGGCAGGGCTGGGAAGTGGCCACGTACAGGGATTTCCCCTCCAATATCCGTGGCGAGGACACCTGCTATACGGTCCGCGCCTCGCTGGGCAAAGCCTATGGACTCAGCGACCAGGTCGACATTCTTCTGGCCTTTGACTGTGATGCCATTTTGACCCATGTCCCTCATATCGCCTCTCGCGGGATCGTCTTTTGCGACGGCGAAGGGAGAGGGAGCCTTCCGCCCGGCGACTCCCGGGGTAAGACTTTCCACACGATCCCTCTGCGTTCCATGGCCAGGGAACAGTTCGGCCAGGAGATCTTCAAGAACATGTTGGCTCTCGGCGCGCTGAGCTGCGTTCTCGACCTTGATTTCGGAATCCTCGATCAGATCATCTCCGAGATGTTCCTGAAGAAGAAGGGGGAGGAGGTCGTCAGGAAAAATATTCAGGCTGCCGCCGCCGGCTGCAGAAAGGCCCGGGAAATCACATCGGAGAAAGAACGGCATCATCTCCGCAAAAAGGAGGACCGCAACCGTCTTCTCCTTTCCGGAGACGAAGCCATCGCGTTTGGGGCGCTGGCCGGGGGATGCCGGTTCTTTGCGGCCTATCCAATCTGTCCGGCCTCGGAGATCTCGCAGTGGCTGGCGCATTATCTTTCCCGGTTCAACGGAGTTGTCGTCCAGACCGAGGACGAGATATCGGCGCTGAACATGGCCATGGGGGCGGCGTTTGCCGGAGCCAGGGCTATGACCGCGACATCCGGGCCGGGCGCATCCTTGATGATGGAGGCGTTCAGCCTGGCCGGAATGGCCGAAATCCCAGTCGTTGTGGCCCACGTCCAGCGGTTGGGCCCGGCCACGGGAATTCCGACCAAAACTCAGCAGGGAGACATCCTCCAGTGGATCTATGGGTCGCACGGCGAGTTCCCCAGGATCGTCCTTTCTCCGGGGACGCTCGGTGAATGTTTTGACCTGACGGCCCGGGCGTTCAACCTGGCTGAGATTTATCAGGTCCCGGTTATTGTGCTTACTGAGCTTGACATGGGCCAGAACTTCCGGACGACCGAAAGATTCGATTTTGAGTCAATCGAGATCAACCGGGGCAAGCTGCTCAGCCAGGACGACCTCCTGCGGACCGATGACTTTAAAAGATACGAGCTGACGCCCGACGGAGTCTCGCCTCGCTCCCTGCCTTCCTTTAAGAACGGGGTCCACCTTGCCGAGAGTCTTGAGCATGATGAGAAAGGCTATCGAGACGAGGAACGATCCACAAGAGTCAAGATGATGAAAAAGAGGATGCTCAAACTCAGGAATGCTTCCCCAGACCTCATCCCCCCGCATTTTTGGGGCGACCGCAAGGCCAAAGTCGGGTTTGTCAGCTGCGGGTCAACCCTGGGCGCCATCTTAGAAGCAATGGATGAGCTCAAGCTCAGAAAAGTGTCTTCCAAGTTTCTTCAGCTCAGAACCCTCTGGCCGTTCCCCACCGCAGCCGTCCGACGGTTCCTATCGGGGTGCAAAGAGGTCTTCGTGGTGGAGAGCAACTTTTCCGGCGAGCTCGCGACCCTGATCAAAAGCCAGGTCAACCCCTGCACTCAACTCCGGAATATTCTTAACTACTCGACTCGGGCCTTTACTCCCAGGGAGATCGTCAGCCCGGTCCTGAAGGTTTGTCGATGAAAACCAAGGACGCTTATCACCGGATCGATCCCACCTGGTGCAGAGGGTGCGGACTTTTTGGGATTTTTGAGGCGCTTAAAAGGGCGGCGGTAGCGCTCGACCTTGAGCCAGAGAAGGCGGTCATCGTCACCGGGATCGGCTGCCACGGCCGGATGAACAACTATTTCCGTGCCTATGGCTTCCATGGCCTTCACGGCCGGACAATGCCTGTGGCCACGGGGATCAAGCTGACGAACCCGAAGCTTCAGGTGATCGCAGTGAGCGGAGACGGCGATGCCTATTCCATCGGGCTCGGACACTTCGTCCATGCCCTGCGCAAAAATGTCGGCATCCTCTATATCGTCGTAAATAACCGCATCTATGCTCTGACTCAAGGTCAGACTTCGCCGACAACAAGTTTCGGGACGGTCACGATCTCCACGCCCTTCGGGTCCAAGGATTTTCCGGTCGATGGGCCGGTGCTTGCCCTGGCGGCGGGCGGGACCTTTATCGCCCGCGGCTTTTCCGGGGAGGTGGCGCCCCTTGCTGCTCTCTTTGAAAGGGCGATGAAGCACAGGGGATTTGCCCTGGTCGAAGTGCTCAGCCCCTGCGTGACCCACAACAGGGTCAATTCCTACGAGTGGTTCAGGCAGCATATTCTCCAGGTCGACAGCATCTCCGGATACAGCCCGAAGGACAAGAACAAAGCCTGGGAAGCCCTCGAGCACCCGGAGAAAATCGCCACTGGACTGATTTACGAAGAAGACAAGCCGGCCTTCGAGGACCTCGTCCTTTCCGACAAGGACAAGCCCATTGCCTTCAATGACTTGACCCCGGAGCGGGCGAGTCTCGAAAAAATCATGGAAAAATTCGGGTAAGAAAGCTATAGTGGATAAAGAATAATAAAGGAGTTTGCGATGAAAGAAAAAGTGGAAGCGGCTTTGAACAAGATCCGGCCGGCGCTGATGGCCGACGGCGGCAACGTTGAACTTGTTGACGTTCAAGATGGGGTGGTCAAGGTTAAGCTCACCGGAGCCTGCGGCGGCTGCCCTATGTCTCAAATGACACTTAAAATGGGGATCGAGCGCATCTTGAAAAAAGAAATCCCTGAGATCAAGGAAGTCGTGGCCATCTGAGAGAGAACGTCCTCGAAGGGCTTGAACGCATGAGACGGGTTTATCTCGACCATATCGCGGCCACTCCCCTGGATCCCGATGTTCTTAAGGCAATGCTGCCGTATCTCGGGGAAAAGTATGGCAATCCTCAGAGCCTTCATTCCATCGGTCAGGAGTCCCTCGAGGCCGTGGAAGAGGCTCGCTCAGAGGTGGCCGGTCTTGTCGGGGCTGACCAGAGCGAGGTTTTCTTCACTTCCTCGGGTTCCGAAGCCAATAATTTCGCCGTGAAGGGCATGAGCTTGGCTCGGAGAGAGAAGGGAAACCACATCGTCCTCACTGCGATCGAACACCAATCCGTCCTGCATTCTGCCAAGAGCCTGGAGAAATTCGGGTTCTCATCCACTTTGGTGTCTGTGGACAAACAAGGGATGATTGACCCCGAGGACGTCAGAAAAGCAATCAAAAAGGGGACGGTCCTCGTTTCCGTCATGCTGGCCAACAGCGAAGTGGGGACAGTGGAGCCAGTGGCCGAGGTCGTCAAAGTCTGCCGGTCTTTGGGCATTCCTGTTCATACCGATGCTGTCGCTGCCGTGGGGAATATCCCTGTTGATGTTGGGGACCTGGGAGTCGATGCCCTGAGTCTGGCTGCAGACCAGTTCTATGGGCCCAAGGGGAGCGCGGCTCTTTTTCTCAAGAAAGGGACAAGGATCCTTCCGTTTATCGACGGAGGAATTCAGGAGGGCGGACGTCGAGCCGGCACGGAAAATGTCGCCGGAATCGTCGGCCTGGGAAAGGCCGCCGAAATTGCCGCGGCAAAACTGTCCGGGCGAATGGAGAAAATGAGGCCGCTGCGGGACAAACTGATCGACTTTCTTCCCCGAAGAGTGGAACATGTCGTCCTCACCGGACACAGGGAGAAGCGGCTGCCTCATCACGCCAGCTTTTGTTTTGAGTTCATCGAGGGAGAGGCCATGCTCCTGAACCTGGACATGAAGGGCATCGCCGCCTCGAGCGGGTCGGCCTGCACATCCCGGGCCCTCAAAGCATCGCACGTGCTTCTGGCCATGGGAATCGACCATGCCCTGGCCCAGGGCTCGCTGGTTTTTGGCTTGATTGAGCCAACCACGGGGGAAGACATCGATTATCTTCTGGATGTCTTCCCGCCCATTATTGAGAGGCTGAGGAAGATGTCCCCCTTGTACACGAAATTTTTGGAGGAGAGCAAGAGATGATCTACAGCGACAAAGTAATGGACCATTTTCAGAACCCCCGCAATGTCGGGGTCATTAAAGATGCCGACGGCGTCGGCCAGGTCGGGAATCCTGTTTGCGGCGACATGATGACCTTTTATATTAAGGTCAAAGATTACCGGCTTGCGGATATCAAGTTCCAGACATTCGGCTGCGGCGCGGCCATCGCCGTGTCCAGCATGGTTAGCGAGATGGCCATGGGCAAGACCCTGGAAGAGGCAATGAAGATCACCAACTCAACCGTAGCCGAGGAGCTGGGCGGACTGCCGAAAAACAAGCTCCATTGCTCGAACTTGGGGGCGGATGCGCTTCACTCCGCGATCAAAGATTACAAGAAAAAACAGGCCGCGGCCAGAGGGGAAACGGTGGCAGAAGCGCCCGCAGAGGGCAAATGCTACTGTCCCTATTGCGAGGGGCCGATCGAAGGGATAGAAGAAGTTTGCGGGCACTGCCAGGTGGAGCTCGAAGAGTGCCCGCACTGCGGCAACTTCACAAAAAAAGGCGAAGAAAAGTGCGTTTCCTGCGGGGCCGAGCTCGAGCATCATTGAAGACGTCTTTCCGCGCCGGGACTGGCACTGCCCGCAGTGGCTGATTCATTGAGACTCCGAGGGAAGGGATGAACGCTGACGTAAAACTGGACTGTTTTGGGCTTCTCTGTCCCGTCCCGATCATCCAGACGGCCAAGAAAATCAAGGAAATGAAGGTCGGCCAGGTCCTGGAGATCACGTCCACGGATGAAGGGATCAAGGGAGACATGCCCGCCTGGTGCAGGATGAGCGGGCAGGAGTATCTTGGGATGGAAGAAGGCAACGGCATCATCCGTGTCTATGTTAGAAAGGTGAAGGAATAAACGGAGCCGGGCATGGGGCTGACCAAAGAGCAAGTCGTGGGCAGGATTCAGGCGCTCAAAAGCGAAAAGAGAGCCGTCATCCTGGCCCACAATTATCAGATCGGTGAGGTCCAGGATGTCGCTGATTACACCGGCGATTCCCTTGGATTGAGCCAGCAGGCGGCCGCAGCGGAGGCAGAGGTCATTGTCTTCTGCGGCGTCCATTTCATGGCCGAAACTGCCGCAATCCTATCTCCCCAAAAAACAGTTCTTCTCCCCGACCTAAAGGCCGGCTGCCCGATGGCCGACATGATCACCGCTGAAGAGCTCAGAGCCTGGAAGAAAAAGTATCCCGGAAGAAAGGTCGTCAGCTATGTCAACACGACCGCCGAAGTCAAGGCGGAGTCGGATATCTGCTGCACCTCCTCAAACGCCGTCAAGGTCGTGAACTCAATCAAGGACGACGAGATCCTTTTTCTCCCTGATAAGAACCTGGCCGCCTACGTGGCCCGCCAGACTCGGAAGAAGATCGTCGCCTGGGACGGTTACTGTTATGTCCATAACCGGATCTATGCCAGCGACGTCCTGGCCAGAAAAAAAATCTATCCCAGCGCCGAAGTCTGGGTTCATCCCGAATGCCGGCCTGAGGTGATCGACCTGGCCGATAAAGTGCTTTCCACGGGCCATATGGTCAAGGCAGCGCGGGAGACGCGGGCAAAGGAAGTCATCATCGGAACAGAAGCGGGAATCATCTACCGCCTGCAAAAAGAGAACCCCGCTGTGACCTTTCACACGGTCAAAGACCTGGCTCTGTGTTCGAACATGAAAAAAATCAACCTCTATAAGGTCTGGAGAGCCTTGGAGGAGATGCAGTTCAAAATTGTGGTTCCCCCTGAGATCAGCGCGCGAGCGAGAGGAGCCATTGAAAGAATGATTCAAATTTAAGGAGGACGGAATGAAAAAAATGACCGAAGAACACCTGAAGAACGCCTATGCCGGCGAAAGCCAGGCCCACATGAAATACCTGGCCTTTGCCGACGCGGCAGAGAAGGAGAAATTTTCCAATGTCGCCCGCCTTTTCCGGGCCAATAGCTACGCCGAGCAGGTCCATGCGACCAACCATCTGCGCACGCTTAACGGCATCGGGAAAACGGCCGAGAATCTCCAGGCGGCCGAGAACGGCGAGAATTTCGAGGTTGAAGAAATGTATCCGGCTTACATCAAGGTCGCTGAGGATCAAGGGGAAAAAATGGCGGCGACAATGTTCGTCTGGGCCATGGCAGCGGAAAAGGTTCATGCCGGTCTTTATCAGCGGGCCAAAGAGGTCATTGATAAAGGGAAAGACCTGGGCTATTTCCCCGTCCATGTGTGCTCGAATTGCGGGTTCACCGTGGAAGGCGAGGCGCCCGACAAATGCCCAGTCTGTGGCGCTTCGAAACAGAAGTTTGTGAAATTTTGAGGCCGGCGGATTAGAATAAAAGAGGAGGCTTGAATTGGCCTTAGACCCAAACCTGCGACCCTATGAAGTCCTGGCCACGGCCATCCGGTCAGAGATAGAAGCGGCGAATTTTTATTCGAAGATTCTCGACAGAGTGAAAAATATTCTCCTTCAGCAAAAGCTGAAGTTCCTCGTGCTTGAGGAAAAGAAGCACAGGAAAATCCTGGAAAAGCTTTTCAGCGACCGGTTTCCCGACCGCGAACTCAAAGTCCCGGAAAAGCTTGTCCGGCCCCGCCTGCCCGTCACTGTGGACGATAAAAGCACTGTCCTCGACCTCTTTAAAGCTGCGCTCGAGGCGGAAAAGACTGCCGAGGAATTCTATGCCGATGCCAGGAAAAAGGCCGGGGATGCGGCCAGCAAGAAAATACTCGAGTACTTAAGCCGCGTGGAACGAAGCCATTATTTCTTGATCAAGGCGGAAATCGATCTTCTGACCCGGTTCCCCGACTACTATGACGTCGAGGATTTTCATCTCGGCCAGGACCTTTTTCATATCGGACCTTAACATTCTCTTGAATACATAAAATAGGGGGACCCCGAGAAGTCCCGTGTTCCTTCAAGAGGAGGGACAAGGATGAAACATACCTGGCGTTTGGGAAAGATCTTCGGAATCGACATCCAGATCGATTCAAGCTGGCTGGTCATTTTTATCCTCTTCACCTGGGTTCTGGCCGGAAATTATTTTCCCAGGGCCTATCCAGCCTGGCCGCGGACTCTCTATTGGTTCTTGGGCTTTCTGACAAGTCTTCTGGTATTTGCGTCGGTCCTCGCTCACGAACTCGCCCATTCCCTGGTCGCTTTGAAGCAAGGCGAGAAGGTCCGGAGCATCACGCTCTTCATCCTCGGCGGAGTGTCTCAGATTGCAGAAGAGCCCAAGGAACCGCTAAAAGAATTTGCCATGGCGATCGTTGGGCCGATGTCGAGCTTTGTCATCGCCTTCCTTTTCTTTATCCTTTCTCTTTGGCTGAAGGCTGTCAGCGCTCCGCTGGCCGCCTCAGCTGCCTATCTGGCAATAATAAACGCGGCCCTGGGCGCTTTCAACCTGATCCCCGGGTTTCCCATGGACGGCGGCCGGGTTTTGCGCTCCATTCTCTGGAAAGCGACAGGCAACCTGAAAAAGGCCACCCGCGTCGCTTCATGGGCCGGGCAGGGAATGGCCTTTCTCCTGATCTTCTTGGGCATCTTCGAGTTCCTGCGCGGCGGTTTTTCGGGACTGTGGTGGATTCTGATCGGCTGGTTCCTGCACAACGCCGCTGTCAGGGGCTACAGCGAGGTGATGATCAAAAGCGTTTTGCAGGGGATGAAGGCTGAGGACCTGATGAGCAAGGATTTTGAGACAGTTGCCGGTGATCTCTCGGTCCAGGATCTGGTCGATCATTATATCCTCAAAAAAAAAGAGCGTGTCTTTCTGGTCAGCGATAATGGAGACCTCAAGGGGATCGTCTGTCTCGAGGATGTCAAACAGACGCCCAAAGAAAAATGGCCGCACTCCAAGGTGAAGGACATTATGACGCCCCGGGAGCGGCTCGAGGCTGTGACCCCCGATGCCGACGGCAACAAGATTCTCACCAGCCTGGCCACGAAAAATATCCACCAGGTGCCTGTCATGAGCGGCGACAGGATCGAAGGAATCATCTGCCGGACCGATATCATCCGCTATCTCCAGCTCCGGTCAGACCTGGGAGTCTAAGGGAGGATGGTGATGGAACCAGCCAAGAAACGAGTCGCAGGGATCATCAGGATTCTGCGCCGGGAATATCCTTCAACCCGGACGGCTCTCCAATTCGAAACGCCCCTGGAGATCCTTGTGGCGACGATCCTGGCCGCCCAGTGCACCGACGAACGAGTCAACAAGATTACTCCCGGACTTTTCAGGAAATATCCCACGGCCGCTGAATTTGCCCGGGCGGACCGGGCTGAGCTTGAGGCGGATATCCGTCCGACCGGTTTCTTCCGCAATAAGGCCAAGAGCATCATCGGAGCCGCCCAAAAAATCGTCCAGGACTTCGGGGGCGAGGTGCCGTCGACGATGGAAAAGCTCATCACGCTCCCCGGAGTGGCCAGAAAAACTGCGAATATCGTTCTCTCCTCGGCATTTTCGAAGGCAGAGGGGATTGCTGTCGACACCCATGTAAAGCGCCTTTCCGGCAGGCTGGGCTTGAGCCGCGAGATCGATCCCGATAAGATCGAACGGGACCTGATGAAAATCGTCCCGAGAAAGGATTGGCTGGATTTCAACTACATGCTCGTCGACCACGGCCGGAAGACTTGCCAGGCACGAAAATCCCGCTGCCCGCAGTGCGCTCTGCGAAAGCTCTGCCCGTCTGCGATAAAGTTCTACCCGGAGCTCAAAACGAGAAAAGCATGATCAAAGAAGCCATGCTTTACCGTAGCCTCGAGGAAGGCAAGGTTGAATGTTTCCTCTGCAGCCACTGCTGCCTCATTCAGCCCTCAAAGTTCGGGGTTTGCGGAGTCCGGGAAAACAGGGAAGGGAAACTATACACCCATGTCTATGGAGAAGTGATCGCCGCCCATATCGACCCAATCGAGAAAAAGCCTCTTTATCATTTCCTTCCCGGGACAATATCCTTTTCCATCGCCACGGTCGGATGCAATTTTCGCTGTCCCTTCTGCCAGAATTGGCAGATCTCTCAGGTCAAAAAAAAGGATAAGACAAAATCCGGGGAGGGCCAGCTTTCTCCGGAGAACATCGTGAAGGAGGCGAAGCGGCAGCGTTGCCGGAGCATTTCCTACACTTATACGGAGCCGACGATATTTTTTGAGTATGCCTATGACACGGCGAAGTTAGCCCGGAGCGCCGGCCTGGCCAACGTCTTTGTCACTAACGGCTATATGACCCCAGACGCCTTGAAGACGATCCAGCCCTATCTTGATGCGGCAAATGTCGACCTCAAGGCGTTTAGAGATGAGACCTATAAGAAAGTCTGCGGGGCCCGGCTTGAACCGGTCCTCGAATCCATCCGCCTGATGAAAGAACTTAAGATCTGGATTGAAGTGACAACGCTTGTTGTGCCGGGGATGAACGATGGGGAAGAGGAGCTTCGGAGCATTGCCCGGTTCATCGCCTGGGTCAGCCCCAAGATTCCCTGGCACGTCAGCCGGTTTCACCCCGACTACAAGTTTACCCAAACAGGCGCTACTCCGATAGAGACTCTGCGGAAGGCCTACTCCCTGGGGAAAGAGGAAGGCCTCGAGTATATCTACATCGGCAATGTCTGGGGGGAGTCTGAGGACACGGTTTGTTCGAGGTGCGGTCGGCCTCTCCTCCGACGGAGCGGTTTTTTTATCGAAGAGAACAACCTCAAGGACGGGAAGTGTTCTTTCTGCGGAAATCCTGTCGCCGGGATTTTTGACTGAAGGAACGCGCCAGCCAGTCTTCGACCGCCGCAAGGTGAACTTTGACCAGCGACTCCAGATCGTCCGGCTTTCTCAAGCTGCGTTCCGCACAGTAGGTAGCGACTGCTGCGTCAATGTCAAGCCAGGGGGAACCAAGGCAGTCCGAAGACGCCCTGTTTCTGGAGTTATTTTTCTTTTTGCGGCGGACTTTCCTAGTCTTTGATTTCCTGCCAATGCTGTCCAGCTTCGCAGCCATTTGCTTGTATGCCGCCGCATACATTTTATCGAAATAAAAGTAGGCTTCCGCTCCCTGAGATTCGAGGTAAGCTTCGACCGTGCCGTCTGCGCCAGCGACTCCGAGGCAATCCGGATGAGCAGGCATGCTGCCGAACCTCTCCTTTCCCTCTTTGTCCACGATCTGTCCGAGAGGGTAGAGGCGGCAGACGAGGGGCCGGTCGGGATGGACGCTGCAGCCTTTTGGGGTGAGGAAAATACAGCTTGCATCGGGTTTGACGCGCAGGACCGTCCCTCCCTCTTCGGTGTACTGAGCGTAAAATTCCGTGGTTGTCAGGCCGAAGTATCTGGCGAGGCGCAGAGCTTCATAGGGCGAGATACGGATAAATTTGCCATAACAACAGGTACTGCAAACTTGGCATTTGAAAGAAAACGGGCTGTCCCTTCCGAGGTCAAAGATCAATGCGCTGGGGAGGCCGGGCTCGTCCATCGTCAAGCGTTAATCCGCAGCTTCATGCCCAGTCGAACGGGATATCGCGTTCCTGCCAAACGTTATTGCGATAGAACTTGAGGGCGATCCGGTTTCCTCCCATTAATTCTTCGGCAACAGTGTCAGGAAGAGCAATAGTCTGGAGCAATATTTCCTTCCGGTAAAGCTTAAAAGCCATCCGCTCAACCTTGATCGACATTCGTTCTGCACCACCGGCTTCTCTGCCTGGAACAGCGAAGGCCAGGATAGAGCCAAATGCTGCCCCTGTTGCTGCCAGCTTCACCGCCTCTCTCCGGCTCATTCCCGACGGATGTGACTTTCGGGCCGGGGCCTTTTTTGAGGTCATTTTTCCTCCTTATATTAAGACTTTATTAGGGAATGACTCAGCCTTTTCACGAGCTGTATTCGGGGATTTCGTATGCTAATATACGCCGACGGAGATGTCAAATTCGCTGATCTCATGTTAAAATAAGACGGCTGATGCAGAGGCTCTGATGGAGCAAAAATTCATCTTTCTCGACCATACGGCCGATGCCAAGTTTCAGGCTTTTGGCCGCACTCTGGAGGAGGCGTTTGCCAATGCCGCCCTGGCCACGGCGTCATTGATGTGGGACGTTGATTCCATTCCCAAGCGGGTTCGGTATCCCTTTGGCGTCCGGGGCAGGGATCTCGAGCAATTGCTCGTTCAATTTTTGCAGGAGATCATATATTTGTTTGAGACGAAGATGTTTCTTCTCGGCTCCGCCGAGAAGCTTAAGATCAGGGAAAGCGACCATGAATACAGCCTCGACGCTGTCTTCTCCGGTGACGACCGCCGCGAGAGATACAATATCTTCGGGGAAGTCAAGGCCATTACCTACAACGAGATAAAAATAGAAAAAAATGACCGCGTCACCCTTCAGGTGGTCGTGGATATTTGAGGTGCAAAAATGGAACTCCGAAAAATAAATGATTTTGTCTGGGAGATCCCAAAACAGGGGGAGATGAAGGTCCCTGCTCTGATCTACACCTCGGCCAGACTTCTGGAGGGCGTCAAGCGCGACCTCACCCTGCAGCAGGCCAGGAATGTGGCCTGTCTGCCCGGAATCCAGCGGATGTCCTATGTCATGCCCGACGCTCATCAGGGCTATGGTTTCCCGATCGGAGGCGTGGCCGCCTTTGACCTGGAATCGGGGATCATATCTCCCGGCGGGGTGGGCTATGATATCAACTGCGGAGTCAGGCTCCTGCGGACAGATTTCATGGAAAACGACATCTCGGCCAAGAGGAAGGAGCTCCTGGCCGAAATATTTAAGGAAGTGCCCGCCGGCGTCGGCAAGGGTGGCATCACCAGGCTTAGCCGCAGTGTCCTCAAGGATATCCTGACCAGGGGCGCGGAATGGGCCATCGAGCAGGGCTTCGGCACCAAGGAGGACCTGTTGATGACCGAGGAGAACGGCCGGATGAAGGATGCCGAACCCGACTTCGTTTCCGAGCGGGCCCTGGAAAGGGGCCTCCCTCAGCTCGGGACCCTGGGCGCGGGAAATCATTTCCTCGAGATCCAGAAAGTCTCCGAAATCCATGATAAGGACATCGCCCGGGTTTTCGGGATTCAGACGGAAGGACAAGTCCTGGTGATGATCCACTGCGGAAGCCGCGGCCTGGGACATCAGGTGGCCTCCGATTATATTGAGTCGATGGAGAACAAGTTCGGGGTCAAAGGGCTGCCGGACCGGGAATTGATCAACGCTCCCGTCCGCTCGCCTTTGGGTCAGCAGTACTATAAATCCATGTGCGCAGCGGTCAATTATGCCTTTGCCAACCGCCAGATGATTGCCCACTGGGTTCGTGATGTCTTTGCCAAGGTTATGGGAAGCTCAAAGGGAATGAGACAGGTTTACGATGTCTGCCATAATGTGGCCAAGATAGAAAAGCATGAGGTCGAAGGCCAGACTCGGGAGCTGTGCATCCACCGCAAGGGAGCGACGCGGAGTTTTGGGCCGGGCCGGGTTGAAGTGCCGGAAGCCTACAGGTCCTCGGGCCAGCCTGTTATCATCCCTGGCAGCATGGGGACGGCTTCTTATTTGCTCGTGGGAACCGCGGAAGCGGAAGGCCTGAGCTTCAGCTCAACGGCCCATGGCGCCGGCCGGCTTATGTCAAGGCACGAAGCGCTTCGCCGCTTCCGCGGCGAGCAAATCCGCGATGACCTCCGGAAGATGGGAATTGAGCTCCAGTCGACGAGCTGGAAAGGGGTCGCCGAGGAAGCTTCGGGCGCTTACAAGGATGTGGATGAGGTTGTGCGGGTCTCCCACGAGGTCGGCATCGGCCGCCTGGTGGCCAAAGTCGTGCCCGTCGGTGTTATGAAGGGATAGATCGTTTTGTTTATTATTCGACCGCGACCTTGATCTTGGCCTGGAATTCTTTGAAGCGGCCTTCTCTCACCGCGCCGCGCTGCTCAACGACCTCGAAGAAATGGACCTTCTCGCCCGCGTCGATAAGCTGCTGGACAGCGCTCTTAACTGCTTCCGAGTAGCTGAACTCGGAGCTTCCGATAACTTCGATCATCCTGAGCATAAATTCCTGCCCCTAAACATGATCAGGTTATAACCTTGTCGATATCTTTTTCAGCGTAGTCCTCGAACTGCAGGGCCAAGGTGTATTCGCTCTGTAACATCAAGAAGTGGCTTCTTTCCACTTTGCTGAGGTATTCCAAAACCCTTTTTTTCGAAGGCCCGACCTTTTTGGCCAGCGAGGCATAGAAGTTCTGGGCTGATTTTTCTGCGATCATGGCCTGGTACAGGATTTCAGCAAAGGTGGAGGAAGGCCTGACCTGGACAGAGGGAAGAAGACGCTCGTCCACACTGTCGGGAACTTTGATCGTCTTTCCAGGATAAAGAACGCCGAACAAATTCTCGAGCACGGATTTGTGCTTTTTCTCTTCGAAGGCCAGGACCTGGAACTTCTCTTTAAGCAGCAGATTTTTCACCCGGTTCGACAGCTTGGTGTAGAGCCTGTTGGCATCGATCTCCGCCCGGACGGCATATCCCAGGAGCTTTTTGATGGGTTCTCTAGCGATACTGACCATGTTATCTTCTCCTTTCAAGAAGCTCCAGGATACACCACTCCTGAAAATCTTTCAAATTGTATAACGCCGAAGTGAGTTGCTCCGTTCCCGCAACTGAGGGGGTGGTCTAGAGAGGGTGACGCGGCTGGGGGGCCCCCCGAACACCGGAGCGTTTGATGCCTACGGAGTTTCTGTTTGCTTGACCAGTAGAATGGGTCGCGAGGATGTCGGGGGGAAGCCGTGGCAGGCCCTTATTCCAGAGCAAAATGATTACGGTCTGTCCCTGCCTACTTCAGTTTTTTCTTCAACTGGCCAAGGCTCAGGCAGTTGAGGATGTCCTTTTTCTCCAGCCAGGCGCGCCTGGCGATGCCGACCCCAAACCTCATCATCTGAAGTCCAGCGGCGTGATGGGTATCCGTTCCGAGTGCAATCTTGAGGCCCAAATCCTTGGCTTTTTTGAGATTGAATTCATTGAGGTCCAGGCGGTCATAAAAGGCATTGAGTTCCACGGCCGTGCCTGTCCGGCGGGCTGCTTCGAGCACGGCATCGAGGTCGACATCATATCCCTCCCGGCCGGAGATGAGACGTCCCGATGGATGCGCGATGATGTCGACGTGCGGGTTTTCCATGGCTTTTAGCATCCTCGCCGTGACGTTTTTCTTGAATCCGGAATGGATGGAGGCCACGACCACGTCCAGCCTTGCCAAAAGCTCGTCGGGACAATCCATCCGGCCGTCCCCAAGGATATCCGCTTCAACTCCGGCCAGGAGGCGAAAGCCCCTGAGACGCTTGTTGATCTTCTCGACCTCTTTGATCTGCCGGCGAAGCCGCTCTGCGCTGAGGCCGCGGGCATAATGGGCTGCTTCAGAATGGTCGCAGACGGCGATATATTCATATTTCATGCGTCGGCCCAAGTCCGCGAGCTCTGAGAGCGCCACGTGCCCGTCGCTCCAGTCCGAATGAACGTGAAGATCGCCCTTGATGTCCTTGCCTTCGACCACATGGGGGAGGCCTCCTTCCAGGGCCAGCTCAATCTCACCGCGGTCTTCCCGGAGCTCGGCCGGGATGAACGGAAGCCCCATGGCGGCGTAGACTTCCTCTTCTGTCTGTCCGGCGATCTTTTTTTCGCCGTGGAAAACCCCGTATTCAGAGATCTTGAGGCCCCTGTCCTTGGCCATGCCCCGGAGCTTGATGTTATGGGCCTTTGAGCCTGTAAAATATTGAAGAGCTGCGCCGTACTCCGATTCATCGACGATCCTCAGGTCGACCTGGCGCTCCCCGGTTTCCGCGGCGATGATCGCCGAGCCTTTGGTCACACCTTCTGCCAGGACGCGTTTGATTTTAGGATAGCGGGTGAAATAGCGGATAATCGACGCGCCGTCCTTGCCGCTCGCCAGGATATCGATGTCTCCGACCGTTTCCTTCATCCGGCGCAGCGATCCCGCCGTCGAAATCCGTCCCAGGCCGGGAGCCTTACGGAGATAATGGATAACCTCGTCGGCCACGGCTGCGGCTTCGCCGAGCGAAATGCGTTCATGAGCTTTCTCGATGAGTTCAATGCCCTTTCTGATGTTCTCGACCTTTTTCTCGCCCATGCCATAGAGCGAGGCCAGGGAGCCGTCAGCGATCACTTTCTTCAGGTCCTCGAGGTTCTTGATCCCGAGCTCCTTCTGGGCCAGGTGGATTGTCTTGGCGCCCATGTTTGGTATTTCCAGGAGGTCAAGAAGGGTTTCTGGGATCCCCGAAAGAGCCTCCTGGTATTTCTTCATCTTGCCCGTTTGGATGTATTCCTCGATCTTGGCAGCGATTCCGCTGCCGACGCCGGGGATCTCCTGAAGTTTTTTTTCACGGGCCACAGTTTCGATGTCCTCGCCCAGGTCCTCCAGGATCCGGGCCGCCTTCCGGTACGCCAGGACCTTGAACCCAACTTCGCCTTTGATCTCCAGGGCATCGGCAATCCGAGAAAAAAGCGCCGCGATTTCCTTGTTTTTCATGGTGCTGTGCGAGTTTAACTCATCCCTTATTATATATAGAGAAAGTGGTCAAAACAATTTGTCGCCTTTCAAATTAGGTAGCAAAACGTTAGGGGGGTGAGGGCAATGATTCGAGAAGCATTTCATCTTGGGCGGGATGGATGCCGACCCGAAGCCCCCGGGGGAAGAGGCGAGGGTGTTGGGCGAGGAAGTCCGTCGAAGACTGAGCGGGCAAGGTTTCTCGACCGAAGGGAGAGAAGAGCGAAGGATGAGTCGGAGCGAGTTTCCTCGCTGGGGAAACGAGCGGGCTGA
>Ga0209253_10000597_pt1 | contig 31365 bp, 28 predicted proteins | sample FrelakmetBRP12BR_FD_187145 | JGI IMG/M metagenome (GOLD analysis project Ga0209253, IMG submission 187145) | Freshwater lake sediment microbial communities from the University of Notre Dame, USA, for methane emissions studies - BRP12 BR (SPAdes)... | ecosystem: Environmental > Aquatic >... | reverse complement strand
AGGGTTCGAGCCGCGGCGTGGCAAGCGCTGGCCAGTGGTTGCCCAAGTCCTTTGGCGGGCAACGGGCAACCGTCTCCCGGCACCCTGCGTGGAAACCCCGGGCCAGTGCGAGCCGACCCTTCACCGCCTCGATGCGCCGCGAGCAACTCGGCGAGAGAAAGCCGAAGGTGCGCACCTTCATGAACCCGCTGGGCAAGCCGTGCGACAGAAAGCGGTGGCGGAACTCGGCGGGCTAGAGCGCCAGCGTCCGCGCGCGCTGGCGGTTCACCTGGCGATAGCAAAAGCTCCCCTCCGAAGCCTCGGCGCGAAAGATGCGTCCCTCCCAGATCGCCACCTTGCACACCTCCCGGGAGAGATACTCGAGGCTCGCCTGCGCCTCGCCGAGCGACGGGCACTTGACGTTCCAATTGACCGTCCAGCCGGCGAGGTCGCTCGCTTCCAGCAAGCCGGCGGCGTCCAGCGCCGCGCCCAACTTCGCCCGGAAGCTCGGCGACAGGGCCCGCACCGGCAGGAAGTTGACCAGCTTCCAAGCACGCTGCAGACCCTTCACGAAGTAGCAGCGGCTGCCGCCGTAGCCGATGCGCAGGGGGTTGGCCGCCCAGTGATCGACGGTGCGCCGGTGCCAGAAATAGGGGGTCAAGTGCCGCCGCGCGGAGCGCTTCCGGGGCCTTGCCACCGTGGCCCTCGCAGAGCATCCGCCGCGCCCGGCGGTAAGCCTCCTGGGTCCGCGTGGCCTTGCCGTTGAGGGCTCGGGCCTTGATTGATTTCTGATACCAATCTGTCATCATGACGTCGCTCCTCGGAACCAGGGAGAAGCCGCCGCGACGCGGCGGTCCGAGGAGGCGCGTCGCGAAGTTTCGCGGGATGGTGTCCCGCCAATCGAACTGATCGACGGCGAGAAGCTCGTTGACATGCTGGAACAACTTGAGTTGGGCCTACGTCCCGTCAAGACCTACGAGGTGGATCATGGGTTTTTCAAGGAGTTCGAGGGCTAACTTTAGGTGGAACGGACAGGCCGGGAGCGTTGTACCGTTGCATGCAGTTGCGCGGGCCCGCCGTTCACCACGACGTTAGACGGTAAAGGTAAATCGTGCCGGAACTGAGTCGTTTTCTTGGAATCGTGATCTACATGTATTACCGCGATCACACGCCGCCGCATTTTCACGCTGAGTATGCCGAGTTCGAGATCACCGTGGAAATCCAGTCTGGCATAGTAAGAGGCCAGTTCCCCCGCCGTGCTCTGAATCTGGTCTTGGAGTGGTATTCTTTACACAGGGAAGAGCTTGCTGAAGACTGGTCCCTTGCCCAAGGCAAGCAGCCGTTGAAGACAATTGACCCATTGGAGTAACGCAATGTTTCTTCACATACTTGAAGCTCAATATGTTCGGGACTACGTGGTCTGGGTCCGCTTCAGTGACGGCACAAAAGGAGAAGTGGATCTTTCCGCTGAGCTGGTCGGTCCAGTTTTTGGCCCATTGCACGATGTTGAGCAATTCAAAACCTTCGCCCTTGCGTACCACACACTCACTTGGCCCAATGGTGCGGACTTTGCCCCCGAATTTCTTCGCGAGCGTATAGCAGTTACCGTCTAACTCTAGGTGCTGCGGACGGGCCATCAGCACCGCGCAAGTACAAACGATTACGCGGGCCCGCCGCAGACCAACACGTCAGGCTTTTGGTCCGTTGATGGCAGGAATATCTTATGATTAAAGCTAAGCAGACACTTGATCCTGAACGCGAGCAGCGCATCACGATGGAAATCGTCGTCGATGCTTACGATGCCCAGGAACGGGCCATGGGCTGGTACTACTACTTACAAGATCAGCTTCGGTTCCCGTTCACGGCAGTTTGTATTGACAAGCGACCTATCTCTCCGCTGCGCGTCAAAGACGAAGTCGAGGTCACCGGTATGCCTGACGAGGAAGAATGTGAGCACGAGATGTTCGTTACCATCCGCTGGGAGAAAGAGGGTTTGGCAGTGCCACTATCGCAACTGAAGCCTGTCGGCGCAACCGGTGGGCAGACGAAGCAAGCGGTTGAGGATTGGCACTATTGGGTCAAGATGGGCTATGAGTTTTAAGCGAGGCAAACGCCTAATCGGGAAACCGGGTAACCGGGGGTCTCTAACCCACAGTCCCCACACCACCACGGCATGCGGGTCCGCACCGGGCGGTTCACGAGAAGGGGTTCACGACGATGTCAGGCATAACTGGCGAATCTCGGCCCAGTGCGAACGTGCAAACTCAGCGAAGTCCTCGAGGCGCATCCCGGCAATGCTGGGCGCGCCTCGATTGGCGACGCCAAGCAGTTCGAAAACGGACGGCAGAGGGCGGGCTGCCTCGGACTCGGGCCCCGACCGCACGCCAGTAGTGGCAAGCCAACGTTGCTGGGGATCGGCAAGCGGGGCGACATTTAGCTGAGAACGCTGCTCACCCACGGCGCCCGAGCAGTGATCCGGGTGTTGGAACACAAGGTCGATCAGGCGGATGGTTGGCTCAAGCAACTGCTGGACCGGCGGAACAAGCACATTCTTCATCGGGTGATTACGTCGATGTGGAAGTAGCCGCCTAACAACCACTTTAACTCGGAATGCCTCAGTCGCCACACTCCTTCGGCAGCCGGCTAAGCGGACCGTTGGGTCAGATCACGCCACGCAAGGAGACCACGCTATGCCGCAGAAAATGGGCAAGGCTGTTGTGTTCGCCGTCATCCTCTGGGTGATCGGCTTTGTTTGGGGGAGCATCGTATTCATGGCTCCCTCTCTAAAGGCCACACCGCCAATCCCATTTGTATCGAGCAACCCTTGGATCAGCTTCCCCATCTTGCTCATGTGGCTCCCAGTGTCCTACCTCCTTGCGAGGAACTACCTGCGGTCTGTCCACAACCCGCGCACCGAAGGGCTCAAACTCGGTCTTGTCTTTTCGCTCGCGAACTTCGTGCTGGACCTTCTCGTACTCATGGTTCTGTTCAAGGCTGGATTGCAGTACTTCGCATCGCTCACCGTATGTGTTGGTTACGCGCTTCTACTGGTCGTCCCGTGGTCAGTCGGTCGCTCGCTCAAGAGCACGGAGAGTCAGTAACTGTGACGCCCAATCCTTCCATCGAGCGGTAGTGCTACTACCCGGGAAAGGGACATGAGAACTCGGCGGATCAAACAATACAGCGCATTCTTCTTTTCCTTGGTAGCTGCGGTAGCGATATGGTGGATCATAGCGGCCGGTCCGATTACGGTTTATCGGACGGTTGTTTACAACAATTCCGGCATCGATGACTACCGTATCTTTCCCCAGCGCCGCCTGACAGCCGCGCCGCTGCCATTTCGATTTCACGAAGGCGACAGTGAAGGGATCACCCCTTTGCCGGTCAGCTTTGGTAGCCGTCGCGATGTTCCTCTTCCGGAACTGCTGTCCGCGACCGAGACGGTCGCCTTTCTGATTGTGAAGAACGATACAATCATGTTCGAGAAGTACCTTGAAGGCTTCGATCGCGCTACGCTGTCCTTGTCGTTCTCAATGGCGAAGTCGTTCCTATCTATTTTGGTAGGTTGCGCCATTGCTGACGGCTACCTGAAGTCGGTCGATCAGCCTGTGACCGATCTTGTCCCGGAATTGAAGGAAAAAGGATTTGCCTCGGTCACGCTGAAGCACCTTCTGCAAATGACTTCCGGCATTGACTACGCGGAAAACGATTTTCCCCTAGGGTTACACGCCCGCCTCTACTACACGAACCGACTCGAACAGGAGATCTTGAACCTCAGACTACGGGAACGACCTGGCACCCAGTTTATTTACAAGTCGGGCGATGCCTTCCTGTTGACGCTCGTTCTCAAACGTGCCCTTGGTCCCAAGAGCATCACCGAATACATGCAAGAGCGCCTCTGGAACCCGCTGGGCATGGAGACCCAAGGCTCATGGAGCATCGATCATGCGCCGGACGGTTTGGAGAAAACTGGCTGTTGTCTTGCAACCACCGCCCGGGACGTCGCTAAGTTTGGCCGACTTTATTTGAACAAAGGCCTGTGGGACGGACGGCGCATCGTTTCGGAGGCTTGGGTAACGGAGTCCACCCGGATCGATACGAGCGCTGGTGCCGCTTGGAATTACCAACGCATGTGGTGGCTGGTCGCCAAGGATCGGCCCGACTTTATGGCGAATGGCCACCTCGGGCAGTTTCTGTACATCAACCCGTCCACTGGCGTAATCATCGTTCGCCTTGGCAAGAGCTTGGGGGGCTTGAGTCGGGAGGAGTGGACGCAGCTCTTCATGTCGCTGGCGGACGCTATCCATTGACGTTCGGGAAGAGAAGCATGAATCGTAACGATCGAAATATTGTCAACGGGATTCGTGAGCAACCGGGGTTAGGACCACTCCTTGGGTAACCGGCTTGGCTTTCCCCGCCACGCGTTGGCAAGTTCGGCGGGGATCGCCAGCATGGCCCGGCGGAGATCTTGAGTGGGTCGAGCAGTACGCTACGCTGTTAAGATCGCAAACAGCGTATCCTTAAGGTGCAGGCGTTGTTTTTTCAGATCCTCGACATACGTATCCGAATGCCCTTCGTTGTTTTCCTCGATGCGCTCTACCTCGCGGTTCACTTGATGGTATTCGTCGAACAGCCGCGCAAACTGGCCGTTGCGAGTCTTGAGTTGATCAATACGATCCACGAACTCAGGCAATTCGTGGAATAGATCGTGGTTTTCTCCCAGCATGGCTGGCTCCTCATGGATGAAAATCTTTTTAAGTTTTAAGCTGTCGATAGTTTTGCCGACTGCATCGGCAGCATTTATTTTATTATGAGTCTGCTGAGGGATGCCATGCTCAATGCGCTTCTGATTATTGCCTCGCTTTTGCTGCCCAAGTTTGCCGCCGCCGACGAATTGCCTCTGGAACGCGTCCGCCTGCCAGCGGGTTTTACCATCCGCATCTTCGCCGATCAGGTGCCTGATGCCCGAGTCATGGTCCGCGGCGACAACGGTACCGTGTTCGTTAGTACGAGACAGGCCGGCAAAGTCTATGCCCTGCGGGATGAGAACGGCGATGGCTACGCCGAGCGGGTCATCACCCTGGCGGAGGGGCTGAACATGCCCAACGGCATCGCCCTGCGCGACGGCAACCTTTATGTGGCGGCAGTGAACAGTATCCTGCGTTACGACGGCGTCGAAGCACGTCTCGATAATCCACCCAAACCGGTCGTCGTGACCGCTGCCCTGCCGAAAGACCGCCAGCACGGCTGGCGCTATCTCGCCTTCGGTCCCGACGGCAAGCTCTATGTCGCCGTCGGCGCGCCCTGCAACATTTGCGATGAATCCGGCCATGCCGAGCTGCGACGCCTAAATCCGGATGGCAGCAACCTGGAAGTCTTCGCCCGCGGTATCCGCAACACGGTGGGTTTTACCTGGCATCCCGATACTCACGACCTGTGGTTTACTGACAATGGCCGCGACTGGCTGGGCGACGATCTGCCCCCCGACGAACTCAACCGCGCTCCGCGTCCCGGCCTGCACTTTGGCTATCCCTACTGCCACGGCGACACCCTCCTGGACCCGGAATTCGGCCAGGGCCACAACTGCGCCGACTACACGCCACCCGCACAGAAACTCGGTCCCCACGTCGCTCCACTGGGAGTCATCTTTTACACCGGTCAACGGTTTCCGGAGCGCTATCGGGGCCAGATCTTCGTCGCCGAACATGGCTCATGGAACCGTAGCCGTAAGATCGGCTATCGCATTTCCATGGTCACCCTGAAGGAGGGGCAACCGGCAAGCTACGAAACCTTCGCCGAGGGTTGGCTGGACCATGAAAAGGTCTGGGGGCGCCCTGCCTATCTGCTGGTCATGCCGGACGGCTCATTACTGGTATCCGACGATCACGCAGGCGTTATTTACCGGATCAGCTATCGGAAGCCCTGAAGACTTTTTCATTTTCACCCATTACCTGCGTTATTATGCCGCGACATTAATTATCTTCACGACGCGGGAGAGCCTAACATGCGAATCAAGACCCTACTGTGTTTGCTGGCCACCACCTTGTTCCTGCAACTGAGCTTGACAGCCTGCAACACGGTCAAAGGTGCTGGCCAAGACATGCAAGCCGCTGGCGGCGCCATCGAGAAGAAAGCCGAACAGAAAAAGAGCTATTAGAGAATAGCCTTGGTAGGGCTCCTGACTGAGCCCTACTTAAATCGTCGGTTAATCAGGGCAGCTTGGCTGGCGCTTTGATCGCCAATGTTTCAAAAAGCCGCCCCAGCGCGCTTAAGACAAGCGCTGGCTTCGTCCAGATCACGGTGGCAGCGGTCTACCCATGCTTCTCCCCAAAAGAAATTACAGCTCGTTTCTGCCCGCAGTACATACCAGTAAGCCTCATCCAACTGGCGATGCAGCTCGGGCGAAGGGGCGTCAACCGCTGCCGCATTGTGCCGCGCGGCATGCACGGCCTGGCTGATCTCCCCAACCCTGGTTAACGCGTCCTGCTGGGTCTGCGACCCCGTCCACTGGACAAAATCCCGGCCGTGGTGCCAACCGGTATTCCACGCGCCCGGCCCCACGTTGACCAAGCCGTGAGCCCCATGCTGGCTCAGGTAGTCGCTGATGAAGATAGGCCGGATGTTGCTGTCGCCCTGTCGCGTGTGCTGCAACAAGGTCTGATAGAACGCCGTCCAGAAATTGCTGCCCTGGGTGACATTGCGGAACCAGCCGCCATTGGCGCCATCCGTACACGTGGTTACCAAGGGGGGGAAATTACATCCCTTGGTGCGCTCATGCAGCTCGCGGCTGAACCATTCGTACTCCATGCCGGATTCCTGAGCATTGGATAAATCCCGGTCCCTGACGATCACGGTGATTTCCTCGCCGCCGAAACGGGCAATATGGGGACAATAGCGGATATCCTCCCAGCGCATGGAGGTGATGGGTTCCACGTGCTCGCTGTCCACCAGCACGTACTGATAACCCAGCCGCTTGAGCACCGGAATGAGTTCCATGCAAAAACCCATCTCTGGCGGCCAGAAGCCGGCAAACTGGGTTCTGTTGAACAGATGCCGCCCTATTCCCAACCAGCGCTGCAGGTGCTCTTCCCAATCCGCAGGTGGAATCAGCGGCAACACCGGGTGATAGTAGCCAGTGCCAAGGATTTCGAAGATCTGGTCATTTTGCAGGTGCCAGAGCAGCGAACCGCAGTCAACGATGCCGTACCCGCGGCGCTGGAAATTCGGATGCGACAGGGTCTCCAGCAAGGTACCGGACAGCGACAAGTGCACGCGGGCGACGTCTTCATAATCCCATAGGGAGCGGGGAATGCGATCCATCGCAAAGAGGATTTCCTTGGCTTCCCATTCGTTACGAGCCAACAGATCTTCCAGGTTGCCGAGAGGTTGATGCAGGTTCAAGACAAGGGCATGAAAGATATCAGCCATCACGCAATTCCCCCGGATATTCCCGGCGCGTCAATGCGGCCGCCTTGCACGACGGCAAGCAAGCACGCGCGCCACTCTTGTTTTAGTTGAAATTAAAAATCGGACGTCAGGATATCCATGGTTCGTCGGCAGATTTCACGGCCATAGTCGGTCCACATGCCCTCACCCCAGTACCGGTAGCAACTGGTTTGCGAGGTCATGAGGTGAAAGAGCGCGTTACGGTAGCGGGGATCACTGGCCGCAACTCCCGGCTTGAGCACTTTTTCATTGAACAGGGAGCTGGCTTTTTCCATAGGTCCCAGAATGCTGTCATAACCCCTGACCCAGGAAATATCATTGGTCCAACTGCCGCCTTCCATATGGAAGCGACCGTCTTCACGCTTCAGTTCCTCGATGACTCGCGCCAGTTTTTCCGGCCCGCTACCAACGGTAAAGCGATCCCAGATGCGCTTTTGCAGAATGGGCTGGATAACCGACAAATCGGTTTCCTTGATACCCATGGCGAACAGATGCTCCAGATACTCGGTGGCGTTCATGGCCGGGGTATCCGACCCGGAAGATTCCCGCATGGCTTCCATGTACTTGCCGGGAAATTCGTTCATCATCACCCCGCCATTCTCGCCATCGGCGATCTGGGTGACCAGGGGCGGCACCTGCTTACCCGCCAGTTCCCAACGGGATAGCCCCTTGGCCTCATAGTAGGGCTGCATCTGGGCCACCAGCTTGGTATCCGAGCCCTGGGTCTTGATGATGGCGATGATGCTGGCCGTCTCTCCCTTGGAGTTCTGGCAGACCAACTGGTGCGGGAGGTGCTTGTGTTCCGGACCCCGGCCGTTGTCGGGCCGCTCCACCGTATGCTCCTGCACCAGCACCCATTGGTAGCCACAGTCCTTCAGAGTCTTAATGTATTCATAGGCGATATCGGGATGATTCGGCAGGGCCATTTCCGAGGGTGAGAAACCGCGCACCCTGCCCAGCGCTTCCAAGCCGAAAATAGCCGCAAAGTGATGCTGCCAGGCTTTAACGTGCAAGCGGTAGTCCTGCACCGGCGTCGAGGGAGCGACCGCATGGCCCCAGGGACAGCCGAGCCATTCCGTCGCATGCCGGTAGCGGGGGTCGCACGTGATCCTCTTCAGCGCGTCGAACACATCATGCAACCCCATGTGCCGCAGACCATGGAACAGTATCCCAGAATATTCCAGCATGACGCGCGGCTCTTTGCCCTCGTCGATCAACTGGGGAATAAACTCGCCCATGCGTTTGTAGCACCAGTGAAAAACCGAAGCATTGTGATTATCGCCAACGCCCTGGTTATCCATCATGTATTTCAGGTTGCTGATGATCTCGGCGGTGCGCAGATCACCGCCCCCGGCCGGAATCAGCGGCTGATGCATATGCAGGGCGATGGCGTAAGCGCTGCGTAGGCGACTGAAATCGATTCCGCCCTCGTTCAGAAAGACAGGTTGGCCACAGCCTTTGCGCAGCGCGTCTTCGACCTGCTGCTCCGCGCCGGAGATATTGGGGAGGCCAGCGATGTATTCCGGAAGTTGACCCATAAACATTAAGCCCTCTGCATTGGTGTTTGGTTGTGGACGAGGAAAACTAACGAGGTTTAAGGAATCTACTTGCAACGGATATAGTCGTAAATGTTCACATAATCCTGACCCGAGCGACACCAGGAGTAGTCACACTTCATGCCGTTGATCATCAATTGCCGGAACTCTTCCGGATAGGCATACCAGAGCCCGATGGCTCGGTGCATGGCCGCCTCCAGAGCTGGCGCATCAGACTGATGGAAAACATAGCCGTTCCGTTGATCGGGTGGCCTGGTGGAGTAATCACGGTCGAAGACGGTATCGACTAACCCACCGATGGCGCGCACGATCGGCACCGTGCCATATTTCAGCGCCATCATCTGCGTCAGTCCGCACGGTTCAAACAAGCTGGGCATGATGATCATATCGGCCCCCGCGTAGATCAGATGGGCCAATTCCTCATCGAAGCCAATCTCCAGATGGCAGTCGGGATTGTCGTTCAGTTGGTGCTTGAGGTGCCAAAAATGGTTGTTAGTGCCAGGGTCCGGACTCGATCCCAACAGCACGAACTGAGCGCCATTGCGCAAGGCGTAGAAGATGCCATGCTGAATGAGGTGGACGCCCTTCTGATTATCCAACCGGCCGATATAAGCGATGATCGGCTTGAATTCATTGCGCAGCAAAAGCCGGTCACGCAGGGCACCCTTATCACCATATTTGGCGTCGAGGGTCTCGGCTTTGTAGCGACAGGGGATCAGCGGATCTATCTCGGGGTTCCACACATCGTAATCGACGCCGTTGAGAACCCCACCGAATTTATGCCGATGGACATGCAGGGTTTGGCCCAGGCCATAGCCCTGATCGGTATGCATGGCCTCCAGGGCATGGTTGGGTGACACGGTAGTGATGAAGTTGGAGTAAACGATACCACCCTTCATCAGGTTCAACGCGCCGTGGTTGAAATTGTCGCGCAGGCGATCGAAATTGTAGAAATGCGCGGGCCGGCTAAGCCCGGTGGCCGACAGAATATACTCGCCGGTCACGCCCTGATGCTTGAAGTTGTGAATGGTGTAACAGACGCGCTGGGTATGCATGCCCTGGCCCTGATACATTTCATACAACATGACCGGCACCAGCCCCGTCTGCCAGTCGTGGCAGTGAATGATATCGGGGCGCCGGTTGTCCTGCAGCATGAACTCCAACGCCGCCTTGCTGAAAAAGGCAAACCGGGTGACGTCGTCCGTGAAGCCATAGAAGTGGGGCCGACTGAAAAAGTTGTCCGGGGAATGAGGCTCGATGAAAAAGCACTTGCGCCCATGCACGAAGCCGAACCATACGGAGCAATGAATAGCGCCACCATACCAGGGCACCCATAAGTCCTTGCGGGTGACATGGAGACCCCAGATCTGGTCATAGCGCATGCAATCGTACTTGGGCAGAATAATTTCTACTGAATTGCCCCGTATTTCCAACTCCCGACTGAGCCCGAAGACTACATCGGCCAAGCCCCCGACTTTGGCCACAGGAGCACATTCGGAGGCAACCATTACGATATACATAACAAATCCTTACAAATCCTTAGAGAATGGAAAATAGATAGCAAATGTCCCAGCAGCTCAAGAATTGAGCTGGCGCAAGGCATGCTTAAGCGGACCGTTTTCAGCGCCGGACGCATCTCGCGCCGTAACCATGACAAAGCCCTGCCCAGGCCGCAGATCGTAGGAAAAAGGCTTGGTGGGAATGTAATCCAATGGATACTCCGGTGACACATCCATGAGCGGCGCCCCCGCCTGTACGTGGGTATTCAGGTTCTCAGTATAAAAATGCTGGTGATTCCACGGATCCTTGTTAAGGATAATCAACGCCTCTTCAGGAGTTTTCGCGGAAGCCTTCCACAATAGCAGCACATTGGAATTTTGACAGGGGATCACGCTGGTGGGACATTCTTCCTGAAAGATCTTGTGGCGTTTCTTTAAGGCGTTAACATTTCTAATAAAGTCACGCAAATCTACCGTGGTCTGTTCCCAATCTGCGGGCCGCGTCGTTACCACATGCAGGCGTTTGCGGAACCCGAATTCATACCCCATGGGCATCATGGAGCCCGCAGAAAACAAGGCCGAAAACAGATAACGCTGTTTCAGGGCCGCCTCATTGCCATTCATCTCCTGACACAGTCTCTCCGTGTCATGACTTTCGGGAAAGCTTATCGAAGCCGTGATCTCACGGACGATCTGGTACTGCGCCAATAGCCAGGAACCATTGAAATCCCACCATTTAGCGCTGTTAAAGACATAATCAAAGCCCGCCTGGGCGGTCTCCTTAGTTTGATCGGCCGTGCAACCCAAGGTCTCGGCAGTGAAAACAACGTCAGGATAGCGACTTTTGATGTCGCTAATCAGCCGCTGCCATATATGGCGGGGCAATTGATATGCAGCATCGCAACGAAAACCTTTAAAGCCGAGCCGAATCAGGTATTCAACCACCTCCCGGCAATAACGGTAGAGTCCCTCGCGATCCGAGGAATGCTGATGATCGAAACGGATCAGGTCACCCCAGACAATTTTCCTGCCATCCTCAATACAGGAAGGATGCGCGATGCTGCCGTCCGGCTCGCGCACGAACCAGCCGGGATGCTGCTCAGGGAGTTTGGAATCTACGGCGCAATGATTGATGACCAAGTCCACCATCATCCTGACCCCATAACGCTCGGCAGTTTGCGTGACTGCTCGCATCTGCTCTTCAGCGGAATGACTGGAGTGCGGATCGACAATCCTGGGATCTAACTGAAAATAATCAGCGATGGAATACAGGCTTCCCGACATTCCCGGCTTTTGGATGGGATTCACGAAAATCCAATCGAAACCCATCTCGGCAGCGCGCTCGAGATGCGGCTGCCAATTGCTCAGGTTCCCAGCCAACAAAGGAAACAGGTTGTAAATAATCATCAGCTACCCCTTGTTTTTACTAATTTTTTTAACTCGCAAGCAGCCCCTGGGAGACAACCGCGGGATGCACTTTTCCAGGCGGCGGAATCAGTAATAGGCAATAACCATCTTGCTGAAACATTATTTAAATTGGACCACGTTTTCGGCTCAAGTGCTACCCATTCTGCTTACTTTAATAGTTAGGACCTACGCAGACGTTACTTATTTTGTGCCATAAGGGTATCATTAACCACAATATATTGTGTTCCATGTAAAGTCTTGCGTAAATCCCGACAGTGACTAGCTTGTCTCACTGGCAATGACCACAAACGGCCCCTTTAGGAAAAAACAGCGGCAGCACCCGACTTAAACAACTCCTTAATCATGCACAGACCCTTTAGCAAGGGTTATAATGGGCAAACTATAAAGCAAATCTGTTGCTTGCGCCGACCATACACAAAGCGATTGCCGGCAAGTGCGCAAGCAAAGGATAACAAACTCAGGTAGGCGCCAATCTTACTTCAAGGCCTCGCCGAATTACGAATATATAATCTTTTATAAGAATTTGATCGAATATTCCTGCTCCTGGCGGGAAGGTGGGTTTTTTTACTCGCAACTTGGACAAAGCTCGTGACCAGCTCGATAATGAATACTGAACTGCAAAAAATCGCTGAATCCCGCCACCATGATCCTTTCGCGGTGTTGGGCAAACATCCGGCGGGCAAAGGCATTGTGGTGCGGACCTTTATCCCCGGCGCCAGCACGGTAACCATCGCCGATGGAGAACTGCCTATGCAGCGCATACCCGATTCGGATTTCTTCGAATGGTATGGCGATGCGGGCAGTATTCCCGACCGTTATCGGCTGTTGTGGCGTGATACCCACCAGCATGAACATATCCGTCACGATCCGTACTGCTTCCCCCCCCAGATTTCCGACTTCGATATGCATCTGTTCGGCGAAGGTAAACACTGGCATGCCTATCGCTTCCTGGGTGCACACGCGCATACGGCGGACGGTGTGGCCGGCGTTCTGTTCGCGGTATGGGCTCCCAATGCTGAGCGCGTCAGTGTGGTGGGGACCTTTAATAACTGGGATGGCCGGGTCCATCCGATGCGGGTGCGCGGCGGCAGCGGTGTGTGGGAATTATTCATTCCAAATCTGACCAGCGGGGAATTTTACAAGCTTGAGATCCGCAACCGTCATTCCGGCGCTATCCTGCTGAAATCCGACCCCTATGGACAGCAGTTCGAAATGCGCCCCAGTACGGCCACCATCGTTGCCGACGACACGCCTTACGCCTGGACTGACGCTGCGTGGCTGGCCAAGCGCGAGGCCAACGATTGGCTGCATACCCCCATGTCCATTTACGAAGTTCACTTGGGCTCCTGGCAACATGGACCAGAGGGGGAGTTCCTCAACTACCGGGAACTGGCCCACCGACTGGTCAGCTACGTGACCGAACTCGGCTTTAGCCACATCGAACTGATGCCCATCACCGAGCATCCCTACGATGCCTCCTGGGGCTATCAGACTACCGGCTATTTCGCCCCGACCAGCCGCTTCGGCACCCCTGAGGATTTTCGCTACTTCATTGATTATTGCCATCAGCACAATATCGGCGTGCTGCTGGATTGGGTGCCGGCCCACTTTCCCAAGGATGCCCATGGGCTGGCACGCTTTGATGGCGAGGCTTTGTATGAACATGCCGACCCCAAAAAAGGCGAGCATCTGGACTGGTCCACCCTGATCTTCAACTTCAACCGCTATGAGGTGAAAAATTTTCTCCTGTCCAGCGCGTTGTATTGGCTGGAGGAGTTTCACCTGGATGGTCTGCGGGTGGATGCGGTGGCCTCCATGCTGTATCTGGACTACAGCCGCAAAGAGGGTGAGTGGATTCCCAATCAATACGGTGGCCGGGAAAATCTGGAGGCCATCGACTTCCTGCGCGAACTCAACACCGTGGCCCACGACCAGTATCGCGGCGCGCTCATCATCGCGGAAGAATCGACCTCTTGGCCGCAGGTCACCCGGCCTACCTGGGTCGGCGGTCTAGGGTTCAGCATGAAGTGGAACATGGGCTGGATGAACGACACCTTGAGCTACATATCCCAGCAACCCATCCACCGCAAATACCATCACAACAATCTCACCTTTAGCATGCTCTATTGCTTCACCGAGAACTTTCTGCTGCCCTTCTCCCATGACGAAGTGGTGCACGGCAAAGGCTCCATGCTGAATAAAATGCCGGGTGATGAGTGGCAGCGCTTCGCCAACCTGCGGGTGCTCTATACGTATATGTTCACCCACCCTGGCAAGAAGCTGTTGTTCATGGGCTGCGAATTCGGCCAGGGCACCGAATGGAACAGCGCCAATACGCTGGACTGGTATGTGCTGGATTACCATTTTCACCGAGGGCTGAAACAACTGGTCGGTGATCTGAACCGGATCTATCACCATTACCCGGCCCTGTCCCGCTACGATTTTGAATGGCAGGGATTCGACTGGATCGATTGCCACGATGCGGACCAATCCGTACTGAGCTACTTGCGCAAGAGCGAGGAAGAGGACCTGGTAATCGCGGTGAATTTTACTCCCGTGCCACGGCATATTTACCGCATCGGCGTGCCCCAAGCCGGCGCCTACAAGGAAATTTTCAACTCCGATTCCTCATTCTATGGCGGCGGCAATGTGGGGAACGATCAACCGTTGGTCGCTGAGGAAATACCCTGGATGAACAGACCCTATTCTCTGGTGGTGACCTTGCCGCCCTTGGCCGGCATCATCCTCAGGCCCGAAACCCCCAAGCCGAAGCCGAAAGCGGTGGAACCAATCGCCGAGGCCGAGCCAACCGAAGCGGCTGAGTCCACGCTGGAAACGGCTCAACCCAAACCCGCGAAAGCCAGTGCCGGCGTTAAAGAGTCCAAACCCAAAGAGGGATAAACCCTTCGTAGTCTGTCACTACATACCTTTCTAACCGGGTCCCTGGATGCGCTCCCTGGACCCGGCGGGTTTTTCTCCTGGCCATGCCGACGGACTGCGCTACCGGCGAGAATGGGAGAACAGGCTGTAGACGAACTCCTTCAGGAGGTTGCCGCGATGACCAGTAGCTACCTGGTTTGCGATATGTGCGGTAAGTTCGGGCCACCCGCCGCGTTCATCACCGAGCACGGCGCGCGCGTATGCTATCAATGCTACTACTACGAAGATAACGAACATGCCAAAGAACGACAGGATGAAAATCGCCGGGAAAGCCCACCCGTGGAAAGACCTAGTGAAAAACCAGGCTAGACGCATCCCTCATCACCGCCAGGACATTAAGACCATCACCTGACTCCCGCTCTCCACACCTCCACACCAGCTTCGTCTCAATGGGCGTCAAAAAAGACTCACCTGGTTAATCGTCTTCATAATGCCCGTGTCGGTAGTAGTGACGGTGGTAACGTCCTCTGTCCACATAAACCACCTCGCGTCGGGGTCTATAGTAGCGGCGGGTTGTAAGGGCGGTTCCCGTGGCACCCCCGATCGCGGCACCCAGTATGGCACCGTTACGTCCACCTACCTCCGAACCGATCAGGGCACCCACCCCTCCACCCAGCGCACCGCCAAGCACCGCATCGGTGTTCAGGCTACCCGCCAGCAGGGGTGCTGGTACAAGTAGTAGCAGGGAAATCAGGGCAGCAGAACTAGTTCGCATACGGATACACCTCTTTGATTTACGAATGGATAGCAATAGCTCTAAGTACAGGGCCACTGGTAGGGTCACCCTGCAGCCATCGACTGGTTCAATGAGGTTAAGGATACGCCAGCGGCTGCAATCGAGTCCATAGTTACGTGGCCGGATTGAAGTTTGGCGAGCTTCGTGGGTAATCAGGCCTCTCCTCGGTCGTCCCTCCGAGCGTAGGAAAACCGGGGTTTGGCTCCTGGTTGACGACAGATCACCGCAAATAGTCAGGTACGTTCTGTCGATCATCAGGATGATTACGGTCCTGATGGGAGGCGCCCCACCCAGCGCGCACGGTGACGTACCAGGTGCCGTCCTGGAACTGGCCGACCTCTCCGACGTTGACCCAGCCCCAGTCCTCACCACTTGTAGTTGGGTCGCACCTTGACCAGAGCAACCCAACCATGATGCAGAATCCTGGGTGATCGGGGGCCGCCGCGGCTAGTGCAAGCAACCATAGAGATGTAACACGACCATGCCCGCGCCCAGGCTCTTCAACACATAGGCTGAATTCCAGCGCAGGAAGGCATATCCATCGATGCCGTAGCGACCCTGCATGGCCAGATGCAGGCCCGATAAGGGATTGGCCGGAATACCGATACCCCAGGCCATCAAAAAAGTCATCGCCAGCAGGGTAGGCGGCGGGTGAATGGACGCCAGCCAGGTGCCGAAGGTAGCGATGGTGATGACGGGGTGCACGCCAAAGCTCGACAGGCTCACCATTACCAGCAGGAGCAGGCTGGCCTGCAAGGGACCGAAGCTCGCAAAGGGCGCCCATTGCCCCAGCGGGGCCAGCGCGCCGGTCAAACCGGCGGCCAGCACGCCGGCCGCCAGAAACAGGACCAACTCACCAACGGTCTCCGCCAATCGCCTGTAGACATGCTCACGCAAGCGGGGCAACGTGCCCTTGCCGTGGCGGGCCAGCAGAATGATCAAGGTCAACAGAGGCGCGCTCAGGGAGATGACGGCAATTATCTGCCAGCGCGGGTTGACAGCGCGCGCCGCCAGCACGGCAGCCACCAACAGGCAGGGTATCCACAGGGTGCCAAAGCGCAACGGATAGCCGATAAAAGGAGCGCCCCGTACCGGTCCCGCCGGTTCCAGTTCACGGCCGGTTATCCACAATGACAATGCCGCCATGGGTAAACCGGCCAGTATCAGGTCATGGATATCCGCTCCCGGAGCGTAGGTCAGGGCGGCGGCCATGGCTGCAAAGAACGGTGACCAAAAAGCCGCCGCCGCGAAACCGCGGGATAATACCAGCGCCCGCCGTTTGCCGAGCCGACCACGGGTGGCCATGCGGTCGCCCAGGATGAACACCGTGGACATATTGATCACCGAGCCAAATAAATGCACTCCCAACAGCGTCCGCCACAGCGCCGCTCGTCCGCGCGGCAGGCGGGTAGTTTTGTCACCCTGCTCTGGTAGCGTCACCAAGCGCAAGAAGGTCACCGACACCAGCAAGCTGATCAGAGCCTGATTGCTGGTCAACACCGGGCGCAAATCGACAGGAACACCCTGTAGGCGGCCCCAGAGCAGACCGCTCATACCCGCACCTACCAGCCAGGCGGCTTGAATACGCTGGCGCCGCCCCACGCGATACCAGAGCAAACAACCCGCCAACCAAGCCAGCACCCCAGCCGGCAGTAAAGGAAAAGCGGGAATGAAGCCCTGGACGATGGAGACAACTATCATCGCCGTCAGCAGAATGCCAGCCATGGCATCGCGCTGGGTTGGGTTGAAGTAAATACCGTGAACCACGCACTTGACCTTTTTGACAATAGAGATAAGGCAGGCATTTTACCCAGTTCAGTGCTCATTTATATTATTGGTCTATAATGCCGGACAGTCTGGACCAGACGGGTATTCCATTAGCAAGACGTTAAGAGGTTGAAGAGCATGCAAAGCTTGAAGACAGTTCGTGTCGTAACAATCGTTGTAGTGGCCGGAGTACTGGTTAGCGGTTGTGCTCCCAGCATGTCCGGTAGCGCCTATACCCGCGAACAAGCCCGCCAGCAGCAACAAGTGCAATTGGGCGTCGTGCAAAGTGTCCGCAATGTCCTCATCGAGGGCACCAAGAGCGGTGTGGGCACGGTAGCCGGCGCTGCGGTCGGCGGTGTCGCGGGTAGCAACATCGGCGGCGGCAAAGGGCAAATTATAGGGGCTATCGGCGGCGCCGTACTGGGCGGCGTGGCTGGCGCCGCCGCCGAAGAAGGGATCACCCGGCAACCGGGACTGGAAATCACGGTACGGTTGGACAATGGCCAGATGACAGCCGTTACTCAGGCAGCCGACGAAGGCTTCAGTCCCGGCGAACGGGTCCGGGTCCTGACGGGGTACGACGGCACCGCTCGCGTTACTCATTAAACCGGTTTTCTTGCTGTTCCGCTCTGCCGTTCCCGACCGGGAATGGTCTGATTGTGCGCTAGCCAATGCCAGCGCAAACACAAGGATTGCCGCTGAGATAAGGATATGACTCAACCCAGCAAGTCGCACCCCCCCTCCTCCATCCTGCACTGGGTCTGGCGCTCCTATTTCCTTACCGCGCTGTTGCCCGTACTCTTGGTGGAAACCGCGATCATCGCCACCTGCCTGCTGGCCAATCAGGTCATCACCCAGCAGCATAGGGAGGCCGCACGCGTCTTGGCCAGGGATGAACTCACGCGCATTGTGCAGCGAGAGGCGGTGGCTATCCAAACCCAGCTAACCGCCCGAAAAGAAGGTATCGCGGGCTTAAATAGCGTCCCCGCCGCCATCACCGACAGTATCGTGAATCTGTCCATGCCTTGGCAGGGTTATGGGATGTTGATCGGCCGGGATGGCACTCTGCTGGCCCTGCCGAGAGTTGCGGAAACCGACTGGGGTCTCCAATCGACCCAACAAAACTCACTGAAACCCGCACCGTTCAATTTTTTCAAGCGGACGGAATTAGCTGATCTGGGCAAGCAATTTGCCGACCATGCGGTGGGGACGGCGGAAATCGATCTGAATGGCACCAAATTGGCTGCCTGGGCCACGGTCCCGGAAACCGGCTGGCGGTTACTGGCGTTGGTACCGCAACCCAAACTCTTTGCCCAGAGCGATGCGCTGAGCCAACGATTATTCACCGTCGGCACTATCGTAATCGGCAGTCTGCTCCTGTTCTGCGCCCTATTTGTGGTAATGCTTTATCGACGCACCCGCACGCTGGCCAACACCCTGTCCAGCCCCTTGAATGCCATTGATACCTTGGTAAAACGGATCGGGGAAGGCGACTACGACCAACCCGTGCCCGCTTTCCCTGTCATCGAACTGCAAAATACCGCCGTTGGGCTGGTGGAGATGGGGCGCCAACTGGGTCTCACCAATCGGCGCCTGCTGGCCGCCCACCACGAAACTGAGCAAGCCAGAGACGAGGCCCTCGAATCTTCACGGCTAAAATCGGAATTTCTGGCTTCGATGAGCCACGAGATCCGCACGCCAATGAATGGCATCCTGGGCATGATCGATCTATTGCTGGATACCCGCTTGCAACCCAAGCAGCGGGAATTCGCGCTGGCGATTCAGGAGTCCGGAGATTCACTGCTGCGCATCATCAACGATATTCTGGATTTCTCCAAGATAGAGGCCGGCAAGATCGAACTAGCCGACCTGCCCTTCTCCCCGCTGGCAGTGGTGGAAGGCGCCGCCGATGTGCTCGCTCCCAAAGCCTATGAAAAGCGTTTGAAATTGATGACCTTCGTGGACCCCATTATTCCAACCAGCGTAACCGGGGATGAAGGCCGGCTGCGGCAGATACTGCTAAACCTGATTGGCAATAGCGTAAAGTTTACTGAACATGGCGAGGTCACGATTCGGGCGGCTCTGGAACAAACCACCGATCGCTATGCTGTGCTTTATTTCGCAGTTGCCGACACCGGCATTGGCATTCCGCCGACCGCCCACCAACGCTTGTTCCATCCCTTTACCCAAGTGGATGGATCGACGGCGCGCCGCTATGGCGGCACCGGGCTAGGGCTGAGCATTTGCAAGCGGCTGGTCGAACTAATGGGGGGGGATATTGGCGTGGAAAGCCAGGCTGGTATTGGCTCCACCTTCTGGTTTAAGGTACCGTTCCGGCTAGCTGGCGATAGCGCCCAGCGACCCCGCGCCGCTACCGCGGATAACGATCTACGGGTACTGGTGGTGGAACACGGTAAGCATAGTCGCGCGATTCTGAGCGATTACCTACGCTCCTGGAAGGTGGAGGTGACTGCCGTCCCCACCGCCAACGCGGCCATCGTCACGGCGCGAGCGGCGAAGAGCAGGCCCTTCGATCTTGTGCTGATCGGGCTTTCTCTGGAAAACGAACAGGCAGGAGGCACGCTGGAAACCCTGTTCAGAGAGCCGGCGATAACCGCCATCCCACGGATCTTGCTTGCCGACCTGGACCAAAAAGGCTTAGGACCCAAAGCCCGGGAGATGGGTTTTGACGCCTATCTAGCCAAACCGGTACACCAGTCACGGTTGTTCGATTGCCTGGCAACGGTATTGAGCAATTCAGCCGCCAGAGATCCAGACTCCACGTTAAGTGCAGGAAACACCATCGACCCCAAGACGTTACCGTTGATCCTCGGCCAGCCCCGCATTCTCCTGGTGGAGGACAATGCCGTAAACCAAAAAGTAGCGCTCAGCCAACTGCGTAAGCTAGGCTATAGTGCGGAGGTGGCGGAAGATGGGCGCGCTGCCGTTGAGAAAGCGCTGTCGCAGTATTACAAGCTCATCCTGATGGACATCCAGATGCCCATCATGGATGGCATCGAGGCCACGCGCCTGATCCGGGAGGCGCAAGCCAAGCGCGGAGAGCGTTCTACCATCGTCGCGGTGACCGCCAACGCCATGGAAGGTGATCGGGAGCGGTTCCTGGCTGAGGGCATGGATGATTATCAGAGCAAACCCTATCGGATGGCGGAACTCAAAGTTCTTTTGCAGCGCTGGCTGGCCTAACAATTCAATAATCCAACCTTACCCCGCCCTCTCCCACCAGACCGCGGAGTTGATTCAATAAGGCGTCTTCCGGCCGCACATTCCAGCTTCGATCGAAAGCGATCTCTACCCTGGCGTCTGGCCGCGCATACTCCACCCACACCGGGCAATTGCCGCGCCGATAGGGCTCCAGGGCAGCGGCCAAATGCTCCAACAAGCCATTATCGAATAGGCTGGCGTCCAGTCTCAGCAGCAACCGCCGGGCATATTCGTCGCGGGCGGCGGCAAGATCCAGCACCCGCTCGGCATTCAGGCGTCGGCTCCCGGAGAAATCATCCCAAGCCAATCCCCCCTGCACCACCAACACGTTGTCATTGGCAATAATATGCCGATACTGCTCATAGACCTCGGGAAACACCCGGATTTCCATGCGGGCCGTGCGGTCATCCAGCGTGACGAAGGCCATGCGCCCACCCCGGTTGGCATGGCGGATGCGGATACCCACCACCAGTCCAGCGATAACCACCGGTTTTTCAGCAGCCCTGCCAAAGCGGCGAGTTTCAGGTACACCGTCGCCCTCGGTACCGATATCCGCCAGGCGAGCGCTGATGAAGCGGTTGAGTTCCGCCTCGACGCGGGTAATGGGATGGCCGGTCAAATACAGACCTAAGGTTTCCTTTTCCCCGGCGAGGCGTTGCTCTTCATCCCAGTCCGGGAACTCGGTCAGCGCGACGGCAGTCTGCGCCGGAACGCTGGCGGCGGGTAAACCGAACAGATCGTTCTGGCCAGCAGCGTCATTATGAGAATTTTGCTCGGCCAACCGTAAAGCTTCCGGCAGTTGTGCCATCAGGGTGGCACGGTTGCAACCCAGGCAATCGAAAGCCCCGGCGCGCAGCAGAGCCTCCAGCGCGCGGCGATTGACCTTGTGCAGGTCCACGCGTCGGCAGAGATCGAAGAGATCCTGAAACGGCCCTCGCCGGCGTTCCTCCAGCATACCCTCGATGGCGGCTTCACCCACCCCCTTGATGGCGCCCAGGCCATAGATGATCCGATTTTGCTCATCGACCGTAAACCGGAATTCGGAAGCGTTGACGGAGGGCGGCACCAGCACCAATCCCATCCGGCGGCATTCCTCGACGAATACCACCACCTTGTCGGTATTATCCATGTCCGAAGACAAGACCGCCGCCATGAAGGCGGACGGATAATGAGCCTTGAGCCAGGCGGTCTGATAGGATATCAGGGCGTAGGCGACACTATGACTCTTATTGAACCCGTAACCGGCGAACTTCTCCATCAGATCAAAAATATATTCGGCAGTGTCAGGTTTTACGCCGCGCTCCAGCGCGCCTTTCGTAAATACCGCCCGCTGCTTGGCCATCTCCTCGGGCTTCTTCTTGCCCATGGCCCGGCGCAGCAGATCGGCTCCACCCAGGGTATAGTTAGCCAATACCTGGGCAATCTGCATCACCTGTTCCTGATAGAGGATTACGCCGTACGTAGGTTTGAGAATGGGCAGCAGGTCCGGATGGGGATATTCCACCTTGGCGCGACCGTGCTTGCGGTCGATGAAATCCTCTACCATGCCTGATTGCAGGGGACCTGGCCGGAATAGCGCTACCAGAGCCACGATATCCTCGAAGCAATCCGGTTGCAGGCGTTTGATCAGATCCTTCATGCCACGGGATTCCAACTGAAAGACCGCCGTGGTATGACAGGCCTTAAGCAGGTCAAACGTGGTCGTGGAATCCAGGGGAATAGCGGTAATATCGAGGGCAACCTCACCCCTGACCGCACGTTGGCGGTTGATGGTTTGCACCGCCCAGTCGATGATGGTTAGGGTGCGCAGTCCCAAAAAATCAAATTTCACCAACCCGGCGGACTCGACATCATCCTTGTCGAACTGAGTCACGATGGCCTGGGAGCCCTGCTCGCAGTATAACGGTGAAAAATCCGTGAGCTTCGAAGGGGCGATGACCACGCCGCCCGCATGCTTGCCCACGTTGCGGGCCAGCCCCTCCAGGGAGCGGGCCAGATCCACCAGGGTCTTTACTTCTTCGTCGCCCTCGTAGGCCTTGCGAAAGTCTTCTTCCTGTTCCAGCGCCTTGTCGAGGGTGATACCGATCTCGAAGGGGATGAGTTTGGCGATACGATCGACAAACCCGTAGGGATGCCCCAATACCCGTCCTACGTCCCGCACTACGGCCTTGGCCGCCATGGTGCCGTGGGTGGCGATTTGCGACACCCGGTCGCGACCGTAGTGGTGGGCGACGTACTCGATGACCCGGTCACGGCCCTCCATGCAAAAATCGATGTCAAAATCAGGCATGGAGACCCGCTCCGGGTTCAGAAAGCGCTCGAACAGGAGATCATAGGCCAGCGGGTCAAGATCGGTTATCCCCAAGGCATAGGCAACCAGTGAGCCAGCCCCGGAACCGCGCCCCGGTCCCACCGGCACACCGTTATCCCGCGCCCACCTGATAAAGTCGGCCACAATCAAAAAATAGCCAGCAAACCCCATCTGATTGATGACATTCAGTTCGATCTCCAGGCGTTCATCGTAAGGCTGGCGGCGTTCGGCAAGGTCCGGGGCATTCACGTCCAGCAGGCGCGGCAAGCGCTTCTCGAGACCGGTATGGGCTTGCAGGGCAAAGAACGCCGTAGTGGTCATTCCTTCAGGGATTGGGAACTCCGGCAGGAAATTTTCCCCCAACCGTATATCCAAATTGCAACGCAGGGCAATTTCCACGCTGTTTTCCAGGGCCTCGGGCAAATCGGCGAAAAGTTCGGCCATCTCCGCCGGGGTGCGCAGATACTGTTGATCGCTGTAATGGCGGGGCCGGCGCGGGTCGGCCAGGATGCGGCCTTCATGAATGCACACCCGCGCCTCGTGAGCCTCAAACTCCTCGCGCCTGAGAAAGCGCACATCGTTGGTGGCCACCAGAGGGGTCCCCGTAGCCAGCGCCAACTCCACGGCGGCGTGAATATATTCCTCTTCGTTGGGTCGGCCGGTACGCTGCACTTCCAGATAGAAACGGTCCGCGAACAGCCCCAGCCAATCGCCCAGTACTGGTTCCGCTTCGGCGCCATGGCCATTCAGCAAGATCTGGCCGAGCTGCCCTTCACGCCCTCCCGATAGGGCAATCAATCCCTCCGTGTTGCCCTGCAGCCAGCCCCATTCGATGACCGGCACGCCCCGCTGCTGGCCTTCCAGATAACCGCGGCTTACCAGTTGGGTCAGCTTGCGATAACCCGCGAAATCCTGGCAGAGCAGCACCAGCCGCGCCGGATCCGCCTGCTCTCGACGCACCCACAGCTCCGCGCCGATGATGGGCTTTACGCCAACGCTTAGAGCGGCCTTGTAAAACTTGATCATGGCAAACAGATTGCTCATGTCGGTTACGGCCACTGCAGGCATACCAGCGGTGGCCACCTGTTTGACCAGGGGCTTGATGCGGATCAAGCCGTCCATCAGGGAATATTCGGTGTGCAGGTGCAGGTGTATGAAAGTCGTGGCCATGCTCATGTCTCACGCTTCAGCACCGCCCGCACGGGAGCGAAGGAGCGGCGGTGTTCTGGACATGCCCCGTGAACCCTGAGCGCCTCGATATGAAATTGGGTCGGATAGCCTTTGTGGCGATCGAAGCCATAGTGCGGATAACGGGCGTGCAGCGCCAACAGTTCACTGTCCCTGGCCACCTTGGCCAGAATGGAAGCCGCACTGATGGCCGCCACGCTGCTATCCCCCTTAACGATGGCCTGTACCGGGCAAGCCAGCCCAGGACAGCGGTTGCCATCTACCAGAACCTTGCCGGGTGCTACGTGCAAACCCGCCACCGCCCGCTGCATGGCCAGCAAGGTGGCCTGCAGTATATTCAGGGCGTCGATCTCCGCCACCCCAGCACGGCCCACCGCCCAGGCCAGAGACTTGGCGCGGATCTCGGCGGCCAGCCGCTCGCGTTGGCGCTCGCTCAACTGCTTGGAATCAGCCAGCCCCGCGATAGGCCTGGCGGGATCGAGGATCACCGCCGCCGCCAGGACCGGACCCGCCAGCGGCCCGCGGCCCGCCTCATCGACGCCGGCAACCAACAAGACAGGTGCGGTGCAGGTCTGCTCACGCATGGAGTTTATAATCGGCAAGTTAACCCAATAAGCCAGCGATGGCCGCGGCGGCCTGCCGACTGGCATCACGGCGCAACCCCTCATGCAGGGCGGCAAACTCTTGCTCCAAGCGGACGCAACCTGCCCTATCCTTCAATAAATTTAGCAGCGCCGGCCCAAGATTCTCGACGGTGGCGGCATCCTGAATGAACTCTGGCACCAGATCCTGCCCCGCCAAGAGATTGGGCAGGGCAAAGCGGGAAATGGTGACCAACCGGGCGGCAATCCAGGCGGTGAGCGGCGCGACTTTATAGGCCACTACCATTGGCCGTTTCAACAACAGAGCTTCCAGAGTAGCCGTACCTGAGGCCAGCAGGACCAGATCGGCGGCGGCCATGACTTCCCGGGAACGGCCATCCACCAGGATAACGGACAGTTCAGCGGCACGCTCTCTCAACAGTCTGGCCAGAACCGCGCGGATGCGAGTGGTGGCAGCGGGAACGGTAAAGACGATATCCGGCCAGCGGCGTCGCAGCCAGCGGGCGGTATCGATGAACAGGGCTCCCAAGCGCTGCGCCTCGCCGAGCCGACTGCCTGGCAACAAGGCCAGCACCGTTGCCGACGGCGCCAGTCCCAAAGCAAGTCGCGCCGCCGCGCGGTCGGTCACGAGCGGGATCTCATCGGCCAGCGGATGGCCAACATAGCACACCGGAACCCCATGGTTCCGGTAGAACGCCGCCTCGAAGGGAAACAGGGTCAACATCAAGTCAACAGCACGGGCGATCTTGCGCACCCGCCCCGGACGCCAGGCCCATACCGAGGGGCTCACGTAGTGCACGGTGGGGATCCCCAGAGTCCGCAGGCAGCATTCCAGGGGCAGATTGAAATCCGGCGCGTCGATGCCGACGAACAGGTCTGGAGGAGTGGCTTTAAAGCACTGATACAACGCCCAACGGATCCTTATCAGCGCTGGGAGATGGCCTAAAACCTCCACCAATCCCATCACTGATAACGCTTCCAGAGGGAATAGGCTGCGCAGACCCTGCGCGATCATGCGCTCGCCCCCGATTCCCTCGAAACAGGCCTGGGGATAGATCTCCCGCAAGGCCACTAGCAAGCCTGCCCCCAGGATATCGCCAGAGAGTTCGCCCGCCAGCATGGCGATTCTCATCGGTGCTTTCCTCGCAGCCAGCGTTAGCGCACGATCCCGCGGGTGGACGATGCCAGAAAATCCGCCAAAATCGTCAGCCGGGGAAAATCTTTACCTATAGCACGCACCCGGCGGATGGCCTCGTCGAGCTTCAATTGAGACCGGTAGATCGTCTTGTAGGCATGGCGGATGGCACGAATCTCCTCATCCGGGAACCCGCGGCGTCGGAGACCTTCGGCGTTGACGCCATGGGGCTCGGCGCGGTAGCCCGCGACCATGACGAAGGGAGGCACATCATGGTCCACGCCGCAGGCAAAGCCACATAAGCTGTGGGCGCCAACCCGACACCGCTGGTAGACCAGCGCGAATCCACCGAGAACCACGTCATCTTCCACCTGCACATGACCCGCCAGGGAGGCCCCATTGGCGAATATCGTACGGCTGCCTACGATGCAATCGTGGGCGACATGCACATACGCCATGATCCAGTTATCGTCTCCGATCCGGGTAACACCCGCATCCTGAATTGTACCGCGATTGATGGTGCAAAATTCCCGGATCACATTGCGGTCGCCGATTTCCAGGCGGGTTTTCTCGCCCGCATATTTTTTATCCTGGGGAATTTCGCCGATGGAAGCGAACTGGTAGATGCGGTTGTCTCGGCCGATCCGGGTCGGCCCCTGAATGATGACATGGGGACCGATCCAGGTGCCCTCGGCGATTTCCACCTCGGCGCCAATTACGGAGAAGGGCCCCACCTGGACATCCGCTGCCAAGCTGGCGCTGGGATCCACCACGGCGCGTGCATCAATCACAAGTCGATGGCCCGCTTAGCGCACATTATATCAGCGGAAGCGACTACCTTTCCGTCCACTGTGGCTTCTCCCGCAAACTTCCCAATGCCGCGTTTGATCCATTCCAGCGAGACCTTGAGAATCAACTGATCGCCGGGTTCCACCGGGCGCTTGAAGCGAGCCTTGTCAATGCCGACAAAGTAATACATGGTATGTTTGTCCGGCTTTTCCCCCTCGGTCTTGAAAGCCAGGATACCGGTGGCCTGAGCCAGCGCTTCCAGAATCAACACACCCGGCATAATGGGGCGCTGTGGAAAATGTCCCATGAAGAACGGCTCATTGTAGGTGACGTTTTTCAAGCCTGTCAGCGACTGCCCTGGTTCGATGGCCAGCACGCGATCGATCAACAAGAAAGGATAGCGGTGCGGAAGGTATTGCAATACTTCGGCGATATCCATTCCGGTCAAGAGCATGTCCTCACTCAAGCGATCCTCCTGGGGAGTTCTTTTTTCCCAACGCCTGCAGCCGTCGGGCTAGCTCGTCCAGTTGGCGCAGCCGCGCGCTGATTTTGTTCCATGCCCGGTTCGGCTCCACGGCCAAACCTGACGAGTAGACGCCAGGCTCAGTGATTGACTTGGTGACTAAGGACATACCTGTGATATGCACATTATCGGCTATCTCTAGATGCCCCGCGATGCCCACTCCGCCACCCAGGGTACAGTAACGGCCAATGCGAACGCTGCCAGCAATACCGACACAGCCAGCCAAGGCCGTATGGGCGCCGATGTGAACGTTATGGGCAACCTGAATCTGGTTATCCAGCTTGACACCCTCTTCGATAACCGTGTCTTCCAACGCACCGCGATCGATGGTGGTATTCGCACCGATTTCCACATCATCCCCGATATGCACGCTACCGAGTTGGGGAATCTTTATCCAGCACCCATCCTCATTAGCGAGACCAAAGCCATCACTGCCGATGACTGCGCCGGGATGCACTAACACTCGCTGACCCAGGCGCGCGCCATGGCAAAGGGTAACGTTGGCCACCAAGTGGCTCTCCTCACCGATCCAAACCCCTTCGCCCACCACACAATTGGGGCCCACAAATACCCCGCTCTCAATCACCGCACCGGCTTCTACTGTGCACTGAGGACCAATCCAGGCACTCTTTGCCACCTGAGCGGTGGGACTGACCCAGGCGCTAGGATGGATTCCACTCGCCGCCTTCAACTGAGGCATGAACAAAGCGGCCACGCGCGCGTAGGTCACCTGGGGATTGTTGGAAAGCAATACCGGCACCTTGCAAAGATCCGCCTCTCGCGGCGAGAGAATGACGGCACCGGCTCTGGTTTTCCTTAAAAACCGCCGATAACGAAGGTTGGTCAGGAAGCTGATTTGCTCCGGTCCCGCATTCTGTAGTGTCGCCACGCCCTTGACTGACAGCGCGATATCGCCACCGCATAACTCTGCGCCTACGGCGGCGGCCACTTCACCCAACGTCATCACCATGGCGAGGCTGTGAGGCTTTGCCGTTATTTTTTGCTGGTCAGGCGGCTTAACACCTTATCCGTAATATCCACCTGCTTGCTGGCATAGACCACCGCCCCATCGTTGACGATGAGATCAAAACCCTCCTCCTTGGCCAGGTTATTGATAATCTCGACGATCTGGCGTTGAAACTTGCCAAGTTCCTCATTGCGGCGCAGATTGACATCCTCGCGAAACTCTTCCGTGGATCGCTGTAATTCACGCCGTTGCGCGACAACATCACGCTCCAGATTGCGCCGTTGGGTCTCACTCATCACGGCGCCATCGGTGGTCAGCTTCTGCTCCATGCCGCGCAGCGACTTCTGAGCATCGACCAAGCCTTTCTCACGCGGTCCAAATTCCTTTTGCAACCGTTTATTCGCGTCCTCAGCCTGCGGTGCTGTACTCAGGATCTTGGCGGTACTGACAAAACCTATCTTGAGTTCTGCCGCCTGCACAGCAACAGTCTGCAACAGCAAACCACTTAACATCAAAAACAGTATACGGATACCCTTCAAGGCAGACACTCCCAAGTTAATTACAGTAGGTAAATAAAACGGGTTTTATAACCCGCCAGTCGGGGAACTTCCAGGCCCATGGTGTCGCAGCCAACCTCCGTGGCAGCCAAAACCATCCACCGAAGACCACCCTGCGCACCGATCCTTAGCAGTTCACACTCGCTTTAAAATGGCACGCCAAAAGAAAATTGAAAGTTTTCCGTTTGGTCACCAGACTTCGAATTCAAGGGAGCAGCCAGGCTCAGCACCAACGGTCCAAGGGGGGATATCCACCAGACCGAAACGCCAGTCGAATAGCGCAGTTGGCCCGCATCGAAATCGCCGAAGGTGGCAAATACATTACCTACGTCCACGAAGGTGGCCAAGCGCATATTATTGGAGTCGCGTAGAAAGGGTACCGGGAAGTTGACTTCCGCGTTACCCACAACCTTAAAGCTCCCGCCACTCGGCTCCCCGTCGGGGTATTTCGGTCCCAGAGTATTACTTTTATAGCCGCGCACCGTGCGCAGACCGCCGGCATAAAAGTTTTCAAAAAACGGCAACCCGTCGGTACCAGCATAACCATCGCCATATCCCAATTCGCCACCCAGCGATAGGGTCAGTGATCTGCTGAGCGGAAAGTAAGAAGTATGTTTATAGCCCAGCTTGTAATACTCCAGGTCACTGCCGGGGACGGTGATCTCACCCAACAGGCGGTTAAAACTGCCACGATCGGCAAAAATAACGCGATTGCGGGTATCCCGCACCCAACTGGCTTCCAGTGGGAAGTCCTGATACTCATTACCGTTGACGGCCAGGTATGCAAGGATTTCCAGGGGAGTGGACGTGGTGGTTTTTATCTGCGTATCCGTGTAGGCGATCCCCACATTCAGCACATCAAACTCGTTGAGGGGAATGCCGAAATTCACCTTAGCCCCATAATCGTCAGCCAGATAGCTTGCCACGTTGTACTGAGCAGCATCCCTCTGCCGGTAATACAGTCTAAACCCCCGGCTTATGCCGTCGGCGGTGTAATAGGGGTTATTGTAGGTAATGTCATAGTTGGTGTCGGCCTGGCTATTGTTAAAGATCAAACTGAGCTGGTTGCCAGTGCCGAGAAAATTATTCTGATTCAAGCTGGCATTGAACAAAACGCCGGCATCCTGTCCATAGCCCACGCCAAAAATGAAATTGCCCGATGGCCGTTCGGCTACCGTATAGTTGATGTCCACCTGGTCGGTGGTGCCGGGCACTGCCGGGGTTTCCAAATCGACACTTTCCAAATACGTCAGCCGTTCCAGACGGGTCTTGGAACGCTTCACATCCTTGGTCGCAAACCAGGAACCCTCCGTTTGCCTCATTTCCCGGCGCAAAACCTCGTCCTGGGTCTTGAGATTGCCCTTAAAGTTGATGCGTCGTACGTAGACCCGCTTGCCGGGGTCCACGACAAACGTCAACGCCACCTTTTTGTCCGCCTCATTGAGTTCCGGCACCGTATTGACGTTGGCGAACGCATAACCCTCATCGCCTAAACGATCGCTGATAGCCTTGTTGATTTCGGTCAGCTTGCTGCGGGAAAACGTGTCTCCCGCCTTAAGCGTGACCAGCTTGCGAAGCTCTGGCTCCGGAACGATGAACTCCCCCGCCAAACGCACATCCTGGATGGTGTAACGGTCACCTTCCGTGATGTTAACGGTGATATAAACATCTTTCTTGTCAGGAGTGATGGATACCTGGGTAGAATCCACCGTGAACTTTAAGTAACCGCGATCCAGATAAAAGGAACGCAGCGACTCAATATCCGCTGCCAGCTTTTGTTTGGAGTATTGGTCATCCTGGGTGAGGATGGAAAACATACCGGATGTGGAGAGCTGCAACTCGCGCAGCAATTCCTTATCACTGAAAGCCTTATTACCAACGATGTTAATCTGACGGATACGGGCCGCCACACCCTCGGAGATGTCCAGGTTGATGGCAACCCGATTTCGCTCCAGCGGCTTTACCTCGGCATTTATTTTTACCGCATACTTGCCCCGGCTGTAATACTGGCGTATCAACTCCTGCTCCACCTTTTCCAGCAGCGAACGATCAAATACACGGCCCTCCGCCAGGCCTACATCCACCAGGGATTTCGTCAGATTTTCAGTAGAAATATCCTTATTGCCAGTTATATTCACTTCGGCAATGGCTGGGCGCTCGGTCACGGTGACCACCAACACATTGCCTTTTTGCTCCAGACTGACATCGGTGAAAAAACCCGTCTGGAACAGCGCGCGGATAATTGCTGGATAATCCTCTGGCTTGACCTTAGAGCCCACTGATACCGGCAAATAATTGAAGACGGTACCGGCGGAAATTCGCTGTAATCCTTCAACCTGAATATCTTGGATGACGAAATCAGCGTGCGCCCAACCGGACACCAGCATACCAGCCAACAATAAAGTGCGGATTTTGTTCATGAGCACATGTTTTCAGGGCCACAACTGGTCATTATTATCCCAAGAGACGGGAAAAATCGTTAAACAGGGCCAACCCCATTAGCAGCATCAACACAAGGATGCCCAGGCGCTGGCCAAAATTTTGTATGGTGTCCGACAATGGACTGCCCTTCACTAGTTCAATAAGGTAATACAATAAATGCCCTCCATCCAGTAGCGGCACCGGCAATAAGTTCAACACCCCGAGACTGACGCTAACCAAGGCCAGAAACGACAAGAAAGCGGTCCAACCGATGCTAGCGGACTGGCCAGCGAACTGCG
>Ga0209253_10000596_pt1 | contig 31371 bp, 27 predicted proteins | sample FrelakmetBRP12BR_FD_187145 | JGI IMG/M metagenome (GOLD analysis project Ga0209253, IMG submission 187145) | Freshwater lake sediment microbial communities from the University of Notre Dame, USA, for methane emissions studies - BRP12 BR (SPAdes)... | ecosystem: Environmental > Aquatic >... | reverse complement strand
GGAAATGGCGATGCCGAAGGCTCGTTTGGATCTCATGGTTCCTCCTTCGTCGAAGGGATTCGGACCGGTTCTACCAGAGAGCCGGAGCACTGTCAATCGGCTCGGCAGGAGCGCTTCATGAGAGAACGCGGCTATATTAAGAGGTGATCCCCGAAAAGCCTAGAGCCGGGCCTGTTCGACGCCGAGCCGCTCGAAATCCTTCCGGTTGAACGTCGCCACGCCCGAGCATCCGGCCGCGCGGCCGCTCGCCGCGACATATGCGTCGGCGAATTCGGAGCCGGCGGCCAAAGCGAGAGACAGCGCGCCGGCGACGATCGAAGCGTCCGTCAAGGTCAGGCCCGGCGTCGCGAACACGGCGCTCAAGAGCTCGAGGACTCGGGCCCGGGGGATTTTGTAGGCCGCCCTGAGGGTCCAAGCCAGCTCGAAGAGGACGGGAGGCCCTGTCACCAACAGGCAATCTCCCCGGCGGGCGGCCTCGAACAACCGCACCGCCTTCTGATGCTGCCCTTGGTCGTCCACCGTGAGAAAATGGAGGAAGACATTGGCGTCGACGAACCAGGAGGTCATGACGCCTTCCTCATATGTCTTCCCAGGGCCCGGCCCGTCCGGCTGATCTCGGCGTCCCGGGGCAGGGCTTTGCCCAAAGCGCCCTTGAAGTCCATCAGATCGGGCGCGGACCGGATGATGATAGCCCCTTCCCGGACCTCGACGAGGACGCGGTCGTGGGGCTTGATGCCGGCCTCGCGGCAGGCCGCGGCCGGAAGGGTGATCTGGCTTTTGGAGGACACCGTGGCCGTCGTCATAGGAGTATCCTTTACATTATTGCGATTGCTTTACATATTATAAAAGGTAAAGCACTGCCTGTCACGGCTCAGAGTCTTCCGTCCTTTGCTATTAAGGACGCGCCTCGACGCGGGATCGTCTCGCCGGGCGCCCCGGGTCCGGGACGATGCCCGGGCCGTTTTGCCTGTTCCCAAGCGTTAGATCGGGCGATCATCTGATTTCGGTTCTTCTGATCACCCGGGATGCGGCTCCCTCTGAGAGCGCGGCGAGTTCGACCAGGTAGTTGCCGCGTGAAGCTTTTGGCAGGCTTAAGCGTAAAAAGAACAGTCGGCCAGCCTTCTCTGCCCTATCTGCTACTTTGATCCATTGGATGGCGTGGGCTTCGCCAGTTGTCGGGTCCTTCATTGATGCCTCGAAGGAGAGATTGTCAAAGGCCTTGGCAGGACCCTCGCATCGGACGATCGCAGAGACCTTGGTTCCGCCCGCAATAGGCTCCCCAAAGAGGGGAACGTAATTTCCCGCCTCAGGGAAGCTTTGAGTCAGGAGTTCCCCCGTCATCCGGCCGTTGTCCCCTCCCGATAAATAGACCGACGGACCGCCGGAGACCAGGAACAGCGGCGGATACATTCTTAGAACGCCCGGCTCGGGCTTGGGGACGATTGTCGCAGCTGCCGCAACCGCGGCCCGGCCGGTATTCATATTTCTGAGGACAACACGGCATTTGTATTGTCCTGGAGATCCCGACAGGCCGGCCTGAATGAAGACGGATTTCCCCTGAATCTCCGGCCTGCCCAGATCGAGTTCCACCCGTTGTGTATCCACGAGTTCGTCCAGATCGTTGAAGATGAGGCTCACGGCTTCCAGGCGAGGTCCCGCAACATCTTCAAGCCGACTGACCGGGATTTCGGCAATGAAACGAATGTTTCCCCGAGAGCCCGAGCCCCAAGGCAGCGCCTGCATGGAGAATCGCACAGGCTCCTGCGAGAGCGGCTTCTCCGAGAGAGCGAGATCGATCACGTGGATCTTCTTCTCCAGGTCAGAAAATTCCGTGTATGGTTTGGCGTTGAAATATCCCGGTTGGGCATTGACTACGCAATCGCTCCGGGCGACTCTCACCTTGATCTTGTGGTATCGGCCGTCCCAGCTCTCCTTGATCGGGTAGCCCAGGACATAGTAGGCGCCCGTCATGGTTTCGATCCTATCGAGATGGTCAGGAACGGCGTAAATATCCCCCAGGAATCGGCCGCCCGTCTCTGAACTGATTTCGCGGAGCGATTGGACGCCCTTCTGGGATTCTGGCACTTGACGGATAAGATACGTGTTCTCTTCGGTATTGACGGAGAAGACCGAAACACTGGCCGCGGCCAGCTTATGACAAAGGTCCTTGTAAGCGCTACCCACGTCGGCGTTGCCGGACTGCAGGAAGGTGCCGCGGCCCAGGTAGAAAGGATGGAGGCCGTTCGAATACAAGATGAGGACCTTCCGTCCCGGCGCGTATCGTAGGGCCTGGGCCAGCGAGTCCAACGCCCAGACGAAATTCCCCGCGACGATCCGTCCGACACCTGACTCGGCCCTCATCGAACCGGCTTGGGGAAAGGAAACGCCCGCGTTCTGTGAAGTCATTATAGCCGCCGGATTTTCCGGACGGATGGGGGCAATGGGCCGGAGGCTTTCGAGTCCCATCGCCTCGATCGCCCGCTTTGCCTCCGCCTGCTCGCCACCCGGACGCTGGACGACGTTCAGGCTTCTCCCGCCCGTGAAAGAAAGAACCGCAATCTGATCGGCTGGCTCGAGGTTCGTCTCCATGAAGCGGAACGCGGCCTCCCGGCCCAGGCGAAATCCCCCTGCGTCAGCAAAGACGAGGTCAAAAAGAAAAAGGAACGTCCGGTTCATGAGGGGGGCCGTAGGCGTAGGCGACTCCACGTTAACGGGAGGGATCGGAGCCGACGGGCGGCGCTCTTCCCCCGGAAGCGAGAGCGTATGGTTCTCGAATTCCGAAATCGTCATCTCTTTCCCGTTATCAAAGAGGACGAATTCGTCCTTCCGGAGGTCGACGACAGGTTTGCCCTGGCGATCGGTGACGAGAACGTAGATCAGCTTCCTGGTCACAGCGACTTCATGCTGAAGTCGTCCTTCGGGCTTATCTTGCTGAGGTTCGGGGCAAAAAGCAAAAGGCCTGAGCATCAGGACCAAAAAGGAGATGGCAATAAATAGGAGAGCGATCCTTTTCATTTGCGTCTCCCCCTTTCCGTCCAGCGCCGGGCGGCCGGGTTCCGGGGCCGCTGACGAGGGCTGGCGAGACTCCTATTCCGATTTCCTTTTCTGCAAAAAACATACCAAGGGCACTCCCTGGAGATATGGGGAGAAAGCCCCCGCTCTGTCCAGATTTGGGGACGCTATCCAGGGCAGGGAGGACACTCAGGCCTCGGGGAGGTCCCGTTTCGAGCCGCTCTCGAGAACCTGGGCCAACCGCCCCCTATTTCTTCTTGTAGTGGTCGGGGAACGCGGGGCGCTTGGGCTTGACCGGGGGGTTCTTGGCCAGCTCGGACATCACGACCTCGATGGCTTTCTCGAGCTGCGGGTCCTTGCCCCGGCGGACCAGGGCGGGGTCCTGCTCGACCTCGATATCCGGCGCGATGCCGATGTTCTCCGCGATCCAGCCGACCTGGGGGCTCCACACGCCCGAGCTCGGCGCCGAGACGCCGCCGCCGTCCAGGAGCGATGGCGCGCCGGCCCGGCCGACCAGACCGCCCCACGTTCTCTTGCCGATGAGCGGCCCGACGCCCGCGGCCTTGAAATAATACGGCATGGCGTCGCCGCCCGAGCCGGCGAACTCGTTGATGAGCATGACCTTGGGGCCGAAGATGGCGCCCTGCGGCTGGACCTCGTCCTCGCCGTCCCGCGTGGCCACCAGGCTCAGCAGCTTCCTCTGTAAGAACTCGATGATGTCGGTGGCCAGCGCGCCGCCGCCGTTGAACCGCTCGTCGACGATGACCGCGTCCTTCCCCACCTGGGCGAAAAAGTAGCGGTTGAAGTTGGTGTAGCCGCCGAACGACGTGTCCGGCATGTACACGTAGGCCACCCGGCCTCCCGTGACCTTGTCCACGTAGCGGCGGTTGTCCTCGATCCAGGCGTAGTTGCGGAGGGCCGTCTCGCTCGGCACCGGGACGACCGTCACGTCGCGGGCGCCTTGGCCGTCCGGGCTCGGCCCCACTTTGAGTGGGACCTGCTTCCCGGCCGTGTCCTCGAAGAAGCGGTAGACGTTGTCGGACCCGGCGAGCTCGCGCCCGTTCACGGCCAGCAGGTAATCCCCGGCCGCGACGTTGACGCCCGGCTGGGTCAGGGGGGCCCGGAGCTGCGGGTTCCAGTTCTCGCCGTTGTAGACGCGGGCGAACCGGTAGCGGCCGTTCTCGACCTTGTAGTCGGCGCCGAGCAGGCCGGTCGGGACCCGCCTGACCGCGGGCATGTCGCCGCCGCCGACGCCCAGATGGCCGACCTCGATCCCGCCCAGCATCTCGGCGAAGAGGTAGTTCAGGTCGCGGCGCGAGAAGATGTTCTCGAGGTAAGGGGCGTACCGCTTCTCCGCGGCGGCGAGGTCGTAGCCGTGGGCCTCGGGATCGTAGAAGAACTCGCGCTCGACGCGCCAGGCCTCGCGGTACATCTGCCGCCACTCCTGGATGGGATCGATCCGGACCTGGAGGCCGGCCGTCGGCAGGGGATTGGCCCCGGGACCGGAGGGCGCCGCGGGGGGCGGCGCAGGGGCGCCGGCCGGGGGCATCGGCTTCAGCGCGCCGATGAACCACCGCCCGCCCTGGCTGTAGAGGTACTTCTCGCCGTTCCTGGCGATCTCAAAGAAGCCCACGCCGGAGATGACGACGTCGGAACGGCGGGCCTTGAGATCGTAGCGGTGGACCGTCGTGCCCGGGGCGCCCCCGGTGCCGGGGAGCGCTGCCGGGGCCTCGATGGCCAGGAGCGTCCCCGCCTTACCGGCCTGCAGGCTGAAATAATTACGGGCGGGCATGGGGACGGCCAGGATGCGCTGGAGAATGCCGTCAAAGTCGATCTTGACCGCGACGGACTTGGGCTTCGCCTCCGGCTCTTTCGCGGGCTCGGCCGGCTTGGCCGCGGGCTTCTTCTCGTCCGGCTTCTCGTTGCCGGGCTTGGCCGCGTCCGGCTTCTTCTCTTCGCCCTTCTCCTCGTCGCTCTCCGGGGCGAGCGGCGACGGCTCGTCCTTGGGCAGGACGGCCAGGTAGATCGAGCGCGTCACGGGCCGGGCCATGCTGTGGATGTCGGGCTGAATGGACTGGCCCGAATCCGTGCTGGCCGTGAAATAGAGGAACTTTCCGTCGGCGTCGAATACGGGGAAGCGCGCGTCACTCATCCCGTCGGTGACCTGCCCGCTCTTCCCGGACTCCAGTCCGTAGAGATAGATCGCGCCCATGTAGTTCGGCAGGGTCTTTTCATAGGCCAGCCACTTGGAGTCGGGCGACCAGGACAGGGCGGCGCCCATGGCCCCCCAGATCCTTTCCTTGTCCACGCGGACGGCCTTTTTCGCCGCGATATCGACGTACCAGAGGCCGAGATGGGCGTCGCTGTAGGCGATCTTCATCGAATCGGGCGACCAGCGCGGAGAGAAATAATACGTCGGCTTTTCGCCGAGGGCGATCTTGACGGTCTCGCCCTTGCCGTCCTGGGACTTGAGGTGGAGCATGTACTCGCCCGACTCGTCCGAGAAGTAGGCGACGGTCTTCCCGTCGGGCGACCAGGCCGGGTCGCGTTCCATCGTTCCGGTCGTGTTGGTCAGGTTCCGGGGATCGCCCTTCTCGGCCGGCACCGTGACGATCTCGCCGCGGGCCTCGAACACGGCCCGGGCGGCGTTCGGGGACAGGCTGGCGGCGCCCAGGCTTTCGCCGGCGGCGACGAGGCGCTCGCGCACTTCGGGCATATCGCCGCTGACGGTGACGGGGACCGGCGAGGTCCGGCCGGCCTTCAGGTCGTAGAGGCCGAGGCCGCCGAACTGCTCATAGACAATGGCCCCGGGGCCGGACGACGCCGACTTGAGGTCGAGGCCGGTGTTCTCGAAGGCCCGGGAGACCTTCTTCGAGGCCGGGTCGTAGGCGAAGAGCGACACGGCGCCCTCGCGGTCGGACAAGAAGTAGACCTTGTCCCCGGCCCAGATCGGATTGAAGTCGTTGGAGTCCGCGCGCGGCACCTTCTCGACGGCCGAGTCGGCGAGGCTGGCGATCCAGATCGGCGTGGCTTGGCCGCCGCGATAGCGCTTCCAGGCCGTGAAGGCCCGGGACAGGGGGACATAGGCGAGGCGCTTGCCGTCAGGGGAGAAGGCGGCCTCGAACCCCATGGGCAGCGGCAGCTTTTCCTCGAGGCCGCCGTCGAGGCCGGCGGTATAGAGCTCGCTGAACCGGGAATAGGCGTTGCGGTTCGAGGTGAAGAGGACGCGCTTGCCGTCGGGCGTCCAACCGAGCGCGGTGTCGACCGCGGGGTGCCAGGTGAGGCGCCGCGGGACCCCGCCGCCGGACGGCATGGTGAAGACGTCGACGTTCCCGTCATATTCACCGGTGAAGGCGAGCACGGAGCCGTCCGGAGAGAAGACAGGGTTCGTTTCGATGCCCGGGCCCGAGGTCAGGCGCTCCGCTTCGCCGCCCTCGCGGGGCACGCGCCAAAGATCGCCGGCGAACACGAACACGATCTGCGTCCGCGACAAGGCCGGTTTCTGGAGCAGAAAGGGGCCCTGGAGATCCGCCGTCTTGGCCGGCGCCGCGGCCAGAAGGACGAGGGCGGCCAGGGACCATCCGATCGCCTTGGACAGATGAAGACGCTTAAACATGCTCATATCGTTCTCCTTTCTGCGACGAAGAGAAATTATGGTGCCGGGAGACGATCGAAGTCAACGGATTTCTGGGGGAGGGATTTCCGGACGGGGCGTATAATGGAGGAAGGAAGGAGGGAACTCCCATGAGCAAAAAGATCGGCAGCCTCGTATTGTTCGCGTCCGCAGCGCTGGCTATGGCTGCGCCGTCGCCGGCCGCCGCGCAGGACCTGCCCTTCTATCTCTCGGACCGGGCCGGCGGCACTCCAACCTCGATGTTCGGGACTTATATCAAAAAGGGGGAATTCGTCGTCTACCCCTTCTTTGAGTACTACCTCGACAACAACCTGGAGTACAGCCCGAACGAGTTCGGCTTCTCGCTCGACCAGGATTTCCGCGGGAAGTACCGGGCCACGGAAGGCCTGATCTTCCTCGGCTACGGCTTGACGGACCGGCTCGTCTTCGAGGTCGAGGCGGCCATGATCCGGGCTTCGCTCGAAAGGTCCCCCGACGACCTCTCCGGCATGCCCGACAAGCTGACCGAAAAGGGCCTCGGCGACATGCAGGTCCAGCTCAACTGGATGTGGTCCAAGGAGCTGGAACGCCGCCCGGGGTTCTTCAGCTACGCCGAGCTCGTCATTCCCCATCACAAGTCCAAGCCCCTCATCGGAACCTCCGAGGTCGAGGTCAAGGCCGGCGTCGGCATGATCAAGGGCTTTCGCTGGGGCCAGATCACCGTCCGGGCGGCCGTCGAGCAGGCCGGGGGCTTCAACCTGGGCGAGTACGCCGTCGAGTACTACAACCGCCTGTCGAAGAACATCGGCGTCTACGCCGGCTTCGAGGGCAACCAGGACGAGCTCGAGTTCATCACCGAGCTCCAGTGGTGGCTGAGCGACACGGTCCGCCTCAAGCTCAACAACGCCTTCGGCGTCACATCGAAAGCGACGGGCTGGGCCCCCGAGGTCGGATTGATGATCTCTTTCCCGCGCCGTAGGTAAGCCGTCGGCTGCCCGTTAGCCCCCTCTTCAGAGCTTTGCGGCATTTCAGGGGCGGGTCGGAGTCCGCTCCTCCTCGGCTCAGCGCGCCCGGAGATGGCGGCGGCGGAAGAACGCCAGCCCGAGACCGAAATAGAGGATCGTCAGCAGGACGATCGCCGCCAGCTCGAAGGCCACATCCCCGACGCCCGCGTCGAAGTTCAGGATCCGGCCGAAGGCCCGCGTGGTCAGCGCGGTCGGCAGGATGTCGGTGACATGAAAGGCGTGCCCGGCCAGGCGGAACAGGATGATCTTGGGCATGGGGAACATGCAATCGGAGAAGAACATCAGGACGAAGAACGGGAAGACCCCGACTGTCAGGAGCTCGAAGATCGTCCGGATGAACCCGGCGACGAGGAGGCCGATGGCCACGACGCTCAGCGTGGAGACCGCGCCCACGAGGAGAAGGAGGACGAGCGACCCCCGGCTCTCGAAGCCGACCGAGACGGCTGAGACATAGGTCAATCCCAAGGCGAAGGTCCCGATGAGCATCTGGTTCAGGCTGACGGCGCCGAGGAACTCGAACGTCGTCAGCTCGGAGAGCGTCAGCCGCGTGATGGTCTCCTTGTCGACCTCCTTGATGATCGACGCGGCGGCCGTGAAGAGGACCATGATGACGGCCAGGACGAGAAGGGCCGGCACGTAGAGTTCGAAATCGTTGGGGCTCCGCCCGCCGCCGAGCGATTCGAACCGGACGACCTCGGGCATTTCCGTCCCGGTGGCCTTGGCGATATAGCCGTACGAGGCGTAGTCGGCAAAGGCCGCCGCCACCATGAAGCGGACGCTCGTCTCGTCGCCGACGTTGGCCAGGACGGGCCCGGACGGGAGCTCGCCTTTCCTAAAGGCCGCCACGGACCGGGAGAAGCCCGCCGGGATGACGATCATCAGGTCGGCGTCGCGGTTCTTGAGCCGCCGCCGGCCTTCCTCGTCGTCGTCGAGAGGCAGGACCTTGAAGACCGGCTTGCCGTCGGGATAACGCACCGCCTCCCAGGCGGCCCGCAGACCGGCTCCGGCCAAGACCGTTCCGTCCACGTCCGGGACCGTCCTCGAGTCCTGGTCGAGAACGAGCAATGTGTAGCGGGGCGAGGCGGTCCCGAAATAGGCGTACATGACGAAGACGAAGAACGGGCCGAAGAGAAGGGACATGACCAGAATCTTCCACTCCCGCAGGTTCTCCTTGAACGTCTTGACGAGGTAGGCGAGAAGCCTCATTCCCTCAACCCCCGTCCCGTGAGATGGATGAAGACGTCCTCGAGCGTCTTTTGGCGCAGGCGCAGGTTGACCAGCTTCAGGCCGCGGTCCCTGATCACGCCCAGGATCTCCGGGAGGAGCCCGGCCGCCTCTTCGGATACGAGGACCAGGGTGTTGTCGCGGAGGACCGCCCGGCCCCGCTCCCGCGCGAGGGCCGGGACGTGGGGCAGCAGGGCCGCGGCGATGTCCTCGGCGATCTCCAGCTCGATGAGGTCGCCCCGGCCGAGCCGGCTCTTGACCTCGGCGACGGTCCCGAGCTCGAGCAGCCGGCCGTGGTCGATGATGCAGACCCGGTCGGAGAGCTTCTCCGCCTCCTCCATGTCGTGGGTCGTGAGGATGACCGTGGCCCGCCGGGCCAGGCCGCGGACGTATTCCCGGACGAGCACCCGGCTCTGGGGATCGAGGCCCGCCTGCGGCTCGTCCAGGAACAGGATCTCGGGCTCGTGGACGAGGGCCAGGGCGATGTTGAGCCGCCGCTTCAGGCCGCCGGATAGGGTGCGGCCGAGCTTGTTCCGTTTGTCTTCGAGCCCGAAGGAGGCCAGAAGCTCCCGGGTTCGCCGCCGGGCCGACGCTCCGTCGAGGCCGTACATGCGGCCCATGAACTCGAGCTGCTCCCGGCAGGTCAGCGCGTCCCAGATCATGATGCTCTGGGGCGAGAGCCCGAGGGTCCGGCGGACCTCAACGGGAGCGGGCGAGGCGAGCCGGCCGGCGACCTCCACCCGGCCGCCGTCGGGGCGCAACAGGCCGCACATCATCCGGATCGTGGTCGTCTTGCCCGCCCCGTTGGGCCCGAGGAAGCCGAAGATCTCGCCGCGCCGGACCTCCAGGGACAGGCGGTCGACGGCCTTAACGTCGCCGAACGACCTGCTCAGCTCGTGCAGCCTCAAGGCCGGGGCGCCCGGATCGGGCCTCATGGACATCTCCCCGGGGGGATTATGGGGGAAAATCAAAGAGGGGTCAATCCTCGACGGGCGCTGACCGGGTCCCGTTCGCTCCTCCGCGCTACGCGGCGGTTCCCGCGCTTTCGATGAGCCGGCCGACCCGGTCGGCGAGCCCGTTCTGGTAGCGGAGGTAGAGAGCGCCGGGGATGCCCGATCCGGAGAGCGCTTCTACGGCCTTCTTGAGCAGCCAGCGGGAGAATCCCGATGCTCCCGATCTTTCCCGCGCCGCCTGCCTGACGATACCGTCCAGGATCGCGTTCCCCGTGTCCATGGTCAGCGACTCCTTGGCCCGGAGCCAACCCGTCTTGTCGAACAGGCGACGGATCCTGGAGGACGTCTCTTTCCTTGGGTACGGGCTCCTCAAGGCTCGCAAGCTCGGGAGCTACAAGATCGAGCGCCTCGTCCGGACCGGCGAGTTCGCGGAAGGCGCCTCGCCGCTCGAACAATAAGAGTTTTCAATCCTCGTGATCGACCACCGCGTATTCATAGACGCAGGCTTGGTCGAAAGGGTCGACGAAAAAGATATGGTCGCCGTGCATCGTCATATTGTCGAATTTAGCGACCTCCGGAGGGAACGGGACGCGCGACAGGAGTATCCCATCGCTTGAGTAGATCTCGAAGACGAGGTCGGCCAGGTAGTTATAGTCCTTGGGCGTCGTGGACCGGCTGAGGGCTTTCCGGATAGACAACACCCAGATCCGGCCGCGGCCGTCGAGGCCTATTCCGCTGTTGACGGGGGTGAAGTCCGGCTGGTCGACGGTGACGGCCTTGCCGCGGATCTCCATCGTCGATTTCTCGTACCGATGGGCGATCTCGAAGGGCAGGGCCCGGTCGATCGACAGGAGCAGCCGGCCTTCCGGCGAATATCGCTCGATCCGATTGAGGCTGCTAAAGGCGACGTAGATATTCTCCTTTTCGTCGATGGCCAGGCTCAGGAAATTGGCGTTCCAGGTCCTTTGGGCCGTATCCAGAAGGTACGGCTCCCCGAACTCTCGCTGGGTCCGCCCCTGGAGATCGTAGATGGCCAGAACATGGTTCTCCCGGCTGTTCTCTCCTCTGGCCTGGAACGCGTAGGCGACGATGCGGTCCGCACCCAGAGCGGCCGGGCTTATTCCCCTATAAGGGGGCAGCCGGAAACGGTCGATGAAAGCGCCGTTGTTGTCGAAGACGTGAAACTCCGAGGACATGGTCGAGACGATGACTTGGCCGGTCGCGCCGACCTCGACGGTCATGGGGTATTCGAGCTCGCCGGGCCCCTGGCCTCCTCGTCCGAACTGAAGCAGGAAATCGCGTCCGGGACCGTACTTCTTGACGCAATGGTCCTTATCGTCCAGCACGAACAGGTTCCCCTGGCCGTCCTCATCGGCGCTCATGGGACGGACGAACTGAAAGTGGGGGTCCTTCGCGTCGAGCTCGCCGATCTTCCGGACGAAAACGAGCCCGGCCACGGGCTTCTCGGAGGCGGGCTTGATGTTATGGACATAGCGGACCCCGTCGCGGACCTCGACCGTGTACGTTTTCTCCCCGCGGCAGGCCCAGCTCGTCTGAATGGCGAACGCGAAGCAGGCGCAGAGGAGGACGGACCGTGCGGCCTCGCTCCTTCGGTCGTAGGCGACAGGATGCCGAATTCCCTTAATGGCCTGGTAGCTCAAGTGAGTCATGGCAAATCACGTCCCCTGATGTTTCCATACGACGGAATAGCGTTTCACCACCTCAAAGCCCTCCTCGTCGCTTTCGACAGTGTATAGCTTGTCGCCTTTGAGAATCGTAGGAGTCGGATTGATAAGATCAGGATGGGCGTTGAGCGGGAACCTCCCGAAGAACCGCCCTTCAGAATCATAAACGTCGTGGATATCCTGCTTTCCATCGGGAGTGCGTTCCCAGGTTTGCACGATAAGTCGGCCATGATCATCGCTGAAAAAGCTGCGAAATGCCGCGTGAACAGAAGGGCACGGGTATCTCGGTGGGCCAGTGGCTCCTGGAGGATTGGATCGCTTCAGGTACACTTTCTTGTCTTCATCCGTCACTTTGGCTGGTTCATATTCACGGCGGATCTTTTTAACGGCCTTGAAATGTTCGTCATAAATGGCAATTTCATAGGTCTTGGGGTATCCGAAGACCAATCGGCCTTGAGGGTCAAGAATCCAATACGCCCGCGGCGAATACATGTTCAGGACGAGGGGCTGGGGAATGGTGGCGATGTCGGCAAGAACCGTCGCCATGTCCGGGCCGAAAATGCGATAGATAGCGCGTTTTTCACGAGGGTCGTCGATTCTGAGACAAACGTTTCCCACTCCATCGGCGAATCCCGAAGAAAGGAAGCCCTTGGTCACTATGTTCTTTTTAAAGCGCCCCTGAAGATCAAATACGACCAGCTTGCCGATATCACCGACGACCAGTTCCTGTTTATCCTGGCTGATAATGATCGAATCCACCAAACTCAGTTCGCCTGGCCCTTGTCCTCTTCGGCCAATCGTCCTTATATACGCGCCGGCTTTGTCAAAGACCTTAACGCAACTCTGCCTGATATCCCCGACATAAATATTGCGGTCGTCATCGACGGCGATTACTCGAGCTGAGGAAAACGCGGCTTCTCCCTGAGCTTTCCCCCCACCCAAAACCAGTTCCTCTTTGAGGATCAGAATCGGTTCCCTGTAGATCGGCTCTCGCGTATTTAAGACGATCGTGACGTCGCCTTCCTTGGCGATCTTGCCCTTCCACCTGTCCTGGGCGGCGGAGGTGACCACAAAACCCAATATGAAGATGGCGATGACAATTCCCATGCTCCTTTTCATGGACGACCCCCTGCATCTCGTTTGCCCTGCCTTGAAGCGGGTTCCTTCAAAGGGTCCCTATCGAACCTCTTATCGCAGGTTCGCATCTTGTCCCTTTCTTATGACTCGAGTTTATTATATTGCTGGCTCACCCCAGGAATCAAACCCATTTCCAGCGGTTCTCCTCCCATCCGCGGTCGATCTCGGACCGAGCTGGCACCTTGCTTAAGTATCGAGAGATTGGCCCTGGTGATATGGGCCTTCTCCGAGAGTTCAGCAAGCGACATTCGATTGGGTCAATAATGAAAAGACGCCCTTGGCTACCAGATCTTCAGCTTGAGCGGCCCGGTCCCGGGCGCCTCGAAGGGCCCGGGCGTCGGGTTCGACGCGTTCCTCTTCTTGCCGAAATAATCGAGGTCGATCCGGAGGGGAGTGCCGTCGGCCTGCTCATAGGGGAGGTCCGGGATGGCCGCCCGGCCCAGAAGCTCCGTCGTCACGGTCCGGCGCGGGCGGTCCCCGAACGTCTTGGCCAACGCGAGCTCCAGGAAGAACCCGTCGGGCTTCTCGACCAGCTTGAGCCCCGGGTCGGCAGCCGAAGCGACGACCGGCCCTTTTTCGTGGTTGGACGGTTTGGCGCCCTTGAGGAACACGTTCCCCTCCATCCATACCGGCAGAGGCGCCTTATCGTAGACGCTGAGATCGCCGGGCCCGATGAAGAGATTGTTGAAATATTTATCGTCGCCGAACGGATTGTCGTGCATTCCCGCGAGCTCGGTCGAATGGGCCTTGTGGAACGGCGTTTGCCGGGCGTCAAAAGCGATGATATGGAGGGCACCGGCTATGAGGTTGTGGACATAGGCCCCGCCTTGCGAGACGCTCAGTAGGCTCGTCGGCGACAGGAAGATATTGTTGTCCACCAGGAACGGCCCGTGGTCCACCTCGACGAAGAGGTCCTCGGCCATGTTCTCATGGAAGAGGTTCCCGGTGACGCGCGTGCCCTGGGCCATCCAGTCGAGCCAGAGCCCGCGGACCGTCCGGTAGATGTGATTGCGGCCGATGACGACGTCGACGGCGGCGTGGAGCTTGATGCCGGCCATTTCCGCCCCGGTGAACAGCCGGCGGACGTGGATATCGTGGATGGTGTTGCCGGTGATCGTGCTGAAGGCCGCGCCCATGCTGCCGACGATCCCGGTCTGCTCGCAGTCCGAGATGACGTTGTCGCGGACGACGTGGCTCCCGACGCGATCTTTACTCCAGCCTCGGGCCAGGGCCCGCTCGATCGTCTTGACGTAGCCCTCGGCGGTGTCCATGGAGGTGTTGTCGAACTCGTCGCCGTGTTTCCCGAGCGCGATCCCTGAGCAGGTCGAATGGCTGATCGTGTTCTTCTCGATGACCCAGCCCTTGCTCCAATTCGTCCCGATGAGCCCGACCTGCTCGGCCGTCGGCGGGGCCCAGTTCGTCGCGGCGTGGCGCATGACGAAGCCCCGCACGGTGATATGGTTGATACCGGTCTTCTCGGGGTAAAAGACGGTCTCACGGACGTTGATCTCGGTCACGTGCTCGTTCGGGTCGACGTCTTTGAACTGGGCCCAGATCGTCGTCCGGTCCTCGTCCACCTTGGCGAACCAGAGCGGGTACGGCCCGGCCGACGCCGACAGGTCCTGGAATTTGGCCGCCTCGGCCAGCCAAACGCCGTCGAGATAGACCGCGCCCGTGTGATGCTCCCGGCCCTTGGGCTCGAACCAGTCGCCGCGGATGAGGTCGCTGTAGGGATTGAAGGCGCCGAAGAGGGAATTCGGCACGGTCGCCTTCCAGAGCCCGGGCTCGACCATGACCCAGTCCTTGACCGCTTCGGAGCCCTTGATCTCGACCTTCTCGCCGGGCGCGGCTTGAAAAGTGATCCGCTTGGCGTCGGACTCGCCGCCGCGGGGCGGGTCGATCCGCTCGCGATAGACGCCGGCGTGCACCGTGACCGTATCGCCGGGCCGGGCGAGGCTGGCGGCACGCTGGATCGTACGGTAAGGGGAGGACCGCGTCCCGGGGTTGGTGTCTTTTCCGTTGACGGCCACATGGATCTCGGCGGCTCGAGCGGCGACCGCGAACGCGATCAGGCCGGCCAAAACTGCAGCGTATTTTTTCATGGCGCCCTCCTTGCCTCTCCCGTCGTCAGGCAAGATAGAACGCGGGACCCGTCGGAGTCAAGCCGGCCGTTCCGGACAGGATCCCGGATGGGATGGAAATCCCGCCTTCGCTGGACTATAATCGACGCTCCGATGATCACTCGGCCCCAACTCTCCGTCCGAAAGGGAATCCCATGACAGACAAGCTTTACTCCGTCGCGGACATCCCCCGGCGCAGGTTCCTGGAGCTCGGCCTGAAGGGGGGCTTGGCGCTGGCCGCCTCCCCGGCCCTCATGCGCTGCGCCCGGTCCGGCCAAGCCCCGCCCCCTCCGGCCTTCGCCCTCGAGGACCTGAACAAGGTCATCCGCAGGGCGCTCGAGAAGGGCGGGGAATTCGGCGAGGTCTACATCGAGAACCGTGTCTCCCGCAGCATTCTCCTCGAAGAGGGCAAGTTCAAGAGCGCCGTCTTCGGGATCAGCCAGGGCGCGGGCGTCCGGGTCATCTCCGGCAACAAGACGGGCTACGCCTATACGGACGAGCTCACTCTGGACGCGTTCCTGCGGGCGGCCGACGTCGCTTCTTATGTCGCGCGGGGCGCCCAGGCCGTCAAGCCGGTCGATGTCAAGGAAGGGACGCGGCCGTCCTACATCACGGTCAAGGTCCCGCTCCAGAAAGTCGCCGACGAGAAGCGCTTCGAGATCATGACCCGGGCCCACGACGCCGCGCTCGCCTACGACCCCCGGATCAAGATGGCCTCGATCGACTATTACGACGAGATCCGCGGCCGGACGATCGCCAACAGCGAGGGGCTCTACTTGACCGACGAGCTGCCGCTCATCTTTTTCATCGTCCAGACCCTCGGCGCCGGCAATAACACCTCCCACATGGGTCGCGAGCGGCTGAGCCGCCACTCCGGGATCGAGATATTCGACGAGCTCAAGCCCGAGGACGCGGCCCGGGCCTCGGCCCGCGAGTCCGTCGCCATGCTCGAGGCCAAGGCCGCGCCGGCCGGGAAGATGGACGTCGTCATGCAGAACGGCTGGGGCGGCGTCCTCGTCCACGAGGCCGTCGGCCACCCCCTCGAGGGCGACAACATCTCCCGCGAGACCGGCGTCTTCGTCGGCAAGCTCGGCCGGGACGTGGCCAGCCCGAAGTTCACCATGGTCGACGACGGGACCCTGCCGTGCTTCCGCGGCACGACCGATTATGACGACGAGGGGACGCCGATGAAGCGCAACGTCCTCATCGAGGACGGCAAGCTCGTCAAGTTCATGACCGACATCCTCTCGGCCAAACAGATCGCGATGGAGCGCACCGGCAACGGCCGCCGCGAGTCCTTCCGCAACATCCCGATCGTCCGGATGACCAACACCTTCATCGAGAAGGGGGCGGACAGGCCGGCCGACATCCTGGCCTCGACGCGGAGCGGCCTCTACGTCCAGAGCCTGAGCGGCGGCAGCGTCAACCCGACCGACGGCGTCTTCAACTTCACCTGCCGCGAGGCCTATCTCATCGAGAACGGCCAGAAGACGACCCCGGTCAAGGGGGCGACTCTGATCGGCAACTGCCTCGATGTCATCCAGGGCATCGACGCCGTCGGCGACGACCTGGATTTCGGCCCGGGGATCTGCGGCAAGGGCCAGTCGGCCGAGGTCACCGCCGGCCAGCCTACGGTCCGCCTCCGCGGCATCAACGTCGGCGGCTCGCGGGCGAGATAGGCGGAGAAAGGAAGAGAAGATGGACATCAAGGGATTGGCCGAACAGCTCGTCAAGGCCGGCCTGAAGAGGGGGGCCGACGCCGCGGAGGTCTACATCGAATCCGGCCGGAACCTGAGCCTCGAAGTGCGCAAGGGCGAGGTCGAGACGGTCGAGGAAGCGGCCAGCTCGGGAGCCGGCGTCCGGGTCTTTGTCAAGGGACGCATGGCCTTCGCCAGCTCCAACGACCTGGGCGAGAAGGCCCTCACGGACGCCGTCGGCCGGGCCATCGAGTTCGCCCGGATCACGACGCCGGACCCCAACAACGTCCTCCCGGACGATCCCGGGACGACCGCCGTCGCCGGCCTCTACGATCCCCGGATCGCAGAGGTCCCGATGGACGAGAAGATCGGGCTGGCCCGGCAGGCGGAGGCGCTGGCCCTGAAGGACCCGCGGATCACCAAGAGCGACGGGGCCCGGTACCAGGAGTCGGAAGGCGAGATCGTCATCGCCAATTCGAACGGCCTCGTCAAGAGCTACCGGGCGGGCGGCTGCGGCTTCGCGGTGTCGGTCGTCGCCGAGAAGGGCGAGCAGAAGTCGTCGGGCGGCGAGTCCTGCAGCCGCCGCTTCTACGCGGACCTCAAGCCGGCCGGGGAGGTCGCCGCCAAGGCGGCCCGGGACGCTTACGAAGCGCTCGATCCGCGGCCCGTCAAGACGCAGAAAGCCGCCGTCATCTTCACCCCCGACGTGGCGTATGCTCTTCTCGGTGGGATCCTGGGCGCGGTCAACGGCGAGCGCGTGCTCCAGGGGGCCAGCTTCCTGGCCTCCAAGCTGGGGCAGAAGATCGGCTCCGAGCTGATCACGCTCATCGACGATGGCACGCGCGAGAAAGGGATGGCCAGCGAGCCGTTCGACGGCGAGGGCGTGCCAACCCAGAAGAGGGTCATCGTCGAGCGGGGCGTCCTCAAGGGCTTCCTGTACAACACCGCCGTGGCCAGGCGGGCCGGGGTCAAGAGCACCGGCAACGCTTCGCGCGGAGGGTTCACCAGCCTTCCCGGCATCGGGCCGCACAGCTTCTTCATGGGCGCGGGCGGGGCCAAGCCCGAGGACGTCATCCGGGCCACCAAGTCCGGGCTCCTGCTCCAGGAGGTCACCGGCTACGGCATCAATCCGGTCAACGGGAATTTCAGCGGCGGCGCGGGCGGGTTCTGGATCGAGGACGGGAGAGCCGCCTTCCCCGTGAAGGGCCTGACGATCGCCGGGACGGCCGAGGAAATCCTCGACGGCATCGACATGGTCGCCGACGACCTGGACCTGAACCTGACGATGACCGCCCCGACCTTCCGCGTCCGGCTCCTCCAGATCGGGGGGGATTAGCCCGGGCCCCGGGAACGGGCGAATGACTCCCGGACGGGAGGCGCGGTGAAGGCTTTCACTTACTCGATCGACGTCCTCAGCGCCTGCAACCTGCGGTGTCCTTCGTGCCCGGTCGAGAACATGCGGGAAGTACCGACGCCGAAGAATGTGATGTCGCCGGAAGCCTTCGAGGCCGCCATCCTCAAGATCAAGGGCGAGACGCCGGGCCCCGTCAAGATCGACCTGTACAACTGGGCCGAGCCGCTCCTCCATCCCGATCTCCCTCGTCTTATCGCGATCGCGCGCCGCCATGGCCTGCCCGTCGGCCTTTCCGCCAACCTCAACGCCTGGGGCGGCCTCGAAGAGGTCCTGCGCCAGGGGCCGGAGAGCTTTCAGGTCTCCCTGTCGGGTTTTTTTCAGGAAACCTACGGGCGCACCCACGCGGGGGGTGAGATCGAGACCGTCAAGGCGAATCTCCGCCGCCTGCGCGAAACCCTCGCCCGTCTCGGCGGCCGCACGCGCGTCCGCGTGACCTACTACTGCTATATCGACAATCTGGGCGAGGACTACCGCCGCATGAGGGACCTCTGCCGGTCCCTGGGCTTCACCTTCCTGCCCCTATGGGCCTATCTGATGCCGGTCGAGAAGCTCCTCGACGTCTATGAAGGCCGCCCCCTCACGGCCCAGGATCACCGGCTCCTGGCCCTGCTCGCTGTCGGTCCCCAGGAAGCCCGGGCGGCCCGGAAGGCGTCGAGTCCCGATTGCGCCCTTCGCTCCCGCCGGACGGCCATCAACTCGGACGGCTCGGTCGCGCTCTGCTGCGCCGTTTACGACCGGAGGCACAACATCGCCCCGGACTTCCTCGCCGCGGGCTTCGCGAAGCTCCAAGAACTGAAGTATTCCCATCCCCTCTGCGGGCGTTGCATGGCCCACGGCGTTCACGACCTGTTCCTCTTTGCGGATCTCGCCGCCTGGAACAGGATCGCCGCCGCCCGGATCCGGCCGCGGTCCGTGCCGTGGGGGCTTCGCCGCGTGGGCTGGTATCTCGCCGTCAAGCGCCGGCTCGAGCGTTCCGCCCTTGCCAGATCCTGAGCTCGTCGAGCGCCGCTATCGGATGCCTTTGGAGGAGGGACAGTCCCATGTGGCAGAACAGATGGCAGCGGTCCCGGCAATCCGGGATCCTCCCCCGCGCCCTTCGGCCGGCTTCGAGGGCCGCGGGATAGCTTCCGGCCTCGAGAATATCGGCGTCGGCCCAGCCGAATTCGAGGCAAGGGTAGTAGAGCCTCCCATCGGGCCGGATGATCGGCATCAGGAGGGGATGGCAGCGGAAGGGCCGGAAGTCCCGGATGGCGCGGAAATAGCCGGGGACCCCCATGACCCGTACGCCGCGGCGCTTGGCGGCGTAAACCTTGTCCACGAGACGGCGGTAACGTTCGTTGTCCCTCAGGCCCGGGTGGACGGACATGTTGACGATCTGGGGCGAGAGCTGGAAGCCGCAGCGCTCGGATTCCGCCAGGGCCAGGACCTTCTCGACCTCCTCGAGGTTATCCGGCATGGCCACGGCGCCCAGGACGACAAGGGGACCCGTCGTCTTGCGTCCGGCCAGGGCGAACTCCAGGGCTTCCCGGACGGCCTCGGCTTGGTCCCGGCCGCCGACGAGCCCGGCCAGCTTGTCCGGGTCCAGGGCGTCGACGCCGAGGATCAGGACGTCGCAGAGGCGCAGGATGTCCGGGCGACCAGCGAGGCCGGCCCCCTTGGTGTTGAGCGTCACATGGAAGCCCAGCGCGCGGGCCCGTTCGAGGATGTCCTCGAGGTCCGGGCGCACCAGGGGCTCGCCGCCCGAGATGTCGAGCGAGCCGGCCTCCCGGCGGAGGATCCCGAAGAGACGGCCGGCGTCGGCCGCGGAGAGCTCACGGACGCGCGATTCCCGGAAAGGATTCCTGCCGCCGCTGCAATAGGGACAGCTCCAGGCGCAGCGGTGAGTGATATAGAAGGAGAAGAGCAGGGGGCGCGCCGGCTCTCGCCTCAGGGCCAGAGAGCCCAGGTTCCGAAGGTAATTGGCGCGCATGAGGGGTCCGGTTCCTCCCGTCAGTGCTTTCTGTAGCTCTCGAGCAACCTGGCCGCGTCCGCCTTGTCCCGCCGGGCTTCCGGAAGGACGGCCGGATAGGGCTCGATCTCCAAAAGGCGTTCCAGGGCGCGGATGGCCAGGTCCCGCTCCCCGAGCGCCCAGTAGGTCTCCGCGAGGTAGAGGAGGTTCGTCGTCGTCCTCGAGCAGAATTCCCCCGCCTTCTCGAGATACGCTCGCGATCTCGTCAGGCTGCCGCCGAAGAAGCGGGGGACCTTGTAGTATATCCGTCCCAGGGCGACGTAGACGGCCCCGCAATCGAAACGGTCGTCGATCCGGATGGCCGCGTTGAGCTCGCGGAGGATGTCGTTGCGCAGGGAGAGCGACTTGAGAACGCCGCGGGCCTGTCCGTACTCTCCGTAGCTCGCCGCCAGCCAGAAATGGCCTTCGACGTTATCCGGCCTGAGCCGGACGGCTTCCTTGGCTTCGGCGATGGCCTCGGCGAAGACGCGCCTTTTCTCCTTGTCGTCCTCGGCCGTGCGCCCGATATAAAAGAGCGCTTTGGCGGCCTTCCATCGCGCCTCGTAGGAGCCCGGGCCGCTCCGGCCGGCTTCACGGTACTTATCCACCGCGAGCCGGGCCCGGCCGGGATCTTCCCGCTGTTCGTAGTGCGCGTCCCCTTCGGCGATGAGCCCGGCCGCGTCCTGGGCGATCGCCGGCGCCGCGAAGAGCAGCGCGAGGGCCAAGCCCAAGGTCCCCTTCATCGCCATGCGGGCGCCTCCATCCGGCGGGTCCATTCTATGACCCGCCGGCGGCCGAAATCAAGCTTGAGCGTACCGGGGAACCCGAGCCGGGAAGGGCGGTCGCGGCTTGATGGCTCTCCGGAAATGAATTATAGTTGGCGGGAAGCCGGCCGCGCCGCGCCGCCGGGGGAGGGAACGATGACTCACCGCGTCAGGAACATGGCCATCCTCGCGTCGGTCATCCTGGTTTTGGGCGTCCTGCCCGCGGCCCTTTACCGGATCCCGTTCGGCGGCGCCAAGACCATCTCTCCCGCCGCGGCCAAGGAGATGCTCCTCTCCCGGCCGGAGCGGACCGCGCTGGTGGACGTCCGCACGCTGGCGGAGTTCGGACAGGACCATCTGAAGGGCGCGTTCAATTGGCCGCTCGACGACATCCTGGGGCAGGCCTCTTCCGACGGCCTGCCCGAGCCGCTGCGGGAAAGAACGCTGATCGTGATCTGCCCGGCGGGGGTCCGCAGCGTCAAAGCCGCGCGCCGGCTCCGGACCTTGGGCGCGGCGGAGGTCTTCAGCGTCCGCGATGGCATGATCGCCTGGACGGCCGATGCGGACAACCCCCTCGGCCCGGAATTCAACACCCTGATCCGGAGCGACGGGAGCACGACCGGCCTTCCGGAAAAGCCGTCGACCTTCGTCGAACAGCTCGCGCTCGTCGTCTCGAGCTTCGTCATCAAGCCGGTCTACACGCTGGCGGCCGTGATCCTGGCCGTGTTCCTCTGGAGAAAGAAGGTCCGGGCCCCCGATCTCCGGGCCCTCGGGGTCGGATTGGCCATGTTCTCCGTGGGAGAGATCGGCTGCTTCATCAACTATAACTTCTTCGACGCGCGCTCCTACTCTTTCAATTACCTCCACTGCTGGGGGATGGTCCTGGCCTTCGGCTTCACGACCTACGCGATCTTCGAGGCCCTGGACCAGCGGCTGATCCGCTTCAGCCAGGCCCATGAGCGCTGCGCTTTCCTGCCGCTCTGCCGGCAGTGCTACAAGACGGGCGAGGCCGCCTGCCGGCTCTTCCGGGTCTTCCTCTTCCTGTCCGCCGCCGGCGCATTCCTGACCCTGATCCCCCTGACCGCGCGGCCTTTTCCGCTGTCGTACAACACCCGCATTTTCGGGACGTTCTTCAACTTCGCCAATACCGTGCCGTTCCAGCTGTTCGAGATCCGCTATTGCCCGCTGGCGGCGGCCCTGCTCTTCGCCGGGGCAGGCCTGGTGCTGCTGTTCCGACAACGGCGGCCGTCGGCCTTGGCCAAAGTCCTGTTCGCGGGCGGGGCCGGCTATCTCGGGTTCTCGTTCTTCAGGCTCTTCCTCTTCGCCCCCTACCACGACAACGCCGTCTGGTCGTTCTTCTGGGAGGAAGCGACCGAGCTCATCTTCATCGCCGGGATCATCGTCGTCTTCTGCCTGTTCAGGAAAGGGCTTTTCCCGAAGCCCGAGCGCCCTCCGGCCTAGGCCGGAAGAACACGTTGTACGTGCAAGCCGGCATGAGCCGGCCGTCGGACAGGGGGTAGTGGTTGCAGCACTTGACGGCCCGGGCGAGGTCGTAGTTGTCCTCATCCATGAAGTGATGGATGAAGATGGACTTGACCCACCGTTCGCCCGCGGCCAGCGCCTGCCGCGGCGAGAATCCCTCGCCCGGGCAGCAGACCTCGTCGAACATCTTCCGGACGGTCGCCAGGACCTTCCGGGAGTCCGGCGCGGTGCCGGTCGAGCTCCAGACCTGGTACAGGCAATCCTTGATCTTCTCGAACGATCCGGCCTCCAGGCCGGGCAGGGACCTGTTCTTAAGGATGTCCATATAGGATTCGACGGAGACCAGCCGCGGCAGGGGGACCGATCCTCCGTCGGCGAGCTTGAGGATGTAGGTCAGGGAGAAGCAGGCGGGGTGAGAGCAGGGGAGCGGCGAGAAGTCGTCGGCCCGGAGCCTCCCGCCCGAGGACGCGGCGAGGATGCGGACCACGTCGGGAACGGTCAGCCGGTCCAGGGGATCGACGCCGCTTCCCCGGCAACTCCCCGTGAACGACAGGGGCTGGACCATCAGGCTGACCACGTGGTCGTGCCGGAAGAAATAGTCCAGGATCGGGCCGAATTCTTGCTCGTTGGCGTTCTTCCCCGCCGTCGCGACGAGCGAGAGGGGGGCCTTTCGGGCTGCCAGCTTGTCCAGGAGCCGCAGCTTCGCCGAAAGGATGTCCGCGCCGCGAAGCCGGGGATAGACCCCCCTCGAGAATCCGTCGAACTGGAGCGAAATGAGGACGTTGCGGTCCACAAGAAAGTCCAGGAGGCCGTCGTCCTCCGCCAGCCGCAGCCCGTTGGTGCTGATGGTCGTGCGCAGGATCTCCGGGCGGGCACAGAGGTCGATGACGTCGCGGATCCTCCCGTGGAGCGTCGGCTCGCCGCCGCTGAGGTTGATGAGGTCGAGGGTCCCCTCGGACCGGATGAGCCCGTCGAGGATCGATCCGATCTCTTCGAGGCTGAGCTCCTTCGGAGCGTGCCTGCCGCGGCCTCCTCCGACCAGGCAGACCGGGCAATCGAGGTCGCACCGTTCGGTGATCTCGATGATCGGCAGACAGGTGTGCTGCTCGTGCGAAGGGCACAGGCCGCAATCCGCCGGGCACCCCTCGGCGACCCGGGTCCGGAACTCGAACGGGAGGGTGCCCGGCTTGATGCAGGACAGGCTGTCGAGGTAGGCCTGCGCGTCGGAGCTGACCAGACCGGTCGCGCGGCCGTGCTCGGGACACGTGCGTTGGATCAGGACCCGGCCGTCGGCCCGGATGACGCTGGCCGGAACGAGCTTCCGGCAGACCGGGCAAACCCCGCGGGTCGCGGCGATCGGCTCGGGATCCGTCCCGCGCGCCGAGCCGCGAGCGTCCTGGAGATAGCGGGCGGCATCTTCGGCGACGAGCGTTTCGCCGATCCCGTGCTCGGGACAAACGTCCTGCCGGAAGACCTTCCCTCCCCGCAGGACGATCTTGGCGTCGACGGGCCGGCCGCAGGCGGCGCACGATCCGGTGGTCAGCGTCCAGTAGGTGTGGTCGCGGTTGGCCTTCGCTCTACTCGAGGACGGCATGCCTGGTCAGCTCCTTGAACGCCGCCCGGACGGCCTCGGGATCGGCCAGGCGGTCGAGCGGGGCGAAGGCACAGAGGCAGTTCTCTCCCCGGCCGACGAGCCGCCCCTCCTTGAGGACCTCGGCCCGGAGGCAGGCGCCGTCCGCGTCGAGCGAAACGATCTCGACGTCAAGGGTCAACCGGTCGCCCGTCACGATGCTCTCGCTGATCTCGACCCTGTCCAACCGGGCCAGGATCGGGACCTGCTCGAAATCCGTGCTGTATAAGACGAGCCAGGACGCCAGCTGGGCCACGGATTCGAGGACGAGCAGGCGCGGGAACTCCCCTGGGCGGGCGTACGGGGAGCGAAGGAACCCTTCCTCGAAGGACACGGTCTTCCTTCCGCGGGCGCGCCGGTTCTTGACCAGATGGTCGATGCGGTCGACGAACAGGAAGCGCATCCTCACAGACCCCCGTCGATCACGATGCTCTGGGCATTGATGTAGGAGGCGCGGTCCGAGCACAGGAAGGCGGCCAGTTCGGCGACCTCTTCAGGCTTCCCCGGACGGCCGGCGGCGCAGTAATTGAGGTATTCCTTGAGCTTGATATCGGGGACGTTGGCGGCGATGCCGGAGTCCAGGAGCCCCGGGACGACCGCATTGACCCGGATGCCGTAGCGCGCGAGCTCCTTGGCCAGCGAGATCGTGAAGCCGTATACAGCCGCCTTGGCGGTCGCGTAATGGACGGGGACCTCGAGCATCCGGCTCCCGGCGATCGAACCGACATTGAGGATCGCCCCCGACCGCTGGAGGATCATCCGGCGGACGACCTCGCGGGTGACGACGAAGGGGCCCTTGACGTTGACCTCCATGATCGCGTCCCAATCCGCTTCCTCGATCAGGGGGAAGGGCAGGACCTGGGTCGTTCCGGCGTTGTTGACGAGGATGTCGATGCCGGCGAAGGCGGCGGCGACCTCGTCGACCATGGCGGCCACGGCGCGCGAGTCGACGACGGAGGCCTGACAGGCCAGGGCCCGCCGGCCGTGAGCCTCGATCGAGCGCACGACCTCGTCGGCCCTGGACCTGTTCTTCAGGAAGCTGAAGGCCACATCGGCGCCTTCGCGGGCGAAGACCTCGCAGAGCCTGCGTCCGAGGGCCCCCGTGCCGCCGGTGATCAAGGCTTTCTTGCGGTCAAGCAGCACGGGGCGCCTCCATCTGCTGCTTCACCAGCCGGAGGAACGTCCGGGCCGTGAAGAGGCGGGGAATGTCGCTCGGCCGGGAGACGGTTTCGAAGCGCTCGGGGGAGATCTCCGGGAGCTCCCGGCGCAGGGCGGCCTTGGCACTCGGCGTCAGCAGCCCGTCCTGCTCGAAATCCTCCCCCGGCAGGGTCTCTTTGGCCCGCCGCTCGATGTCGCCGCGGCTGATGCGGATGTGGAAGGCCTGCTCCAAGCGGAAGACGAGGTCGAGCAGGTCCAGCGAATCGCCGCCGAGGTCGTCGATCAGCGAGGCGTCGGGGGTGATCGTTTCGGCTTCGATGCCGATCGTCTGGGCGATGCAGGTCAGCAGCTTCTCGTAGATCTCCTGGTCGGTCATGCTAATTGGGCCTGATCGTGTTGAAGAATTCCAGCGTGTTCTTCAGGCGGTTGCCCCGGTACATCGACTCGGCGAAGCCGCGGCAGCTCGTCCAGCACTGGGCGCAGCGCGTCGTCTCGTTCTGCCGGTAGAGCCGGTCGCGCAGGGTGAGCATCCCCTCGCGGAGGATGTTGCCGACCGGCTCGTCCGTCGTTTCGGTACAGCGGGCCACGTTCCCGCGGTTGTCGACGTTGAGATAGCGCTTGCCGGCCAGGCAGTTGCCGATCCCTCCCTTGGCGATGGCCTCGTCGAACCGCTTCACGTAGCCGCTGAGGGAGACGAAGTTGGGGTGCTTCTTCTTGAGACCCACCAGGAAGTCGCTGACGTCCTTCTTGGGCAGGCGCTCCGCTTTCTTGCCCCGGCTGAAGCTGTACAGGGTGACGAGATAGGTCACCTTGAGGTCCCGGGCGATCCGGATCAGGTCCTCGATCTCATCGATGTTGTCGTCCATGAGGACCGTGATCATGTGGACCCGGTTCAGCGGGGTCGGCCGGTTCCTTCTCAGGAGCTCGAGGGCCTTGACCGCCCGGTCGAAGGCGCCGGGCCGGCCCCGCATGGCGTCGTGCTTGGCGGCCGACGCGTAGTCCAGGGAAACGCTGATCTCCTGCAGGCCCCAACGGAAGAGGTCCTTGGAGCGGTCCTCGTCGACGAACCAGCCGTTCGTGATCAGAATGGGGAAATGGTCCTCGGCCAGGATGCCGATAACCTTGTCGAGATCGTCCCGGATCAGGGGCTCCCCGCCGGCGAGCGACACGAGGAACGTCCCCAGCTCCGAGAGCTTGTCCGCGGCCGTGCGGACGTCCGCCAGGGTGAGCTCCTCGAGGCGCTGGTATTCCGGCTTCCAGAAATCGCAGATCTCGCACCGGAAATTGCACCTGTAGGTGACCTGGAGGTTGCAGTGGATGTAGTTCCCGGACATGAACGAGCCTCCCAGGCGGAGGCTCTTCCGGACGTAGTTCGCTTTGGACAGTGCTCTCATAGGATGACCTCCAGGATCTTGTCGACCGTCTTTCGCGGCTGCGCGGGCGTCGGACCGGCCGGGCGGCCCACGGGAACAAAGGCGGCCAGAAGGTAGCCGGGCCCGACGCGCAGGATCTCGCGGATCTTGTCGGCGGCGATGAGCGGCCCCGTCGTGCAGCAGGCCGCGAGACCCAGCGCGTGCGCGGCCAGGAGCAGGTTCTGGACCGCCATGGCGACGCTGAGCCCTTCGGCCGAAAGGGCCCATTCGGGCGGCGCCGCTTCGAGCTTCCCGAGGATCGAGTCCAAGACCGCGGGGGACTTCCTGTAAAGGGCCACGATGAGGAGCGGGGCATCGGCGAAGAAGGTCAGGTACCGGCGATAGTCCTTGAGCCCGGCCTTGTCCGCGGGATCCGTCAGCAGCCGGTCGAGCTCGTCGACCCGGGCCTCGACCGCTTCCCGCAGCCGTGCGCGGACCCCCCGGTTCCGGACCGCCAGGAATCTCCAGGCCTGGCGGTTGTGGTTGCTGGGGGCGAGGCCGGCCGCCTCGACAAGGGTCCGGACCTCCGCCGCGGTGACGTCCTCGCCGCTGAACGCGCGGACGCTCCGTCTGTCGCGCATGACGGCCAGCAAGCTGTCTATTGCCATAACCCGAAGCCTCCGTCGACCCCGATGACCTGGCCGGTGATGTAATCGGCGGCCGGAGAGGCCAGGAAAACGACGAGTCCGGCCACGTCCTTCGGGCCGCCGAACCGCGCGAGCGGGATCTGTTCCAAGAGCCGCGGCCCGATCCGGCGCAACAGGGGCGCCGTCAGGCCCGTCTCGATCACGCCGGGCGAGACGGCGTTGACCTGGATGCCCTTATGGGAGAACTCCAGGGCGAGAGAGCGCGTCAGGGCCTCAACGCCGCCCTTGCTGGCGGCATAGTTGGCCTGTCCCCGGCCCCCGATCCGAGCGGTCATCGAGGAGATGTTAATGATTTTCCCCTGTTTGTGCAAAAACATGTGCTTGCCGACGGCCCGGCACATGAGAAAAACGCCGCCGAGGTTGACGGCCATGACCGAGTCCCATTCGTCCTTTTCCATCCCCACGAGAGGATACTCCTTGGTGATGCCCGCGTTGTTCACGAGGATGTCGATCCGGCCCCAGCGCCGGATGACCTCGTCCACCATCGCCTCGACCGCTTTCGGATCGGAGACGTCCGCCCGGACCGCGAAGGCCTCGCCCCCGGAAGCGGCGATCTCCCGGACGACGGCCTCGGCCTCCTCGCCGCGGCGGACGAAGTTGGCCGCGACCCGGGCCCCGGCCGCGGCCAGCTCCAAGGCGACGGCCCGGCCGATGCCCCGGGACGCCCCCGTGACCAGGGCGTGCTTCTCCGAAAGGATCATGGCTCCTCCCTCCAGCGCTTGAGAACGAGCGCGGCGTTCTGCCCTCCGAAGCCGAAGGAGTTGGTCAGGATGTAGTCTCCCGCCCACGGCCGGGCTCGGTTGGGCACGTAATCCAGATCGCAGAACGGGTCGGGATGCTCGTAGTTGATGGTCGGCGGGATGAGGCCGCCCAGGAACGCCGAAAGGCAGGCGATGAACTCCACAGCCCCGGCGGCGCCGATGAGGTGGCCGATCATGGACTTCGTTGAGCTCACCGGAATCCTCCGGGCTTCGTCGCCGAACAGGCTCTTGATCGCTTTGGTCTCGATCTCGTCGTTCTTCGGGGTGGACGTGCCGTGGGCGTTGATGTAGCCGATGGCGTCCGGCCCGATGCCGGCGCTGGCAAGGGCCTTCTCCATGGCCGATCGCATCCCCCGTCCTTCCGGATCGGGATCGGTGGGCTTGAAGGCGTCGAGGCTGGCTCCGTAGCCGACGACTTCGGCCAGGATGGAGGCATGCCTTTGCCGCGCGTGGTCCAGCGATTCGAGCATCACCAGGCCCGCGCCCTCGCCGATGACGGTCCCGTCCCTCCGGGCGTCGAACGGACGGCAGGCCGGCCCGTCATCCGGACCCGCCGTCGAGAGCGCCCCGAGCAGGGCGAAGCCGCCGATGCCCAGAGGATGGATCATGGAGTCGAAGCCGCCGCAGACGATTGCCTCGGCCAGTCCCCTCCGGACGAGCTCGAACGAGTGCCCGATGGCCATGGCCGAGGCCGCGCAAGCCGAGCCGTTGACGTAGACGGGGCCCGAGAGTCCATGCCGGCCGGCGAGAATGCGGCTGGCCGTGTCGAGGGGGGTCTGGAGGATCTCCTCCATGTCCTTGACGCAGCGAAGCAGGCCGGTCAGGCCGTGATCCGGACCGGACGCGGGACGGCGCAAGCAGTCCAGAGGCAGGACTTCGAGAGAAACGCCCAGATTGAGCCCCACCCTCTCCCGGGTCAGCATGTCCGGGGGGATCTCGGCATCCGCCAGGAGGTCGTCGAACGCCGCCAGGGCCAGAAAGACCTTCCGGTCCTTGACGGGCCCTGCGTCCGGATACCGGGCGACGAGGGCCTCCCGGTCCAGCCCCTTCACTTCCCCCGCCAATCGCACGGGGAACGTCGACGCGTCGAATAGGGAGATCGGGCCGATACCCGACCGGCCCTCGCGCAGCCCCGAAAAGAACGCTTCCCGGCCCTGGCCGATGGCCGATACGACGCCGCATCCGGTCACGACGACGCGCTTCAAGGGAACCTCCGGACGACCAGGCTACCCTTGGATGCGCCCAGATCGAACGCGTTCACAAGGATCGTTTCCGGCGCATGCCGTCCGGCGCGCCGGCGGAGCAAGCTTTCTGGAAACGCCGCCGCGGGGCGCCGGATCTCTATCCCCGGAGGAGTCAGGCCGTACCGGAGGACGTAGGCGGCCATGCCGACGGCCAGCGCGGGCGCGGCCGCCAAAAGGTCTCCGCACACGGGCTTGAGAGAAGAGAGGAGAGGGGCCGAAGAGAAGACGGAGGCGAGCGCTTGGGCTTCGGAGAGGTCGCCTCGGGGGTGGGAGCCGGCGCTGCAGAAAACGGCGTCGACGTCCTCTGGCGAGGATCCGGATCCGGCCAGGGCCCCGGTCATGGTCTCCCGTAGGACGCCGGGGCGCTCGGGGAAAAGCCCGCGGGACACGCTGTCCGTCCCTTCGTCGAAACCCGGGAGCTCCGCGTAAACGGGAGCGCCTCTGAGGCCGGCCTTCTCCGCATCCTCGAGGACGAGGACGCACGCGCCTTCGCTCGGGACCAGGCCGTCGCCGTCCGTGTCGAACGGACGGCAGGATCCGCTCGCCGACAGCAGGCCGAGCTGAGACAGGGTCAGAAAGCCGATGAAGTGGGACTTGCAGTCCCCTCCGCCCGCCAGGGCGGCGTCGGCGAGACCCCAGCGGATGGCGCGCGCGCCCGCGATGATCGCCTGGGCGGTCGTCCCGGGCCAGGGATTGAAGACCAGGTTGTCGCCGCGGATATCGTGGAGCATGGAGATGCAGCAGAGTGTCATGTTCGGCAGGATCTTGAAGGAGAGCAGGGGATTGCATGCGGCCAAGCCCTCTTCCCCCAGCCGCCGGCAGGAGAAGTCCCCGCTGTCGGCGAATGAGCCCTCCAGGACGGGGACGAGGGCCTCCATCTCGCACGAGGTCAAGCCGGTCCCCACGTAGAGGCCGATCCTTTCCGGGGAATACGCTCCCCGCGCGCCGGCATCGGCGAGCGCCAGCGAGGAAGCCGCGGCCGTCATGCGGGCCTCGCGGTTCATGAACTTGACGAGCTTCCGGTTGGGGATATTACTCTCCCACTCCTCGTCGGGCGTCCGGGCGCACAGGCCGTGAGGGAAGACCTCCCGGCCCGGAAAATCATGATCCCGGACCGCGCTTTCTCCGCGGCTCCACTTGCCCCAGATCCCTCCGGGATCCGATCCGAGAGGAGAAACGACGCCGATCCCGGTGATGACGACGCGCCGCTCCATGGGACTATCGGGCGGAGGGGAGATCGCGCAGCCAAAACTCGAGAAGCTGGCGGCGCTGGGCCTCCAGGTCCGGGTCGTCCAGCGTGGTCCAGACGAACATCATCTCGCTCTCCGCGACGGCCGTCTCCCCGGAGCGGGCTTTGACCGCCACCTTCCCGGCGTCCTCGCGCAGCGACAGGATCCGGGCGGAGAGCTCGAGCGTGTCTCCCGGCCGGGCGACATGGCGGAACTTGGCCCTTTCGACGAGGGACAGGAGAGCCTTGATCTTCCGGCCGGACTCGGCCTCGACACTCGCCTCCAGGAGAAGCCCCGAGAGCTGGGCCAGCGCCTCGAGGATCAGCACGCCGGGCATGACGGGGTATTTTGGGAAGTGGTCGTTGAAGAAGTCCTCGCTCATGGCGATGTTCTTGATGCCGGCCGCGTGCGACCCGACGCTCCACTCGGTGATCTTGTCGATCAGGAAGAAGCGCATGAGAGATCCCCTGTTGAAACGACTCGATGTGTCCGGACCGTCGGCTCAACGATAGCATCGGGCCTCTCCTGCTGTCAATGCGGGCCTCCTCTTGCCACGGACGCCCGATCCTTCCTATAATCCTGGCGTGGATCGGCGGCAAGGGAGCGGTCGTTCCTCGGATAAGACCCCTCTGAGAGGAGCTCGAATGATGAACAAAGCAGCTGTTTCGATAGCGGCGATGACGATCTTGGCTCTCGCTTCGGCTGCGCCCTCGTTCGGCCAATGGTTCGCCGACTTCGAGAACGGGGCGGCCCTGCCGGGCTACAACGACGTCCAGGTGCCCCGGACCGGAGGGACCCTGTTCTCCCTATCCGAAGACCTTGGCGCCAAGGGGACGTATTTCTTCCGCGTCCGGGTCGGGATCCAGTGGAAGAACAGGCATACGGTCTCCGTCTTCGCCGCGCCCTTCCGGATCCGGGCCGCGGGGAGCGTCGACCGCGACCTCGCCTTCTTTGAGGAGACGTTCCCCGCCGGAACGCCGCTGGAGGGCGTCTATAAGTTCAACTCCTACCGCCTGACCTACCGTTACGATCTCGTGAGGAAGGGGAATTGGCGTGTCGGCGTCGGCTTCACGGCCAAGATCCGGGACGCGGCCATCAAGATCGAGGGCGGCGGCCGGAGCTCCGACAAGACCAACGTCGGGTTCGTGCCCTTGCTCAATTTCCGGGTCCTGTGGCA
>Ga0209253_10000595_pt1 | contig 31444 bp, 27 predicted proteins | sample FrelakmetBRP12BR_FD_187145 | JGI IMG/M metagenome (GOLD analysis project Ga0209253, IMG submission 187145) | Freshwater lake sediment microbial communities from the University of Notre Dame, USA, for methane emissions studies - BRP12 BR (SPAdes)... | ecosystem: Environmental > Aquatic >... | reverse complement strand
GATAAGCGATCTATACCTGGTTAGGGCAGTGGAGAAGTAAACCGTTTCAGCTAATTTTGAAGCTTCTTCTATACTTTCTTTAGTGTATGGCGGTTGAAATTTATCCTCCATGCGTACTGTCCATGGGATCCATTCCACCATTTGACTTTTATGGTTCGCTATGCCTTTAATTTTTGCTTCATACACGTCTGTTATATCTAAAATTACATTGGGTTCAAAAGGTTCGGGTTTTAAGAAGTCATCATATGCATAACAAATGATAGGAGTCTGACGAGAGGGAGAAATAGGAATTTCTGGGACATATTGAGGCACAATCAGCATATAGCTTGCATCCATAACAAGAACACCAGTGTATCGATGGTCTCGATGGTAGGAATAGGGGCGATGTGTAATAATCAGATCGGGATCGTACTCTCGAATAACTTTGACTACTTTCTCCGTTTGTTCTCTATTCACAAAAACATAACCATCATCAACATTTAGACTCTCATATTCTCCACCTAAGGTTTTTGCTGCTGCTTTAGCTTCCTCTAGTCTTATCTTCCTAAGTTCATCAGATGGAATTTTATGATGTCCAACATTCCCATTAGTCACGCTAACAAACTTGAATTTATGACCAATCTCTTTTCCAAGGAGGGCTAAACCCCCCGAAAGAATTTCGATATCATCGGGATGCGCCCCGATTCCCATTATTTTATGTGGTTTTGATGCCATGAATTTCACACATTTCAATTGAAAATGGTTTATGATTCATCACTGATTTAAGGTGAATTATTCTTAGCCTTTGATACCCAAAAATCTTTATTCGGAAACTTCTATTTCTGGCGGAACATCCTCCAACACGGAGGATTGGATTTCCTTATCTACAACATTTAATCGTGCACTAGCCATTGGGATTAATAATAGATAACCCGTAACCGCAATTAACATAATTATTCCACCAAAATACCACTCCCATGAGAGCATTCATCCTTAATAAATAAAAAAATTGTTGCACAAGCTATCGATAAATGAACCGTACATTGGAATCCAAAATTCTCGGGGAAATTTGTACAAAGTCGTTCGTAGTTTCTTAAACATCGATTATGTCCTTTTATTATACATGGTTAATTTTAGGATTTTATATCAAATTCCTTTAATGTATTTTCCTTGCACAATTAATCTTGTATAGAGTTTACTTTTAATCGAATTGTATTAAGATATTTATACTAATTGGAATTCATTTATCTATGACTTTCCAATACATTAAGGAGTATTTTCGATTTGAATGTGAACCAGGTGCAAATCCTAACGCAATTGTTCAAGGAAAAAAGTATCGATTCACATTCTTAACGGATCGACTCATTCGATTGGAATATTCAGAAAATGAGTTATTTGAAAACCGTGCTTCTCAAACATTTTGGCATCGTAAACAACCAGTTCCTGAGTTTAAAGTTCTGAATAAGGCTAAAATTCTCCATGTCGAAACAAAATATCTAATTCTAAAATATAGGAAGGAAAAGAGATTCACTCCTTTTACATTATCAATCCAGCTCAAACAATCAGGCAAAATATGGTATTATGGAATGCCGGAATTGGGAAATCTTAAAGCGACTGCTCGGACCTTGGATGCTAGAAGTGGAGCTTGTCCATTGGAAAAAGGATTAATGTCAAAAAGTGGGTTTTCAATATATGATGATTCGAAGAGTCTAGTTTTTGACGAAAATTTCTGGTTAACCACCCGATCAAACAATAATAAAGACATCTATTTCTTCGGATATGAGAAAGAGTATCTAGCATGCCTAAACGACTTTTATACAGTTGCAGGAAAAACACCTATGATTCCTCGATATATTTTAGGAAATTGGTGGTCAAGATATTGGGAATACTCCGAAGAAGAACTTAAAGAGTTAATTTCAACATTTGATAGACATAAAATTCCACTTTCTGTCTGTATAATCGACATGGATTGGCACTTAGTAGAAATTGATAAAAAATACGGGGGAGGATGGACGGGATATACGTGGAATAAAGAGTTATTCCCTGATCCGCAAAGAATGTTGAATTGGTTGCATGGTAAAAATCTAAAAGTTTCTTTGAATTTGCATCCCGCATTGGGTATTCGGGCGCATGAAGAGTGCTATGAAGCAGTAGCAGATTTTATGGGAGTAGATAAAGAACATGAGGAACCTGTAAAATTCGAAATCGCCGATCCAAAATTTGTAAGTGCGTATTTTGATATAGTACATCACCCTCTTGAAGAAATGGGAGTAGATTTTTGGTGGATCGACTGGCAACAAACTAGAAAGAGTGGAATAGTGGGATTGGATCCCCTATGGATGCTAAATCACCTGCATTATCACGATTTAGGGCGAGAAGGGATAAAAAGATCGGTTATCTTTTCACGCTGGGGTCGAAGAGGAAATCATCGATATCCAATAGGATTCTCGGGAGATACAATTGCAAACTGGGCTTCCTTACGATTCCAACCATATTTTACCGCAACGGCATCCAATATCGGATTCGGTTGGTGGTCACATGATATCGGTGGACACATGTTGGGTCAAATCGATGCAGAATTATATACTAGGTGGGTTCAATTAGGCGTATTCAGTCCTATAATGCGATTGCACTGCACAAAAAATGAATTCATTAAACGAGAACCTTGGAATTATGATGAAAACACCCTTAAATATGTTGGAGATATTATGAGATTCCGACATCAACTCATTCCTTATATATATTCCATGGCATACCGGAATTACGCGCTCAATATCCCGGTAATTTTTCCACTTTATTATTTAGAACCAAAAAATCCACATTCATATCGTTTTAAGCGTGAATTTTGGTTTGGTAGTGAGATAATCGTATCCCCAATTGTCAAGAAATTAAATAAACGAGCCAATCGAGTTCTACATGCAACCTATTTACCAAAAAAATGCGGTCCATTTTTTAATTTTTTCACGCATGCATATCATGAAGGAGGGCAGACTCTTTCAAGAGTGTATGGTATTTCAGAATTTCCAGTATTCGTTAAAGCGGGAGGTATTATTCCTCTTAGTGCAGACGAGTTCTCGAATGGAACGGAAAATCCTGAATCTATTCGAGTTGAAATATTTCCGGGGGCATCAAATAAATTCGAATTATATGAGGACGATGGAACAACAAACGCATATAAACAAGATGATTACTATATAACAAATTTCACATTAGTATGGGAGGATGTTGTTAAATTTTCAATTCAACATCCACTGAATAAGAAGCCATATATCCCAAAAAAGAGATATTTCAGGCTTTTATTTAATGCGATTGAGCAACCAGAGGATATTGTAATTTCATCAGAGGTAAACTTTACCCATGAAAGCGTTTACAACGAGGAATTGAAAATTCTCGAGATTATTCTCTCTTCTGATGAATTCAGTAGTTTAGAGATATCATTTAAACAACCCAGAATAATAATGGGGGATAAAATCATGCAACAAGCATATAAAATGCTATACGATTCGAAGATTCATATAACTAGAAAAAATTTTCTCAAGAGATTGCTTAAATTCAATATTAATTTCAATCAAAATCGATTGAACTGGCTGTATCAGCTTATTCGGTAAATTTAAAATTCCAATAATTTTTCTCCTAGCAACGAATAATACATTCGTAATAAACCAATATTCATTTAAAATTACCAGCAACGACTTAAAGAAGTATTGAAGTTTTTTGTGAAATAATGGGGTGAAGACTATTTCTACTGAAGTACTATTTCATAATGTTCCAGAAAATGAGTTTTTGGAGCGATTAAATACCTCCTATGAAGGATTATCGGAGGAAGAAGCGAAAGCACGATTAGAGCAATATGGACCGAATGAGTTAGCTATCAAGAAAAAGCGCACGAGATTTAATTTATTTATATCTCAATTTACCAATGGTATCACCTACATTTTACTTGCTGCGGCAATTATTTCCGCGGTAGTTGCAAAATATGTCAATGTAGCAGTCATTCTTGCCATAATATTGATCAATGGTATCATAGGATTCGTACAAGAAGCAAAAGCAGATGCTGCATTGAATGCTCTGAAAAATCTTGCAACTTTAGAAGCCTCAGTGATTCGTAATTGTAATAAGGGTGCTGAATGCATTGAAATTCGGATAAAAACACGTGATGTAGTTCCAGGAGATTTAATACTATTAGAAGCAGGAGATAAGGTACCAGCGGACTCCCGAATCATCATCTCAGCAAATTTGGAGGTTGATGAAGCAATGCTTACCGGAGAGTCTTTACCTGTTAGGAAGCAAGTTGGTATCTTTCCGGAAAAAATCCCACTTGCAGATCGGAAGAATATTGTCTATTCTGGAACCATTATTACCGCAGGTCGTGGAAGAGCGATTGTGTTTTCAACTGGTATGAAGACGGAAATGGGAAAAATTACAAAATTAATTGATGAAGCTGAAGAAGTTGTAACACCGCTGCAGAAACGTATTGCAGTTCTATCCCGAAATCTGGGGATTCTAGCTGTTGCGATGAGTATTGTAATCTTTGGTATTGGACTATTACGAGGTTTTGCATTTACTGAGATGCTACTATTTGGTATTTCCACTTTGGTGTCCTCAATACCTTCGGGATTACCAGCTGCAATAACAATTGCATTAGCTATAGGGGTGCAGAAAATGGTGAAGCGCAATGCTATTATGCGCAAATTAGCAGCGATCGATTCATTAGGAGCAGTCTCTACAATTGTGACAGATAAAACCGGTACATTAACGAGTAATCAAATGACTGTTCGAAAAATATACAATAATGATAAAATCTATAATGTGACCGGGATCGGCTATAAACCTGAAGGTGCTATAGTAGAATTAGAAAATGGAAACTCTCATAGGAAGGAAATTTCTTCTGATATCGGGTTACAAAAGTTATTTACGACTGCTCTACTATGTAACGACTCACACCTGGTCGAAAACCGGTTGTCCGATAGTGATTTAAGATGGGAAATTACAGGAGACCCTACAGAAGGAGCATTACTTGTAGCTGGGGCAAAAATGCATCTGCAGAAAGAGAATGTTCGTAAAGAACACCCACGTGTTGATGAGATTCCTTTTGACCCGAAAAATCGTTTTATGGTGACTTTTAACCAATCAACAAAGGATGAACCCGAGAAAGTAATCGTGCATTTGAAAGGCGCACCCGAGTCGGTGTTAAATTTATCCGATTCAATTTTTTTCGATCAGAAGATGGAGAAGATGGATGTGGTATTGAAGAAACGTGTTCTAGAAATCTCAAATGAATTTGCAGGGCAGGGATTGCGTGTACTTGGTTTTGCATCGATGGAATTAAATAAGGATGACATTGAAGATATTAAGCAGCATTTATTCACTGGTAAAATAGAACAATTAAGTATCGGATTTCTGGGTTTAATGGGGATGATTGATCCTCCAAGAGAAGAAGTCAAGGAAGCGATTAAACTCACTAAGAGTGCTGGAATCCACGTGATTATGGCTACAGGAGATCACAAGCTTACAGCGAAAGCAATTGGAGAAGAGATAGGAATTGTAACACCAGGATCGGAAATTATTGAGGGTGTGGAATTAGAAAATATCTCTGATGAGGAACTCGATACACATATTACTAAGGTATCTGCTTTTGTGCGTGTATCGCCTACACACAAATATCGTGTCGTTAGTTCATTGAAAAGACGAAATGAAATAGTTGCCATGACGGGTGATGGAGCAAATGATGCACCTGCATTAAAAGCAGCAGATGTTGGTATTGCAATGGGTATAACTGGAACAGATATTACGAAAGAAACTGCGAAAATCGTTCTTACAGATGATAATTTTGCCAGTATTGTAAATGCTATTGAAGAGGGTCGAGTGGTGTCGGATAATATCAAAAAATTGATCAAGTTTCTATTAACTACAAATATCGGAGAAGTTTTGACTATCCTCCTAAGTATTGTCCTATTTCAAGATAACGTTCCTTTATTTACAGCATTAGCTATTCTTTGGGTTAATTTGGTCACAGACGGAAGCTTGACGGTTGCTCTTGCGCGAGAACCAAAAGAACTGGATATCATGAGTCTTCCTCCAAAACCTGCAAATGAGAAGATATTATCAAGAACTTTATTATTCGAGATACTTTTTACCGCAGCAATTATGGCGACGGGAGTCCTATTAATATCTCTACTTCACGGAGGTTCCGCATCAATACAAGAGAAGCAGACTTTAGCGTTTAGTGCTCTTGCATTTTACCAGATCGTAAATGCGATTAATTGTCGATCACGTAATCAGTCGATTTTCCAATTAGGATTTAGAAAAAATGCGAGTATTGCAATAGGTTTGCTTATTTCCATATCTCTGCAAATTTTAGCAGTACATGCGCCTTTTATGAATGTAATTTTAGGAACTACGCCGCTTAGCTTTTTAGATTGGGTAATAATTGTCTCGGGAGCATTGAGTTTACTGCTTGCGGAGGAATTGCGAAAATTAATTCTTCGAAAAAGGAATAAAAAAAGAGGTCAATAAGAAGTCCTATCGTTTTTCAGCAGTTTCCTCTTTCTCTTTTTTACTTAACCATTTTTTGAAAGTGGGAGTTCGGAGGTATAGAAATGTTAGGAAAGAGCCTAAGAACAACACACTAGACAGCACGATTATTATGATGGTTTGAAAATCCGTTCCGATTAGGATTCCATGTACGAAAATCATTATAAAAGCTAGATAATTCAACCAATGGATGTATTTCCATGCGTTTTTCGATTTTTTACGGAAAAGAGCGGTAATAAATGCTATGTAAACAAGATATAATGCAGGTCTTCCGCCTAATTCCCAAAATTTATGCCACGAGGACACATTCGGAATAAATACTCGCAATGACATCTGTTGGATTGAAAATAGTATGGGGTGCAATGTAGCAGTGACTAGGGCAAATATTGCCAAGAAATGATGCACATTCATGAATTTTAATCCGAATTTCTGATATAAGATTTTTTTATTGATATTCATCATTGCAGAAAGTGTTAATCCGATAAATCCCCATAATGCGAATAATCGAATTGATGCATTCATTATACCCGGTGGAGGTATTATAATAAGGCTAATTATGGGGATAATAAGCAAGATCCCGAATATTATGGTAAGAAAAATTTGCCACAGCTTTTTAGAAACCATAGAATATTTTATGCAAGTTTTGATATAAAGATTGATCTATGGGATTTACGGAACATTTAGCACGAATTTCGTTTTTAAAGATTTTTATAGTCTAAGAATGATACATCTTCTAACGTGACTTCTATTGAACCTGCAATCACGATAATGGAAGAATCTCCTGTGTTTGTGCCATTTAAGGAACAAGTATGGCAAGTGATAGTAGAAAGCGGGATTGGAACAGGAATCAAGGGATCGGAGAAGTGATGGCATGGTTACCAGTTCGTCTATATCTTGGAGAATTGGTTTTCCCTTCGCATATATTTCTTGTGCAAAAGTGCGGATTTCCTCTTAATCCATTAATGAATAAATTCCCTCTACTTCTTGGTTATTTAGCTTTATAGTATCTAATAAGAAATGTATAGCCTCCAGGTATTTTTGATTAGCCATTGCTATCGGTATGGATACATGTTTATAAAAACCGATAAGTGAAAAAGCAATGTTTGGAACAATTTAGTATGCTTAGATTGTGATTGAAAAAGACTTTCTCTGTCATTTTATTGGAGTTTTCGTTCCTATCCGAGTTGATTTAATTCAAATCGCTCTTGTTCTGCTAGTTCAATTCCGGGAAGGGAAAAACGATTATGCAATTTTGAGTTCTTAGAACTGACTTTTATCAGCCATAACATAGGTTTTGTGATGAATTGACTTGGTCCAGATAATTTTACAGATTTCTCAAATAGTTCGATTCCGTAATTTTCGAATCCTCCTAAAGCAGAATATAGGGGAGTGTATATAAAGATTGGATAAATAAACAGGCAAAATAGATATACACTAATACCAATGCTAATTGAAATTATTGTAGATCCTAATCCTAAAACAGGAGCTATAATATACTTGCGAATAAGAATGAGGAATGGAACTGTTATTGCAGCAATAATTAAAGGAACTATATAAGATTGCCAGTAAAATCCAAAGGAATTCCAAGGAAGCTGTACTAATCTCTTTTGGACGTACAGAAAGCGAATCACAACAATCACAAATCGTTGCACAGCTGAACCCAGAACAATAGCCTGCCAGCTTAATCCTAATTTTGCGAGCAAAAAGATTGTTAAAACTCTCACAGGAGTGTTAATTAAATTTAATAGTACGCTGATAAATGGTTTATTTATGGAAACAAACAACTGTCCTGACAGAGAATCTGTAGGATTTAATAATGTTTCTGTTACCATTAACATTGGAAGCATGCGAACAATAGGAAGATAATTTTCTAAACCTGGAATGATCCCAATTAGTCCTCCAAACAGTGTAGGGAGAAAAACAAGCATCGGAATCAAGAAATAAGATGATATAAATCCATGATATTTTAGAAGATTCATCACATAGAATCTAAAGAGTGCTTTTTTATTATTCATATATGCTTCGGCTAGTGTAGGTGTTGCATTTCGAACCATAATTCCCTGCATAGCTGTAATTGTGCTTATTTGTTGTGTAAACGATATAAGACCTAGCCATATACCATAATTAGGAATAAAAGCAACATACATAAGGTTAACCAAGAAATCTCCTGCTTGACCTGTTAATGTTCCAAACCATAGTTTAACCGAAAAACCCAAAGTTTCAAATACTAAGTTTTTATCGAAGTCAATCCCAAATAAATCTTTTATTTTCACTCCATAACTCTTCATCTTGAATGAAAACAATATACTACCCAAACCAAACGAAATAATCATTTCTATCCAAAATGAGAATATGTATCCTAATGTAGCACCCATCACCTCTCCAAGAGTCGGATTCGAGCGTCCTATAGACAGTCCGATTAAAATACACCCAATTTGGATTCCGTATTTAATTACCGTATCTTTAAGAAATGTATATATAGTAAATAAATGAATTTGTTGAAATCCTTTAAATATTGACTCAAATATTTGCAAGCATCCAGGAAATTGGATTAAGCTATATCCAAGAAAAAACCATGCGAGGTGAGCGACACTCGTAAATGGAATCCACCAAAATGCAACGATAGAGATTAATGCTATCTGTATAATGCCCGTAAACATTTGAAACCATACGAAAATTTGAATATATCTGAATGCGCGCTTAGGATTGATATGTTCATATTCCCCAACGAATCGGAGTAATCCATCGTTTAATTGTCCAGCTACTGTTGGATCTTGTCCCCGTGAAGAGCCTAAATCAAAAAAGCCAAAAGTGAAACCAAGGAAGCCATATACGATTTTATTATATCCTTCTATTTCAGGATATTTCATAATTAATGGTAGAATAAAGGAAAACATAGCAATAAGAAAAAAAGTACCAATTAGGACTGTTAGCATCGAGTAATACCATCCCCCAATTAATCGATGCATCCCAATAGTGCGATAGCTATCATCAGGACGATTAGTATTCACGATTATTTACACTCTCTCATCTAACCTGCATAAAGGTATCCAAGCACTATCATGAATTGCCCCAGTATATACGTACTCATTGTTATAAGACGTTCATTGGGTATGGGTTTTGCAAATTTATTGAATGCGTTAAATGTATCGGATATCACAAAAAACCATGCTCCTATGATCAGTAATATCACTCCGAGTAGCGTTTTAATCCCAATTAATACTGAAGTGGACACACCCATCATAATTATTACTACAATATATACTGCAACGGGAATCGACATTTTTCCTGTATGTTTGAGTAATAAAGTAGCAATAATCGCACCGTAAATAACAAAAGTTCCTCCAATGATAAGACTCCACCATAAAAATCCACTGTAGTTCCATCCTAATAAGACGAACGCAACGATGTATGATATGTGACCGAAAAGAAAGGCAATTAATCCAATCTTGAGAGTAATCTTCTTTCCTGACGGATCCGGAAGCATCAAGAATATATCCCCTAGAAAGCCACCTATCATTCCCGCTATCATCCACCAGCTGATACTTATCGTACTCACGGCATAAAATGCTGCAAGTAAAGGCATCAGTAGCGGTTTAGTTAAGTATCTGAAAATATATCCGGATTTTCTTTTTATGATTAAATATTCCCCGATCAGATGCATGAAACTATCAATTCCGAGTATAGCCAGCAAAGTTATTTGTAATGGTGTCATGCCTATTGTAAGAAGTCAAGTTGTATAAAAGATTTTTAGCTTTACACGAACTTGTACAAATCCACATCTAGAACGGGTTTATACCCGATTTTTTGGTAAATACTATTGGAAGTAGGATTCGCCAAATCGGTAAACAGCACACAATATTCATATTCTTCCAACAGTTTTTTCGTCAATTTTGCAACACACTCAGTCGCATAACCTTTGCGCCGCAACTTAGGTGGAGTATACACATAATTTAACCGACCGCAATTATCCGTAGAAGCACTACGTGCCATCGATACGGGGTTACCTTTATCTAACAATAAATAAATATAACCCTTTTCTAAATCCTTCAAAGCTCTTGTTAATGAACGCTCAATCTGGTCTAAGGGGGTTTCTGGGAGCGCTTCTTTTATAAAGGCATATCCCCATTTTCGTATCAAGGATTTGTGCTTTTTTTTTGCTGGAATAAATTCATGGGTCCCAAGTGTTTCAGAATTCACCTCCGTTAGCTTGTATATCCGTTCATTCATTCCAATTTCAAATTTTACATGATGAAGTCTCGTCCATTTTTGAAGGAAGCGCTTGACTGTATCCTTTGGACCTAATATTCCCGGAGTATCGGGATCAACTTTACTTAATTCATCCACGAAAAAATCCACAGCGTCTAAATTCTCCGTATATGATAAAATTGAGTTCCATGGAGGTGTTCTGATTGAAACTAACACTATATCATTTTTATCCTTTACTAAACCTAAGATTGCGCGTTCTGAACCGTAATTATTCAAATCTAAACTTATTCGATCCAAGATACCGATCATTAAGTTGTTTTCTACTTCCTTTTTCATTAAAAATGGTTTTACGATTCGTGTGAACTCTTCAGGATTTGAATAAAAGATAACTTCCATACTTAATACATCAACTTCAATTATTTATAACCAAGTATGTTTTTCTCCAATTCCTATAATAAGATATTGGTGTTGATCTCGTAATACTTCATGATATGGCTTAACTTGGCTGGTACTTCGCTTTCCGCAAAAGGGGGGATTTCCGTAAATCCTACATAATCGTAGATCCGTTGAGCATTTTTCATGAATTGAAGGGTATCGAGACGGATCTTTGTGTAACCAAGCGATTTTGCGGTTTCTAGAAGAAATTTGAGTAATTGGAGACCATATCCTTTTCCATGGTATTCAGGTACTACATACATCCGTTTAATTTCTCCAATGGATTTTGTATGTTTTCGGATTGCTCCCATTCCAATGTATTTATTATCTGGTGTATGATGTATCAGATACATCTTATATTCAGGGGTATTAACTTGATTATTGATGAATTTTTCGACATAATCCTCTAATGGTGTTCCAATTTCTCCAAACAAATCCACATTGTTATATTTTTTTACATTCTCTTGGATCCATTCCATATAACGCATCGTAAATTCGGTGAGAATTCGTTTATGCGCAGCCTTATTAACTTCTACAAATTTCAACTCAGACATGGTAATTCCGTACCTATTTTTATCCCTTCCTCTCCATAAAAAAGTATGTCGATTATTTTTCGAGTAGCTAAGGAAGATGAAAAAGAAAGGGATGCATTAATCTCCCTTTTTAAGTATGCTTATGATGAACCTGCTCCCGCCTTAGAGCATTTCAAGAAATGCTTTGAGGTAATCTATAAGGAACATTACCTTGGATCGATAAAGAATGAAATTGTTACTTGTCTACGATGCATCCCAATGGAACAAAATATTCGAGGTGTGTTTAAAAAATGCGGAGGAATCGGAATGGTGGCAACCTACCCGGAAGAGCGTAGAAAAGGCTATTGCCGCGATTTAATGAGATATTCTTACGAAAAAATGCATTCTGATAATATTGTCGTGAGTAATCTCACTCCGTTTAAGGATTCCTTTTATATGCAGTTTGGTTATGTGAATGCAAAGCCACATCAATTTATTGAAATTAATCCCTTATGGCTTGATAAGTGGAAGACGCTCCCAAATGGATATAGGTTGAAGAGAATGAAGATCTCGGAGGGATTAAAAGAATTACGAGATTGCCAGGAATTTTCCGTTTCAAAGTTCAATGGAGGAGTAAAACGATTTGATAAAAGATGGGAAGAAATCGTGAAGGATAGCCCCGCTTGGCTTGTAATAGTATATAACTCAAAGAATGAGATCAAAGGTGCGATGCATTATAATGTAACCGGATATGGAGACCAATTTTTTGGAGAGGACGTTGTTGGTCGAATGGGCAGAATTGGTTTTTTCCCGAAGACATTAGGAGCGAAACATGCGTTATTCCATTACATGTATCTGCATGCAGAACAACTTGTAAAAGTGTTTCTACCCATTTACCCATCTCAAGATAATTTTCAATCCTGGATTCAAGGGCATATTAAAACCAAAATCGAACAACATTTCATTTCAATGGTTCGTATCATTACTGTGGAGACAGTTTTTGATAAAATTCCAGTTCCCGAAGCTAACTATGGGGATATAAACATCGAGATAGAGGATCCCATATGTGCATGGAATAATGGAATATTGAAATTATGGGAAGAAGGAGGAATCCTACATTCAAAATTCTATCCACATGAAACTCTGGACGCAAAAATCACCATTGAAGGCTTGACTGCTTTGCTTTATGGTACGATGACTGTAGAGGAAGTCGAATATTTCGATTGGATGACAAATGTAACTTCAGAGGATAAAGAAATATTAGCTACGTGGTTTCCACGTAAAGAGTATTGCTGTACGGAATTTTTCTGAAATTGTAAATCAGTATTTTTTTATCTTCTGCAAATGAGTATTATGTGATGTTTTATGACACACAATAGATCGTTTACAAGAACTTTAGCAATTATTGGCGGAATTTTTATAATAATCGAAGGTATTTTAGGAATTTTAGTGAGTTTAGGTCAAATTTCTATTCAAAATTGGAGTTTCTTAGTAGAATGGTACTACGCATTGATTGCTATCTTCATAGGATTTTTAGTATTATTAGCTTGTGGTATATTTAGGAAAAAGAAAAAGGAACTCCCATACAACGGTTGGTTACTACTCATTTTAGGAATCTTAGGCTTAATCCTTACGTATTGGCATGTTGGTGGAGCCTTAGTGATAATTGCATCGATTTTATGGATATTGGGTAAAAAATAGAATTTTTTTTTCTTGCCAATGCGGGATTTTAACTGCTGTGCATTGGTTATTAGGAATGGCTAGATGGACAACAGTTATATGGAATGGGTAAATTATTGATGTTTGATAATTTAGAAAAATAAAAAGTGAATGAAAAAAATGAACAAGAAAAAGAAAGCTCCCATCGATGAAGAGGAATGGGAAGAAGAGGAAGAGGATTTTGATGAGGAATTTAAGGATGAGAATGATGAGATCTTCAAATGTAGAGTGTGCGGGAAAAATTTCACCTATATAGATGGAGATGATTACATCCTTGTATGTGATGATTGCGCTGAAAATTATAATATGGACCAAATTTGGGGAGATTATGATACCGGTAAAATTAGGGAGGAAGATCTGACCAAGTTTGATCTGAAAAAATATCGTTATGATGATTAATTTTCTTTATCCTTTTTCTTCATATTGTGAAATTTCTCTTCTTTTATCGCCGAATTCACTGTTTTCAAGTTAATACCCTATCACGATGCCAGTTTTTATACGAAAATCTGGGGGCTGAATCCTTAAAGTACGTTTATTGTTTTTTTTAATTTAGTACTAATACAACAAGAGTGATGTGAATGGTCTCAATTCTGCTCGCGATAGGAATTGTTATTGCCATGATGGTCTTAATTGGGAATATGATTCGGATTTTAGTTAATAAATCCAAGGATCAATCGCAATAAATCATCTGAATCCAATAAAACAACAAACTGTTCATCCTCTTGCTTAGTATGACAGAAAATACTCCGCAAAGTATTTTGTTTTTTCTTTTTCTGTTGATTCGTTAAGATGATGAGCGAATATGTAAAGGGGAAAAAAAATCAATTACTTCCCAGACTGTTTTCGTTTTCGCAGTCTTCGGAATAGTAGGAATAGAAACCAAGTTAAGCCTAAAATTCCCAAGCTGGATGCTAGAACAATCCAATACTGAAAACTAGGTTCATTTTCTGAGAAAAAAGCATTATAAATTGCATCCACTGTAGGAATAATCTGGAGCAAGCCTAAGATTGCCAATAAGGTTTCTAATCGTTTAGAGGATTCTTCTTCTTTAAGTGCGACGAACTGGGTTATGACTCCGTTCAAATCCTCACCAAGAGTTTTGAGTGTGTCTAGTTTTGACATCAGAAAATCGATTATCTCTAGTAAATGGATTTTTTCAAATACTCTACGTAGCAACAGACTATGATCAGCATATTGTGAAACACCCGCCGAGGCAACGTGGTCTATTGCGTTTATACTAAGAATGTTATAGTTCTGCATTTCGATTTTTCTATCCTGAATCATATTTTCGATATCCTTCATTTGTTGTTCGCTTAGTTTCCCTTTAAGAGTGCGCGTAGCCATTTGAATTGTATCACGTAGGTCGTCAACGACATGATCACTCGCAATTAGACAATACATTACTAAGGTTCGAATTAGAAACATCCATTTTGCGGTGATTAGGTATTGGTTTGAGATGAATTTGGGATCATCAGGCAAATAGGTGATCGCATGGTTTTCGCTGATGATAAATAAATCATCCCTATGCCCTCGAATTTTCGCTAGATTCTCAATATCTAAGCCATCCACATCCACAGTAATCCAATCATCAATACTTGCCCGATCAGCTCTTTGATAAGTTACAATTCCAGGATATTGCCAGTGAGTCTTTAAATCTCCATAATTGAGAGTTGTTCCCTTATCGTTTAATATATTATAAATCCAAAAATTCGTAAACCAAGATTGTGTGGTATCAATCCATTCGGGAGAAGTTTCATTGACACTTGAATCGGTATCATCCTCATCAAAAATTTCGTTCATCAGCCGATCAAATTTTTTGCAATATTCACCAATTAAATCCTCGGCGAATTCATTTAACCGTGACCAAATATGTTCTGTTCCGTCTTTATCTATATATTTTATGAAGAATTCGGGAGAATGAGGGGTACCAATATTTTTCAGAGTCTGGAATGCTGTTACACCCAAGGATTCACACTCAAATTCTAACTCGACGCACCCTACTCCTAAAGCGTAATGGAGTAAACGAGGAGTAAAGGTAAATAACGGTTCCGCGGGATTTTCTTCCAAATTATACACTTCAATATCATCAAATAGGAGGAGAATATTATCAAAATGCGATTTCCCAATCGAGGATTCAAGAATATCAGGAGGGGGGTCTTTAGATATTACCCCAACAGGAACAGGAAAGTTTCCAAATTTCCCTTGCTGAATAGATTTGATTAAGAATTCTATCAATTCTCCTTTCGAACGTATTTTAATGCTTTTCTTTGAACCGTGACCAACATCAATGTCGTGAATTTCCTTGAAGAAACCGAAAGATAATGTTCCTTCAATTTGTTGCATTTTTAGGGTGTTAAAGTCTTCAATTTTCGCAAAATATTCGAGAAATTTCAAATATCCCCGAAGTTCCGTAGCTCCTTCGATATCGCCTGATTCTTCAACCTCTAACAAATAATCAAATAAGCGTTGTTTATTTGCTGCAAACCGCTCCAGAAATTCAGAATGGTTTTTTGACGATAGGTCAATGAGTTCTGCAACCTCTGCGGTAATATTCGTAAGTTCCTTCTGATCTGTGAAGAATTCACTCATCTGATTTGCCACCAAACCAATCCAGTTCTGTAAATGGATTAATTTTTGACAATTCAGAACGATATTTTCTTGATTTTTAGCACTTTTGAGGGCATGAGCAGCCATTAATTCAGAATTGTTTGACATAAGGGAATTTTCGCGCAGACTCATATGTTGGACAGAATATGTAAGGTAGTGTAAAATTTGTACTAGAGGTTTTTCATCTTCAGCAAATATGTGATCTGAGATATTCAGAAACTGAGATGCAAGATGAAGACGGCATCCAATAGTCGCATAATCGAAACTATCTTCCCATCGCTCATAGGCAGAGGAATGAATCATAAAATAAATTGTCACAACAAACTGTTTTGCGGTTTCGGGTTCTGTCGGGACAGATTCCAATAACCTGGTAAGATGTTTTTCCCATAACGAACACGATTTTCCTTGTTCCACCGAAATACATCGTGATAGACAAGGACGGGTATTCTTGTCCCCTGTTTGTTCTATTAATAGGTTGATAATCTCTCTGGCTTTGATAGGGATTAATTTTTCTGCAAGCAGTCTCACAGTCATGGGGTCAGTATCAAAATATGCCTGTAGTAGAGAATTCCAATATTCATTTTGCGATTGCAATTGCATGGATTATGTATCAGATTTGGTTAATAAAAAGATAATCTCTTTTCGTTCACGAGTGTAATTATGATCTGGGTAAAGTTTCGGTAAAATATCAGAAGCTAATCCGGTTTTATGGATGAAATTCTCAATTTCATTTGAGGTAGTTGGAAATGATACAAATTGAATATTTGGATATTTTTTGATACCGTCTTTCAGAAATTTCCTATCCCATTCTGAGCCTTTCTTATAAAATAAGGAAAAATAATCGAACAACATCCATGTAAATGATAATGCTAGCTTCTTAGTTAGTTGATGCTCGTTGAATGTGCGAAAACACAAGAACATTGGCAATGAGTACCATTTATCTAAATTAAAAGAAGATTCTTGATAATTGGTATCGGGTTGAGCATATAAAAGGGGCCAAAGTGTTTTTCGTCCCATTCGTCCATGAAATGGAAGGCGGAGAAAAGAATTTTTATTATAGAATAATTTGTCAGGAAATTCGATTTCTGAAATTTCTCCCATTAAATAATACTTACTGTTTTTTGGTAGAGGTAAATCCATTAATCCTTCCTGTTTTGCTTCCTGTAATGAGGATTCAGCAGCTTGCAATAAAATATCATTCAACCAGGCTCCTACACCTTTTGAGCGCAATTGATATACGACGACTAAGTGAGCAGCATAAAAAACCGTTTTCTTGTCTTGGACGATAAGTGTTCCATCTGCGACTGCTTGTATGTTGTTATCCCTATCATGCACCACGATAAGTATCGAATGATCCCAAATAGTTACTTTTTTCTCGGTGATATTAGGATTGGTAAGATGTTTTTGAAATTTCTTTTTTAATCCTTGACAAACGTCTAATGGACTATCCAATTCATCGGGATCAAATTCTGTGCTTAATAGGATGTAAGCGTCTAATGCTTCTGAAGAAAATCCTTGAGTGATTTTATATGCTACCAATTCTAAGATAGGACATTTAATGAAACGTGATTGGTTCTCTTTCCGATTATTTGTGAGATGGTTAAGAAAGTCTGGATTCATTTCAATCGGGATTTTTTTAATAGAAGTTATTCTCGCTTCAATTTGGTCGAATTCTTTCAAGCGGATAAGAAATGTGTCAATTTTCTTGGATAAACCGCTTAAAATTTGCTGGATTTCAAGCTTATATGCGTGAAGAGCACTTTTGGATTTTTTCGATGCATCCTCTAATATAATATTGCATAACTCGAATTCTTTGGAAATCCTATTTTTATATGCTTTTGCTAATAGATTTGTCTTAGTATTGACTTTATAATCTGCAAGATTAATTCTATTTTGGTATTTCTCTTCAAAATTACTAAATAGCTCGTTCTTAAGTTCATTAATCTCGAGTTCTTGAGGATTTTTAATATCAGAGATTGGTTTTGGCATGAATTACATCTAAAAAGCCTATTACATCCAAAAAACCTATTGATATTAAAAAAACCCGTTAATTAATCGAAAATTTTGTGAATTTATCGAACTCCTTTTTTTACCTAAACTCTAATTATTCATGTGCAGTTCAGGATTTCCACTTTTTATTGGGCATATTATGAAACGCGATACTCTAAAACATATTGTGTTCGAAGAAAACATAGCTTATACAAATAAGCCAAGGTTATACTGGTAAAATAAATATGGTATTCGTTTTAAAAATAATTAAAAAGGGAGAAAGCTGAATTATCATCCTATTCCTTGATGATCCCATAGTTTAATGATATTCTTTATGTAAAAATGATTATTTTTCTTTTGCAAATTTCAGGATAATATCGACCAATTGTTGGGGCTGTTCTTCTTGTAAGAAATGTCCAGCATTTTTAATCGTGTAGTGCTCTCGATTTTGTGCCCCCTTTGCTTTATTTTGAATGATTTTATCCTGTCCACGCGTGATAGCATCTTTGTCAGAAAATGCAGTTAGAAATGGAATGTCCCATTCAGAATATTCCTCCCATGCTTTTACGTTATTTTCTGCTTCAGGATCATACGGATAAAGAGGAACTAATAAAGGAAATACCCGTGCACCTGCTTTATATTTTAATCCTGGAAAGGGAGCTTTATACCCTTTGAGAACTTCTTTAGTTACGGTTCCATAGGTACCCATTTGAATGATTTTCCCAATTGGGAGAATGGGACTTTTTTGAGAAAATGCTCTCCATCGTAAGAACGCTTTTGATGGTGGTCTGGAGTCTGATCTAGGGGCAGGTAAACCTCCATTTGCAAGTATTATCCGATTAAATCTGCTCTTATTTGCTACAGCAAGTCGTAATCCAATAAGAGACCCCCAATCCTGACAAAATAGAATAATATTACGTAAATTCACTCGATCTAACCAAGATTGCATCCATCTCAAATGATTGGTATAAGAATAATCCGATTGCTTTGCAGGTTTATCAGATTTCCCAAATCCCACTAAATCTGGAGCAACTGCACGATATCCCGCATCCACAAGAGGAGGTATCATTTTTCGATATAAATAAGACCATGAAGGTTCTCCATGCATAAGTAGTATAGGATCTGCATTTTTTGGACCCTCATCAACGTAATGAATTCGAATACCCTCAACAGTAACATAATTTGGTGAAAAAGGAAATTCTTTTATACTTCTAAACCGACGTTCAGGAGTGCGATATATCTTCATTACTATCATTTTTAGTAGATGGATTTTTAATTTTATGTATCCCTTCTAAAAATATTCACTTCCTTTTTCAATTTGCAGAAGTTTTTTAAGGATTCTATTCGATGAATTCCAAAATATGTCTTCAAAAATCACCTTAGTGACTGGTGCGGCTCACGGAATAGGACGTTCCATTACAGATTTGTTACTTTCAAAAGGAGATGTGGTGATACCTACAGATGTGAATTCGAAGGAGTTGTTCAATTTTCAGAAGCATGAGAATGCATTTCCTATTCCCATGGATGTAACGAATGAGAAAAATATACTCAATGCTGTAGATCAAGTCAAAAATACGTTTAATCGAATTGACTGCATCATAAATAATGCCGGAATCTTTTTTGGAGGACCTCTCGTAGAGATTGAATTGGGTGATTTTGAAGAAATCTTCAATATCAATGTTTTGGGATATGTGCGAGTAACTAAGTTATTTTTTCCTTTACTGCATAAAGAGAGTCGTATTGTGAATATAAGTTCCGAAGTAGGACGGATAGCATATCCATTCAACGGTCCTTATACTATGACTAAATATGCAATTGAAGCCTTTTCGGACGCTTTGAGACGGGAATTGACCTATTTAGGTATGAAAACGATAGTTATTCAACCTGGTTCTATCAAAACCCAGATTTCTGAAGAAACAATCAAATGTTATAAAAAGTACTGTGAAAACTCTCAATTTGAAGATCAAATTACCCGCGTACGGAATGTTCTGATAAAAGAGGGTTACGCAGATCCCGGTTTGGTTGCGAATGTGGTATATAAAGCAATCCATTGTAAGCACCCTCGAAACCGGTATAAAGTTGAAAATAATCGAGCTAGAAGAATTTTGGAGTATCTCCCTAATAGATGGGTCGATTTCATTATTAAAAAGGTAATGTGAAAATGAGAGTATGAAAAATGAGTCATGAAAATGGACAGCATTTCAGAAATATCAAATTTTCTGGAATGTAAAAATATCATCAATAGAAAATTCGAGGATTAGGAGGATTTTCAGAAATTTAGAAATCCAAAGTCTTCATCTAAATACCGAAAAATAATGGATTTTGTCACAGCTAAAACAATTGAATTGTTAACACATGGTTGAGTCATTCAAACACTACTCCAATTTTAGCATGTGAAAACAGCGAGAATTCTTTGTATGTCATAATCATAATCAGAACTATTCGAAATGCTATTTTGCATGCTGAAATCTGAAAACGCTTTGGATTACAATAAATCTCCTTAAATTTCATTTATTTTTATGGAGTCGGGAATTTAGTGAATGAATTATGATATCTTCGAATTGCAATCACTGTTAAATGAAATTTTTTAAAGATTCTGATAAGTACCCAGTAAAACGGTTTTCGAGTAAACAATGGAGTATGAATTTAGGGGAAAGAGTCTGACAGAGCGCTTTGGTGGACAAAGTTTAAATTCATTGAAATCCTATAATATTTATGAAAAAAGATCAACCTGAATTATCTGATAAACCATTAATTTTTGCTAGGTCAAAAAAGGAAAAAAGAAATTTCATTAAATTTATTGGAATCTCCATTTTTTTTAGTGTACTACCTAGTATTATTTTACTGCTCTCACGTTTGATTACGGACCAAGATATTTCAAAAATATATCTACCTCTAATTGCATTTCCAATTAATATATTGGTAGTTTCTCTTTTATATCCTCGAGTTTTCAAAATACCGTTTGGAAAGTGTACATCTAAAGAGATGTTTGAAAAACTAGGAGTGTTTAACCAGAAAAAGGGTTCTGATGTTCTAAAATTAATTGGATTAGGTGTATGTTTAGCTGTTTTGTCTTTAGGCGGAATGCTAATGGGATCATTATTATCCGGGAAATATACATTTGATCTCAGTCGGTTGACTTGGGAACAGATCATCTTTTCAACGGTGCCTGGAGTGTGGGAAGAAATATTTTTTAGAGGAATTATAATGTTTTTATTAATTCCATTCTTTAAAACTAAAAATTGGGCTATTTTTTTGCAGAGTTTCGTTTTTGCGATTTGTCATTTTCATGATTTTCAGTTATGGGATATTATTGATCTTATCTCAATTGGTATAATGGGATTTGTATTTACGTATACTGCCGATAAAACAAATTCGTTAATCCCCGGAATAGTTTTTCATACCCTTCACGATGCTTTTATCTTCTTGGTTCAAGTTGGAGATGAAGTTATTATCACATATCTCGATAATGTATACTTTTATCTTTGTTTGTGGGTGATGCTTTTCATGGGACTAATAATCATAAGACTATTAACTAAACATAGTACATCTTTGAACAATCAATATTTATTTGATGTTCAAAAAGTGGTCTTCATATATGAGAAATCCACACAAGATAACTCCATTTCAGAAGATGGCATTTTACAGCACATTAAATGATGGAATTGAAGAATTAAATCAAGCAGTTCTCCTTTTTTTAGCTTGTTTTCTTCCCATCAACCAATGGACACCTTATGTATTTACCGGACTAATCTTTCTAACTCTGATTTGCCAAAAATTCCTTCATCAAAAGATAAAGTGTAAATTCATTTACCCACGGATTGGATTTGTAAAATTTTCAGATTCAATCATGCGCAAAACACGGATATATCGCAAAATTACCATTGTTATTATTACGATTTTAGTCATAAGTTATGTGTGCATCGCTTTTTTAAGTGGAAAGACGATCAATGAAACTCTCGCGGGTTTCCCATTAATTATGGGAATTATATTTTCACTAAATATGATATATTTCTATGTTTTCACATCCCATTTCTATTATCTCGTTTTAGCAGGGGTAAATCTACTTATTGGATGCATTTTGATTTTTTTTATCCCATTTGAAGGTAAATATAAACTCATAGTTTTTTCCGGTTTCTTATTTCTTGAATTATTAGGTATTGGACTCGGAAAAATAATGAAATTTTATCGAAATAATCCGATTATGCTGGAGAATGAATAAATATGACCGAAAAGAGTGAAATTGAGGAAGAGGGTGATGATTTTTTTGGGATTGAGAAATTTATTCATGAACCGAGTCGTTTACAAATATTAGCCACATTAGCATCTGTGAATAAGGCAGATATGATTTTTTTACGGAAACATCTTCAATTAACTTGGGGAAATATTTCCTTCCATGCTTCAAAATTGGAAGAAAAAGCGTATATTTCTATTGAAAAAACAATTTTGGACAAAAAAACTTACACAGTTTTACAGATAACAGAATTGGGCTTAAATAAACTAAGGATATACAAAAAGGCAATAATCAGTTTTTTAGATTTTTAAAATTCGTTTGGACGTGGGGGTCCATAAAAACCCAATTGATGTAAAAATCCATTCGACCACTGTCTGATGGATTTTTAATTTTAGGGATTAATTCCAAAATCACAAAGGAATACAATGCTCGTGAGAAATTTACTCAGTTAGAAAATCCATTATATTATTTATAATACTTATAATCGTATCATTTGCAATTCCCTTCTCTTCAAAAGTTAATGTAAAACACATTTTGCCATTGATTGTGCATACACTAAATATCTTTTCAAGGATATCTACATATACAGATGGTCCATAAACAGCATCAATTTTAAAATGACCTATTTCTGAATCGAATTTTACAAGGCCGAGATTTGTCAATGCTAAAGAAGCAACCATATCATCGGGAATCATTTTTTGTGCTAAAATTTTTGATAGTTTATCGTGAAATAGTCCATATCTTTGAAAATATATGCTGTCAAGCAAATTAGGATCAAACAAGTTAACAGTAAATAACTTCCAAAATTTTGTGCTAGCCATATGTTTTCTAATAAGAGCATGGAGGGATCTTGCATTCTCCCAAAATGACCTGTTCAACGATAATTTGTGAGATATGATAATTGATAGAGCAAAAAAACTCAAAACCTCTGAAATGGGGGGATTAAATTTATTCCTTAAATTGATTGGCATATGAAACAAACGAAAATATGGTTTGAGATCACCCATAACTTTCAACTGAGCTAGCAGAAGAGCAGTTGCTAATCCACTATGAACGGTGACATGTTCCTGTTTGCATCGTTTCGTAAATTCCGCTGTCTGACTCATGTTTAGATCCCAAGCATAGAATTTGCAGCGAGAATTCATCTCCCAGTATTTTGAATGAAGTTCTCGTAATTTCTCCGCAGTTAATCGAAAACGTGGATTATGCCATTTCCATAGTCGATTGATAATCTTTAGGAGGAAGCGGTTTATAGGTGTTCCAAATTTTTTTCCGATAAATTTTTCATCAATGATTGGAGGAATTAAGCCTTTTGAAGATTCAATTTCATTAGAAATTGCTTTCAATATGTCTTTCCCGAGATTTAACAGAGAAATACCATCAGAAATCGAATGATGGCTATTTATTACTAAATATGTTATATTTTGAAAATAAATCAAGCAAAAACGAATTAGTGGTCCTGAAAACACTTCAATAAGAGACATATGGTATTTTTCTACTTCTTTCATCCATCCTGATTCATCATATATTTCTAAACTGCTAATTTGAAAGTCAGGAGTATATTCAGATATCAAATATGCAATTCCATCCTCATCAAGAACGATTTTTGTTTTTAAGAAAAAATGTTTTTGAGTTAACTTTGAGAGTGCCTGTTTTAACTGCACAGATGTAATGGTTCCAATTACTTTAAAAGTCATTACCACATAATTCATAGGACGACTCAGACAAATTCGCTCGAAAGTTAATTCACGTTTGAAAAATGGTTCTTGATCCAATCTCTCTTTTTCCACTTTATCTCGATTAAGTTGTAGTGTATTCAAGATCCATCATCCCTATTTTGAGATTGTTTTTTAGTGAATGTCGTTCACTAATATATAGTGAACAACGTTCACATATAAATTTATGGGATGCTAATTCTATCACATGAATGAAATCCTTAAGGACACTAACAAAGCTCCGTATAAGAAAAAAATTGTAAGAAATAAAGAGTTGCATAAATCGAGGATCTTACAAGTTGCGAAGGAATTAATCGAAAAACATGGATATTCAAATTTAACATTACGCCAAATATCTTCAAAAGCGGAAATAAGTGTTGGTTTGATATACAAGGATTTTCCGAAAGGCAAATTAGATATTATTCAAGAGATTTGCAGAATTAATATACATTCAATATATGATCCAAATATGGTTTTAAACCTGTCCCCATTAGACCTACCGAATATAATCAATCATATTCTAATTGAACTGATTCAATCACACAGAAAAAATGTGGAAATAAATACTGCACTAGAAGTGGCATATTTAGAAAGTCCAGATGTTCACACTTCAATTGAGGAATTCCTTAAGACTGAACTTAATATTGTAATGTTACTGTTAAGAAAATTAAATTCAATGGGAATAATTACCGTCGAGGAACCAAAAAAATATGCATATTTAATTGTTAACATGATTGATGCGCTAATTCATCGGCAAATCACATTCGGGATATATAATATTACAGATAAGGATCTTACCGATTTTCTTAAGAGAATCATTGTACGTGAATTAAATTTATCTTAATTTTCTCCATATAAAGAATCGAATCCTGGAATGTGATTTAATAATGATTTTCTCTGTAAATGGATCAACTATCCAAAAGAACCATTGGAATGAAACAGATGAATGAGTTCTACAAAATAATCAAGTGATTAATTATTTTAATTTCATAATATTGATCCTAAAGTTCTAACGATGTTATATGTATAAATATATTGATCGAACAGATGCAGGTCTGAATTTGGCAAAGTATATGGAATCAGAGGTGATATCAGGACAATACATTATTTGTGCCATTCCAAATGGAGGAATTCCTATCGCTATCTCTCTTGCTCGTGAACTAGGTGCTGGACGAATCTATGTATATTTATCTCGTAAAATACAATTTCCCTGGACAACTGAAGCTGGATTCGGTGCTATAACCATAGACGATGATGTATTTTATAATGATGCATATATTCATTCTTATCGACTTTCTCAGCTTGATATCCAGGCACAAACTAAAAAAGCTCGAGATGAAATTAAAACCCGCGAAAAACTTTTTGCTTCTTACCTATTGCCCCAGAATCTTGAAAAAAGAAAACTGGTTCTAATAGATGATGGATTAGCAAGCGGAATTACTATGAAAACAACTTTAATCAGCATAAAAAAACGAAATTCGGGCGGAATTATCATTGCAGTTCCTACGGCTCATAAACAAACCGTTTTAGAGTTTGAGAACATTGTTGCACCTTCGTTAGGGATACCATTAAAAGTTCTTTCACCTGATATTCGAGAAGGATATTCTTTTGCAGTCGCGGACGCCTATAAATTCTGGAAAGACGAAATCACTAAAGATGCAATAAGAATGTTAGATTCGTACAATATTCAGTTCTTTGGAAACGAGACAATCTCTGCGTAAATCAATGTTTTAGGGAAAGAAAAAGAAACTGGTTGATTTAGGTTAGTATTTAGTTAAATCTATAATTTTATTAATATAATGGTCCAAAATTCTTGCATGCTCGGTAATCAGCACTTTCTAAATCCTTGGTTCCAAACGCACTCCATGTACTCGGTCTAAATATTTTTTGCTCTGGAACATTATGCATATTGACTGGAATCCTTATCATTGAAGCTAATGTAATTAAATCTGCTCCAATATGTCCATAGCTTATTGCTCCATGGTTTGCCCCCCATGCAGCCATTGTGGAATAGACATCTTTAAATGATCCTTCTCCTGTCAATCGAGGTACAAACCAAGTAGTAGGCCAAGTTTCATTCGTTCTTTCGTTTAAAATTTTATGTGCCTCTGAATCAAGTGTAATGGTCCATCCCTCAGCTAACTGAAGCACTGGTCCTAAACCTTCTACAATATTGATTCGTGACATAGTGATAGGCATTTTACCTTTGCTTAAGAATTGGGATGAAAATCCTCCACCTCGAAAATATTCATCAATTACTGTTGGCCATTTAGTATTACATAAACAGACTTCAACTTCTTCTTCTGTAATATCCCAAAATGGTTTAATAGCTGATTTTCCATCGATGGATTGCTCTCCAGTTCCATCTAATGCAGAGGATCCAGAATTGACCAAATGTATTATTCCATTTTTTGCTAATCCTGTTAATTTTTTACCAGTTACACGCTCAAATGCCTTAGGGCTCCAATATGTACGGACATCGGAAAAAATTTGGGCAGTATTTGTCAGTAGGTGTCCAAAAAGCATAGCTGCTCCATTTAAGCTATCATTTTCTGTAGCCATGAGATAGGGTTGACGAAGTCCATTCCAATCAAATGAGGAGTTTAATATCGCTTCAAGAAAATCGCCGTTTGGCATCCAATCCGTCCAATGACGTTGTCCTTGAAATCCTGCAACAATTGCATTATGCCCTAATGCCTCTTCACCATAACCAGCATCAATTAATTTTTCATTTCCAACCATAAGATCGCGGCAAATTAATGTCATTTTTACTACTTCTTCCCAAATTTTGTCTTTTTCTTCTTTGGATTTTTGGTTTTCAGGAGGATTGACATCCTTTCCTTCGGAACAGTTATTCCTTACCCACTTGATAGCTGTTTCATATTCTTTCTTGTCGTAGATACCCAGTTTCAACCGTCGTCCGATTTCTGACATATCCACATATTCATTTCTCATACCCAAGTAATGTTGGAAAAAGTTTTCATTGACAATTGAACCGCCGATCCCCATTGAAACACCTCCCAATGAAAGATAAGATTTACCTTTCATCCATGCGACTGCCAGTCCTGCTTTAGCGAAACGTAGTAATTTTTCTTTTACATCATCTGGAAGATTATTTGTATCTCCTGCATCCAAAACATCATGCCCATAAATTCCAAATGCAGGTAATCCTTTCTGGGAGTGTGCGGCTAGAACTGCTGCCAAATAAACAGCTCCAGGTCTTTCAGTTCCGTTGAAACCAAAAACTGCTTTAGGTATCAATGGATCTAGATCCATTGTTTCTGTTCCGTAACACCAGCAAGGAGTTACTGTTATTGTTAGACCAACATTTTCATTCTGAAATTTTTCAGCGCAAGACGCAGCTTCGGCAACTCCTCCGATTGTGGCATCAGCAATCACACATTCCAGTTTCTTTCCATTGGGGTGTTTCATATTTGTTTCCAAAAACTCAACAACAGATTTTGCCAAATTCATAGTTTGCTCTTCTAATGATTCCCTTACTCCTTTACGCCTTCCATCAATGGTCGGTCGAATCCCGATTTTTGGGATAGCTCCTTGAAGACGCTTCTCTCCCACATGAATTTTCATCATCTATTCTCTTGAATTGCTTGGTCAGAGTTCCTAAAAAAATTTCCCTAATATGTTAAGTCGATTTACTGTTTGTAAAACCACACTTTCACGTTCTTCTCATTTTTTTGCAATGCTTACAGAATCCAAATGCTTGAATGGTGAAATCAGAACAGAATTGGTGATCATGTAAATCTTCGATAGAAGTCAGGGAATATACTTCTTTACAATACTAGCTATCATCAGTAACTTCCTAAAATCCGCATTTGGAGGTAATTCATCTGAAACTCCTAAAATTAAATTTGGGGAAAACATCTCTAAGACCTTATATGTGTACTCTTTAACAAATTTAAACGAATATTGTGGCAAAAACAGAACGGAGGGAATCCCATCAAGTAAGATTTTATTTCCAATTGAATTTTGTAGATCTTCCAGAGTTACATCACCTTGTGGTTTAGCAGTAAGAGCTTCCAACCCATCAAAGGGTAATCCCTCTAAATAAGGAAGTAGGGACTGTAAAGAGCCGTCTATATGAATATGACAGTATTTTCCCTTTCTATGGAATTGTTTTACCCTTTTTTCATAATAAGGGATTAAATACTTTTCAAAATATCTTGGTGGGCTTAAATTACAATCAATATTCTCTCCGAAATTCAATATTTTTATCGGAGACTTGCATAGCGTATCATACATATCGTCTTGTGAATCAGCAATAAAATTCATCAAATCTTCCATTTCATTTGGATAACGCTTTAAGTTTATAATAGTTCTTTCAAAACCCATATATTCTGTAATTAATGACATATAAGGTGATCGAGCAAAATATGTACCTACTACTCCCCTATCTCCGATTATTTTTTCTGCGAGATTAAAAATCGGAGGTGAAAAATGAAATTTCATATGTTCAAAAATATACTTTAAAATTTTCATATCATGAACGGTTTTAATTGGATATTCTACGAGATGCCCCCCTCTAGTTTTTTGGTAGAGATTACCTAACTTAGTTTTATAAACTCTGATTTCCGAACCATCGTTATCTTTACCCCATCTAAAATGAACATATCTTCTTTGTTTCCATGGCCATATTATTGGCAAATAGAAATTTTCAATGACATATCTTGGACTTGCTTCGAGATAGTCAAAAATACCTAAGATGCTTTTTCCCAAGATGTATTTTGGTATCGTTCCTTTGTAATTTATATCAGATTTAGGCAATCTCCAAAGTCGATTTCCATAATACCAGTAATATAACCTTGGACTAAAAACAATTCTATCGATCTTCTTTCTCGCAAAGGTGTTCATAACTCTCTCTCGGAGAGTCTGGGATTCTAACATATTAATTCATTATATATAGATACAAGGGAAATAGTTCTTTTGGTGTATCGCGTAGTCCATAAAATGAATTATTATAAGCATGTTTTACAGAACAAATAGATATGAGAAAAACTACCTCTTTCCTAAGCTCTCCTCGTTTTGTGAAATTTTGTGTTATTTCAGCCATCTCTATCTGGATTTCAACTATTGTGTTTGGATTATTGATTGCTCAATTGGATCGAGCAGGTCCAGAGTATGATCCCTCTGGGTTTAATTTTTTAATAAATTATATTAGTGACTTAGGTTCGCTTCGATTTACTCCATTACCCATTATTTTAGATTTCGGGATGATGGCAACTGGATTATTAATGGTTCCAGTTTCTAACTCTATAAGAAAACTACTAGTGGCCGATGGAACGAAAATATCAAGGAAAATATTGGGAAATATCACATTTGCGGTTTTATTAATTGGGATGATTGGATTTTTTCTAACTGGTGTCCTTTCCGAAGATACAGGTGAGATGTTTGATCAGATAATTGGTTTCCCATTTGATGAATATCCATGGCATGACATCGTAGCAGATTTTGCATTTATTTTCTTTATGCTAAGTGGAATCTTGGTGGCTTCCCAATTTGTTTTGTTCAAAGACATATTAGAGAAAGATATAGGATTAAAACGGCCTCGAGTAGCACGGATTTTGCTGATAATTAATACCTGGATTTTTACTCCAATTTTCTTTGGATTTTTCTATTCTGTGCCTTATCTGTGGTATGATACACCTTTTTGGACTTATTTACCTATGTGGCAATGGGCTCCATTATGGGAATGGTTACTCATGTTTTCAATAGTAGGATCATTGTTTTCGGTTTCGTTAATGTTAATAAAACCACTGAACCGAGAAATTTTAAAGGAAATGGAAAAATCTTAAATTACAAATGCCTTTTTGTTATCCCTGTGACGCTTTTTTCTTTTATATTTTATTTTAGGGAAATAAATTTTACGCGTTCTAAAAATGCATTACATAATTTAGAGAATCATCAATTTTTGGATAATACTTAGCTTTTCTTAGAAATACTTAGTAAAATGGAATCCCCTAAAATTGTAAAAGTCACAAACAAAGGTATGATAACCATACCATCAAAAATACGGAAAAAACATGATATTCAAGATGGAGATAAAATTGCTGTCATAGAAGATGAAAATGGAATTCGTCTGATAAAAATAGAGGATCTAGACGATCTCTGTAAAAAATCCTATACCTTAAAGGAACTTAATAAAATGATAGAAGAATCGAAAAAGGAAGACTTGGAGATAGAGTATTAACAATTGAGAAAAATATCATTAGATACATGTCCTATCAATATCTATCTCTCTAAAGAACGACAGAAAAATATGGATAACTTATTTCAGTCAATCAAAAACCAAGGAAGTTAAAGCTTTTATTGTCTCACCAGTATTAGCTGAAATGTATAAACATCTCGTAAAATTCAAGGGAAAAATTATGCAGAATCTCTAATTTTATCTTTTTTAGACGGATTTCCTATCCGTGTGGAATATCCAGACATAATCCTAGCTATAAAAGCAGGGGAGCTGAAATGCAGATTCCGCAATAAATTATCTTATGTTAATTCCTTTGCCATTGCACTTGCATTAGTCTATGGCTATGAAATGCATCCTACCGAGAAAAACTTACCACCTATACACAAACAAAAAGTTATTACGTACGATTTCCAAAAGGGATGAATGAGTGGGATTTTGGGGTAGTACATTCTGCCTTGTTCTAAAAATTGGATTAAATATAATATGGAGATATGTCTATTGCATATATTTTTGTATTAGTGAATTATTAGGATACTTTTATTTTTTATAGATAAAATCATTAATGGAATCCTTCATATAATATTTCGAATGACTGAAATTACTCTTAACAAATCTAAAGCCTTAGATCTAATTCGTTTTAAGCTTCAATTCATAAGAGAAGCAATATTTGATATATTAAAACGCTGGAATGAAAATTCAGCTCAGAGATTTTTAGAAAAAGCAAAAAATGGTACATATAAAGAAGCAGAAAATGATGCTATTGATCTTAGGCAATTATTATTGGATGAAGAAGATCTAATTAAGCTTATTGAGAGTATTGAGGCACAAGAGTAATGATTGGGCAAGAGAAATTAGATTTTGCTCAAAATTTACTCCAAAAAGATTTCTCTGAAAAGATATTTAGTATTTCTCGAGATATATACAAACCAGTTCTCCATGTTATATTCAAAAACAGAATAAATTTTTACATCCGATACAACGATTTTGGAGAATATTCTTATCAAATTGTATTTTCTCAAAAATCATTGGATAGAATTCGATATGATAATTATGATTCCCAGTGGAAGGTCAATTCAAAACCAAATCATGTTCATTTAAGATTCGATGATAAAGGCGGAAAATCTGAGATGAATGGGATCCCATCCCATGATATTCCGTTATTAATACAGATTATTCATGATTTTTCTGGGTGATTATATTTTCCCAGTATATATTCAGCGATATAGATTTTTTCGCGAAAGCACACTTTTACGTCTTTTTACTCAGAACTCAATATTTCATACTCTAAATTCTTATCGACATTCATAAT
>Ga0209253_10000594_pt1 | contig 31470 bp, 27 predicted proteins | sample FrelakmetBRP12BR_FD_187145 | JGI IMG/M metagenome (GOLD analysis project Ga0209253, IMG submission 187145) | Freshwater lake sediment microbial communities from the University of Notre Dame, USA, for methane emissions studies - BRP12 BR (SPAdes)... | ecosystem: Environmental > Aquatic >... | reverse complement strand
CCCGCCAGTCGCTTCGGAAAAGACACCAACGCCCCGCAGGATAGGGGCGTAGCCATCCTACTAATCCCTTGAGGAGATTTTCGGAAAATGTTAAAAGGGTAGCTGAGGGTCTATGATATGCGTCACACGGTGATCGAGCAGGTCAAAGAGGTTCTGAAGATAGAGGCGGAAGCCATCCTGAACCTGATGGAACGGGTCGGGCCGGAATTCGACCGGGCCATCCAGATGATCCTGAAGGCCAAAGGTCGAGTCATCCTCACGGGCATGGGGAAATCCGGGCTCGTGGCCAGAAAGATTTCAGCCACCCTTAACAGCACAGGGACCCCTTCTCTCTTCCTTCACCCTGCCGAGGCGGTTCACGGAGATCTCGGCATGGTCACATCCGATGATATCGTTATCGCTCTCTCCCACAGCGGGAGGACCGGGGAGATCAACAGTCTCTTGCCAATCATCAAGAACATGGGCGCTAAAATCATCGCCTTCACCGGCTGCATGGATTCTTTCATGGCTAAGGAAAGCGATCTGGTCATTGATGTGGGCGTTGAGAGAGAAGCCTGCCCCATGGGTTTGGCTCCGACCGCGAGCACCACAGCGGCGCTTGCCATGGGCGATGCCCTGGCGGTCGTGCTCATCAACGCCAGGCGTTTCGACTTGAAGGATTTCAAAAGGTTTCACCCCGGCGGCAGCCTTGGAGAGAGGCTTGCCACCAGTATCAGGGAAGTCATGTTCACGGACGACCACATCCCAATGGTTTTGGTTGGCTCCAAGGTCCCTCAGGCACTGAAGGAGATGGACGCCAAAGGGATTGGGGCAACGCTTGTGGTGGACAAGGACAGGAAGCTGAAGGGCATCGTCACGGATGGTGACCTGAGAAGGGCTTTGCTTAAGCAAAAGAGCATCCATTCATTGAAAGTCGAACAGATCATGACCCTATCCCCGAAAACCATTGATGAGAATCAGACGGCCGCAGAAGCCCTTGGAATTATGGAATTGTACGAAATCACCCATCTCTGTATCGTTGACGCCCATCATCGCGTCAATGGGCTTGTCCATCTCCATGATCTTCTCGGTAGAGAGGAATTCAGATTAAATGGCAGCTCTAAGCTCACCAAGGGGTCTCATCGTAGACCTCGTCACCCCGCTTAAACAGAACGGCGACATAGACGGCCGCAGCCTGGGCAAGCACCTGGACAGGGTTCTGCCTCACGCACAGGCTGTTCTTATTGCAGGCCCTTACATGGGAGAGGGCGGAAATCTCACGGCCCGGCAAAGAGAAGATCTCATGGAAAAAACCCTGGTCGTGGTCCGCGGGCAGGTGCCTGTCCTGGTATGGATCACCCAGGACACGGAACAAAAGACCAGAGAGACACTGGGCCTGCTCTCGAAGAGGCTGAAGACAAGAAAATATTCAGGTCAGGTCTGCTGGCTGGATACCCCACTTTACTACCACAGCAACCGCGGGCTTTTTTCCCATTACCGCAATTTGACGACCTTGACCCGGGAAGCATGGCTCCTTCACAATGACCCCGGCCTGATCGATCAGTTGGGCCGACCTTTCAAGCGAAACAACATCCGCACGGCCATCCTTACGGAAATCCTGGGAATCGATGAGATTCAGGGGCTTCTCTATCTGGGCTCCATGGATCGGGCCGGCAAATATGAGAAAGCGACGAGAGCAAGGCCTGATTTCAAGATTTATGACGGGGACGAGCTGCGTTTTCTGACCCACCCAAGCCTCAGCGGGGTGGTTTCGGCCGGTGCAAACCTCTCGCCCAAGGGTTGGAGTAAAATTACAGAGGCTTCTCTCGGCCTCAGCGACAACCGGGAGGATTATCCGGATCGGTTGCAGCAAATCTGGAGAACCGGCCGGTATCTCCAGTCGCTCCTGGATCTTTACAGTTCACAGGCTGTGCAGGTCATCAAGCAGGTGCTTGCAGAAGCAGGGATCATTGGAAGCCCGACCTGCACCGTACAAGGAGTAGAGGTGGGAGAAAAGGTGAGGTCCATCCTCGGAGAGATGAAAAATTTCGGGGATTATACGAAGTAGACTGCTGTCGGCTGAAGCCGACAGCTTGAGGGACAAAGGGACAGAGATGCAAAGGCACATAGCAGAAAAACCATTCTGCTGATTCTCTTTATCCCTCTATTGCTTCATGCCCTTGTCTTTTCCTTCCTTTGTGCCTATGTGCCTTTGTCCCTTTGCTCCTTCTTCCCTAGTGGCCGCAGCAGTGATCCTGGCACCCCGCTGCCTCTGCCATAGCTTTGATCACTTCTTTTGGATCTGCTTCGCTCACCTTCACGATTTTCACGTTCAGATAAATTGCGCTTACGCTTTCCGGTATCGCTAAGGAAGGAATGAGCAGATGCTCAAAGAGGTCTGATAGCTCCTCTACCCTGATATGCATGCTGAGGCCGTTCCCCTCTTTCTTATCGGCAAGCTGAAACTCGAAGGGAGATAGCCCCTGGCTTCCGGCGCCGAAGATGAACTCAAAGGGGATCGGCTCAAAGGTCAAATCCATCTTGTCAGGCCCAGTTCCTGCCTCCAAAAGAAGCCTGATTTTCTTTAAGGGACCTACCACTTGCAGGCTTGCATTCATGACCGATCTCCTTTTCTGGCTCAGAATATACTCCAGTCCGAGTCTCCGCTTTGGAGACATAAGGATGCTATCTGCTGTCCCCCTCACCCTTCCCCTCTCCCCCAAGCTTGGGGGAGAGGGCGGGGTGAGGGGGCCGACTGGCAGAGGGCTAAGTGTATTCGCATTACTATAAGAACTGATATTGCCAATGACAACTCGTGAGAAATATCAAATCACCTTGACTCTCCCTCATGATGGAATTAGAACTTCGATGTCGGCATAACGAAAGAAAGGGAGGCAATTCATATGAAACTGGATGATCTGTGCATCAATACGATCCGCGTGCTTTCTGCTGAATGTGTTGAAAAAGCCAACTCAGGGCACCCCGGAATGCCGATGGGCGCCGCACCCATGGCGTATGTGCTCTGGACAGAATTCCTGAAGCACAATCCCCATCATCCGGCCTGGTTCAACAGGGACCGGTTCGTGCTTTCCGCCGGTCATGGATCCATGCTTCTTTACAGTCTCCTCCATCTCACGGGATATGACCTCCCTCTTTCGGAACTCCTCAATTTCCGGCAATGGGAAAGCAAAACGCCCGGCCATCCCGAGTACGGACTGACTCCGGGAGCGGAAACGACCACAGGACCCCTGGGCCAGGGCTTTGCCAACGGGGTGGGCATGGCCATTGCGGAGCGATTCCTCGCCGCCACCTTCAATCGACCCGGCTTCGAGATCATCAACCATTTTACTTATGCCGTCGTGAGCGACGGAGATCTGATGGAAGGCATTTCCCACGAGGCTGCTTCCCTCGCCGGCCACCTCGGATTGGGGAAATTGATTTATCTTTATGATGACAATCACATCTCCATTGAGGGAAGCACTGACCTGGCCTTTACGGAAAAGCGTACGGCCCGGTTCGAAGCTTACGGCTGGCATGTGCAGCAGGTGGAAGACGGGAATGACCTCGACGCAATAGAAAAAGCCATTGTTTCAGCTCAAAAGGAAACCCAAAAACCTTCCCTCATCGCTGTCCGCACCCATATCGGATACGGAAGCCCCAACAAACAGGACAGAGCATCGGCCCACGGTGAGCCTCTGGGCAAAGAAGAGCTGAAGCTGACCAAGCAGAAGCTCGGATGGCCTCTGGAGCCTGAGTTCTATGTTCCGGATGAAGCATTGAAAGTTTTCAGGGCGGCCGTGGAACAGGGAAAGACTGAAGAAGCCCGGTGGATCTCTCTTCTCGAGGGATACCGAAAGGCCTTTCCTGATCCGGCCAAGGAGATGGATCGATGGATGAAGGGAGATCTCCCCGAGGGTTGGGAAAAAGACATTCCTGGATTTCCGGCCGATCCAAAGGGTTCAGCCACAAGAGCCGCTTCCGGCAGCGTTCTCAATGCCCTTTCAAAGAGAATCAGAAATCTGTTGGGCGGATCTGCGGATCTTGCTCCTTCGAACCAGACTTTGATCAAAGACGAAGGCGATTTTCAGGCAGGGCACTTCGGTCAGCGTAATCTCCGCTTCGGCGTGCGGGAACATGGAATGGGAGGCATTCTCAATGGCATGGCGCTTCACGGCGGGCTGATCCCCTATGGAGGAACCTTCCTCATCTTTTCCGATTACATGCGGCCTGCAATCCGCCTGGCTGCTCTCATGGATCTTAAAGTCATTTATGTGTTCACCCACGACAGCATCGGCCTGGGCGAGGACGGCCCCACCCATCAGCCTGTTGAACAGCTCGCGGCTCTAAGAGCCATCCCCAATCTGACGGTCATCCGACCCTGCGACGCCGCGGAAACCGCCGAAGCCTGGCGCTTCGCCCTCAGCCACAAGAGCGGGCCTGTGGCCCTGGTGCTCACGCGGCAGGGAGTTCCGGTCCTTGACCGGTCTGTTTTCGCGCCTGCTGACGGGCTTCAGCGGGGGGCCTATATTCTTGCAGACTCACCAAAGGGAAAGCCGGATCTTCTCCTGGTCGCCTCCGGCTCCGAAGTTCACATTGCGATAGAAGCGGCCGCAAAGCTTGCGCAAAAAGGCATTTCATCGCGTCTTGTGAGCATGCCGTCCTGGGAGTTGTTTGACAAGCAGCCGGACTCTTATCAGCGCGATGTCCTATCGCGGGAGATCAAACCTCGCATTGCCATAGAAGCGGGGAGGACTCAGGGTTGGTGGCGTTATGTCGGCGAGAAAGGAGACGTGGTGGGCCTCGATCATTTCGGCGCCTCGGCGCCTTACAAGGTCCTTTACGAGAAGTTCGGCATCACCGTTGATCGGGTGGTTGAAAAAGCGCTGAAACTTTTGGGCCGTTCCTAAACCGGGATAGAGCACTCTTCAGCCCACAGCGAAAAAACGAGCCTGGAGTAAAGCACGAGGATGCGGTTGACCTGTTCTCTCTTCGCTGTTCGCTCCTTACTGCCTACCGCTTACTTGATCTCCGCATGATAGCTCTGCAGGGACTTGACGATGCCATGCCCTTTTCGCACCGCCCGAACGCCCTTGGCTGCGGCAAGGGCTGCCGCGAGCGTAGTGATGTATGGGACCTTGTACCGGATCGCCGATTTGCGGATATAGGAATCGTCGTGCTTGCTCAACCGTCCGCTCGGTGTGTTGATCACCAGGTGGATCTCGGCATTCTTGATGGCATCTACAATGTTGGGCCGGCCGTCATAGATCTTGCGAATCATCTCGGCTTGAATCCCATAGTCCGCTAAGAACTTGCGCGTCCCTTCCGTGGCCTTGATCTTGAATCCCAGTTCAACGAATTGCCTTGCCACTTCCAGAACACCCGGCCGGTCACGCTCGGACACAGTGAGCAAGACCGTCCCCTCTGTGGGTAGGACCTGCTGGGCCGCCTCCTCAGCCTTGTAAAAGGCCAGGCCGAAGGAGTCGGCCATGCCGAGCACTTCTCCGGTGGAGCGCATCTCCGGGCCGAGAACAGGGTCCACTTCAGACAGCATGTTGAAGGGGAAGACCGCCTCCTTCACACCAAAATGGGGAATCGGCTTTTTTTGAATGTTGAGGTCTTTCAGTTTTTTCCCAAGCATGAGCTGGGTGGCGATTCGGGCCATGCTGATGCGGCACACCTTGGAGACCAGAGGCACGGTCCTCGACGCCCGAGGATTCGCTTCGAGCACGTAGACCACGTCATTGGCGATCGCGTACTGCATGTTCATAAGCCCGACAACGCCCAGCTCAAAAGCGATCCTCCTCGTGTATTCGTAGATGGTGTCCACATGTTTGGGAGGAATGCTGATGGGGGGGATGACACAAGCCGAGTCCCCAGAGTGGATCCCCGCCAGTTCGATGTGCTCCATGACCGCGGGAACAAAAGCGTCCTCGCCGTCTGATATGGCATCGGCCTCGGCTTCAATGGCGTTTTCAAGGAACTTGTCGATGAGAATCGGCCTCTCCGGCGTTACATCCACGGCAGCGGCCACATAGCGCTTCAGCATCTCCTCATCATGGACCACCTCCATGGCCCTTCCTCCGAGCACATAGGAGGGCCTGACCATAAGGGGGTAGCCGATGCGTGCTGCAATCTCCAGGGCCTCGTCCAGATTGCTCGCCATCCCGGATTCCGGCTGCGGGATGCCGAGTTTACGCATTACGTGACGAAACCGATCCCGATCCTCGGCGAGGTCGATCGCATCAGGAGAAGTGCCAAGAATTTTCACTCCGGCACCGGCCAATTCTGCCGCCAGGTTGAGGGGGGTTTGCCCGCCGAATTGCACAATGACCCCCTCCGGCTTCTCCTTCTCATAAATACTCAGCACATCTTCAACGGTGAGCGGTTCAAAGTAGAGCTTGTCCGAAGTGTCGAAATCCGTGGAAACCGTCTCGGGATTGCAGTTGATCATGATGGATTCATACCCTTCGTCTCTCAACGTAAAGGCGGCGTGAACACAGCAGTAGTCAAATTCAATTCCCTGACCGATGCGGTTTGGACCTCCTCCCAGAACCATGATCTTCTTTCGCGAACTGCTCTTCACACGGTCCGGACCATTGTAGGTTGAATAGTAGTAGGCCGCATTCTCAACGCCGCTGACAGGCACAGCGTCCCAGGCTTGGACCACCTTCAGTGAGAGCCGACGCTCCCGAATATCCTTTTCCGGCACATGGAGGAGTTTTGAAAGATAACGATCGGAGAAGCCGTCTTTCTTGGCCAGGCGGAACAAATCATCCGGAAGGCCCTTTCCCCTGAAAGAAAGGATCCTCTCTTCAAGCTCCACCAGCTCTTTCATCTGCTCAATGAACCACGGCTTGATATGGGTCTTCTTGTAAAGGTCCTCGACCTTTGCTCCTTTGCGCAGGGCTTCGTACATGATGAACTGCCGTTCGCTGGAAGGTTCTGCGAGAAGATCCATCAATTCTCCCAGGCTCTTTTTGTTAAAATCTTTGGCAAAACCGAGGCCGTACCGGCCGGTTTCCAGCGACCGAATGGATTTTTGCAACGCCTCTTTATAAGTCTTGCCTATGCTCATCACCTCGCCGACCGCCCTCATCTGGGTTCCGAGCTTATCCTCAGAGCCGGGGAATTTCTCAAAGGCCCATCGTGCAAACTTGACGACCACGTAGTCGCCCCAGGGCGTGTATTTGTCCAGCGTTCCCTCCCTCCAGTAGGGGATCTCATCCAGCGTCAGGCCGCCTGCCAGCATGGAAGAGATCAGGGCAATAGGAAAACCCGTGGCTTTCGACGCGAGAGCTGAGGATCGAGAGGTCCTTGGATTAATCTCAATGACCACGACCTTGCCTGTCTGAGGATCATGAGCGAACTGGATGTTGGTACCCCCAATCACCTGGATCGCCTCGACAATGTCATAGGAGTACTTTTGAAGACGATTCTGAAGCTCCGGATCAATCGTCAGCATGGGTGCCACGCAGAACGAATCTCCTGTGTGCACGCCCATGGCATCCACGTTTTCGATGAAGCAGACCGTGATCATCTGATTCTTGGCATCCCGCACCACTTCCAGTTCCAGTTCCTCCCATCCCAGGACAGATTCCTCAATCAGAATTTGACCGACCAGGCTCGCCGAGAGCCCGCGGCCGGCGATCGTTCGCAACTCCTCCACATTGTAGACATGACCTCCCCCTGTTCCACCGAGGGTGTAGGCAGGCCGGACCACCACGGGATAGCCCAGTTCAGCGGCCACCTTTTCAGCCTCTTCCACGCTGAAGGCCGGCTTGCTCTTTGGCATGTCGATGTTGAGCTTGTTCATCGTCTCCTTGAATGCGATGCGGTCTTCCCCACGCTGAATGGCATCTACGTCCACTCCGATGACCTTGACACCGTACTTCTTGAGAATGCCTTTGCGGTGCAATTCCGAAGAAAGATTCAGGCCTGATTGCCCTCCCAGATTCGGCAACAGGGCATCCGGTCTTTCCTTCGCAATGATCTCCTCCATGACCCTTACGTTCAGAGGCTCGATATAGGTCGCATCCGCCATGCCGGGGTCTGTCATGATTGTGGCGGGGTTCGAGTTGACCAGAACAATCTTGTAACCCAGTTTTCGAAGTGCTTTGCAGGCCTGGGTTCCTGAGTAATCGAATTCGCACCCCTGACCGATGACAATGGGGCCGGATCCAATAATCATGACCTTCTGAATATCATTCCTCTTGGGCATCAAGAGCTCCTTTCTGCAGGGTCAATACAAATGCCTCAATTTCGCATGGAACTATAGGGAAGCGGTCGATTTCTGTCAAGCTTATACGGGGATGGATTATTTAAGGCAGACTTAAGGAAGCCGTTCCTGATCATTTTCAGAGAAAACCCTGTGCCCTGCTCCAGAAAGCGCAATAACGGCCCGTGACAGATCTTCCTCCTTGATGAGAATGAAATCCGTACTGTAGGTGGAGAGAGCGTAGACGGGGATGCCCTCTCCGGCCAGAGGGGCCGTCAATGAGGATAGGATTCCCGTCTCTGAAAAATCCAGGACACCCCCAATCCGCAAACCACGCCAGTTCTTGTTGCAGGTGATTCCAGCAGGGACATTCTCCTCCTGGCAGACGACGGTCAATTCAGCCTTGGTTCGTGTTACAGACGAGAACACTCCGGGACCAGCCCATGGGGGCGACTCATCTTCCGGATCAAGACGGCATATCGCCATGCGGCCCGGAAGAAGAAAGAGTTCAAAACGCTTATCCACGGGTATCCTCTTTTCATCAGCCTGTTTAGATGCTGCCGTCTCCTGTAGGCAACCCACGGTCCTCCTCAGGTTCTTCATCCTCCTGGGGCGCTTGTTCGATCATCTTGGAGAGATTAACAATCGATCTCTGGATTTCCTTGATCGATTGGGTCAGTTGCTCGATCGCTTTGACCTGTTCCCGGGAGCTCTCATAAGCCCTTTGGCTCACGACAAGATTCGCGATGCTTGACACAAGGAGAAAAACAATAAGAATGACCAGGGCCCAGGCGCCCCATCCCAGTCTTTTCTGCGCACCTGTTCTCCCGTCGGAAGGGCGCTTCTCCGGAGCCTCCTCTCTCGCCGGTTCATCATGATGATTTTGTGCACTCTCAGCACTGGTCTTCTGCAACGATTCCTCTTCCATAAACTCGCTCCCCATTTCTACCTTGCGACACGTCCTAGAGGAGATACTCCGGTTTTACGTTTTGTAACGCATGAAAGATGTTGCCCTTGACTTTTCTGTTCCCTCGGTAAAGCTGATTCAAAATCATCTTGATCTCCTCTCTCTTGGAGGAACCGGCAGTAGGGCATCCAAGATGGACCTCCTGCCAGCCCATAGAATGGAAGTACCGACGGATCAGATCCGAGTCTATCATGAAAAAGGGTCTTATCGCGAAGAGCTTTCCCCCAAAGAACTCCTGCACCGGCTTCATGGTGCTGACAGAGGCTCCATAGAAGATGTTTAAGAAGAACGTCTCAATCATGTCATCTTTGTGATGTCCAAAAGCGATCTTGTTGCACCCGAGTTCTCTGGCCGTTTCGAAGAGCACCTTTCGCCTGATCCAGGAGCAGAGAAAGCAAGGATTCTCCCTGTTCTCAGGGCCGTGGGCCAGAGGGCCGAAGTCACCTCTCACGACCCGGCTTTGAAAACCATGGTTGGAGAAGAATTCCTCCATCCGGTCGGCTGAGTTGGCCCCGAAACCGGGATCAACGTGAACGGCAGTGATTCTGTATTGAATTGGAACCCGATCTAGGCGCTCCCTCAAGAGCCACAGAAGCGAGAGGCTATCCTTCCCTCCTGAAACAGCGACCATCACATGGTCGCCATCCTCAATCATGTCCCGGGAATGCAAAGCCTTTCCCATAAGGCGTCTCATTTCTTTGGCCACGTGACTCATACGTGGCTATGCGTTCTAGAGATGAATTGTTGGTAACAGGCTAGTGGTCTCTTGTCGCTGGTTGCCCATTGCAGTTCGCTTGTCGTCCGTTGTCCGTTGTCGGTTGTCCGTTGCCTATTGTTGATCATTTATCGCTCTTAAGACTTCGGAGTAATGGGGCATTGGAGTACTGGAGTAATGGTTTAAACCCAATACTCCATCACTCCGTTACTCCAACACTCCATTCTTTTGATTCTGTCTACTCTCTTCTGTATTCTGTCTTCTGTTTTTTCCAACTTTAGGCACTTCTTTCTCCAAACAGCCTTGTCCCGATGCGCACCATGTTGGCGCCTTCCTCGACAGCCACCAAGTAGGAGTTGGACATGCCCATGGAAAGGTACGTCATTTCCACGCCCGGAAGCTCCAAGGCCTTCAGGGCATCGAAGAGCTTTCTCGTTTTCTGGAAATAGGGCCTTGACTCTTCAGGATCCCCTGCAAAAGGACCCATGGTCATCAACCCCGCTATTTTGATGTTCTTTAGGGAGGACATCTCTCGAATCAGGTTCACAGCCCCATCCGGTTTCACTCCCGATTTCTGCTCCTCTTCACCGCTGTTAATCTCAATGAGAACAGGCATCACCTTGCTGATCTTCGCGCAGGTCTTGTCGATCTCCTCGGCCAGCCTCATGGAACTCACGGTCTCGATCATGTCGAAGACTCGCGCGGCTTTCTTGACTTTGTTGGTTTGCAGATGCCCGATCATGTGCCACTTGGCCCTGTGGCCGATTTTCTCAAAGGCATTCTCCGCCTCCTGAACGTAGTTCTCCCCCACGATCTCCAGGCCGGCCTCAATGGCCTCCAGGATTTCGTCGGGCGTGCGAGTCTTTGCAGCGCCGACCAGGAGAACACCTTCGGGCAGTTCCCCTAACAGTTTTTTTACTTTTTCCCGGATCATGGTTGGGGCCCGGGAATAGAAATATCCGAATTCCTTCTATCTGTAAAGACTGAAACCCTGTCTTGAAAGGCGGGCAGAAGGGATTTTGCCGGGCAGAGAAAAGAGCAAGGCCGCCAACCATGAACCTTCCGGTTCTTCAGGTTGGCGGCCTTGAGGCTTAGCAGGTAGAGCAGCTTCCGCAGGCTCCATCCTTGGCACCCTTGGCAAGGTTGGAATTAATCGAAAAACCTGAACCCCATCCGGATTCAACAAAATCTATTGTAATGGGCTTGGCCTGATCCAACAATTCCTTGTTTACAAGATAGGTAATCCCATTGCTCTTCACGATCTCATCATCATCTTTCGGCTCATCCAGAGCCATCCCCAGAGAGGGACCTGATCACCCACCCTGAGAAAGGAAAACCCGAATAATCGGCTTGTCTTTCTTCTCCTGAAAGAACTGCTGTATCATTTGATCCGCTTTTTCAGTTACTTGAAAGGTATTGGTATCCATATTAGTTTTCATCCCCCTTATAATTGTTGACTTAAATACTATTCATTAAAAGCGCCCTGTCAACGAACTGCCCGCTTTTTTTGATATGAACAATTTAAAGCTTTGGAATGCATTTGCGCGGTCCTCAGGTTGCTCAAAAATGCCCAGATACAAGGCGCCCGAAATCCCGAGGAGTGAGTCGTACATTATCGTACGTCGCAACGACGAGGGATGAGGGCAACGCCGTAGATGGGCGTTTTTCAGCGACCTGTTATAATCTCCATTCAGAATGGTTCCTCAGCAAGCCTCTGCGCCATCCATATGAGCACCTTATCAAATTCATCAAGGAGTTTTGCCATGGCTTTTCCCCTGTGGCTGACCCGGTTCTTCTCCTCCTGGCTCATCTCCGCAAAAGTTTTCCCCAGGGGTTGATAGAAAAAAACCGGATCATAGCCAAAGCCGTTCCTGCCGATCTGCTCTCTTGCGATCTCCCCTTCACATCTCCCGCCATAGATCAGGGCAGGTCCTCTGGGAACTGCAATGGCAATGACACATTCGAAAGCGGCTCTTCGGTCGCTTACTCCCTCCATGGCGCTCAGAACCTTGAGGATGTTTGCCCCGTCTCCTGCACCCTCTCCGGCATAACGGCCGGAAAAGACGCCGGGCTGCCCTCCGAGAGCCCCCACCACCAACCCTGAATCGTCGGCAAGGGCCGGGAAACCCAATACCTTCGCAGTAAAATGAGCCTTCTTGTAGGCGTTGTCCTCAAAGGTTTTGCCATCCTCCACAACCTCCGGAATGGGCCCGAAGTCATTTAGGCTTTTCATTTCGATTGGGAAACCGGAAAAAAGGGTTTTGAACTCAGCGATCTTCCCCTCATTCCGGGTTGCGAGCACCAGGAGCCGGTCGATCATTTGCCTCCCAACCCCTTCTTGGCGAGTTTATCCATAAAGATCTTCTGGATTTCGTGCAGGGTCTTCTGATCCTCGGCCTCGAATCGAAGGACAAGCACGGGCTGAGTGTTGGATGCCCGGATCAGTCCCCATCCACCGTCGAAAACAACTCTTGCTCCATCCACATCGATGACCTGGTATTCTTTCTTGAACTCCGAGGCAAGAGCAGCCACGACCTGAAACTTCTTATCATCAGGGCAGTCCATGCGAATCTCCGGCGTGCTCACCAGGGAAGGGACACCGGCGAGAAGTTCTTCGAGCTCTTTATTCTCGGTCGTGAGAATTTCGAGCAACCGGGCACCCGCGTAGATCGCATCGTCATAGCCGAAATAACGTTCCGCAAAAAAAATGTGACCGCTCATTTCTCCGGCCAGAAGCGCGCCCTCCTCCTTCATCTTCGCTTTGATCAAGGAATGACCTGCCTTCCACATGATCGGTATCCCGCCATTCTTCCTAATATCATCATAGAGCACCTGGGAGCACTTGACTTCGCCGATGATCTTGGCTCCGGGATGCCGCTTCAGCAGATCTCTGGAAAAGATGATCATGAGCTGGTCACCCCATATGATCCTGCCTCTGCGGTCCACCACCCCGATCCGATCAGCGTCACCGTCAAAGGCGATCCCCAGGTCTGCGGACGTGTCGCTCACCCTTTGAATGAGGTGATTCAGATTTTCCGGGAGGGTCGGATCCGGATGATGGTTTGGAAAACGGCCATCCGGTTCACAAAAAAGTCTTTCGACCTCAATGCCCATTCTGCTGTAAAGCTCAGGCGCCACAAGACCTGCCACGCCGTTTCCTGCATCCAGAACCACTCTTCTTGAGATCTGCCCGCAGCGGATCCTTTTCAGAACTTCCTCCTGGTAGGGTTGGATCACCTCCTTGCTTTCAACGCTCCCCTTTCCTTTCGGAAACGACCCGCTCTCACCGATCCTGCGGAGTTTCTGGATCTCCTCTCCGTAGATCGTCGTTTTCCCAAGGCAGATTTTGAACCCGTTATACTCAGGAGGGTTGTGGCTTCCCGTGATCTGGATACCGCCGTCCACGTCCAGATGATGAAGAGAAAAATAGAGGAGCGGCGTGGGAACCATTCCCACTTCTTTCACGTGAATCCCCGCATCCATCATTCCTTCGATCACGCCTAGCCGGAGTTCCTGCGAACTCAGGCGGCAATCCCGGCCCAGGGCAATCCGTTTTGCTCCGGAACTCTGGTAGTAGGCCCCGAAAGAGAGGCCCAGCCTGAAGGCTGTTTCTCGATTCAACTCCTCCGGCACCTTGCCCCGGATATCGTACTCTCGAAAGATGTTCGGGTTCACAGCAGGTCATCCTTCCTGTTCCGCTTCAGCAAATCGATAATCTTTCTGACCTCCTGCGATTTCTTAAGATCCGCCACCAGCAAGGCCTCCGGGGTATCGATGACCAGGCAGTTCTTCAGCCCGAGACAGGAGACAAGCCGCCCTCCCCGGCTCGAAACAAAACTTCCCTTGCAGTCCACCAGAAGGCATTCCCCTTCTTTAAGGTTCTGCTTATCGTCATAGTCTTCTTCTCTCAACTCATAGAGCGATTCCCACGAGCCGACATCGCTCCAGCCGCAGTCACAGGGAACCACAAATACGGGCGAACTGGTCCTTTCCATGATCCCGTAATCAAAGGATACGGATTCCAGCCTCTCATAGACCTCTTCCAGCACATTCTCAAAACCATCGGTTCCCAGTGCCGGCTTCAGCCGCATCAATCCCTCGTGAAGACCGGGAAGGTAAACTTCGATCTCTTTCAGGATGGCTTGAGGAGTCGCCACGAAAATCCCTGCGTTCCACAGGTAATCCCCTCTGACGAGATACTGCCTTGCCTTGCCGAGGGTAGGCTTTTCCACAAAGGCTTTCACCCTGTAGGCTTTCTGCTCCCAGAAGTCCGGCCGCTCCTCTGACCACTGAATATACCCGTAGCCTGTTTCAGGCCTCGTAGGAACAATGCCGAGAGTCACGATCGGGCCGGAAGCGGCGATCTCTGCGGCACCACGAATGCTTTCCAGCAGGGCGGAGGGGTTCGACACAAAATGGTCTGCAGGAAGGAAAGCCACGGGATCGCTGCATCCGAGATAAGAAGCATAAATGGCCCCGAGTCCCATACAGGGGGCCGTATTTCTCCCCACAGGCTCAGCCAGGAGATGGACCCTTCTTTCCCTGAAAAGGGAGGTTGCCTCCTCCCTGTGCTCCTGGCCAAGAACGAGGATGATCTGCTCGTCCTTTGCAGCAGGCACCATCCTGTCGCAGGTCTCAAGCACCATGGGTCCTTTGCCCGTGATATTGAGAAATTGCTTCGGTCTCGTTTTTCGGCTCACCGGCCAGAACCGCGTCCCCGAACCACCAGCCATAATGACAACGTACATAATCGGTCACTCCGAATCCGTCCCGGATTCAAAAACTCGGAAAAGCACTGCTTAAAGCACAAAATTCGAAACAAATTCCAAATTCAAATTCCTAATGACCCAAATGAGGCTGTGCGACGACCCAAAATTCCTCTCCCTCTCGAGGGGGAGAGGCTAGGTGAGGGGGTGTGGATCGAAGCACTTACACCCTCACCCCGACCCTCTCCCTCAAGGGAGAGGGAATTGTCGGACGGGTTCAAATGTCCTATTTGTATGAAAGGCTACTGTTTAAGACATTTGAATTTAGGTCATTTGAAATTGTTTCGTGTTTCGTGCTTCGAATTTAGAATTTATCCTCTAGGTTCTGTAGTCCGCATTAATGGACACATACTCATGGGTCAGATCGCAGGTGGTGATGTGATCTTCGAACTCCCCCTCGTGAAGATCCACAGTCAAGGAAAACTCCTTACCCTTCATTCTCTCAGCTGCCTTGGCTTCTGGCTCAGCCCCTCTGCCCATGCCCCTTTCCACGATCTTCACGTCATCCACCGAGATGGTAACGGCTTCCTCCCTCATTCGGACCCCTGACCGGCCCAGAGCAGCCATGATTCGCCCCCAGTTGGGATCCGAGCCATAGAAAGCGGTCTTGACCAGAGCGGAATTGGCAACGGTCCTGGCCGCCGTGAGCGCATCAGCAGGTGTCGCCGCTCCTTTAACCGCAATGCGGACCAGTTTCGTCGCCCCTTCGCCGTCTCTCACGATCATGGTGGAGAGCTCATCCATCACCCTGGTCAGCCCTGTCTTGAACCCCTGAAAATCCTCAGGGCTCAGGCTTCCGTTCCCGGCTGAGCCGTTGGCGAGAACAAAGACCGTGTCGTTCGTGCTCATGTCCCCATCCACGCTGATCCTGTTGAAGGTTCTTTCCACGCCCCAGACAAGGGCCTCGTTCAGGCGAGCCGGATCAACGGCGATGTCGGTGATGATGAAGCAGAGCATGGTCGCCATGTCAGGCATGATCATCCCTGCTCCTTTTGCCATCCCCAGAACCTTGTAAGATTTTCCGCCGGCTTTTCCTTCAAACAAAGAGAGCTTGGGAAAAGAATCCGTGGTCATGATCGCTTCCACAACTCGAGGGATGGCATCAGACGACAGTCCCTTTACAAGTTCCGGAATCGCCTTCCCGATCACACCCGTGTTCAGGGGCGCTCCAATCACTCCTGTGGAGGCGACAAGCACTTCTTCAAACCCGATCCCCAGTTCAACGGCCACTCGATCGATCGTAAACCTGGCGCTCCTAAGTCCTTCTTCCCCGGTGCAGGCATTGGCATTGCCGGAATTCGCAACAATGGCCCTGGCCCTGCCCTTTTTGATATTCTCCTGACTGACGAGAACAGGAGCTGCTTTGACCTTATTGCCTGTGAATACTCCGGCCGCGCTCGCTTCTCTTTCAGAGAAGATCAGAGCGAGGTCCAAACCTCCCCTTTTCTTAATACCGGCAGCTATCGCCGACGCTTTGAAACCGCGAACGAAATAATCACCCATATCCAACTCCGCACTACTCAAGCGTTTTTTCCACAACACTTCTTATACTTTTTGCCGCTCCCGCAAGGACACGGATCATTGCGGCCGACTTTCTTGCCCTCTCTTCTGACCGTCTCGATTTTTTCCGGCCCCTCTCCATGGCTGAACTGCATGACCCTTGCCCTTTTGCGAGGCAGTTCTTCCTCCTTCGGTTTTTCCTTCATGAGACGGATGCGTGAAAGGGTCACCAGAGTCTCTTCTCTGATCCGATCCATCAGCCCTTCAAAAAGAGCAAACCCCTCTTTTTTATACTCTCTCAGCGGATCGAGATGGCCATAACCTCTCAGGCCGATGCCTTCCTTCATGCTCTCCATGTCCTGGAGATGATCCACCCACTGATGATCAATGATTTGAAGGAGGATGTACTTCTCGATCGACTTGAGATCCTCTTTTCCGAATTCCATCTCCCTCTTCTCGTGAGCTTTCCACGCTTCTTCCTTGAGCGTCTCCCTGAGCTCATCCTGCTTCAGGGCGCGGAATGCTTCTTCCCCCATATCCGGCGGCCCGAGCTTCAAGCGAACCCCAAAAAGGCGGGTTACGTGATCCTTTAATCCCTGGATCTCCCATTCCTCCGGGTCTGCCTTTGGATCGGTGTACGTATCGATCAGAGCGTCCACCTTTTCTTCCATCATCGTGCGAACAATGTCGACGATCCCCTCACCGGAAAGAACCTCCTTTCTCAGCGAATAGATGATGTCTCTCTGGGTGTTCATCACATCATCGTATTCGAGAAGGTGTTTCCTGATGTCGAAGTTATGAGCCTCGACCTTCTTCTGGGCGTTTTCGATGGCCTTGGAGATCAGGTTGTGTTCAATGGGTTCGCCTTCCTCCATGCCCAGGCGACCCATGACCGAGGCAATCCGGCCGGACCCGAAAATTCTGAGAAGGTCGTCCTCAAGGGAAAGATAGAAACGGGAACTGCCCGGGTCTCCCTGGCGGCCGGAACGGCCCCGGAGCTGGTTGTCGATTCGCCTGCTCTCATGCCTCTCCGTTCCCAGGATGTGAAGTCCGCCCAGGTCCACGACCCCGTCCCCGAGCACAATATCCGTGCCTCGACCGGCCATGTTGGTGGAGATGGTCACGGTTTTTGACTGACCGGCCCTGGCCACGATTTCCGCTTCCTTCTCATGGTGCTTCGCATTGAGGACGGAATGGGGGACCCCTGTCCGGGTCAGCATCTTGCTCAGCATCTCGGATTTCTCAATGGTGATCGTGCCCACCAGGACAGGCTGGCCCCTGTCGTGAAGTTCCTTGATCTCCTCCACGACGGCCTTGAACTTCTCCCGATCGGTCTTGTAGATCGCGTCAGGGGAATCGTTGCGGATCATTTTTTTGTTGGTGGGAACGACGACCACATCCAGCTTGTAGGTGCTCATGAATTCCGCGGCCTCGGTGTCGGCCGTTCCGGTCATCCCTGCCAGCTTCTCGTACATGCGAAAGAAGTTCTGGAAGGTGATGGTCGCCAGGGTCTGATTTTCTTCGGCAACGCTCACTCCTTCCTTGGCCTCGACGGCCTGGTGAAGGCCGTCGCTCCAGCGCCGGCCCGGCATCATTCGCCCCGTGAACTCATCCACGATCATCACCTGGTCGTCCTTGATCACGTAGTGGACGTCCTTTTCAAAGAGCCAGTAAGCTTTGATGAGCTGGTGCGTGGCATGGAGCAGTTCCGAGGTGCGCAAATAGCGGTCTTCCACTTCCTTGAGGCGGAGGGTTTTCTCATCCTCGCTGAGGCTCTGATCCTCACGGATGATGTGGCCTTCTTCGTCAATGTCCGGAAGGGAGAAATCCCCTGTGCCGCCGCCGGCCAGAAGTTTGATCCCCTTGTCGGTCAACTCGACCGCATTGCTTCGCTCGTCGATGACGCAGTAGAGATCCTGGTCGATCTCCGGGAGAACTTTCTGGGCGCTCAGCATGGCCTCCAGCCGGTCGATCTCTTTCTTCAGAGTCTGATTCTTGGCGATGATGTCCAGAAAACCGGGGTTCTTGGGATCCCCGCGCTTGACCTTGAGGAGCAGCTCAATGCTCCGGTCTCCATCCCCTGAAGTATCGAGAAGCTCTTTGGCCTCCTGGAGGATGGACCGAACGACCGCGCTCTGCTTCCTCCTCAGGTTGATGACCATGGGCTTGACCTCCACATACGTCTTGTTCTCGCTCCGCTCCACGGGCCCGCTGATAATGAGAGGCGTCCTGGCTTCGTCAATCAGGATGCTGTCCACCTCATCCACGATGGCATACTGGAAGCCCCGCTGGGCAAAGTCCCGGAGGTCAAATTTCATGTTGTCCCTGAGATAGTCGAAACCGAATTCATTGTTGGTGCCATAAGTGATATCGCAGGCGTAGGCAGCCCTCCTCGCGGTGTCATCAAGGCCATGCAGAATGATACCGACGGATAAACCGAGGAATTTGTAGATTCCGCCCATCCACTCCGCATCACGCCTGGCCAGGTAGTCGTTCACCGTCACGAGATGGACACCACGGCCTGTGAGCGCATTGAGATACAGGGGAAGAGTTGCAGCCAGGGTTTTGCCCTCACCGGTTTTCATCTCCGAAATCTTTCCTTCGTGAAGCACAACCCCACCGATGAGCTGAACGTCAAAGTGCCTCATGCGGAGCACCCGCACGGAAGCCTCCCGAACCGCGGCAAATGCCTCGGGAAGCAGGTCATCCAGAGGCTCACCCTTTGAGAGCCTCTCCTTGAACTCGGGCGTCTTCGCCTGAAGCTCTGCATCGGACAGGGATTGATACTGCGGCTCCAGGCTGTTGATCTTATCGACCAGGGGAGCCATTCGTTTGAGCTCCCTCTCGTTCTTGCTGCCGAAAATACCTTTGATTATTGATCCAAGCATCATAACTCACTCGTATTTTTAATTAGAACTTCTCTCCGCTCAGGCGCGGCAATTTTGTGATTATACATGATGATTGTGGAGATTGAAATCTGAAAGCTAATTGAGGATATAACGAAGCGGATTGACAGGAACCCCGTTCAAGTGAACTTCATAATGGAGGTGAGAACCCGTGGTTCTGCCCGAGTCCCCCACTTGAGCGATTTCCTGGTGGCGCCTAACGGCCTGCCCTTTCTTGACATGAACCTTATCCAGGTGGGCATACATGGTGTTCAGGCCATAACCGTGGTTGACGATGACCGTTTTTCCGTAACCCGGGTCCGTTTCAACATAAGACACAACCCCATCGGCAGGAGCAAGGACCGGCGAACCCTTCCTGCTGCAAATGTCGAGACCCCGGTGCAGCTCTTTTTCACTGGTGAAGGGCGAAAGCCGATATCCAAAGCCGGAACTCACCCACCCCCGGGAAGGCCACACGGAAGGGGTGCACGCGATAATCGATTTCTGTCGGTCCAGCAGTCTGAGAAGCTCAGCCTTCTCATCCTTCTGGACAGAGATGTCGCCGTCGAGATTGTCGAGGGACCGGTACATCATACGCACAAGTCTCTTGTGGCCTTTTTCAGAAGGGGAATTGCTGCCGGCCAAACTGGAATCCGACCCGCCGATGCCAATGAACTGCTGCTGTTCTTTGGCGAGCTCCTTCCCGCCCCCCTTGGAGGGATCCATGCTCACCATGGCCCTGACTTTCCTGTCAAATTCTTTGAGTTCCGTCATCTTCTGGTTGATCGCTTCCACCTTCCCTGCCAGGGAAGTGATCTGCTGCTTCTGCAAAGTGTTTTCTTCTTGGAGGTTGGAGAGCCGCGGGAGATCTCTCTTGATTGAAAGATAGTCTCTTACCAGCCAGGCGAGAGAAAGGCTGCCGGCAAGAAAAACGAGGACGAGGGAGAAAACCCAGAACCTTGGTATCTTGATCTGCCTGATCTTCCTAGGTCCCTCTGGCACGACGACGATGGTAATCTTCTTGGATGCCATTAGCGCTTCTCAGATTTCAGGTGAATGGAAGATTGAGCGATTTCCAGTGGAGATCGCTGTTCCGGATCTAGGCTGAACAGCAGAAGGCAAGACGTAAATAGGCTACCACGATGGAAAACACAATGTCAACCCATAGAATCCGGGTCGGCAGAAAAAAACCCGGCGATTCTTTCGGCCAGGACCGGGGTGATTCCGGGGACCTTCAGGAGGTCTTCGACCGTCGCACCGGCAACTGAATCTAAACTACCGAAATAATTTAATAAAGATCGTTTTTTCTTCAGCCCTATTCCCGGTATTCTGTCCAGAACCGAAGCGGTCAAGCCCCTCCCTCTCAGCTTGCGGTGATAAGAGATCGCCCTGCGATGAACCTCATCTCGAATGCGCATGAGAAGGTGAAGGACCGGATGATCCTGACGCAGGGGGACCGGGTTCTTTCTGCCAAGGATAAAAACCTTATCCGACTCCTCGTCTTGATTTGCCTTTGCAATGGCTACCAGATCCGGAGGATCGCCGGCATGGTGCTCATCGACGACTTTCTTGACAGCCGCCAGATGGCCCTTTCCCCCGTCCACGACAATCAGATCGGGCACAGGATCGCTCGACAGGCGCCTCGAGATGAGTTCAGCCATCATGCCGTAGTCATCGATTCCCTCAACCGTCTTGATTCTGAAATTCCGGTATCCTGCCCTGTGCGGTTCGCCGTCCACAAAGGCGACCACGGCCCCGACAGCCGTATCTCCTGAAATATTTGAAATATCAATGGCTTCCATGGTTCTGGGGGTTTTCTTTAGCCCCAGGAGCTCCTGCGCCAGTGCAATGACATCAGGTTCTACGCGGCTCTTGAGGAGGTTTTCCGCATTGGCCACGGCCATTTTGGTGAGGCGGCTCTTTTCCCCTCTTGAAGGGCACTCGATGTAGATCCTTTTTCCTGCAAGCTCAGAAATCCACTCCTCAATGCCGGATTTGTCCTCGATCGGTTCCGAGAGCAGAACGTGCTTCGGGATGAATGCCTCACGGGGATAATACTGCTTCACAAAAGCTTCCATGACCTCGGCCGGAGATCCCTGCTCGTTTCTGAAGGCATAATCCCGGCTGCCGGAAAGATGCCCGTTCCGGATGGAGAGGACGACGATCTGGTGCCTCGCTTCGCTGCGAGCAAGGCCGATGACATCCTGATCTTCCATTTTCGGGGAAACGACACTCTGGCGTTCCACCGTCCTTTCCACAGCCTTGATTTGATCACGTATCTTTGCCGCTCTCTCAAAATCCAGGTGTTCGGCACTCGCTTCCATGCTCTTGCGAAGGGCTTTAATCAGATCCTGGCTCCGACCCTCAAGAAACAGAGTCACCTGATCAACGATCTCTTTGTAGTTTTCACTCGAGACTTCAATGGCGCACGGCCCGAGACACCGATCGAGCTGATAGTTCAGGCAGGGTCGTGATCTTTTCGGCAAAGTTCTCTGTCTGCACTTTCTCAGGTGAAAGATTCGGTCAATGAGCTTGACCGTGCTCCGCACAGACAGGGCCGATGAAAAAGGACCGAAATATCGGGCCCCATCCTTTCTGGCTTTTCGAACGATACAGAGGCTGGGATAGGGTTCCTGCGGATCCAGCCGCAACCATGGATATTGTTTGTCATCCCTCAGGATGATGTTGTAACGGGGCAGATGCTTCTTGATGAGGTTGCTTTCAAGGATGAAGGCTTCTTTGTCCGTTGTGGTCAGGATGAATTCCAGGGATTTGGCACGACTCATCATGACCTGTGTTTTGTGAGGGAGATCTCCGGAGATCTTAAAGTAGGACAGGACCCGTTTTTTCAGGTTCTTCGCTTTTCCCACGTAGATCGGCCGGCCTGACCCGTCCTTGAAAATGTAGACCCCCGGCCCCTCCGGCGTGTGAGCCCGAAGGAACTCAGGATCTAAGCTCAGTTTATTTTCAAGAAACTCCTTTACCTGCTTTTTACCGGACTCCATCAGCTTATCCTCTTGATAAGGCTCCAAGACTTGCGGTTCGCCGTGCAAGGCTTAACCTGCAAAGATGGGTTTGCCATGTACCCTGCACCATGCGCCGTGAGCCCTTCCGGCTCACATTCACCTTGCCTGACGCTAGGGTATTTGATAAGAATTGAAATCGTCAAGAGGATTGTCCTCTCGCTTTTTTCCCCATTGGAGACGTGAACCCGTGTCCTTTGTTCAAACGACCATCATTGCTGTCATCTGCCTGTGCGTCATCGGTTGCGCCGGCTTGCGGCCACCCCAGCCTCCAACAGCAACCATTGCGGGCGTGGCCGAGCGCTTTCGCCCCTGGCAGATAGTGGATGTTGCTTCCGGTAAAGCAATTACCTTTGAGGAGCTGATCGCCCACATCTCATCCAAAGACCTCATTTTTGTCGGCGAGGCCCATGACAATCCGGACCATCATCTCATTCAGATTCAGATTCTTCAGGCAATCGCCAGTCGTTCCCCTTCGCTGACCCTGGGCATGGAGTTCTTCCAGAAACATCAACAGCCCCTCCTCGACCGCTATATTCAAGGAGAATCAACTGAAAAGGAATTTCTGGAAGCCGTGGAGTGGAAAAAGACCTGGGGTTTTGATTATCACTTCTACCGCCCCCTCATGCAGCTCGCCCGGGAGAGGAGATGCCGGGTTCTTGCGATTAATGCTCCCAACGACATGGTGCGGAAAGTGGCGAGAAACGGGCTCAAGGCTTTGGAGCCTTCTGAAAGAGATCAACTCCCAAAGGAGATTGATCTCACCCAGGACCGGCACCGCGCATTTCTCCAGGATATCTATAAAGAGCATTCTCCTCGCGACCTGAAGGATTTTGACTTCTTCTATGAAGCCCAGTGCGTCTGGGAGGAAGCGATGGCTAGCAACCTCGCAGAGCACTTTGCATCCGGCAAAGGCAGGCTCATTGCTTTCACCGGCAACGGTCACATTGTGAACAGATTCGGAATCCCAGACCGAACCGTGAGGCGTGTTCCTGCTTCTATGGTGACCGTGATGCCTTACCCTTTGAATGGGGAAGAGAAGATCGACCGGGGGATTGCGGACTATCTCTGGTTCACCCACCCCTCTCCTCATCGTTTTTCCATGGCCCAAGGAGGCTTCTGGTAGAGATGCACGAAGAGGTTGAATTTCAATATTGCCCGGTTTGCGGTGGAAAGCTGGTTTCCAGAGCCTTGAAGCCTGAGGAACCCAACAGACTCATCTGTGCAATGTGCGATTTCGTCTTTTACCTTGATCCAAAAGTGGTGGCCTGTTCCATTGTCGAAATGGACGGAGGAATCGTTCTTCTCAAGCGTGCCATCGATCCTCAGAAGGGAAAATGGGTTTTGCCCGGAGGCTACGTGGACCGGGGAGAGGAGGTCAAGGCGGCTGCTGTCAGGGAGACGGAAGAAGAGTGCGGCCTCAGGATTCGTATCAAAGAGTTGCTCGGCCTTTACTCCTATCCCGGAAGGATTCCGGTCGTTGTGGTCTACGTGGGAGAAGCGTCAGGAGGAGATCTCATTGTTGGGGATGAGACAGCCGAAGCGGAGCTCTATCCCCCGCAAAGCATCCCCTGGAGTGAGCTTGCTTTTCAGAGCACAATCGATGCTCTCAAGGATTATCTGAAGAAGAGAGAAGGATTGAGATGAGGATCAGACCCCGAAGAATGGAAGAGCTCAACGCCGGAGAGCTTCGGTCTATCTTGGAGCGATCCGCTCAGGACATCTCCGCTGTGTATGAACACGTGCGGAGGATCGTCGAGGACGTGAAGGCGAGGGGGGATGACAGTCTCCTTGAGGCCGCCAAGGAATTCAAATCCGACGTTTCCGTGTCCGATCTTGAAGTCACTCCTGAAGAAGTGAAAATCGCATACACACAGGTGGACACCGCGGTGGTCGATGCCTTGAGAGCAGCGGCGCGCAACATTCTTCGGTTCCACGAGGCCCAGGTGGAAAGAGAGAAATGGTCCATCGAAGTGGCGCCGGGCATTACAGCCGGTCGCGTCCGGAGAGCCATGGAACGCGTGGGGTGCTATGTCCCGGGCGGAAGGGCCGCCTATCCGAGCACGGCCCTGATGACCGTCATCCCGGCTAGGGCAGCCGGCGTCGAGGACGTGGTGATCACCACACCGCCCGGAAAAGGCATGGTGGTAAACCCGGTCACCCTTGTGGCTGCGGATATTGCGGGTTGCCATAGGGTATTCAAAGCGGGTGGCCCCTGGGGGATTGCAGGCCTTGCTTTCGGCACGAAAACCCTTCCCAGAGTGGACAAGATCGTGGGGCCCGGAAACAAATACGTGACCGCTGCCAAGATGATCGTTTTCGGCCGGGTGGACATTGATTCGCCGGCCGGCCCCAGTGAGGCTCTGATCCTGACCGATGAAAAGGCCGACGCCTCGTTGATCTCTATCGATTTTCTCTCCCAGATCGAGCACGATCCGGATTCCGCGGCAGTCCTTGTCACGACATCGCAAGAACTGGCTGACGAGGTTTGCGCGACCATCGATTCGGAGTTTGACTCTCTTCCGAGGAAAGAGATCTTTGAGTCGTCCCTGAGAAAGCATTCTCATGTGCTGGTCGCAGAGAACATGGATCAGGCGATTGACTTTGCCAACCAGTACGCGCCTGAACACCTCCAGATCATGACCGATGATCCTTACGCTGTTCTGGACAGGATAAAACACGCCGGATCTATTTTCCTGGGACCCTACGCCCCTGTTCCGGTGGGCGACTATGCTTCGGGAACGAATCACGTATTGCCTACGGGCCAATGCGCCCGAATGTTTTCGGGACTCTCCGTGGACGATTTCATCACGAAACCTACGTTTCAGCATTTGACCAAGGAAGGTCTTGCCGGCCTCAGGGACGTGGTGGTCACTCTGGCTGAAGCAGAAGGCCTTCCAAACCACGCCAGAGCTATAAAGGCCAGGTTTAAGTAGATTCTGGGAGCATTCATCTGGCGTCACGTGCTTCTGTTTATACGAAAGCCGTGACCTTCTATATCGCCTCTCCATTGACGGGAAGGGCCTCCAGCCGGCACTTCCCCTCCCTTGATGGGAGGGGCGAGGGGAGGGTGGGAATAGTTGAATTGTAGCTATTTTCTATTGCCTTTTTCGGGCTCTTTGTCTATACATTCACCGGAGCTGTCAGAAGGGTCTTCCCCAATGCTCTACCCTTCTTGCTTTGCCGCAGAAAAAGAACAGGTTTAAGGGAAGCAGATCCGAATCGATATTATTCCAAAACGGTACGAGGAAAGGAGGTTTTTAGGCCATGGCAGACGTCAAAGGATACAACATGCCGGATGATCTTTACTACCACAAAGATCATGCATGGGCCCGCGTGGACGGCACCAAAGTGACAGTGGGCATGAATGACTTTTTCCAGAAAGAAGCGGGGGACATCGTCTTTATCGATCTTCCGGACACTGAGGAAGAAGTGAGCCAGGGCGAAGTCTGCGGAAAAATCCAGTCAAGAAAGTGGATAGGCAAACTGGTTGCTCCCATATCAGGAGAAATTATCGAGACCAACGAAGCCATCGAAGATGACACGAGCCTGGTCAACTCAGACCCTTATGACAAAGGATGGATTCTGGCGATTGAGGCCTCCAACCTCGACGAAGAATTGGGGAGCCTGATGAAAGGCGATGCATTGGTCGCGTTTATCGAGGCTGAAGTGAAGAGAGCCGAAGAAGAAAAGGCAAAAGCAAAGTAAACACGGCACAAGGCACACAGGACACGGTGCAAGGTACAAGGCGCACGGTGCAGGGAAAATCGGAGGAGGCGGCCCCTGGACCTTGCGCCTTGAACCTTGTACCCTGCACCCTTTTCCGTGCACCGTGTACCCTGAACCGTGTACCATCTTCCAGACTATGACCCATTGGCGTCTTTTCAGAAATACCTCAAGGTCGGTTTCTACGGCGGAAGGACTGGCAGTGGACGACACTCTGCCCCAGTCCGTCGCCACTCACGGGTCCCCGCCTATTCTCCACCTTTACACCTTTGTTCCCTCTGTGATCGTGGGGAAATACCAGGACATTGAATCCGCCCTGAAGCTGGACCGGTGCAAGGCCAGGGGAATCGAGTACAACCGGAGAAGCACGGGCGGCGGCACCGTGATCATGGGGCCGGAGATTATCGCTTTGGGTCTCGGCATCAATGTGGACTGGCCTGGACTGGAAAGAGGAGGGGTGGGTGGTGTTTTCGAATCCCTCTCACGCGTCTTTATCAGAGCTCTTGATGCGCTTGGCGTTCCCTCCCAATTTCAGCCCAAAAACGATATCCAGGTTTCAGGAAAGAAAATTGCAGGGCTCTCTGCAGCTGCTGAGACGGGCAAAAGTCTTCTCTTCCACACCAGCTTTCTGGTCGATTTCGACGTGGAACTCATGACCGACATCATGAATACCCCCCTGGTTAAGCTGAGTGACAAGGGTTACAACTGCTTCAGCCAGAGAATGACGACGGTGCGCGAGGAGATCGGCAAGAAGATCCCTGTTGAAACTGCCATGGACGCCATCCGAAAAGGTTTTGAAGCCGAATTCGGAATTCAATTCAAAGAAGATGAGCCGGATGCCTGGGAAAAGGAATCCATCCAGGCCTTCATAAGGGACAGGTACACAAAGCCTGGGTGGATCTTTTCACACAAGCACCCCAGGTCCAGGATGGGGGTAGGGAGGATCAAGACCAGGGGAGGCTTGCTTGAGATTTATCTTTCCCTGTCAGGCGGCTCGATTGAAAACGTGGTCATTACGGGCGATTTCTTTTCCACGACCCAGGATATCAATCGCATTGAGAACGCTCTCAAATGGGCTTCCGCCAGAGAGGAAAGCATCGGGGAGAAACTCTCTCAGGTGTGGCGGGAAGACATGATTTACGGAGTGGACGTCCCCACCCTCACCCGAGCCATTCTACTGGCAAAGGAGAATCAGGTGCGGCTGTAGGAAAGAAGACAGAAGACAGGAGACAGAATAAAGCGTGGAATAATGGAATGGCGGAATAATGAGAACAGCCGATAGGCGGAAAGTCCTTGGAGGGTAAAGATCCGCCGCAGGCAGCAACCAATATAACCCTGAACTTACAGCGACGGGTTTGATTTGCCGGGATCTCCCGGCAAATCAAACATCCTCTCTGTGCGCTCTGTGCCTCTGTGGTGATAGTGCAATGGAAGCTAAGGTTCACAGTCCTGAATACGCCAAGATGAGTCACGCCACGGCCATCTCCCTGGGTCTTGTCAATAGAAGAATGTACCGGGGCGCCGTGAACAAGTGCGTCAACCTGCTGGTTCATTATGCGGAAGGGTGCTCCGCCAACTGTGCTTACTGTGGCCTTGCTAAGAAACGGCCCGGGACGTACAAGGAAAAGAGTTTCATTCACGTCGATTGGCCCATCTATTCCATGGGCGATATCATTCAGACGGTCAACCAGGCTCCCTCTTACGTGAAAAGGATGTGCATTTCCATGATCACCAATGGGAAATGCCGTGGAGATACCCTTGAGATGACCCGGCGTCTGAAAAACGAGACACGCATCCCCGTCTCCATCCTCATCAGCCCCACCCTCATGGAGCGAGAGGATCTTGTCGCCATGAAGGATGCAGGAGCTGAAAAGGTTGGCATTGCCATCGATCTTGCCACGCCTGAGTTGTTCGATAAGTATCGAGGCAAAGGAGTCTCAGGTCCCCACAAATGGGATAAATATTGGGAAATCATCCGAGCGGCCCTGGATATTTTCGGTCATCCTCACGTGGGCGCCCACCTCATGGTCGGGATGGGAGAGACTGAAGAGCAGATGGTTTCCCTCATGCAGAGACTCTGGTGCATGGGTGTCATGAACCACCTCTTTGCCTTTTTTGCCGAAGAAGGCTCTCAACTCGGCGACAGACCGCAGCCCCCCTGGCCGACCTATCTCAGGGTCCAGCTGGCACGGTACCTGATCGAAGAAGGACTTAGTTCCCAGGAGAAGATGCGATTCGATGAGCAAGGCCATGTCATTGATTATGCTATTGACCGTAACCGACTCATGGAGGTTGTCAATCTCGGCACTCCGTTTATGACCACTGGCTGTCTCGGCCCTGACGGCCAGGTCGCCTGCAACCGGCCTTTTGGCAATTGCCTGCCTGATGACAAACAGTGGAACTACCCCTACCCTCCCAACGAAGAAGAACTCGCCCTGATCCGTGAGAACATCTTCAAAATAGATTCAACTGCTGTCGGGTGAAGCCGGCAACATAGGGCCAAAGGGACAGAGGGACAAAGGCACAAAGCGGAAAAAACCATTTTACTGTATTTCTTTGTGCCTCTGTTTCTTTGTGCCTTTGCACCTTTCTTTCACACAAAAATTCCTTTTGACAATGCGCATTTGAGGTGTTAGTTAATAATGTTCCTGGCGGGCCGTTAGCTCAGTTGGTAGAGCAGCGGACTTTTAATCCGTTGGTCGTGGGTTCGACTCCCGCACGGCCCACCATTTGGAAAACATGATGCTCGATGCTGGCACCTTGATGCGGGATGTTAGGATGGCCCGCTGATCCGGTTTCTGACGAGTGCCGAGCATCCAGGATCTAGGACCCAGCATCCAGCAAGGACCCTTTTGGGGCACTTGCCCTGTGAAATTCCCGAGAGGGACAGCGAAAGCGTATTTCACCGGGGCGCCCCGACGCTGACCATTTAGCGCAGTTGTTTTGCGTCCCCATCGTCTAGCCTGGTCCAGGACACCGGCCTTTCACGTCGGCAACACGAGTTCGAATCTCGTTGGGGACGCCATTGCCTATCCCTACGGGAAGCGCTGATTTCGCTTCCCGTTTTTGTTCTGCTCCTAAGTGCTTCAGCGCCGCGCAGATCCAGCGCCGACCTGATTTTACACTCTAGCGGAATGCGTTTATGCTCTTAAAAGATTGCATCACAGGAGAAACAGTATGAAAACTGTGGTTTTAAAGGTCTCCCTCAACAAAGAGAAAGACGGGCGATGGAGCGCGACCGTCCCTGGCCTCCCGGGTCGTGCCAGCTGGGGCTATTCGGAGCAGGAGGCGATGGCCAACATAAAAGACGCGGCAGAGGTATTCATCGAGGATATGATAGAAGCAGGAGAAAACCTGCAGGCCTTACCTGGCCCGATCGAAATCATTGATGAACCGGCTGTTGCAATCAACTTATGATCAACGACCTGAAAAACACACCTGTGCGTGATCTCATTCATGCTCTTGAGCTCACCCTACCTCCTGGAACACTCAAGAGTTTTCTCGACGGAACCAATTGGACTCAAAAAGACCTCAAGCGACTGGGACTGATTGCCTAACGACATCCGTCTGCTGCTCAGGAGGCTTGAAATGCGAGTTTTGTATGACGACAAATCCGACCTTTTGTATATTCGTTTTGACGACAGAAAGCAGGAGATCATCAACAAGAGGGTATCAGAGGATGTTGTTTTGGATATCGGTGAAGGAGACAGAATCATCGGAATCGAAATCATGGACGCTTCGAAGCATGTCCACCTGGAGCGGCTTCTGCCTGTCGAATACCAATTGTCAAATTACGCTGTTTAGCAATCCGGTTCTTTCAGCTCCTTCCCTGAAAACCTATACCTACCCCCTTCTACTCAATCTGCACCAGCGATCGAGAAAAGCCCCACGCTGGCTGTGATGAATGGGGCTCTTTGAGATGACAATTGTTTGGAGAAGTTAAGACGAGTGTGTTAGACTTTCAAAAAGGACAACGAATCATTCTTATACTATGAAACGATCAATTATAAAAAGTACCGGCAGGTATGTACCCGATAGACATGTCACAAATGAAGAGTTAGCCGGATTGATGGACACATCAAATGAATGGATTGTTCAACGCACAGGTATCGAAGCCAGGTACTGGGTCAGGGAAGGTGAGGATGTCGGGACATCGGATCTTGCATATGAGGCTTCACTTATAGCATTGCAAAGAGCGGATTGGAATCCGGAGGACCTGGATTTAATTGTATTTGCAACCATGACACCCGACGTGAACGTGCCGGGTTCGGGGGTATTTCTGCAAAACCGGCTGGGTGATAAAAACGTACCTGCTCTCGATATCCGTCAGCAATGCACCGGGTTTCTGCATGGACTGGAGATCTGCGATGCCTATATCAGGAGCGAAAAAGCACAGAAGATCCTTTTGGTAGGGGCTGAAGTCCAAAGCCGGTACTTGGAATTAACAACCGAAAACCGTGATACAGCGGTGATTTTTGCTGATGGTGCCGGTGCTGTTTGCATTGAAGCAGTTGAAACCAGTGAGGAAGTTGGAATCATAGCATCGATTCTCCATACTGACGGAAAATATTCAGGGGCATTGCGTGTTGGATTGCCTGCTCGAAAATCCGGGCAGGCAATCAGTCCAACCGTAATAAAAAACAAGGAGCATTTTCCTTTTATGGATGGAAAGACCGTATTTAAACTGGCTGTGACTCGCCTGCCAAAGGTAACAGAGGATCTTTTGGCAAAAGCAAACATGAAAATTGAAGATCTGGATATGATTATTCCCCATCAGGCAAATCTCAGAATAAACGAAGCTTTCAGGGAACGGATGAATATCCCGGAAGAGAAAATGTATAACAATATTCAGCGATATGGAAATACAACGGCGGCAACCATTCCTATTGCACTTGACGAACTCATGGAAAAAAACATGCTGAAACCAAAGGACACCATCATGTTCATCGGTTTAGGCGCGGGATTGACCTGGGGTGGTGTGATCTATAAGTTGATATAGCCGCTTTTCCGAAAGATGACCCATATCATGTTGTCAGTTTGGTGCTAAATGTAACGCTGTCCACTCGATCACAACCTGATGATTTCGATAGCCTATCATTCCTTCTCTCCTCATACCAACTCCCTCAAGAACCTCGACGCCACCATAATTGGCTGACCCTCCCCCTGGATGCCGATTTGTTCACCTTCTTCGCGGACTCAATGTGAGCCAGGAATTCACTCAACTCTTGGTGGGGGGTTGAAATGCGCACTCCTCACATGTGCTGTCATCCTTACATTTGGCACAGACCTCTCCTGATCTAATCTCTGCCATCGTCCGGCCTGTTGCTTCCAGTAGCGCCTCCAGTGTTCCTGTCATAGGTTGTCCTCTGAACCAAGCCAATCGTCGTAGAGTGGCGCTGCCCCTGTAGGATAGTTCTGGTCTGTAAGCCATGGGATCACCTCCTTTCATTATGGAATTGGACCTCGATTCGTTTTGGTCAACTGACCAAAAATGCGGAATGGAAGGGGTAGGACTGACGGGGGGTATAATGAACCTGGGATTATTTTGCTCTCATGAAAACGGCTTGCTGCCGGTTACCCATTTTGGCGTGTGTAGAGTCTTCGACAACGATAGGCGTGAAGGTAGGCTGTATGGAACACACAGAGGGGAGGGGGAGAGGGGATGACCATGATGGAGAGACGTAATAGGAAGCC
>Ga0209253_10000593_pt1 | contig 31473 bp, 29 predicted proteins | sample FrelakmetBRP12BR_FD_187145 | JGI IMG/M metagenome (GOLD analysis project Ga0209253, IMG submission 187145) | Freshwater lake sediment microbial communities from the University of Notre Dame, USA, for methane emissions studies - BRP12 BR (SPAdes)... | ecosystem: Environmental > Aquatic >... | reverse complement strand
CGCCGGGCAGAACTACACCAGCACTGACAGCGCAGTGACCACGCAAGCGGCGCAAGCGAGCGGTGGGAATATCACGGTGCTTGCGACTGATATGGTTCAGCTCATCAACAGCCAACTCAACGCCTCGGTGCAGGGATCCTCGACGACGGTCGGCGGCAACATCACGATCGATCCGCTGTATATCATTTTGCTGAACAGCCAGATCCTCGCGCAGGCGACGCAGGGCCAGGGTGGCGCGATCTCCTTCACCATCACCAACGGCGGACTCTATCTGCCCGATGCAACCAGCACCGTCAGCGCGTCATCACAGTTTGGCGTGAATGGCATCGTGACGATTCAGTCACCGAACGCCCCAGCCAGCGGAAAGATCATTCCACTCTCGCAGAAGCCATTGCTCGCAACCTCGCTGCTCAACCAACGTTGTGCGGCGTTGGCCGGCGGCGAGTTCAGCAGCTTCACCGTCGCAGGCCGGGACAGCTTGCCCATCGAGCCAGGCAGTTGGCTCGCAAGTCCGCTCGCTACTCTGAACGCAGGCACGGGACTAAGGGCGCAGGGCGAGGTGCGAGAGGGCATGACTCCGGGAACCTCGCTGGCAGACGAAACCACACTCCTGTCGTTGAGACAGATCTCCCCGGCCGGGTTCCTGACCCAGTCCTTCGCGGTTGAGGGATCGACGGGCTGTCAATCATGACCTATCGCGCCGGGGGCGCGGCGCAGACTCACGGCGTCAGACAACTCTTTCCCACTATCGGTCTCGCCATGGTCATGGTGTTGGCATCAACTTCCGCCTTCGCACAGATTGCGATCGACCCGACGGGACGCTCCGGCGAGCCGCTCGGCCCTCTCAAGGAAGAATTTCAACGGCCCCTGCCGCCTCCGAGTCCCGTGCTTCCCATCGTCCCACTCCCGCCTGAGACCGGGGTGCCTATACAGCCAGGCGCGGTGCGGGTCTTGGTCCATTACATTCATGTCATCGGCAGCACCGTGTTCTCGGATGCCGAGATCGCCGAGGTCACAGCCCCCTTTAATCACCGGCTGTTGCGGACCGAGGATCTGGAACGGCTCCGGCTGGCTCTGACGCTTCTCTACGTCAACAAGGGCTACCTGACCTCCGGCGCGATCATCCCGGACCAGGACGTTACATTCAGCGTCCTTACCGTGCAGATCATCGAAGGGAAGTTGACGCGCATCGACGTGGAGGGCAACCGCTGGTTCAGCACCTCCTACCTGCGCGACCGGCTGGAACTCGGCATCAGAACGCCGGTGACGCTCGACCCTTTACAGGAACAACTGCAATTCTTGCAACAGGATCGCCGGATCGAACGCGTCAACGCGGAACTGCGGCCGGGCGATCAACAAGGCGACAGCGTGCTGAACGTGCGCGTGGCGGACAAGAATCCGTTTCATGCCACGATGGAGGTCAACAACTATCAGACGCCGCTGGTCGGAGAATTCCGAGGGATCGGCACCCTGGTCGACGACAATCTGACGGGCCACGGAGACCCGCTCAGCCTCAGCTACGGCCAGTCGAGCGGCGCCTATCCGATCGTGGACGCCTCCTACGCCCTCCCCTTCAATCGATACGGGACGACCTTTTCGCCGTACTACCGGCGCTACGACTTCAAACTCATCGAGCAGCCCTTCACGCCGCTGAACATCAAGACCAACACAGAAATCATCGGCATGAGCCTGCGCCAGCCGATTTATAAGACCATGACTGACGAGGTGGCACTCTCGATCATCGGCGAGCACCTCTTCACCCAAAGCTTTCTCTTTTACGGCACTCCCGACCAGATGACGCTCAATGCGTTCCCCGGTTTCCAGAACGGGGCGGCAACCGTGTCCGCACTCCGCTTCGCGCAGGACTGGACCCGTCGCACGGTCGATACGGTGCTCGCCATCCGCTCCAGATTCAGCGTGGGGTTGAACGTGCTGGGCGCAACCATCAATGCAAACCCCAATACGCCGGACGGGCAGTTCTTTTCCTGGCTGGGTCAGGCGCAGGCGATCAAACAGTTCGGCGAGGAATGGCTCGGCATGCAGCTCCTTAGCCGCATGGATCTGCAGCTCACCAACTCGCCGTTGTTTCCGCTCGAACAGGTGGCGCTCGGCGGCCGGTACACGGTGCGTGGCTACCGCGAAGTGACGATTCTACGGGATAATTCCTTCCTCGCCTCGGTCGAGACCCGCTTTCCGTTGCTCCGCTGGGGAAACGGCGAACCGATGGTGCAACTTGCGCCGTTCGTCGATGTCGGACACGGCTGGAACCTGGGTGAGAACCGTCCCTCCGCGACGGCACCATTCACGGCTTTTCCCAACACGCTTGCCAGCGTGGGCATCGGTCTCAGATGGAATATTCTTCCGAACGATAAGGCGAGCTTCGAAATCTATTGGGGGCAGCAACTGAACCACGTGCCGAACACAGGGAATACGCTACAGGATCATGGAGTACATCTGGGAATTGTGGTCAATCTCTTCTAATGGTCTATCTGGTCTGTCTGGTCTGTCCCGTTTATTCAGTTGAACAGATTAACCAGACAGACCAGACAGACCAAATGAACAAGATCTGCGTAAAGGATATGGCATGAAAACGCATCTGGTCAGGATCGTCCTGCTCCTCCTCCTCGCGGCCGGGTTCGTACTGGCCAAGGCATCCGAAACAGTCTCTGCGGTCGAGCCGACTCCGGACATCTTGATGACGCAAGGTCTTCACGCGTACCAGCGGGGTTCGTTCGATCAGGCGCTCGCCGCGTGGAAGCAGGCGGCAGATCTCTACGAGCGAGACGGCAAGGTCGAGAACCAGAGCCGGGCTCTGGCACAGGCAGCACAGGCATCGGAATCATTAGGGCAGATCAGTCAGGCATTGCAGCAATTGGAACTGGCGCTGACCCTGGCACAACAGACGGGAGATCGCGCCAGGATTGCCGCCGTGATGGAGGGTCTTGGCCGTACGTACCTGTCGGCGCACAAACCAGACGCGGCAATGCAGCATCTGACCCAAGCGTTGGCCATGGCACAAGCCGATCACGATCGCCGCCTGATCGCGGCCATCCACAACGACCTCGGCATCGCCCACATCGCGCAACAGCACGACTCGGATGCGCTGGCCGCCTTCACCGCCAGCGCACAGGAGGCGCAAGCCGCCGATGATCGCCCTCTGACTGTGCGGGCCTCCATCAATGCGGCCCGCATGGCGTTGAAGCTGAAGCAACCGGAGCATGCGCGTAACTGGCTGGACCACGCCTTCGATGCGCTGAAAGATTTTGAGCCTTCGCACGACAAGGCGATGAACCTCATTCAGGTGGGACTAGGCTACCAGCAACTCCGTGCCTTGATGCCGGCCATGAACGCACCCCTGCTGTTACGCGCGGCCGGCGTGCTGCTGAAAGCCACGACCGTGGCGGAGCAAGTGGGCGACTCAAGGACACTCTCCTATGCCCATGGCCATCTCGGTCACTTGTATGAAACCGAACATCGCTACGACGAGGCGCTGCAACTGACGAGACGCGCTGTCTTCTCTGCCCAGTCGGCCAACTCACCGGAATCGCTCTTCCGCTGGCAATGGCAACTCGGCCGTTTGTTGGCGGCCACGAGCAAGCTGGACGAGGCCATTGCCTCCTATAGCCATGCGACTGCAACCCTGCGACCCATTCGCATGGAAGTCGCCGCCGCATGGGGAAACGACTCCTTTGCTGGAGACGATTCGGTCCGCGGGCTGTTTTTTGAGTTTGCCGATCTCCTGCTCCAACGGGCCTCGCTGACGGACGACCCGCACACGGCCGAGGGGTACCTCCGTAGCGCACGCGAGGCGATTGAGACCTACAAGGCCGCTGAGTTACGGGATTACTTCCGGGACAACTGCGTGGATACGCTGCAAGCCCGAATCACGAAGCTGGACCAACTGGCCACCGGAACGGCGGTGGTCTATCCCATCGTCTTCGCCGATCGATTGGAACTGCTGGTCAGCCTCCCCAATGGACTGAAACGGCTATCGATCCCCGTCTCATCAACCACGCTCACCCAAGAAGTGCGTGCCTTTCGCAGAACGGTTGAAAAGCGAACGACGCGGCAGTATCTCCCCCACGCCCAACAACTGTATGCCTGGTTGATCCGCCCGCTCGAGCCCGATTTGGCCTCGTTTCAGATCAATACCCTGGTTTTCATCCCCGATGGTCCGCTCCGCACGGTGCCCATGGCCGCGCTCCATGACGGCAAACAGTTCCTCATCGAGAAATTTGCGGTGGCCACTACGCCGGGCCTGAGTCTCACCGATCCAAAGCCGATCGACCGCGACAAAGTCCAGCTGCTGTCGAGCGGGCTCACGCGAGCCGTTCAAGGATTCCCCTCCCTCCCCTTCGTCGAAGAGGAAATCAACGCTATTCGCACGCTCTACCGGGGCGATCAACTCTTGAATGCCGACTTTTCGACTCCACGACTTGAACAAGAATTAAAAGACCACCCCTATGGCATCTTGCACATTGCCACCCATGGCCGGTTTGCCACAGACACTTCGCAGTCGTACCTCTTGACCTATAACGGAAAACTCTCCATGAATGAGTTGGACCATTTGATTGGACTGTTCCGGTATCGAAAAGATCCACTGGAGCTGTTGACCCTCAGCGCGTGTCAGACCGGTATCGGCGACGACCGTGCAGCCCTCGGCCTGGCCGGTGTGGCCATCAAAGCTGGAGCCCGGAGTGCCCTCGCGACCCTCTGGTTCATTAATGATGAAGCCTCAGCTACCTTGGTTTCCGAATTCTACCGGCAACTACGGAACCCCAAGCTGTCAAAGGCACAGGCATTGCAACAAGCACAGCAGAAGCTTTTGGCGGATCGTGTCTATGAACATCCGGCATACTGGTCACCGTTTCTGTTGCTGAACAACTGGCTATAAGATGCAGTTGGCTTTGTGCTACAGTGTGCAGGCATTGCATCCATTACTGGTCGATCGGCCGTAATAGGAGGGCGCTACGGTGCGAAGCGTAACTGTTTCTCTGCTATCCGGACTGATCCTGAGCCTGGGTCTATTTGATTCAGCCACAACGTTGGCGGTGTCAGATCAACCCGCCGTTTCGCAGTCGGGGGCAACGGATGATGTGCCGCTTCCCCTCTACACGCCCCCCAAAAAACTGACCCCACGTGCTCGCGTGGGTGGTGGGTTGCGCGGGACGGACGGAAACGATCCTGTGATCGTGGCCTTGGTGCCGGACCATGTCGGGCTCACCGTCAAGAAGACTCCCGTCCTGAACTGGTTTCTCTCCAAAGCGACGACTTACCCCCTAAAATTTACGCTCATCGATGTCCGATTAGTCGTGCCTGTGCATGAAGGCCCCATTCCCACACCGGAACATCAAGGCATCCAATCCATCAATCTTAAAGATTGGGGCATTGCACTTGAATCAGATGTGCAATATCGCTGGTATGTTTCTGCGATTCGCAATCCAGACTCGCCGTCACAGGATATTGTGGCCGGCGGGGTGATTGAACGCTGTGAGTTCAGTACGTGCCTCGTGGAAATGGAAGTCGATTTGACCTGCGACCGGCAAAGCGTGCTGCGGAATGCGGTGCGAGGTTTCTGGTACGACGCCATGGCCTGCCTCTGTGATTTGATCGACTTAAACCCTTCAGACCAAACGCTTCGCAGACAACGCGCTGCACTGCTAAATCAGATCGGTCTTTCCGGGGTGGCGGAGTGGGATCTTCGTTCCATCCAAACTCCGGTTCGCTAAGCCTCTCATCAACAACTTCGCGTTACTCCTCGACCTGTTCCCTCCCAGCCCTATGGGCGAACCCTTGTGTGTGTGTCCGCTTCACCTACGCCCATCTCTGCTGATCGAGTAAATCAAATCTGATTCAGTACCGAATCATTTCCGATTCATGTAGACAGCATTCTGTCCCCTTGTGGTCGTTCTGCCCAGGCTCAATTCTAAGAGAAAACCCAGATTGCGATCGACGCTATGTGCATTTCAGCTTAGGCACGCAGCTTGCTGAACATTCATTTGTTCAATGGCGCCGTCGTCACAGGAAGGAGACGCTCCCATGACACAGGAAATCATTGTGTGGGTGTTGCTTCTAGAGCTGGTCGGGCTCATCTTGGTGATGGTTCTCGCCATTCTTGATGACGACCATCACCGCTTCTACAGCCGGCAAGAAAACGCCTCGCCGGAACCGCGTGGCGGCTACGAACCACAGGAACACTCACCCCAACGATCGACTGTCGCAGCATGAAAAAGAGACGTCTACATCCTGATTCCCTCCAATCAGGCATGCAGCAGCAGCCCATTTCCGTCAATCAACTCGTCCTCAATGGACAGCGCCCCTCGATACTGCGGTCTCTCCCTCCAGAGAGGCAGCGAGTCACGGTCTGCCTACCTACAGCGCTCATCGAGCGTCTCCGAAACGCGGTGTACTGGACAGGCCATCGTTCCCTCGTAGGCCTGGTGGCTGAAGCGATCGAAGATATCGTGACCCAGATGGAGGAAATCAACGGAGAGGCCTTTCCCCAACGTATATCCCCTCTCAAGCGAGGACGACGACAAGGAAAGTGTTCCCCTGCCCACCCCACTACGATCCATTCTGCTGAGTCAGCGTATCCAGACACATAATCTTCGCAAGTACCCTGAGGGATAGCTGAGCGGAACTGACAGGACGAGCCTGATTTGTCTGGTTCATCTGGTTGGTCTTCTCTCTCTGGTCTATCTCGTCTATCTGGTTCATCTGGTCTCTCTGGTTGGGCTGGTTCACCTAAACAATCGAGAGAGACCAGACAACGGTCTTCTTACGCTGACCGACTGTTTCAGTAACCTGCTAGTGCCTCCACTCTGTGCACGCCTGCCCGAGGCACCACGTACCATAGTGAAATGAGGAATCTTTCGTTTCTCCACGAATCTCCTCCGTCGCGAGCACGGCTCTTGCTTCTTCTCATACTCGTTGATTGCCGGTGAGGCACTAAAGAACGCGGGAAGATCCTCCGTGCCATACATAAGAGATTCAATGATCCGCGCGTGTGGGACAACAGGAACAATCCAGCAGAATGCTCAATAGTTGTCTTGTAGGAACCGGGCCGACAGACAGAGAGGACAGTTTTCGCTATCTTGTTTTGTTTATAATGAAGGCGCCGTGTGACGGAACAAGGAAATTGGCACCTCACCGCTCGAATCAGTACGGTCACTGAAGTCTCAATGAGCACCGCAACGAGTCATTATTCCGTTCTCGTCGTGGAGGATAACCCGGACCTCGTCATGGGGTTACAGGATTTGCTGCACCATGATGGCTACGCCGTCACTGTTGCCGGCACCGTCGCCGGCGCCATCAAACTCGTCCGAGCCGATCGATTCAACGCCATCATATTGGACTTAGGCCTGCCGGACGGCGATGGGCTCGAGGTCTTGAAAGAAATCCAACGCCTGGATCCCTCTCTCCCTGTCGTGATCGTGACCGCGCATATCTCGCCGGATCGCACCGTGGGATCGCTGACGGAGGGGGCATTTGCCTATCTAACAAAGCCCTATCATCGAGAAGAGCTCAGGCAAACACTGCGGCGCGCCATCGGAGTCAAGGAACTCGCCGTAAAGGTCGAACGGGCGGAATCCCTCCTCAACGAAAGCGAAGAACGCTTCCGCTCGCTGGTGGATTCGGCGACCGATGCCATCGTGGTAGCCAATCATCTCGGGTTCATCGTCTCCTGGAATCGGTCTGCATCTGGGCTCTTCGGGTATGCCCGCGAGGACGCGATCGGAAAGCCTCTCACCATCCTCATGCCTGAACGGTACCGTTCCGGTCACGAGAAGGGTCTCGCTCGCATGGAATCCACGGGAACCAGCCGCGTGATGGGGTCCGTGGTGGAGTTACACGGGCTGAGAAGCGATGGCACCGAATTTCCGATCGAACTCTCATTGGCCACATGGAAGACGGCCACCGGCAACTTCTACAGCGGTATCATTCGGGATATTTCCGTGCGAAAGAAGACCGAAGACGCCCTACGTCGCAGCGAGCAATTGCTCCGGGACGTAGCCGATAACACCACTGCGGTGATCTACGTCAAATACGCGGATGGCCGGTATCTCCTGACCAATCGCCGGTTTGAACAGGTCTTCAACCTGACCACGGAACAAATTCTTGGTCATACCGATCATGAGATCTTTCCCCGCGTGATCGCGGATGCATTTCGTGCCAATGACGTGGACGTGATCAATCAGAACCGCACGGTAGAGTATGAAGAAGAGGCACTTCATTCGGATGGACCGCATACCTACATCTCGATCAAATTCCCGCTGTGTGATTCTACCGGCACACTCTACGCGACCTGTGGCATTTCCACCGACATTACCGAGCGCAAGCATGTCGAAACCGCGCTCCGCGCCCGTGAAGAACACCTCCGTCTCACCCTGACCTCAACCGAAATGGGCGGCTGGGACTGGGACTGCCAAACTGGTCAGTTCTGTTGGTCCCGGCAAGTCGATGGATTGCTTGGCGTATCGGATGGTTCACGACCTCACTCCCAGGAAGAATGGATTGCGCTTATCCACCCGGACGATCAGCAGAAAATGGCGAGCGAGTTTTGTCGCGCAATGGAACAAACCGGCTCAGAGATCGTGTTTGAGCATCGGGTGAAGCGCCCGGACGGCACCTACCGATGGTTCGTCTGGACCGGTCAGATTATTCGAGATCGTGACGGGAAAGCCGTGCATATGTTGGGAATGGTCCGTGCCACGCAGTCCGTAGCAAGATGATGAACACCCTTAATGACATCGACAGGCTCCTTCACGCAGGGCGTTCCTCAACCGCCCGAGCGATGTGGGGACTCGTCTGGTTGCTCGGCTTCTCTACCCTCTGCGTCCCCGAATCCACAGCGATGGACATTGCCATCCTCCAGTCTGCCGACATTCCCGCCTATCATGAGGCCGTTGCCGGCTTGAAATCCACCGGGCCTATTGGAGCGATCTACACAGAATACGATGCGCAGGGCGACCAGGATTTTGCGAAAAAGCTCGCGCGGAAGCTGCAGGCATCGAATATCTCATTAGTCGTGGCCGTTGGGCTCAAGGCTGCGTTGGCAGCGAAATTAGAAATTGTGAACGTCCCGATTATCTATATGATGATCCTCGATCCTTTAAAATATCAGCTCAACGGCGCCAATATGACCGGCACACTCCTGGAGGTCCCCCTCGACCGACAGCTGAAGATTATGAGGATGTTCCTACCGACGCTTCAGCAGATCGGGACGCTCTACGACCCAGCCAAAACCTCCTCTCGGATGAAGGAGGCGGCGCGCCAGGCTACCATCAATGACTTTCGCTTGAAGGGATTTCCCGTCGAGAGTGAAAAAGACGTGCCCCAGCAATTGCGCACGCTGCTCCAGGATGTTGAGGCCCTCTGGCTCATGCCCGATTCCACGGTGGTCTCGAACGAGTCTGTACGATTCATCCTTGAATCCTCGCTCGCACATCATATACCCGTAATCGGATTCTCACCGGAATTCACTCGCTTGGGAGCGCTACTCAGCATGTCCGTCAACTACGGCGATGTCGGTCGGGAAACCGGACTGCTCGCGAAGCGCATTCTCGACGGGGAACGGCTGCTGCCGCTCAACCCCGTACCGATCGAGCGACTCAAGATCACCGTCAATCTCAAAACCGCGAAGTTCCTCGGCATTACGTTCCCGAAGGAACTGATGAGTCTCATCGATGAAACCTTTTAATGTAGTCAGGCCATTGAATCCTCCTTATCCGCCGGAGAAATCCATGGTTCCCATGCCAGTACCCACGGACCGCTTCCTCAGTCTGCGCACAAAGTTCGTGATATTTTTCAGCCTTATCCTCGTCATTGCCTGTTCAACCTTAAGCTGGTACTTCATCGAAAATCGTCGAGGCGCGATGGCCGACAACCTCCAGCAGCTGGGAACGATTCTCCTCACGAGCGTCGTACACAATGAGCACTTCCAATATGCCGGCCTCGTAGCCGAAGATCGCGCCACGCTCCAACAATTTAGTGAAGGCCTCATGGCCGTCCAGGATGTGGTGTATGTGGTGATCACCGGCTCCGACGGCACCGTGCTCGCCCGTCAGACGAAGGGAGCACGACAATCCTCTGCCACCCTTGTGCGGTCCGTGGATCTTCCTCTCTACCCGGACAATCAGATTGCGAAGCAGCTTTTGCAATTGCCGAGCAAGACTCCTCTGACAACACGTCTCTCGCTCTCCAACAAAATGGGCAGCCGATTCGCGTGGGAGGAAATCGTGTACGACTTTGCCATGCCGGTGCAGCGATCGGAAAAGGGAAACACCTCGCTGCCTCCCTTCTCTATTCAGCTGGATGAAGGAGTCGCTTTCTCATCCTCGAAACAGCCTGCGCTCGTGTCTGGTATTGTCCAAATAGGATTGAGCGACGCATACCTGAAACACGAACTCGCGATCATCATCCGTAATATTCTCCTCCTCACCGCCTTCATCATCAGCGTAGGCGTGATCGGCGCCCACTTGCTCACCCTCCGTATCACGAAACCATTGAGGAGCCTTGCCGGTGTGGCGCAACAAGTGGCTGAGGGCAGCTCGCCTGTGCCCATCACTCCCTCCACCCGCGACGAAGTCGGCCAGCTGACAAGCATGTTTAACGCGATGACCCACTCATTACAGGAAAGGAATCTCGCCATCACCGCGAATCTGGCCACCATCAAACACCAGGTCGGTCAATTGACCACGCTACATCAAGTCAGTGCGTCCATCGCCAGTACGCTGGACCTGAACCAACTCCACGATACCGTCCTTCAGCTCCTGATCGCCAACCTGGGTTTTACGCGGATGCTGTTGATGCTGCGACATCCCGAACGAGACGTGACTTATGTGGCCCAGGTCGCGGGGGTCCCGCCGGACATTGCGGAAGCCGCTCGTCATCTTGATCTGCCGATCCTAAACGATGACAGCGTCCATGCCGATCTGCTGATTCGAGGCAAGCCCTTGCTCATCCTGAATATTGAGACCGTGGCCGATCGCATGTATCCACCAGTACTGGAGTTAGCTCGACGCACCGGGGTGACCTCTTTCGTCGCGGTACCGCTCCAGAGTCACAACCAGATGCTCGGGTACCTCGCCGCCGATCGGGGCTCTCAGCCCTGCACGGAGGAGGATCTACATATGCTGCTGACGATTGCCAGCCATGTGGCCGCGGCCATCGACAATGCCAAAGCCTATTTACATCTCGAAGAACTCACACAGCACCTCGAACAGCGCATCACGGAGCGCACCCTGGAATTATCGATCGCCAACGAACGGCTCCAAGAACAGGATCGCCGGCGATCGCTATTTCTCTCCGTCGCGTCACACGAATTGCGCACCCCCATGACCGTGATCCGAAGTTTTTCGGATAATATGCGTGACGGGATCGCAGGGCCGGTGAGCGACCAGCAAGTCATCTACCTCACACGCATCGAGCACAACCTGAATCGACTCACGAGAATCATCAATCAACTGCTCGATTGGTCACGCCTTGAGTCACAGAAGGAAGTCCTCTGCCTCAAACCGGTGTGCGTTGAAGCCACGGCCCTCCTGGTGGCCGATAGTTTGCGAACCGTGGCGACTGAAAAAACGATCACCCTCGAAATCGTGCATGCGGATGGACTTCCAGCCGTCTTGGGCGACTCCGATAAACTGGAACAGGTTCTCTGGAACCTGATCGGTAACGCGATCAAATTTACCCCGCCGGGCGGCCGCATTACCGTTGACTTCCAAGCGATCCCCAAAGGCTTCGTCCAAACCTGCGTCGCCGATACCGGCTGCGGGATTGACCCGCCTCATCTCGAAAAACTCTTTCAGGAGTTCTCGAAAGTGCCGTCGGCGATCCCCGCCGCTCAGGGCGCGCAGCTCGGCCTTTTCATTACAAAAAGCCTGGTGGCGATGCATCGCGGAAGCATTTGGGTCGAGAGCACACCCGGAGCCGGTACTCGCTTTTATTTCACAATGCCGGTCACGCCCTCGCAGAAAGCCCGGAACGGGCAGACTGACGTGAAGCGTGACGCGCAGGACGAGCGATACGGATGAAAAGGTTCCGCGTTCCACCACTTCAGCCAGTGAGAGGAGTAGATTGTCCTGGGTACATGATCTACAATTCGGCACGGGCGCACAGCTTTCAGCCTGAAAACCTGATCTCCTGAGCAGACACCATGCACGCCAAAATCCTCATCGTCGACGACGATCGCGATATTCTTCTCGGACTCGAGAATCGTATCACCTGGATGGGGCACGAACCGGTCACAGCCGACAACGGCAAGGACGCGTTGCGTCTGATCGAGCAGGGAGAATTCGATCTTGTGCTCCTGGATCTGGAGCTGCCGTTCTTCTCCGGTCTGGAAATCCTGGAACGGGTAAGAGCCAACTCGCACAGCGAGCAGCGGACCGAACGGGCCACTAGCACCGCCTATACCACACCACTCATCGTCATCCTGACCGCCTTCGGCACCATCGAGCGTGCCGTGCATGCCATGCAACTCGGCGCATTCGATTTCCTGGCGAAACCGTTCAGCGCAGACCACCTGACTGTCGTCGTCAAAAAAGCCCTTGCCTCCGTGGCGCTACAGCGTCAAGTCGATGTACTCCGGCAAGAAGTCGACGATCGATACGAACATCTCGTAGGGGCCAATGCCAAGATGGCCGTCCAACTCACCATCGCCAAACAAGCGGCGACGTCCGACGTGACCGTCCTCCTGCTCGGGGAAACCGGAACGGGAAAGGAAGTCGTAGCCCGCGCCATTCATCGATGGAGCCCGCGCCGTTCCAAACCATTTGTGGCGGTTAATTGTGCGTCCCTGCCGGAACAGCTCCTCGAGAACGAACTGTTCGGCCATGAAAAAGGCTCGTTCACCGGGGCAGTCAAACGGGAGCCAGGCAAGATCGAGGTGGCTGAAGGCGGAACGGTGTTTCTCGACGAAATTGGAGATATGCCGCTTCTCTTGCAAAGCCGCCTCCTGCGGGTCCTCCAGGATCAGACCTTCTATCGTGTGGGCGGAACGCAGCCGGTTCACACCAATGTGCGTTTCATCGCGGCCACGAACAAAGATATTCGTCGCGCGATCCAACTAGGCACATTTCGTGAAGACCTCTACTATCGGCTTGCCGTGATCACCGTGACACTCACGCCCCTGCGTGAACGAATGGACGATATCCCAGCACTCGCCCAGCATTTTCTCAATCGCGGGGTCAGAATGGGCATTCATCATCCTTGTACCCTCAGTGACCATGCCCTACAGGCATTGCAACAGTATCAGTGGCCTGGCAATATCCGCGAACTAGAGAATGTGCTGACACGCGCCCTCATCTTGTGCCCTGAGGATATCCTTGAGCCCGCGTGCCTACATCTATCAGATGCGCCGTTCCCCTCGACAACCGACATCGAGACAGGCACTCCACTCCGTCTCTATCATGAAAGCGTGGAAGCCTATAGTCGGAAGATCATCGAAGCAGCGCTACGCAGGAATGGGTGGAACCAAACCAGAGCCGCCGAAGAGCTTGGCCTTCAACGGACCTACCTCACAAAACTGCTCCGTCAAAAAGACATTCCTGGCAGAGCCCCCACGGGACCCGCCCCATCATCCGGCAACGATACACACTGACTGGATTCTCGACACTGGTGAGGCCTAATCCGAAGGCTGAAGACCGAAGGGCTGAAGTCTGCAACCTTCAGCCGTGAGCCCGCCTCACCTATCCTAGCGGTAGCGCATGCGGGTGCCGTGAAGGAGAGAGAGTTCGATTTCACTGGCGGTCAGCTCAACTGGAAAGTAGGCCCCGGAAATCTTCGCCGCGTTGATGCTGGCGCCTTCCAGCCTGGCTTTTCGAAAATCGATACTGCGCAGATCCGACTGGCGAAAGTAACAGTCGGTGAAGTCCAACCCATCGGCATCCAGCCCTCGCAGCTCAAGACCGCGCAGATCGCACCCCCGCAAGTCGACTTTTTCTCCCGACGCCTTCTTGGCATTAAATTCGGTGATGCACCCTTCGCGCAGCAAGAGATACATCGGGTCGTTTGAAATGCGCAGTTTGGTGCGAGCCGGATTCGAGGTATCCATAAGTCTCCAATCGTGATCGATCTATCAGTCGTATCGGATCATTCCGGGCTGACTTGAGGAACGGTCACCCAAGGGGAACCGTAAACGTGACCTCGTTTCCCTTGTCGTTGTATCGAATGTCGGGAAAGAACGACTGAGTGAGAAAGAGGCCTCGCCCGCTGGCATCGCCTGTCGCGCAGGCATCAAGGGGTCGGTTGACGCGCGACTTCCAATTGAACCCAGTTCCTTCGTCGGCAATCTGGTACGTCAACATCTGTTGCCGCTTATCGTAGATCGCACGAATCGTAACCCGTCGGTCTCGGAAGCGGGCCTCCTGCCGTCGCTGCTGGATCAATGCGTCGTACCGGTCTTTCGCCATGGCCTCGATCTTGTCACGATAGCGCAGTTCAAGGCAGCCATGCTCAACCGCATTCATCACAAGTTCTTGCAACGCGGCTCGAAGATGGAGCTGTCGTGCCTCCATCAGCCCCATAGCCGTCCCTTGAATCAGCCAGGTCACCGTACTCTCGACGTGACCTGGATCAGGGCCCATGACCAGCACGTACTCCAACCGTTCGACGCCCGGCGCATCGTCCACGGAGGCAGGCAGCGAATGGATCGCCCGCTGCAGGACCTGGGCAAAGGCCTCCTCATAAATCGGCTGCTGCACATAGTCGAGCGCGCCCGCGCGCAACCCCTCCATCGTCGAGTCATCATGCCCTGCGTCAGTGAGCAGCACGACGGGGCAGGTCGGGCGACGCTCTCGAATCTGTCTCACCAGCGTCATCCCGTCCTGATCCGGCAAAAAGAGATCCATAATCACGATATCGGGCTGCGTCAGGTCGAAGGTCGTCAATCCGAGTGCGGGGGTTGTCGCAGCAATCACCGAATGCCCCTTTGCCCTCGCATGCTCCAGGATCACAGTCTGGGTATCGGGATTGTCGGCCACGACGAGCAACGTACGCGACGGTGTGGCGATCATGATGAGTATCCTCCGGCGATCAAATCCCGAAGCGCGGCATGCACCTCGGCCAAGCATCTGTCGACATCCGCACAGACCGACACGGCCTCAGCAAACTCACCGTGACGACCGAGGACTTCCAGACGCTGCGCGTGCTCAAAGAGACGCGGCGCACAAATCGGCAGGACGGATCCCTTCAACTTGTGCGCAGCCGCCGTCAACCCGTCACAATCCTGCCGCGCCAACGCTGCGCGCACCGCTGCCACATCTTTGGGGCTCTCTTGCAGAAAAAGTTCCGCCAAGGTCAGGAGCAATTCCTGATCACCATCGGCCAGGTCCAAGGCCTCGGAAAGTATGAACACCGCTGGCGTATCCATCCGTCTCTCATCCAATCAGACGCTCAGTTCCAACCCCACGACCGCGGCGTCATCTGAAAAATTACTCTGTCCTTGCCAGCGTCTGGCTTCCATAAAACAATGGGAAATCGTCGTGATAAGTGGCGAATGCTGCTGTGCCTCGACGGCTTGCTGGAACCGCCAGCGGCCCCAGGGCTCTCCGGTCGGAGACGCCGCTTCGTAAATACCGTCGCTCAACAAGAACAGGCGATCCGTCGGCTGTAAGGCAATCCTGTCGTTTGCAAAGACGGCAGCCTGATCGAATCCGAGGGGAGAGGAGGGCCGTGTCAGCCATCGAGAAGGCCTCCCAGTCCGGCTAATCAGGGCACCATGATGGCCGGCCGAGGCATAGGACAGGCTCCGTGTCGGCAGGTGGAGCTGTCCGACCCACAACGTGAAATACTCCCCTTCTTCACTCAAGGGAAACCGCCGGTTAGCCTCGAGCAACACCTTCTCCGGATCGTACGTACCAACCAGATGGAGGATGTTTTCCACCCGAAGGAAGGTCATCAGCGAAGCCGACCGTATGGCAGCCGCCACGCCATGTCCTGACGCATCGAGAATATACAGCCCGAGGTGGTCCGCATCGATGGATGCCACACCGAAGAGATCGCCGCCCAATGTCAACGCCGGCTGGTACTCCCACGCGAGCGAGAGGCCCGGAGCCGGGCTTCCCGGCGGAGGCAGCAAGGAATGGACGAAGGCTGCAGCCGACTGAAGATCGGCTTCCATCTCCATCTGCTTTATTTGCAGGAGGAGCATGGACGACTCCAGTTGAGAGCTCGTCGTTTCTAGCTCACGCACCAACCGTCCGGTACGCAAACCGGCCAGCACGCGGGCCGAAATTTCCTGTTTACTGGCCGCTTTACTCAGAAAGTCGTCGGCGCCCCGCGCCAACCCTTCGGCAATCTGAGCCGGTTGATCGTGAGAGGTCATCAGCAGAATGTGGATAGATTTCATCGTCGGATCGCGACGCACCGTTTCGCAGAACGTGGGGCCGTCCATCTCCGGCATCATCCAATCGACGATGATCAGGTCGGGCCGTTCGCGCTTGGCCACCTCAAGCGCCTCTCGTCCGTTTCCAGCCTCCAACACCCGGTGCCCCAACCGCGTCAGCCGTGCCGCCATGCTGGTCCGCGTCACCGGCTCATCCTCCACCAGTAGAATGGTCGCGGCCATGAGACAGGAGGGAGCCAACGAATCGAAGGACTGAACAGGACTCTGGGTTGATTCAAAATTCATGACTAATCGCTTTCGTAAAGGAGAAGTTACGCCGCACGCGCCGTCAGCGCGTCCCCCTCGGTCTCATAGATCGGAATCATTTTTTGAATATTCGCCAGGCTCATGATCTCCCTCACGTAGCTCTGTGGTTTCAAGAGACTGAACTGGGCATGCTGGAGCTTGAAGCTCTGCGACATGAGGACGAGTAGCCCAAGACCGGAACTGTCCACGAATCGAACCTGTTCCAGGTTCACAATGAGGTGTTGACAGTTCCGGCTTTTCACCTGGTCGACGGCAGTCTTCAACGCCGCCCGATTGCTATACGTCAGATCGCCTTTCACATCCAGCACAGTGGCGTCCTTCGAGGCACGTTGTGTAATTTCCATATCCGAGTCCTTTCATGGCATAACGCACAGATGATGTCATCGCCTTCCAGAGCGATGTGGCGTGGCTGTCGGGGCGTCCCTCAAAGACGACTCGCGTAGACAAGCATCGCCGCAGGAATGTCGTCCAGCGGCAAAATCTTATCGACGCCCCCCATCTTGATCGCTTCTTTCGGCATCCCGAACACGACACAACTGGCCTCGTCCTGGGCGATGGTGTAGGCACCGGCCTGCTTCATAGCCAGCATACCTTTGGCACCGTCGCCGCCCATGCCCGTCAAGATCACGCCGATGGTATTGGCTCCGGCATACTGCGCCACGGAATCGAACATCACATCGACGGACGGACGGTGACGATTCACCGGTGGATCTTGGTTCAATTTGACGCTGTACCGGGCCCCGCTCCGAACCAAAGTCATGTGGTAATTGCCGGGCGCAATCAGCGCATGCCCCGGTAACACGCTGTCCCCGTCCTCCGCCTCTTTAACGGATATACGGCAGAGTTGATTCAACCGATCGGCAAACGTTTTCGTGAATCGTTCGGGCATATGCTGCGTCACGATGATCGGCGGCGTATTCGGCGGAAGGACTTCGAGGACCGCCCGCAAGGCTTCCGTCCCACCCGTCGAAGCACCAATCGCGATAATAGTATCGGTCGTCTTGATCATGGCCGACGAAGTCTGCGGCAAGAGCCGAGAGGCAAGGGACGCGGCTCCTTGACCATTGGCTCCAGATTTTCGGTTCCCGACCTTCGCCATCGCCGCAGCCTTAACCTTCGCGATCAAGTCCTGCGCGACCTCTTCCATACCATCCCGAAGATCGATCTTCGGTTTGGTGATGAAGTCCACCGCGCCGAGTTCCAATGCACGGAGCGTCGTCTGGCAGCCAGCCTCCGTCAGGGAGCTGACCATCACGACCGGCAGCGGGTGTCCCGCCATCAATTTCTCAAGGAAGGTCAACCCGTCCATCTTGGGCATTTCCACATCCAGCGTGAGCACATCCGGATTCAACGTTTTAATTTTCTGTCGTGCGATGAACGGATCCGGTGCCGACCCAACCACTTCGATCTCAGGGTCCCTCGAAAGCAATTGCGCCAACACTTGTCGCATCAGCGCCGAGTCGTCGACGGTCATGACACGTATCTTTGACATAGGTCTCTCCTCAAGATCTCGTCATGAGTGCTACGTGAAGGTGATGAGCAGGCGCATTCAGAGCATCGAAGGATCTCCTGCCTCTGCCCCATCACACATCACTGATCACTCATCACAGGAATCAGAACAACGTGACATCGCTGGACTCCTGCTCTTGTTCGTGTACCAACTGCTTCTGGTATCGAATTTCCCGATCGAAGATCGTATCGTTCTTCACCCGTTGGATTTTCTTCATCAACACGCGGCCCGAGTCGATGAAGTAGTACAGTTTCCGGGGATACACGTCGCCCAGATCGGTCTTGTCAGGACGAAATCCTTCATTTTTCAAGTAATCCAACACCCACGAGGCATTGTTCGCACCGACATCGATATTGCCGTCGTAAATCTTTCCCCCGCCAAAGACCTTCACTTCGAGTCGTTGGCGGAGTCCTCCTCGCTTCAAGATTTCGTTGATCAAACTTTCCATAGCGTAGGAGCCGTAGCGCGTCGACTCCCCTCCCCAGGCATCCCCGGATTGATGCTCCTTCGGAGCCGGCAGCATGAAGTGGTTCATGCCCCCGATACCAGCTACCGGATCGCGGATGCAGGCGGACACGCAGGACCCGAGGACCGTATACACGATCATCGGATCTGCGCTGACGAAAAACTCCCCCGGCAGGATGGCTGCGATCTCGTACGGAAAACGGTTGTCGCGCATGCGTCTGACATGGGAAAACTGATCACTCATTCACACCCCGCCCTTAGAGAATGTGTGTCGTGACGTGTCCCCCGTGAAGCCTATCTCGCAAACCAGTACATTCTCTGTTGGCGTTCGACGGGATACGAACAACACTTCACAACTCACAATCACTCTTCCTTCTGATAAATCGTCGGTGCAACTGCCTTGAAGGGCTGATCGAGGCGCTGCAAACTTTCTGAATGTCCTATGAACAGATAGCCGCCAGGCTTCAGGTAACGATAGAATTTCTTGACCAACTTGGCTTGTGTCGGGCGATCGAAATAGATCATCACGTTACGGCAGAAAATCAGATCTAACGGCGTTTTGATCGGAAAGGTGTCGTCCATCAGGTTGATCCGCTGATAGCGAACCATCTGGTTTATATTGGGTTTGACCTTGATCATACCGGTTCGCTCGCCCGTACCTTTCAAGAAATGCCGCTCGACGAGATCCGGCGGAAGATCCCGCACTCGCTCCTCTTCGTAGACGCCCGATGCCGCTCTAGCGAGCACGCGCGTCGAAATATCCGACGCCAGGATTTTGAAGTCCCAGAGTTCCGGGTCGGGCACGCTATCGTGCAGCGTCATGGCAATGGTATAGGGCTCCTCTCCGGTAGAAGATGCCGACGACCAGATACGGATGCGCCGAGTGGTTTGCAGTGTCGGAAGAATCTGCTCACGGAGAAAGTCGAAATGCTTGGGCTCGCGGAAGAAATCTGTTTTGTTCGTTGAAACGAGATCCAGGAGGAGCGTGAATTCCTCGCCCTCCGTCTCGCCTGAGACCATGTCATAGTAGGCTTGAAACGAGTCCAACTCCAAGGTTCGCAGCCGTTTGGAAAGCCGGGACACGAGCAGGGTTTTCTTGCTCTCATTCAGGCTGATGCCACACTCCTGATAGATGAGCGAGCGAAACTGTTCGAACTCCTTGGGTGTAATCGTGTAATCCATAATCCAGCAACGCTCCGTATGTGGCGAACAGCGCGCACAACATCACCGGCAATGCCAGTGGTCACGGCGGAGGTACGATCCAACAGGGTGCCAAAACCTCATCAGGACAGAGGCAATCCCGTCAAGTCACGCCCCTACAGTCGAACACAGAGACCGGACGATCCCCCCTCCAGGCCCTCGCTCCCCTGTAACGTAATCCGTGAATGCTTTATCGGTTGGTTGCTGTCGATTCTTGACTAGAGTCAGATACGGCCCCAAAGGGTCAGCATCACATGTTGTATGAGGAGGAGAGCGACTCCAGACGGCAGGCGCCTGGACAACCGGTGAACGGAGAAAGGAACTAGCTGAACTGGCACATCCCCCAAATGCGATTTAGAGAGAACCATGCCCTGAATCGCATACGCACCGTCATTTGTGCCATGTTGCATCACGCTGCCCATGGGCTCGATTGTTGTTGAAACTGTTGCAACAACTCTCAGTTGGTGCGTGATCCCAACAACTCCCCTTGCGACTCATGGCGTCATCCATGACGTAGGCTTTCAACGTGGCCTAGAACGGTTGACTGACGTATTGGCCGCCCCCGATCCGAGTGATGCCGCAGCCCCACGGCTGGTTTCCGTCGGAGCCACGCCATTGTCAGCACGTCGGTCAGCCGCATGCGATCGGGCGTGTCCCTTGCGACGTCCGCCGTCGCTTCGTTCAGGATTTCGCTCTCGCGCTGTAGTCGCACGCTCTCGGCACGCAGGCGTGACCGTTCCATCTGCCCACGGTGTGCCCACCGTGGTGCCCGCTCCGTGGAGCGTCCCTACCGCGGCCGCCTTGACTCAGTTCCGTACCGTGCGTCCAACCAACCCCAGCTCCTTGGCCCACACTCCGGCTGTCAAACCATCGTGGACTCGCGTGACCGCCAATGCCTTGAACTCGGTGGTGTATTCCCGCATCGGGATCTGCATCGTCCACCCGTTCATGGTGAGTGCGAGCATACGCAATCAATTGGAAAACGAAGTTTTATAGAAAGCTCGATTACTGCATGCCTTTGGTCATTCCTGCCGATCGATTCGTACAAAAATACACGGCGTGACCGGCTAAATCTGTACAGCTTTGTACTCACTCCAGAGGAGTGGCCTACTCGGGCTTTGAATGATGCTGCCACTGCCCGCATTAAAATGCAGTCACAGCGCAGCATTCCGCTCCTTCCCGTCAAAGAAGCTGCCATCTGATGAGAGGCTCGCAGATGCGGGCTTTTCACAATATATTGGCACAAAAGGTGCTTATGGCTTTACAGTTCCCTTGAGACCCACAACCATCGTGGCACAAACAAGTATCCACCGAAACTGGACAGCCAATTCCTTCATCATACAAGATATGTGATCCTTCCTAATCATGACACTACTTCTTGACAGACCAAGCCAACAGACCCTTCTTGAACTCAAGCGCATTCTGATCATCGACGACGAAGAGCCCATCCGTCGACTGTTGGGATACATGCTCCAAACCCACGGTTACGACACGGTGCTAGCGTCCGATGCTCGCGACGCGCGCCTGAAACTAGAGGAACAACCTTTTGCCTTGATGTTATGTGATGTGAACATGCCCGGCGAGTCGGGCATGGATCTGGTCCGTAATATCCTAAACCAGTATCCCTCGACCGCCGTCATCATGGTGACCGGTCTTGATAGCTCTGTGCTGGCGAATGCGGCGTTAGACATCGGGGCCTTCGGGTACATCGTGAAGCCGTTTGAGTCCAATGAGGTCTTGATCGATGTCGCCAATGCCCTTCGTCGACGCCGGCTTGAATTGGAGAATCGCCAACAGCGAGACAACCTTGAAGATATCGTGAGAACCAGAACGATGGCGCTCCAGCAAGCGCTTGAGTGGCTCGAACGCAGCGAAAAGGAACTCCGTCTCTCACGGGAAGAAACGATTCAACGGCTCGCCATCGCCGCCGAATACCGGGACGGTGCTACGGCCCAGCACATTCAACGCATGAGCCACTACTGCGAATTGCTGGCCAGGAAGTATGGACTCTCATCGGAACGGTGCGACCTGATCCGCACGGCCAGTCCGATGCATGACATCGGAAAAATTGGGACGCCGGATCATGTGCTCCTGAAGCCCGGCAAATTCACGCCGGAAGAATTCGACGTGATCTCTCAACATGCAGAGATCGGCTATCGTATCCTCGACGGATCGGATGCGGAGATCCTCAAAGTGGCAGCCTTGATTGCCTGGACCCACCATGAGCGCTGGGATGGCAATGGATATCCACGCAAATTAAAAGGCGAAGCGATTCCCATAGAAGGACGGATCGCCGCAATTGCCGATGCGTTCGATGCGCTCACCACACAACGGGTCTACAAGCCGGCTTTCACCCTCGATCACGCCGTCGAACTCATGCGCAAACATCGAGGCGAACACTACGACCCCGAGCTTCTCGATATCTTCTTTGCCTCAATGGACGACATCAAGCACATATATGAGCAGTATAGTGGCCAATCGACGCCCGGAATAATTCCCGAATCGTAAGCCCACCACATTCATGAACGCATCTGCTGCCATCGCCGCCGTTCAGGCGAGAGGTACGGAGCTAGACGCTAGGGGTGATCAACAGGGATGGCGACCCTCTCGCCTCGAACCCCTCGCCTAGCTTCCATGCGATTTCCCAAAGAACCGTCATGACAACTGTGGACCAGCCTCTTTTCCGTCATTTCGTTGACCGGTTTTCCACCCGCCGATATACTTCCCTCATCTCGTCAGGGACAGACACCCACGCAGATGTCCCGATCCTGTACCCCACCATCTTACGCTCGAGAAAGGCTGCCGATCATGGCAAAAAAGACGATTACGGTCCGTAAACAGGCAGCGACGCGCAATTGGATCGCCTACCTCTGCGAGTCCTTGGTCACGTCTGGAGTCATGCCAACCTGGGAAGCAGCAACCTATCTGACCGAAAATCTATTCGGCGAGAAACCAAACCCTCGGCTCCTGAGCACAACGAACGCCTACGAAGTGACGTCCCAATTTCTTCAGCGACTGTACCATCCCCTCGTTGAGGCCGCGTCTCGCGACATCACCTTGCCGGATGGTTCCATGCTGCACGTCTTCACGGATATCAGTCTAACTGGTAAGTCAGCCGTGCTCGTGGTCTACAGGCCTAACAATACTCAGCCACACCAACTGCTGATGTTGGACGCGGCAAAAGCCTGGGATCTGGTGTTCACTGACTCAGAAGACGTGAATCGCTGGGCAGATGAACGGTATCGGCAGATAAAGTCAGCGTTGACTGCAGCGATCGGCAAGCCGGCTCAGACAAAGGTCCTTGCAGCAATCTCCTAGCAGGATGCAAAATAATTCGTCCACCCCTCAGTCCGCGCCCTGCAAGCTCTGATTCCGAGCTGCTTGCCCTTCTCGCCAGTCTTGCGCATCTCGCCCAGCTATCCTACGGAAGGTTCATAGTTCAGGTTCGGCCCTAACCATCGTTCGAGCGCTGAAAGAGGCATCCCCTTTCGCGTCTGATAGTCGAGTACTTGATCCTTCCCAATCTTCCCCACCGCAAAATATCTGGCGTCCGGATGCGCAAAATAGAATCCGCTGACCGAGGCAGCTGGCCACATCGCGAAACTTTCCGTCAGGGTGATGCCTGTGTGCTGTTCTGCGGACAAGAGGTCAAACAGTAGCCGCTTCTCTGTGTGGTCGGGACAGGCTGGATAGCCTGGCGCCGGCCGGATGCCGCGATACTTTTCACGAATCAGATCCTCAGGAGTCAATGCCTCGTTCTTACCATACCCCCACACGTCACGCGCCTGCTTATGGAGATACTCGGCAAAGGCTTCGGCCAAACGGTCTGCCAGCGCTTTGGCCATAATCGAATTATAGTCGTCGTGGTCCCGCTCGAATTCCCTACACAAGAGATCCACCCCGATTCCCGTCGTCACGGCAAAGGCACCGATATAATCGGCGCGGCCCGACTCTTTGGGCGCCACAAAATCCGCCAGAGCAAAACTACATTGCCCTTGTGGCTTTTCCGATTGCTGCCGCAGGGTATGGAGCGTCGTCAGGACTGTCGTGCGGCTGTCGTCGCAATAGACCTCGATATCGTCCCCCACACTGTTGGCGGGAAAGAATCCGTAAACCCCATTGGCGGTGAACAAACGCTGCGCCACAATCTTATGGAGCAAAGTCTTGGCATCCTCGAGCAACTCCTTCGCCTTCGAGCCCACGACAGGATCTTCCAGAATGGTCGGATAACGTCCGCGCAGTTCCCATGTATGAAAGAACGGCGACCAATCGATAAAGGGAATCAACTGATCCAACGGCTGCTGCGGCAGCGCCCTTATCCCCGTGAAAGCAGGAACTGGTATATCGACCTCAGCCCAATTGGATTGGAATCGATTGGTGCGAGCTCGTGCTAAGGTCCAAAGGGATTTCGCTCCCTTATCGTGATGGGTCTGGCGAATCTGGTCGTAATCTGCGCGAATCTTCGCGGCGAAGTCAGCCTTCACATCGTCATTCACCAGACTCCCGACGACGCCCACTGCTCTGGAGGCATCCAGCACATGCACGACTGAGTGGCTGTAAGACGGGGCGATCTTGACGGCCGTATGGGCTTTGCTCGTGGTGGCACCGCCTATCAATAACGGCAGGTCGAAGCCCTGGCGTGTCATCTCTCGCGCCACATGCGCCATTTCGTCCAGCGAGGGGGTAATGAGACCGCTCAACCCGATGACCTTTACTCCATGTTCACGTGCCGCAGCCAGGATCTGTTCACATGGCACCATCACCCCGAGATCGATCACCTCGTAGTTATTACATCCTAGAACCACCCCGACGATGTTCTTCCCGATGTCATGCACATCGCCCTTGACCGTGGCAAGCAGGATCTTCCCGTTCGAACTCGACGCACCAGACTTCTTCTTCTCTTCCTCCATGAAGGGCATGAGGTAGGCCACGGCTTTTTTCATGACCCGGGCGCTCTTCACCACTTGAGGTAAAAACATTTTGCCGGATCCGAACAAGTCCCCTACGATGTTCATCCCGGCCATCAGCGGCCCCTCGATCACATGCAGCGGCTTGGCGTATTTCTGGCGCGCTTCCTCGATATCCTGCTCGATAAAGTCGGTCATGCCTTTCACTAACGCATGGGAGAGACGCTCTTCGACCGTGCCGGAGCGCCACTCATCGTCCTTCACCGCCACCTTACCCAGTTGCTTCACGGTCTCGGCAAAGGTCACCAATCGTTCCGTCGCATCAGGCCTGCGGTTCAGCAACACATCTTCGACCAATTCCAATAGATCTTTGGGAATTTCCTCGTAGACCGCCAACTGGCCTGCGTTCACGATCCCCATGTCCAGACCGGCCTTGATGGCGTGATAGAGGAATGCCGCATGCATCGCCTCGCGCACGCGATTGTTGCCGCGAAACGAGAAGGAAATGTTACTGACACCGCCGCTGACTTTCGCCAGCGGAAGATGCTGCTTGATCCACCGCGTAGCCTCGAGAAAGTTCACCGCATAATTATTATGTTCCTCGATGCCGGTCGCCACCGTCAGAATGTTCGGGTCGAAGATGATGTCCTGGGCGGGAAAGCCGATGCGCTCCGTGAGGAGGCGATAGGCCCTCTCACAGACCTCAATCTTGCGTTCGTAGGTATCGGCCTGGCCCCGTTCATCGAAGGCCATCACCACCACAGCAGCCCCGTAGCGATGAACCAGCTTGGCCTGCTGGAGGAACTTGGCTTCGCCTTCTTTGAGACTGATGCTATTGACGACCGGCTTGCCCTGGATGTTCTTCAGCCCGGTCTCTAGAATCTCCCACTTCGAGCTGTCGACCATGATGGGCACGCGGGAGATGTCTGGCTCAGACGCCACCAATCGCAGAAACTTCTCCATGGCAGCCTGGGAGTCGAGCATGCCTTCGTCCATATTGATATCGATGACCTGGGCGCCCCCCTCGACTTGCTGGCGCGCCACCGAGAGGGCTGCCTCATAGTCACCAGCCAGAATCAATTTGGAGAAGGCCGGTGACCCGGTCACGTTGGTCCTCTCACCAATATTCACAAAATTCGATTCAGGCCTGATCGTGACCGCCTCCAGTCCGCTCAGCCTGGTATGCGGCTCGATGGACGGAGCAACCCGCGGAGCAATACCTCTAACGGCCTCGGCAATAAGCTTGATGTGTCCCGGTGTCGTCCCACAACAGCCACCGACGATATTCAGCCAGCCGTTCTGGGCCCATTCTTTCAATTGGGGTGCCAGGCTCTCGGGCGTCTCAGGAAATCCCGTTGGCAGCAACGGATTCGGCAATCCGGCATTCGGATGGCAGCTCACTGAGATCGGAGCCAGCTGCGACAGTTCTTCAATCAAGGGACGCATTTCTTTGGGGCCCAACGCGCAGTTGATGCCGACACTCAGCAGAGGCACATGGGAAATGGAATTCCAGAAAGCTTCGATCGTTTGGCCCGTCACCCCCCGATTGCTGCCGGCTTGAATAAACGTGACCGAGGCCATGATGGGGAGTTTGATGTGGCGATCCTCAAAAAACGTATCAATGGCAAAAAACGCGGCTTTCGCATTGAGGGTATCGAAGATGGTCTCGACCAACAAGAGATCGACTCCGCCATCGACCAAACCACGGACCTGCTCATAGTAGACCGTCACGAGTTCATCATAGGTGGTACCGCGTGCCGCCGAATTGTTGACATCAGTTGAAATAGACGACGTCTTCGTCGTGGGTCCAATCGCCCCGGCCACAAAGCACGACCGACCAGGCGCTGCCATTTTGACCTGCTCTGCAGCACGCCTGGCACATTCCGCTCCGGCTCTCGCGATCTCATAGGCAAGAGACTCCATGCCGTAGTCGGCCAGTGAAATAGCTTGCGCATTGAACGTGTTTGTCTCCACGATATCGGCACCGGCTTCGAAGTACTGGCGATGGATCTCTTCGATAATGGCAGGCTGCGTGAGATTCAACAGATCGTTGTGGCCTTTCTGATCTTTCTTCCAATCTTTGAACCGCTCTCCCCGAAACGCCGCCTCGTCCAGCTTCCGCTGCTGAATCATGGTTCCCATGGCCCCGTCGAGGACGAGAATGCGTTGTTGCAGTAAGGCTTCGAACGATGCACTCATAAGGCCTATCTCCGATATCAAAACCGCTGTGATTGTGGAGGAAATCCGGTCATCATAACCGAGAGGTTCTTACGCCAGCAAGCAATCTCGATCGTCGCGCCTTGACAGGCGGGGAAGCCGCCGATACGATGCCGGCACCAGCTGGAGATAAACTGTGCTCAGCCATATCATCTTCTCGCTTCTGCTGCTCCTATCGACCACCGGTATCTGGCTCCAGCCTTCTGCGGTACTCGCTGCACCCTATTTCGAGGATGGGTACCTCGGGCTCACACAAACGGAACTCCATCAGAAACTCGGGATGCCGCAAGCGGTGCGGGATCGGAAATCGGCGCTGCGCGTCTTTACCTACTACGCCATCACCGATTGGGAAAAATATTTCCAAAAGCTCGTCTCGCCGGAAAATGGCGAGGATGTCTACACCTTCACACGTGATGGTATCGAGGTCCGCTACTCATTCAGTTACACCGTCGATCCCAACGATGAACACGACAATCGAACCCTCTTCGTTCGGCTCGTCGATATTGAATTCTCCCCGGTTGTTCCCCTTGCGCAGATCCCCACACTCGTCCCAGAATTTCACCCTTCAGAAGATCCCACCTCCCCCTCATTCCGATCGAATATCTGGGTACTGTTGTTCAAGGGTGCTTCGTCACCACAAGCGCGCTTTATTGTGAAAGAAGCCGCCAAGGAACGGCTCGAGTGGACCCTGGCCTATCAACTGTTTTCGTTACAAGGCCTGCCCGACACCCTCACGTCCAAGTCGCTCGTCGATCGAATGGAAATCAGCACACAAAGCGTCGACCTCGTGAAGCAACGCCAGCGACATACCCACGAACCCATCCTGAATCCCTACTCGCGAGAATTCTCCCAGCGCCAACATACGCCTCCATTGCCCACCGTCAAAAAGATTCCCCTTCCCAAGTACGCGGACTAGCCACGCTTAGGTTTGATGACTCAGCGATGATCAGGAAACGCTATGGAGTGCGCTGGAGGCGATCTTGTTGTTTCTCTTGGGCCTTCACCGCCTGACCACTGAATAGATCCAGCGCGGCATCCCGGGAAGTAAAGAGCAAAGCAGGAACAGTCAAACCCACCATGACCAAGCACCAGAGAGACAGGAAACGGACGACTTGGCTCCGCACGAAAAGTCTGGCCAGCAAACACATCACCGCGACCAGGCCGCCCAAACTGAGCACATGAGACTGATAGGGAGTTAATCCTGAAATGCTTGGAGAGAATGTACCGAATCGCGCGCGGGCAGTCTGCGCCCAATCGGACACTGTCTGCTGTAGCCGTGCGGCGTCCGAATGATTAGAAGAGACTTTGGGAGCTTGCTCCGTCGCCTGCACCTTTGCACGATACCGTTCGGGGATACTCTCGTAGTTGTCCGTCATGACCGCAGTGCCTCGTTCATCAATATAGGAGTAGATGGTCGTGGCAGACGCGATCACCGGCAACAGGAGGCCACTGATCCAGAAGAGGAAGGCTCCAACAATGACAGCCGCACTGCTATTAAGCAGAAAACGGCTTCGTTGATCTCGAGGAATCGTGTCGGTGCTGAATAGGTACATCACCGCAAGTATACCGACCCTGCCGAATACTTCCATCTTATTGATTAAATTGAAGCAAACAGTCCGGCTTCCTTGACTCTCTCCGATTCACATTGCTACCATGCCACGCATCATGGATCATACGACCTCAGCGACCTCAGAACCGATGACTACCACTTCCACTGTTCCCGAAGAGCAAATCCCCTTCATCCGCCGACGCCAGGTTCGTCTCATCATTTATACCGGACTTGGGCTCTTTGTCCTCCTTATGGTGGTCTGGCCCCTGATTGCACAGCTCAAAGACCCTGACTTTCAAAAACATATCGCGGAGCATCGCGTGATGGTCGGCATGTCGAAAGAACAGGTGCTAGAGGCGTGGGGAGGACCGCAAACGATCAACACGACCTTCACCAAAGAAGGCCTCCGCCGCGAAGAATGGATATTTGAAGATTGGGAAAATGCGGCGACAGTGAAACACCGCTATCTCTACCTTGAAGAAGGCCGTCTCATCGGGGGATGGTTCCAAGGTTCCGGCGAACGACTCCCCATTCAGTCCCCGTCAAACCCGCATGCCCCACGCCCCCAACGCTAGCGTACGTTTATAGCTGCACGGAGACGTCTCGCACTGACAGCCGCAGCCGACTCAGCAACACTTCCGCATGGGCCTGATCTCGCTGGTCAACCAGGATATACGAGCTGAGAAGAGGAAGCCTTGGATACAGGCTGCTCACATGTTCGTTCTGAACCATGTAGGCAATGCCACTGCCCTCCAGGAGACTCGTCATCATCGCCAGCTCCCCCATGCTCTGCGGCTCAGTGAGTCGAATCATTGGCATGCACCACCCTCTAGGCGCCAATCAGCTACCGACAATTCCGCCCCCTCGTTTCGTTGCTTTTTCTCAGCATCACACATACACTCACAAAAACTATGGGGTTTCAGTAATTTGCACGCGGCGTAATTTTCCTGGGCCGCCCGAGATGGTCAACACACGTTTCCATTCTCGAATCTGATACACTGCCCACGCAGGCGATTGTCCTTTAAAATAGGCATCCGGGTCTTCCCCGCTGGCGTTGAGAAATATTGGCTCCGTGAAGCCTTCTTCCAACACATAGTCCAGGAGACAGTCCGTCACGAAGCCAGACCCTTGAAGGGATATATCGGCCAGCATCGTCAGAATTTCATCAGGATTTTGAATCGTCACACGATTCATTAAAGGACCTCCACGTCGTCAAATTGTAACGAGCCGCTCAGCAGGAAGGCAACAGACATGACACGTCCCTTGACGAAAAGCCGATTCCGAGAAGAACTCTTGCGTCTGATGGACCGCAAACATCATTGGGCCTGGCCGGCATTTGCAAACGGCACGGTCACCATCGATCAACTCAAGCGTCACTTTCAACAGGAATACGGCGTGTACGTGCGTGACTTTCCTGTGTTTCTGGCACGCATCCATGGACAGAATCCCCCGGCCCCGGTTCGCCGGATGCTCGCCGATAATATTTACGAAGAGGACACCGGTGGGCTCTCGCTGGGAAAGTCGCATCCGGAATTGTTCCTGACGATGATGGCAGGCCTCGGATTGCCGGCACGCGATTTTGACACGGTGCGCCTCCTACCGGCCAGTCGGCGTTATCGCGCCTGGCTAGACAAGGTGTCGAATCACCGAGACTGGGTGGTTGGAGCCGCGGCCCTGACTGTCTTCGTCGAAGGCAGCGTGAAGGATCGCGCCGAAATTGCCGACCCCTCCAAGCCCAAGACCGCCGAAGAAATCGAAGCAATCGTCCAACACCATCCTCTGGTGAAATACCATGGTCTCTCCCCCGACGCGATGGACCTGATTCGCGCGCATCAACTTGTCGAAGCAGGCCATCGCCACGATGCCTATGCCATGGTCGTAAACTACGCCACCACACGAACGCAACAACAGGCCGTCTTGAGCTGCCTCAAGAAATGCCTCACCCTCTGGCAAGCCTATCGCGATGCGGTGGCCAAGGCTTGTGGACTCAAAAAGACCTAAATTGTGCGTTGGTTGATCTCTCTCGCATTCTTGTCTGTTGTCCTGACCATCAGCCATCCGCCATTGGCCATCGGCTCCCTTCCTTCCGACGACATGGCCCTGATTCCTGCCGGAGAATTCCTCATGGGGAATCCGACAGGCAGCGATGGTCTTCCGGACGAACAACCTCAGCGACTCATCTCGACCGCCTCATTCTGGATCGACCGCTACGAAGTGACGAACGATGCCTATGCGCAATTTGTCCAAATGACCGGACATCGCGCGCCGGCCAACGCCAAGCCTGCCTCGACCTTGTGGGAAAACAATCTACCAATCCCCGGCATCGGCACCCACCCAGTAGTGAATGTCAGTTGGGAGGATGCCGTCTCCTACTGCACATGGATGGATAAACGTCTGGCGACAGAAGCGGAATGGGAAAAGGCCGCGCGTGGCATCGATGGCCGCCGCTACCCCTGGGGAAACGAGTGGGATGTCACGAAGGCCAACAGCGCCAGCTATTGGGCCGGTCGCACCATCGACTTTCAGAGCGGAGCGGACTGGGATGCCTTCTGGGTCACAGGAGAGGGCGCGAAGATTTCAAAAGAAAAGGGCATCAAGGGTGAGGTGCTCACGATGCCGGTCGGCAGCTTTCCCGCAGGCGTCAGTCCATACGGACTCTATGACATGGCAGGCAACGTTGCTGAATGGATACAGGATTGGTATAACCCGAACTACTACAAAGACGCGCCCCTCTCAAGTCCTCAAGGGCCCCCTCGCGGCGCAATCAAAGCGATGCGCGGCGGGTCCTGGTTGAAACCGGCTATCAGTTTACGCACAGGCGACCGCGACTGGGGCACGATGGATAGTCGGCCAAGCGGCACCGGCTTTCGCTGCTTGAGTTCTAACTCCAAGTGCAACACTTCAAGCCCGGATGGGCTACGGTGTTGCCATGCGAACGAGATTCTATAGACACATGAGTGCCGAAGAACGG
>Ga0209253_10000592_pt1 | contig 31501 bp, 28 predicted proteins | sample FrelakmetBRP12BR_FD_187145 | JGI IMG/M metagenome (GOLD analysis project Ga0209253, IMG submission 187145) | Freshwater lake sediment microbial communities from the University of Notre Dame, USA, for methane emissions studies - BRP12 BR (SPAdes)... | ecosystem: Environmental > Aquatic >... | reverse complement strand
CCCAAACTCAGTCCGAATGGACAGTTACAACCTATTGGAACTTCACACCTAGTCGGTCAGGACATCAGCGCCCTTGGGCGGCGTGAACCCGAAGATCCCGGCGTCGAGCTTCGGATTGCGCTCTAGCTTCGAGAAGATCAGCTGCGTGACCTGGCCGAAGTTGTCGGCCAGGCGCATCGCCTGCGGCAGCCCGTCCCTGAACCCGATCTCGATGAGCTCGAACGTCGAGTCCTTCGCGCGCGGCTTCGCCCGCACCCATTCGAGCCCGTCGCGCACGCCGGCGTCGGTGACTTCGAACTCCTTGTCGAATTCGTTGGAGCCGAACAGGATCGACGCCGGGCTCGACGGCAGCGCCGCGCCGAGCTTCCGGATCGTCACCTGGTTGAGGTCCCTGTCGTACAGGACCAGGCGCGTGCCGTCCGCCACGATCACCTGCTCGTACGGCTTCTCGTAGATCCAGCGGAACTTGCCGGGACGCTGGAACGCGAAGCGCCCGCTCGCGACTGGCTGCGCGCTGCCGCTGCGGGCCGACACGCGCTGCACGAACTCGCCGCGCGCGCTGCTCGTCTGCGTGAGAAAGGTGCGCAGCTGGTCGAGCGATCCGCCGTGAGCCGGCGCAAGGAGCGCACAGCCTGCCGCAACGACCGCGAGTCGTAGCCAATGCATTCGGAATGCTCCTGGAAAGGCGTTCAGCCGTCGCCGCGATCGGGCACGAGGATGTCGCGGTTCCCGTTGCTCTGCATGGCAGACACCATGCCGGCGCGCTCCATGTCCTCGAGCAGGCGCGCCGCCCGGTTGTAGCCGATCCGCAGGTGTCGCTGCACCAGCGAGATCGACGCCCGCCGGTTCTTCAGCACGATCTCCACGGCCTGGTCGTACAACGGATCGGCCTCCCCGCCCGGTTGACCGCCGGCGCTCTCGTCGCCCGTGGGTTCAGGCGCTTCGAGCAGCCCTTCGATGTACTGCGGGGCGCCCTTGGAGCGCAGGTACTCGGCCACGCGGTGCACCTCGGCGTCCGCCACGAACGCCCCGTGAACGCGCGTCGGCAGCCCCGTGCCCGGCGCGAGGTAGAGCATGTCGCCCTGCCCCAGCAGCGACTCGGCCCCCATCTGGTCGAGGATCGTGCGCGAGTCGATCCGGCTCGACACCTGGTACGAGATGCGCGCGGGGATGTTGGCCTTGATCAGGCCCGTGATCACGTCGACCGACGGCCGCTGCGTCGCGAGGATCAGGTGCATGCCCGCCGCGCGCGCCTTCTGCGCGATCCGGGCGATCAGTTCCTCGACCTTCTTGCCCGCGACCATCATCAGGTCGGCCAGTTCGTCGATGACGACGACGATCATCGGGAGCGGTTCGAGCGGCTCGGGATCGTCCGGCGTCAGCGAGAACGGGTTCTTGACGAACTCGCCCTTGGCGCGCGCCTCGGCGATCTTCTGGTTGTAGCCGGACAGGCTGCGCACGCCGAGCTTGCTCAGCAGCCGGTAGCGCTTGTCCATCTCGGTCGTGCACCACTGCAGCGCGTTGGCGGCCTCGCGCATGTCGGTGACGACCGGCGCGAGCAGGTGCGGGATCCCCTCGTAGATCGACAGTTCGAGCATCTTCGGGTCGACCAGGATCAGGCGCACCTGCGACGGGTCGGCCTTGTAGAGCATCGACAGGATCATCGCGTTGATGCCGACCGACTTGCCCGAACCCGTCGTGCCGGCCACGAGCAGGTGAGGCATCCGAGCGAGGTCGACCACGACCGGCTTGCCGGCGATGTCCTTGCCGAGGCCGAGCGTCAGCAGCGAGTGGCTCTCGTTGTAGACCGCCGAGCCGAGGATCTCCGAGAGCTTCACCATCTGCCGGCGCGGGTTCGGCAGTTCCAGCCCCATCAGGTTCTTGCCGGGAATCGTCTCGACGACTCGGATCGACACCAGCGACAGCGCGCGCGCGAGGTCCTTTCCGAGGTTGACGATCTGGCTGCCCTTCACGCCGACCGCCGGTTCGATCTCGTAGCGCGTGATCACCGGGCCCGGATACGCCGCGACGACCGCCGCCTCGACGTTGAAGTCGCGCAGCTTCTTCTCGATCAGGCGCGACGTGAACTCGAGGGTCTCGGTGGCTATCGTCTCGGTCGGGGGCGGGGCCTCGTCGAGCAGGTCCAGCGCCGGCAGCCGCGCGTCCGCCATCTCGGCGAACAGCGGCACCTGCTTCTCCTTCTGCTTGCGTTCGGACGGTTTGACGGCGACCGGCGGCCGCTCGATGTGCACCGGCGGCGCGTCCTCGATCCGCTCGCGCTCTTCGACCAGCGCGGCCTCGCGGACCTTGCTGGCGGCCTCGCCGATGGCGCGGTCCTCTTCCTCTTCGCGCCGCCGCTCGGCGCGCCGCGACAGGCTCTCGATGAAGCGGCCGAGTCGCTCGGCGACCGCCAGCCATGAAAAGTCGAGGAACAGCGACAGCCCGATCGCGATCAGGGCCAGGAACACCACGGTGGCCCCGGTGAAACCGACCGCGACCTGCGTCGCCCGCGCGATCAGGCCGCCGATCACGCCGCCCGGCGCGCCCGGCAGCGCGCCGAGTGTCGCCAGCCGCAGGGACTCCAGTCCAACGGCGCCGGCGAGCAGCAGCACGTAGCCGAGCGCGTGCGCCCATCCGGGCAACTCGTCGTTCAACGGATCGGCGCCCGAGGCGTTGCGGTGCAGCGCACGGAAGCCGCGCGCGACCCACACCGCGAGCCCGAACACCAGCACGTAGGCCGAGAGCCCGAAAAGCAGCAGGGCGATGTCGGCCACCCACGCGCCGACCCGGCCACCCAGATTGGACACGTTCGTGCCCGCAACGGCATGAGTGAACGACGGATCGGCCTTGCTGTAGGTGATCAGCATGGCGAACAGCGCCAGCCCGAGCAGCGCGCCCACGATCCAGCGCGCTTCTCCCAACAGGCGGGTCAGTCGCCCGTTGACCGGCGCCTCCTCGACCCGCCCGCGTGAGCGAACCCACGCGCCGTTGGTCGACGTTCCCGTCACGCTGCCCACGTTTGTCCTCGAAGCCATGGCTCGGGATTATAGGTGGCGAAGGGTTTTCGCCCGGCGAGAGACGGGCCCGCGGAGCCCGGCAATCGAGGCCGGATTCATCGCCGCCATCGCCCATTCACGCCGGCCGGGTCCGGATTCATCCGGGCCCGGTTGCCGCCCGGCGCCCGGGCAACCAGAATGAACCATGGCGACCGTTTCCGGCCTCCCCACGCACGCCCATCAAGCCAGACACTCCCCGGCGATCGAGGCGTTCCTGCGCGTTTTCAATCCGAAGACTGTCGCGATCGTCTTCTACTTTTCCGTCCTGTTCCTGGTCGGCCCGTACATCATTTCCCTGTATTTCGAGCCCTTCGACGACACGGTCTTCCGCTTCGCGCGCTCGGCGCGGCAGAACCTCATCACCGGGCTGATGCTGCTGTTCGGGATGGGCGTGCTCGAAGCGTTGCTCGCCGGCCGTACGGTCTCGCGCCGCTCGGCGCTTCTGCTCGGCGTCCTGACCTCGGTCGCCGTGACCATGGCAAGCATCCCGGTGCGCATCGTCGCAATCGACTCGCCGCTGTCGCGCGTGTCCGAGGAGCCCGGCTACTTCCTCTCGCTGCTGCTGCTGTGGTCCTCGGTGGGCAGCATCGGTTACTGGCTCTTCCGGTCGCTGCGCGAGGACCAGCTGGCGCGCGAGGAACTCGCGGATGCCGAATGCCGCCGCGAGACGCTGCAGGCGCAGATGGTGGAGGCCAGGCTGTCGGCGCTGCAGGCGCAGATCGAGCCGCACTTTCTCTTCAATACGCTCGCCAACGTCAAGCGCCTCTACGAGACGGTGCCGCACCAGGGCCGCGAGATGCTGTCGAGCCTGATCAGCTACCTGCGGGCCGCGCTGCCGTCGATGCGCCAGTCCGGCTCGACCCTCGGACGCGAACTCGACCTCGCGCACTCGTTCCTGACGATCCTGAAGATGCGAATGGGCGACCGGCTCGACTTCTCGATCGAGGTCGAGCCTGCCCTGAACGACGCGCAGGTGCCGCCAATGATCCTGCCGACCCTCGTCGAGAACGCGATCAAGCACGGCCTGTCGCCGCTGCCCGAGGGCGGCCGGATCGAGATTGCCGCCCGGCGCGAGGGCCACGACCTGCTGATCGACGTTCGCGACAACGGCGCCGGCTTCTCCTCCAGCGGGGGCAGCGGCGTCGGCCTGGCCAACACGCGATCCCGGTTGGCAGCGCTGTTCGGAGGCCGCGCCACGCTGTCGCTGTCGTCGGCCGCGCCGCGCGGCGTTCTCGCTTCGCTGCGCCTGCCGTTCGCGCTGAAGGAGGCCCCATGAGCGCGCACGGCCGCTCCGAAGCGCTCATCCCGGAGCGCGCAGCGCGGAGGGTAGTCCCATGAGCGCGCACGGCCGCTCCGAAGCGCTCATCCCGGAGCGCGCAGCGCGGAGGGTAGCCCCATGAGCGCGCACGGCCGCTCCGAAGCGCTCATCCCCGAGCACACAGCGAGGGTCGTCCCATGAGCGCCCTCGCCGGCGCGCGTGCGCCATCGATCGTGCAGCGTCCGATGTTCGCGCGCTGGACCGAAGCCTGGTCGCGCCTGAACCGGCGGCACGCTCTCGGCCTCGCGCTCGCCATCCTGCTGATGACGGCGGTCGACCTGAGCACGATGGCCGACAAGCTCGATAAACCCGGCGTCATGAAGGTCATCGCCTTCGACCTGTTCGTCGCGGTCTCGCTGTTCTCCATCGCGCTGCTGGCCTGGTCCGCGGCCGTGGCCGGCCGGCCGCCGGGCGGTGCGGAACGGATGCGGGCGGTCGTGATCGCCATCGTCGCGAGCGGCCTGCTGTCGGCCGCCATCGTGGTTCCGACCATGAACGCCGCCGGGATCCCGGAGATCTGGTACGAACTGCTGGGCAAGAAGAGACCGGTGCCGCCGCTGTGGATCGGCATCCTCGGCAACACGGTCCATCTTTCGCTGTTCGCGGCGCTCTTCGTGCTCGTCGCCGAGGTGCTGCAGCGGCGATCGGCCACCAACGCCGCGATCCTCGCCGCCCGGCGCGAGCAGGCCGCGGTGGCGCACGAGGTGCTCGAGTCGCGCCTCGCGGCGATGCAGGCGCAGGTCGAGCCGCAGTTCCTGTTCAATGCGCTGGTCGGCATCGAGGCGCTGTACCGGAAGGACGCGGACGCGGCGGCGGAGAACCTCGACCGCCTGATCCAGTACCTGCGCGTTGCGCTTCCCCGGTTGCGCGAGCCCGGCTCGACGGTCGCCGGCGAGATCGACCTCGTGCGTGCCTATCTCGCCGTGGTCACGTCGCTGCACGGCGGCCGGCCCGCGCTGAGCGTGACGGTCGGCGACGACTGCGCGGACGCGCGCTTCTATCCGATGCTGCTGCTCCCGCTGATCCAGCGGGCCGTGCGGGAGCCGGACGACCACCTGCCGGCGTCGATCGACATCGGCGTGCAGAAGCTGCATGGCGATGTCGCCATCGTGACGCGCATCGCGTGTGCCGGCGGGTGCGTGGAGGACTTCGAACTGGCGCGGGTGCGCGAACGGCTCGAAGGCCTCTACGGCGAACGCGCGACACTCGCCTGCACCGAGCTCGAGGGGAGCACGACGCAGTTCACCCTGAGGGTGCCGGCCGCCGGCTAGGGCCTGCCAACACTTGGATCGCACACCATGATCACGCCCACCGCGATCATTGCCGAGGACGAAGCGACGCTGCGCGCCCAGTTGGTGGAGCAGCTCGGCCAGCTGTGGCCGGAACTCGCGATCGTCGGCGAAGCCGCCGATGGCGTGCAGGCGCTGCGCCTGCTCGACGAGCATCGCCCCGACGTGATGTTCCTCGACATCCAGATGCCGGGCGCCACCGGCCTCGAGGTGGCGCGCCAGGCGAGCGGACGCTGCCACGTCGTGTTCGTCACGGCGTACGACCAGCACGCGGTCGCGGCCTTCGACCAGGGCGCCGTCGACTACGTGCTGAAGCCGGTTTCGGCGGCGCGGCTGTTCACGGCCGTGTCGCGCCTGAAGCAGCGCCTCGGCACGCCGCCCGCGCGGCTCGATGCCGCGCTGAACGGGCTCGCCGGCGCGAGAGCGTCGCTGCCGGCGGACACCAGGCAGTACCTCCGCTGGATCAACGCGTCGGTCGGCCAGAACGTGAAGCTGATCACGGTCGACGAGATCAGCTACTTCCAGGCCGACAGTAAATACACGCGGGTGGTGACCGGTGAAGGCGAGGCGTTGATCCGCAAGCCGCTGAAGGAACTGGTGGAGGAACTCGATCCGAACCAGTTCTGGCAGATCCACCGGTCGACGCTCGTCAACGCGACGTCGATCGCCGGCGTCACGCGCGACTTCCGCGGCCGGATGCTGGTGAAGCTGAAGTCGCGTCCCGAAACGCTGCTGGTCTCCGACAGCTACACCCACCGCTTCCGCCAGATGTGAGTCGCGGCGGGCCGCGGGCGTCGGGAACGCCGAGATCGTCCCCATATAATTCGTTCGAACCTGGGGAATCGATATGGCCACCACGAAACATGCCCGCGTCCTGATCCTCGGATCCGGCCCGGCCGGATACACCGCAGCGGTCTACGCCGCTCGCGCCAACCTCAAGCCAGCGCTGATCACCGGCCTGGCGCAGGGCGGGCAGCTGATGACGACCACCGAGGTCGACAACTGGCCGGCGGACCACCACGGCGTCCAGGGCCCGGACCTGATGGCCCGCTTCCTGGCGCACGCCGAACGGTTCCACACCGAGATCGTGTTCGATCACATCCACACCGCGAAGCTGGCGGACAAGCCCATCCGCCTCGTCGGCGACAGCGGCGAGTACACCTGCGACGCGCTGATCATCGCCACCGGCGCCAGTGCGATGTACCTCGGGCTGCCGTCCGAAGAAGCGTTCATGGGCCGCGGCGTGTCCGGCTGCGCGACGTGCGACGGGTTCTTCTACAAGGGCCAGAACGTCGCGGTCGTCGGCGGCGGCAACACCGCCGTCGAGGAAGCCTTGTACCTCGCGAACATCGCGAAGAAGGTCACGCTGGTCCATCGTCGCGACAAGTTCCGCGCCGAGCCGATCATGGTCGACCGCCTGATGGACAAGGTGAAGGAAGGCCGCATCGAGCTGAAGCTCTTCAGCGTGCTCGACGAGGTGCTCGGCGACGACAGCGGCGTCACCGGCATCCGCATCAGGAACGCGCAGACCGGCGCCGCCGAGGACATCGCGCTGCAGGGCGTGTTCATCGCGATCGGCCACCGGCCCAACACCGAGATCTTCGCGGGTCAGCTGGAGATGGCCAACGGCTACATCATCACGAAGACCGGTCTCGCCGGCATGGCGACCGCGACCAGCGTGCCGGGCGTGTTCGCGGCCGGCGACGTGCAGGACCACGTGTATCGCCAGGCCATCACCAGCGCGGGGACCGGCTGCATGGCCGCGCTCGACGCGCAGCGCTACCTCGAGAACCAGGAGCCCGCGACGACCGGAGCCGAGCAGGCGCTGGCGGCCTGACGGCCGCGCGGAGCCGGCGGTGGCCCGCTCGCTGAAGGACCTCGCTCAACTCGGAGCGTTGCGCGACCGGCTCGCTGCCGACAACAGCGAACGCGAGCGCGCAGAGGCCGAGCGGCGCGAACGCGAGGACCAGGCGCGGAAGTCGTCCAACGAGTTCCGGGATGCGGTCGGACCCGTCACGCCGCTGACGATCCGCGCGCGCGTCGAACACGACCGCCCGCCCCACCCTCCGCTGCCGAAGAAGCGCTGGGAGGACGACGAGCAGGTGCTTGTCGCTTCCGTGTCCGACGAGTTCGAGATCGACACGCTGCTGCACACGGACGACGAACTGTCGTTCCGCCGCCCGGGCGTCGGGCCGGACGTGCTGCGCAAGCTGCGCCGGGGCGACTGGGTGATCCAGGACGAGGTCGACCTGCACGGATGCCGCACCGATGAAGCGCGCGAGTTGCTCGCCGGGTTTCTGCGCGATGCCATGAAGCGCGGCGTGCGCTGCGTCCGCGTGATTCACGGCAAGGGGCTCGGCTCGAAGGGCAAGCAGCCCGTGCTCCGGGGCAAGACGCGCGTGTGGCTGGCGCAGCGCGACGAAGTCATCGCGTTCTGCCAGGCGCGGCCGGCGGAAGGTGGCGGCGGCGCGCTCGTCGTGCTGCTGAAGCCGGCCGGAAGCCGGCCGTGACCGGGAGTTCCGGCCTGCTGTTCGCGGTCGAGCTCGTCGCCGTGCTCGCCGCGGCGTTCTCCGGGTTCGCCGAGTCGCAGCGCAAGGACATGGACGTCGTGGGCGTCTTCACCGTCGCGTTCATCACGGCCTTCGGCGGCGGCACGCTGCGCGACGTGCTGCTCGATCGCCGGCCCTTCTTCTGGGTCGAGCACGAAACCTACGTGATCCTGATCTTCGCGCTGTCGCTGGTCGCCACGCCGATCATGCGGCACGCGCACCGCATCATCCCGAACGCCGGCTTCATCGCCGCCGACGCGGTCGGCCTCGGCTTCTTCAGCATCGCCGGCGTTTCGCTCGCGCTGGAAGCCGGCATGCCGACCTTCACGGCGACGATGATGGGCGTGATCACCGGCGTGTTCGGCGGCGTGCTGCGCGACGTGATCCTCAACGAAGTGCCGGTCGTGCTGCGCGACAACCGGCCCTACGCAACCACGGCGTTCATCGGGTGCTGGTTCTACGTGCTGCTGCGCGGCGCCGGCGCCGACGAGGCCCTCGCGCTGTGGACGTCCGCTGCGCTGATCACCGTCACGCGACTGATCGCGTGGCGCCGCGACTGGTCGCTGAAATAGGCAGGCTCTAGACCGCCGCCTCGCCCTCTTCGCCGGTGCGGATGCGGATCACCTGCTCGACCGGCCGCACGAAGATCTTGCCGTCGCCGATCTTGCCGGTGCGGGCCGCCTTCGTGATGGCTTCGATCGCGCGTTCGACCAGCGCGTCAGGGACCACCGCCTCGACCTTCACCTTGGGCAGGAAGTCGACCACGTATTCGGCGCCGCGATAGAGCTCCGTGTGCCCCTTCTGGCGGCCGAAGCCCTTGACTTCGGTGACCGTGAGCCCGTTCACGCCGACTTCGGCCAGGGCCTCGCGCACTTCGTCCAGCTTGAACGGCTTGATGACAGCGGTGATCTGTTTCATGGTGTTCCCCGGTCGATTCAGTGGAATTCCAGGTGGATCGTACCGCCCGCTCAGGCGCTCTCCTCGCGGAAGCGGTTGGTGATCGGATAGCGCCAGTCCCGGCCGAAGCCGCGATGGGTCACGCGGATGCCGATCGGCGACTGCCGTCGTTTGTACTCGGAGATCCGGATCATCCGCACCACGCGCCGCACCACCGCCTCGTCCAGGCCCTCGGCCACGATGTCCGGGATCGCAAGGCCTTCCTGCATGTAGAGCTCGATGATGCGATCGAGCACCTCGTAGGGCGGCAGGGAGTCCTGGTCGGTCTGGTTGTCCTTCAGCTCCGCGCTCGGCGCGCGGGTCAGGATGCGTTCGGGGATGACCGGCGCGATCCCGTTGCGATGGCGGCACAGCCGGTACACCAGCGTCTTCAGGATGTCCTTGATGACGGCGAAGCCGCCCGCGAGGTCTCCGTACAGCGTCGAGTAGCCGACCGCCGTCTCGGACTTGTTGCCGGTCGTCAGCACGATCGACCCGTACTTGTTCGACAGCGCCATCAGCAGCGTGCCGCGGATGCGCGCCTGCAGGTTCTCCTCGGTCGTGTCCCAGGGCAGCCCGCGGAACTCGCGCGCGAGGGTGGAGAGGAAGGCGTCGAACGCCGGCTTGATCGGCAGGATGCCGTAGCGCACGCCGAGATTGCCCGCCAGCTCGGCCGCGTCGTCGAGGCTCATCTGCGACGTGTACTGCGACGGCATCATCACCGCGCGCACCCGCTCGGCGCCCAGCGCGTCGACCGCGATCGCCAGCGTGAGCGCGGAATCGACGCCGCCGGACAGGCCGATCAGCACGCCCGGGAAGCCGTTCTTGCCGATGTAGTCGCGCACGCCGAGGACCAGCGCCGAATAGGCGAGCGCCTCGTGCGACGGCTCGACGACCCGTTCGCCTTCCCGCGGCGCGCCGTCCACGAAGTCGACGAGCAGCAGCGCCTCCTCGAAGTGCGCCGCGCTGGCGACGACGTTGCCGCCCGCGTCGAGCACGAACGAGGCGCCGTCGAAGACGAGTTCGTCCTGGCCGCCGGACAGATTTGCGTAGACGGCCGGCATTCCGAACCTGCAGACGTTGGCCCGCATGATCTGCAGCCGCTGCTGCTGCTTGCCGAGGTGGAACGGCGACGCGTTGAGCACCAGCAGGACGTCGGCGCCCGCCGCGCGCGAGCACTCGGGCGCGTACGGGAACCAGGTGTCCTCGCAGATGTTGATGCCGAACGCCGTGCCGTCGACTTCGAAGACGAACGGCCGGTTGTCCGGCGTGAAGTAGCGCTGCTCGTCGAAGACGTCGTAGTTCGGCAGGTCGTGCTTGCAGTACGTGCCGGTCACCATGCCGTCGGCGATCACCGACGCGGCGTTGAAGCGCCGGCCCTCGCGCGCGAGGGGGTGGCCGACCACGACCTTCATCTCGGGAAACTGCAGCAGCTGCGCGCACAGTTTCTGCAGGGCCGCGTCGGTCGCTGCGTAGAATGCCCGGCGCAGCAGCAGGTCCTCGGGCGGATAGCCTGTCAGCGACAGTTCCGGCGTGAGCAGGACGCGCGCCCCGGCGCCAGCCGCGCGCCGCGCTGCATCGAGGATCTTCCGGCTGTTTCCCTCGAAGTCGCCGACGGTGCAATTCAGCTGCGCGACCGCGACCTTGACGTTCGAGCTCATTGATTGATGCGGCGGTGAAGGCAGTGCAGGCGGGATCGATGAATTATCGCACGCGCATCGTGAGCGACCTGAGGGAGATCGGGGCCGAGCGCTGGAACGCCGTGCTCGCGCGCGAGGCCGCCAATCCCTTCGTTCGCTACGAGTTCCTCCGGGCCTTGCAGGCGAGCGGATGCGCGAGCGAGCGCACCGGCTGGGAGCCGCACCACCTCACGCTCTGGAGCGGCGCCGAGCTGAAGGCGGCCGCGCCGCTGTACCGCAAGCACCACTCCTACGGCGAGTACGTGTTCGACTGGGCCTGGGCCGACGCTCACCAGCGGCACGGCATCGATTACTACCCCAAGTGGCTGGTAGCGATCCCGTTCACTCCGGTGCCGGGCCCGCGCCTGCTGGCCGTCGATGCCGCGGCGCGCGACGCCCTCGCCGCCGCGCTGCAGCGGCATGCCGAGGCTTCCGGCCTCTCGTCGCTCCACGCGCTCTTCCTTCCCGAGGCCGATGCCGCGCGACTCGATGCGCTGGGCCAGATGACGCGGCGCTCGGTGCAGTTCCACTGGTTCAACCGCGGCTACGCGGCGTTCGACGACTACCTCGCGGCGCTGACGCAGCCGAAGCGCAAGAAGGTGCGCGCGGAACGCCGGAAGGTCGCCGACGCGGGCCTGACGTTCGTCCGAAAGGTCGGCGCGGACATCGGCGAGGCCGACTGGGCGTTCTTCGCGCGCTGCTATGCGCGGACGTACGCCGCGCATCACTCGACGCCGTACCTGACGCGCGCCTTCTTCCTCGAACTGGCGCAGACGATGCCCGAGACGCTGCTGCTCGTGGTCGCGCAGCGCGACGGCCGGCCGATCGCCTCCGCGCTCGCGCTGTTCGACGCCGAACGCCTGTACGGGCGCTACTGGGGCGCCGTCGAGACGGTCCCGTGCCTGCACTTCGAGACCAGCTACTACCAGATGATCGAGTTCGCGATCGAGCGCAGGCTCGCGGTCTTCGAAGGCGGCGCGCAGGGGGAGCACAAGCTCGCCCGCGGCTTCGAACCCGTCACGACCTTCTCGTCGCACTGGCTGTCGCACCCGGCCTTCAACGAGGCGGTGCAGCGCTACCTCGAGCGCGAGCACGGCGGCATCGAGGCCTATGTCGACGAGCTGAACGAACGCAGTGCGCTCAGGCGGGATGCGACGAGCGCAAAGGATGGCGAGTGACGCCGACCCATCTCGCTGCTGCCCTGCTGATGGTCACCATCTGGGGCGCGGCACTGCGTGCTGGTTGCTCAGAATGCGGGCTTGGGCGACGCCGCTTCGTACGCCCGGACCGCGTCGACGATGTCCTTGCGCGCCGACTCCGGCCCTTCCCAGCCGAGCACCTTGACCCACTTGCCGCTCTCGAGATCCTTGTAGTGCTCGAAGAAGTGCTGGATCTGCGCGAGCCGCTCGGGCGCGATGTCCGACCACTGCTGCCAGTGCTTGTACCAGGGCAGGACCTTGTCGATCGGCACCGCGAGCAGCTTCGAATCGCCGCCGGCCTCGTCTTCCATCTTCAGCACGCCCAGCGGGCGGCAGCGCACGACGACGCCGGGCTGCAGCGGGAACGGCGTGATCACCAGCACGTCGAGCGGGTCGCCGTCGTCGGCCAGCGACTTCGGCACGTAGCCGTAGTTGCACGGGTAATGCATCGACGTGCCGATGAAGCGATCGACGAACACCGCGCCGGTCTCCTTGTCGACCTCGTACTTGATCGGGTCCGCGTGCGCGGGGATTTCGATGATGACGTTGAACTCATCGGGAACGTTGCGGCCGGCGGGTACGTTGTCGAGGCTCATGACGATGGTCCTGTAGGGAGACGCGATTCTACTGACCGCGGGTCGCGTGCCGCGAACGGGTTTGAGCGAGCCCCGGTTTGCTCAATAATCGGGTGACAGGGACACACGGAGACGCGCCATGGAAGGCGGCTGGACCGCGACCAACGGGTCGCACCATTTCATCGACAACCGCTGGGTCGCGTCGGCGACCGGGCAGGCGATCGACGTGGTCGATCCCTCCGACGGCAAGCCGTTCGCGAAGATCGCGCGAGGCACCGCCGCGGACATCGACGCGGCCGTGACGGCGGCCCGCCGCGCCGTCGGCGACGCGCTCGACGGGCCGTGGGGCCGCATGACCGCCACCGAGCGCGGGCGGCTGCTGATGAAACTGGCGCAGGCCGTCGCCGCCCGTCACGAGGAACTCGCGCAGTTCGAGTCGCGCACGACCGGCAAGCCGCTGAAGCAGGGGCGGGCCGATGCGACCGCCATCGCGCGCTATTTCGAGTACTACGCCGGCGCGGCCGACAAGCTGCACGGCGAGACCATCCCGTACCAGGCCGGCATGACGGTGCTCACGATCCGCGAGCCGCACGGCGTGACCGGGCACATCGTGCCGTGGAACTACCCGATGCAGATCTTCGGCCGCAGCGTCGGCGCCGCCCTCGCGGCAGGCAACGCCTGCGTGGTGAAGCCTGCCGAGGACGCATGCCTGTCGCTGCTGCGCGTCGCCGAACTCGCGGCCGAGGTCGGCTTTCCGGACGGCGCGCTGAACATCGTCACGGGCTACGGGCCAGAGGCCGGCGCGGCGCTGTCCGCGCATCCCGGCATCGATCACATCTCGTTCACCGGCTCGCCGCTGACCGGCACCGCGGTTGCGCAGGCGGCCGCGAAGCACCACTGCCCGGTCACGCTCGAGCTCGGCGGCAAGTCGCCGCAGATCGTCTTCGACGACGCGAGCCTCGAAGACGTGGCCCCGGTCGTGCTGAATGCCATCGTGCAGAACGCCGGGCAGACCTGCTCAGCGGGCAGCCGCCTGCTCGTTCACCGGCCCGTCTACGAGGCACTCGTCGAGCGCGTCGGCAAGGCCATGTCGGCGCTGCGCGTGGGTCCCGCCCTCGCCGACCTCGACGTCGGCCCGCTGATCCGCCAGAACCAGCTGCAGCGCGTCTGGGACTTCCTGAGCCAGGCGCAACGCGACGGCATCCCGATGGCGGCCCAGGGTCACGTCGACGAAGACGCCCCGCAGACCGGCTTCTACCAGGCGCCGACCCTGTTGCGCGACGTGCCGGCGAGCCATCCGCTCGCGCAGGACGAGATCTTCGGCCCGGTGCTCGTCGCCATGCCGTTCGAGAGCGAGGAGCAGGCCATCGCGCTCGCCAACGGCACGCACTTCGGCCTGGTCGCGGGCGTCTGGACGCGCGACGGCGCGCGGCAGATGCGGATGGCGCGCAGGCTGCGTTCCGGCCAGGTGTTCATCAACAACTACGGCGCGGGCGGAGGTGTCGAGTTGCCGTTCGGCGGCGTGAAGTCGAGCGGCTACGGACGCGAGAAGGGCTTCGAGGCGCTGCTCGGCTTCACCACGCTGAAGACGATCGCGATCAGGCACGGATAGTCGATGTCTGCGGCGGGCGGTGCGCCTGATCAGCGCGCGCCCGACGACAACCGCAATCCGACGCGGTGCACGACGCCGTGGCCGGCCTGCCGCACCGTCAGCGTCAGGCCGCTCACGTCGAGGACATCGCCCGCTGCGGCGCGGCGGTGCAGGCGGCGCGACACGAATTCGGTGAGCTTCGTCGCGGGATCGGCATCCGCCGGCAGCGTCGCGCCGTAATACTCGAACAGGTCGCCAACCGACGCGGACGGATCGAGCGTCAGCTCGCCGACCGCTGCCGGCGGACCGAACAGGACTTCCAGTTCCGGCAGCGCCGCCTCGGTGGCGACAACGGTGACGAGGTCGCCCACCCGCAACCGCTCGACCGCGACGATGCGATCGTCGCGGCACACCTCGACCAGGCCGACCTCCTCGGGCCACTCGATGACCGCCAGCGGCCCCATCGTCGCCTGCGAAGCCTCGGCCACGCGGAACTGCACCACCTCGCGCGGCGGCTCGCCGCCTTCGAGCGTGGCGCTCGACAGCGCGACCGATCCCGGCGGACGCTGCACGCCCGCGAGACGCGCCGCCGCGCCCAGCGTGCTTCCCTGCAGCAGCAGCGACATCAGCGTGATCAGGAACGCGATGTGGAACAGCACCGAGGCCTGCGGCAGCCCGGCGAGCAGCGGGAACAACGCGAGCACGATCGGCACCGCGCCGCGCATGCCGACCCAGCCGATGAAGGCGACTTCCCTGCGCGGATAGCGGAAGGGCAGCAGGCAGATCGCGGCGGCGAGCGGACGCGCGACCAGCATCAACGCCAGCACGACGACCAGCACCTTGCCGGTCACGACCGTCAGGAGTTCGGCGACGTCGGTGATCACGCCCAGCAGCAGGAACATCGCGGCCTGCGCGAGCCAGGCGAAGCCGTCGCTGACCCGAAGCACGTCGACGGTCACGTGGCGCCGCTGGTTGGCGACGATCATGCCGGCCAGGTAGATCGCCAGGAAGCCGCTGCCGCCCAGCACGCTCGCCACCGCGAACACGCCGAGGCCGCCCGACTGGATCAACAGCACGTAGAGTCCCTCGCCCAGCCGGATGCGCGCCACCACGCGGCCGAGCAAGTGACCCAGCGCCCATCCCACGGCGAGGCCGACCAGCAGTTGCTGCGCGAACATCGGGGCGATCGTCGCGAAACCGCTGCCCGGCACGCGGATCAGTTCGATCATCGCGACGGTCAGGAAGACCGCCATCGGATCGTTCAGGCCGGACTCCACCTCGAGCGTCGCCTCGACGCGCTCGTTGAGTCGCAGCCCCCCGCCCCCGAGCAGCGCGAACACCGCCGCGGCGTCGGTCGATCCGACGATCGCCCCGAGCAGCAGTCCGTACCGCCAGTCGAGCCCGAGCAGCGCGACCGCGATCGCGCCGACGGCCGACGCGGTGATGAAGACGCCGAATGTGGCCAGCGTCAGCGCGGGCCCCGCGACCATCCGCAGGGTGCCGAACCGCGTACGCAGCCCGCCGTCGAGCAGGATGATGGCGAGGGCCAGGTTGCCGATCAGCGCCGCGGTCGAGACCGGAATGTCGACGACCGGTGCGCCGGGCAGCTCGGTCGCGACGAGTCCGACGGCCAGGAAGACCAGCAGCGACGGCACGCCGAGCCGCTGCGATACGGCCGTCAGCGCGATCGCACCGAACAGCAGCAGCGACGCGACGAGCAGGACCTGGCTGATTTCCTCCATGCCCCGATTTCACCACGGTCGCCGCGGGGCCCGACTTTGGCGTGACCCGCGGCCCTGTCCGGCCGCATGCACGACCCGAGGACGGCGCCTGTTCTCGGCTAAGCTCGCGCGGTTCCTCTCCGGCACTGAGTCCCATGTTCGAGCGTGTGTTCGTCGGCCTGAATCGCTGGTTGCTCATCGTGCTGCTGGCCGCCATGGTGGTCATCGTGTTCGCCAACGTGGTCATGCGGTACCTGATCGGCACCTCGGTGATCTGGTCCGAAGAGGTGGCGCGGCACCTGATGATCTGGATGACTTTTGTGGGCAGCGGCCTCGCGCTGCGAACGGGAGCCCAGCTCGGCATCGACTCGCTGCAGAACGCGCTGCCGCCGCGCGGCGCGCGCTGGCTGCGCATCGCGCTCGCGGCCGGCATGCTGGCGCTGTTCGTCCTGCTGGCGTGGTACGGCGTCGACTACGCGCTGCGCACGCGATTCCAGATCAGCGCGGCGCTCGGCATCTCGATGATCTACGTCTACGTCGGCATGCCCGTCGGCTGCGCCCTCATGGCGATCCACCTGCTGCTGATCCTGCGGCAGTACGTCGCAAGGGGAGAATTCGTGACCGACGACGGCGTCAGCCACGACAGCGCGGCGGCGCTGTAGGAGCGGGCGATGACGATGTCCCTCCTGCTGTTCGTCTTCACGGTCGTGCTGCTCACGGTCGGCTTCCCGGTCGGCTTTGCGCTGGCCGGCGCCACGCTCGCGGCGGTCGGGCTCGGCAGCGACTTCCCGCTGGTGGTGGTGCTGAAGGAGATGTTCGTCGGCATCGACAGTTTCGCGCTGCTCGCCGTGCCTTTCTTCATCCTCGCTGCCGAACTGATGAGCGGCGGCTCGCTGACCGAGGTGCTGCTGCGCTTCGCGAGCCAGTTCGTCGGGCACCTGCGCGGGGGACTGGGGCACGCCAACGTCCTGTCGCTGACCATGTTCTCGGGCATCAGCGGCTCGGCCCTCGCCGACGCCGCCGGGCCGGGCGCGATGCTCGTCAGGATGATGGAGCGCGCGGGCTACGACCGCGGCTACGCGGCGGCGCTGACGGCGTCGACGGCGATCATCGGCCCGATCATCCCGCCGTCGATCATCATGATCATCTATGCGCTGCAGGACGACACGGTGACTCCGCTCGGCCTGTTCATGGCGGGCATCATCCCCGGCCTCGTCATCGCGGGAGCGATGATGATCACCAACCAGGTCATCTGCCTGCGCCGTGGCTACAAGTCCGACATTCCCCGCCCGAACCTGCGCGAGATCATCGTCAACTCGGTGAAGGCCGTGCCCGCCCTGCTGCTGCCGGTCATCATCCTCGGCGGCATGCGCGGTGGCATGTTCACGCCGACCGAAGCCTCGGTAGTGGCAGTCGTCTACGCGCTTCTGGTCGGCAAGTACGTGTACCGCACGCTGCAGTGGAAGATGGTTCCCGTGCTGCTGTCGCGTACGGCGATCCTGACGTCGTCGGTCCTGATCATCGTCGCCGCCAGCAATGCCTTCGCGTGGGTCCTGACAACCGAGAACGTGCCCCAGGCGATGTCGGAGTGGATCGCGCACCTCGGCCTGGGACCGATCGCGCTGTTGCTGCTGGTCAACGCGTTCCTGCTCGTGTTCGGGATCTTCATCGAGCCGCTGCCCGGCGTGATGGTGCTCGTGCCCATTCTCGCCCCGGTGGCGCACGCCGCCGGCATCGACCCGATCCACTTCGCGATGGTGGTGATCTACAACCTGACGCTCGGGATGATCACGCCGCCCGTTGGCGGCCTGCTCTTCGTGACGTCCGCGGTGACGCGGGTGCCCCTCCCGCAACTGTCGCGCGAACTGGGTCCATTCATGCTGGCGCACATCGTGGTGCTGCTGCTGATCACGATGGTGCCCGCCTTCTCGACCTGGCTGCCATCGATCAGCGGCCTGGCGGTGAAGTAGCCGCGCCTCGCCTCAGACAGCGATCAGCACCGCTGACGTTCCAAGTCCAACCCCTGTCGCGGCGAGCAAGAGCACGTCGTGCCGGTGTTCACGGTCCCGCCACGACTGGAAGGCAGCGGCCAGTGAGACCAGGCCGATGCCGGCGAGCAGGAGCGCGTTGATATCCATGTCGGTCTTCCGTGTTTTCCGCTTTGTGAGCGCCGGATGCTACGGAAACGACGACCGGGGACCAATCAGGGACTTCCACGAGCGCGAAACAAGAAGGGCGCGGGGAAACCCGCGCCCTCTGCCCTGCGTTCGCTGAGCGTTACTTGAAGTCCTGGATGCGCTTGATGTTCTCGGCGCCGTACTTCTTCGCGAACTCGCTCCACACCGGCGTCATCGCGGTGCGGAAAGCCTGGCCGTCGACGTTGGTCACGACTTCCATGCCCTCGCTCCTGAGTTGCGCGATGCCGGCATTCTCGTCGTCGTTGACCTTCTTGCGCTGGGCGGCGGAACCGACCTTGGCCGCTTCGCGGAAGTTCGTCTTGTCGGCTTCCGAGAGGCTGTTCCAGAGTTTGGGCGACATCAGCAGCAGCGACGGCGAGTACACGTGACCGGTCAGCGACAGGTGCTTTTGCACCTGCGAAAACTTGGACGACAGGATCACGGGAATCGGGTTCTCCTGGCCGTCCACCACGCCTTGCTGCAGCGACGTGAAGAGTTCGGAGAACGCCATCGGCGTCGGCTGCACGCCGATCGACTGGAAGGCCTGGATGTGGACCGGGTTCTGCATCGTGCGCACCTTCAGCCCCTTGACGTCGTCCGGCTTCACGACGGCGCGGCGGCTGTTCGTCAAGTGACGGAAGCCGTTCTCGGTCCACGCGAGCGCGATGATGCCCTTGGACGGGAACTTCGCGAGGATCTCCTGGCCGATCGGGCCGTCGAGCACGCGACGCGCGTGGTCGTAGTCGCGGAACAGGAACGGAATGTCGACGATGCCGACTTCCGGCACGAAGTTCGATACCGGGCCGGTCGACGTGTTCGTCACGTCGAGCGTGCCGAGTTGCACCGCTTCGACGCTCGCGCGCTCATCGTTCGCGCCGGCCTGGATCTGGCACTTGAAGCGCCCAGTCGTGCGCTTCTCGAGATCCGCGCAGAAGGCCTGTGAGCCAACGCCGTAGTGCGAGGTCGCCGGAGTCGGATGCGACACCCGCACGGTGGTCTGCGCACTCGCCAGCGTCGTGAAGGTGCCGGCGAGCACGAGGGCCGCGGACACTGACGAAACTCGCTTCAAATTCATTGCTGCGTCTCCCTGGGTCTTGTCTGGAAAGTCGAGTCCGGCACGGCCGGATCGGGTCCGCAAGTATGCGGTTCGGAAACCGCGTGTCAAGCGAAGCTAGTGAGTGACATCCCGCATGCCCGCGCGCAGGACGGCCATCGCGCTGTCGGTGGACGCCGACGGCAGGTTCGCGAAGCCGAGCGCTGCCTCGCGGTACTGCCGCGCCGCCTCGGCCTCCTCGCCCACGGTCTCCGCGAGCCGCGCGAGCGCGAGGAACGTCGACGGGTGACTCGCCTCCGTGAGGCTGTCCTGGAGGTAACCCTTCGACTTGCCCCACAACTGCTCGCGCAGGCAGATCATTCCCGCCGTGCGCAGCAGGGCCGCACGGATCGGGCCGCGCGGCGGCGCCTGCGCCAGCCACGCCTCCGCGCGCTCCAGCTGGCTGCGTGCGGGGAAGGCCTGCGCCCGTGCGTATTCGTCGAGCAGCCGCTCCGCCATGTCGTCCCACGCGGCCGGCGACTTGCCGAGGGCGGTCTCGATGATCTCGGCGGCGAGGTGGCCGCGCCCCGCTACGTTCAGCAAGCGCGCGCCTTCCAGCGCGATCTCGGGCATCTCGCGATCCGCCTGTGGCAGGCGGCGCCACGAAGCTTCGAGCGCGGCGGGATCGTGGCGCTGCGCCAGCATCAACTCCCGGTAGATCGCGTGCTTCAGCTTGCGGGCGAGGACCGGATGCAGCGCGTTGCGCTTCTCGAGCAGGCGCACCGCCTTCAGCGCGTCGTCCCAGCGGCCGGATTGCAGGTTGGCGTTGAGCGCGATCCGCGTGGCGTGGATGTGGCGCGCGCCGGCGCCCTGGAGACGGTCGATGGCGTCGAGCGCCGAGTCGTTCTCGCGTTGCTCGGTCCACATTTCCGCGCTGGTCACGAGACGCGCGGTCTGCATCGCCTTGTCGCTCTCGGCCCGGTGCAGCCACTCGTCGCGCCGCTCGAACTCCTGCATCCGGTGCGCGGCGCGGGCGCCGATCAGCGCCGCCACGCCGGCGGTCGTGTCGGACGACTGCGCCGAGCGCGCGGCCTTCTCGGCCCGCGCAAAGCGCCCTTCGAGCAGGCTCCTCACGGCCTCGACCAGCGCCTGCTGGCCGCCGATTTCCTCGCGGCGGGCGCGGTACAGCCTCACCTGCTCCGGAAAGTCCACCACCTTCTGGATCGCGCGGGCCGCCCAGTACACGACGGCGAGCAGGACCACCAAGGCGACGATGAACAGGTTCAGCGAAACGTCGATGCGGTACGGATGGACCAGGAACGCGACGTTGCCGGCGTTGATCTGCAGGATCAGCGCGACCACCGCCGCCAGCACCGCGAGCAGCAACGCCGACATCAGCCAGCGCATCGCTATCGGCCCGGGGCGGTTCGCACGGCGCGCACCGCGGACACGCTGTCGTTGACGTTCGGCGTTTCGACCGAAAGCGGCGCCGAGGCGAGTTGCTTCATCGATGCGAGCGCCGCCGCGGTGTCGCGCTGGCGCGCGTCGAAGTAACGGTTCACGAGCGTCTGGGCCTCGGTGAGGTCAGCGCGGTACAGGCGGTCGTTGCGCGCGAGCAGCGCCTGGCGCGCGTTGAGCAGCCGCAACCGCAGCTGCTGGCGAACGAGCGCCTGCTGTTGCTGCCCCAGCAGCATCGCGTCGGGCGCGTCGACGGCACGGATGCGGATCAGGTCCCGGTACTCGCCGAGCTCACGCTGGATCGCCTCCCACGAGCGCTCCCACCACTCGACCTGGCGCGGCGGCTGCGGAGCCTGGCGGGACGTTCCCGCCGCGGGCGCCGTCGGATTCGCGTCCGCGAGCAGCGGCCAGTTCTCCGAGCTCGTCATGAGCTGGTCGATCTTCAGCGCGATGCCGGTGATGTCGACAGTCGGCGCGGCCCTGAGCCGCTCGATGTCGCGTGCCAGCACGCGCCGCAGCGGCAGGAAGCGTGGCGACTCGAGACGGGCCAGGCGCGTGTCGGCGGTCTGCAGCGCGGCCAGCGCGGTGGGCACGTTGCCCGTGAGCTGAAGTTCCTGCGCGCCGAGCGTGATCAGACGCTCCACCTCGACGAGCACGGCTTCGTCACGGCCGCGCGAAAGGTCCGCGTACAACTGCTCGAGCGCCTCGCGCTGGCTCTCGACTTCGGCGAGGCGCGCTTCGAGCACGGCGGACTGCTGTCGCGCCGCGCGCGCCTCCGCGTCGGCGCGCGTGGCGGTCTCGGTGGCGGCGGCCGCAGCCTGCTGCAGCTCCGCCAGGCGGCGCGCCGTCTCGCGCTTCACCGCAGCGAGCTGGGTGTAAGACAACCCGCCGACGGCGACGACGAGCAGCAGGGCGAGCAGCGCCAGCCACGGCACGCCGGCGCGAGCGGTCGGCGCGACGCCAACGGGCTCGACGACCGCGGTTGGCGCGACCGCCGATTCCGGGCTCGTGGTCGGTTCGGTGCTCACGTTGGACGACAGGGCAGCAGTAAAGGGTGCGACGTCACGGTCGCGGCGCGGGCCACCGGAAGGCGGTGATCAACCCTGAATCGATTCTAGCTTGCCGATCACCGCCGAGTCGTCCGCAGCGGCAGCCTCGACATTCGTGAATCCCGCCGCGTGCAGCCTCTGCGCCACACGCGGATGGGTGGCGATGACGAGGCCGCGTTGCAGCCACTCGGCGGCACCCTCGACCCGCTGCACCTGCTCCAGGATCGCGCCGACCGCTTCGGCACTGCTGACGATCGTGATCGGGAGGACGCCGCCGCTCATCCACCCGAGCAACCGGCTCCGCTCGCCCTCCGGCAGGGCATGCGGTGAACGGTCGTAGACCGCCAGCGCATCCACCTCGGCATCGGCCGAACGGAACTGGTCGATGATCCAGTTGCGCCCGGTGGCCGCGCGCAGCACCAGCACGCGACGCGCCCGCCGTCCCGTCGCACACCACGCACGCCAGAAACCCTCGGAGCCGGACTCGTCGCCGTCGTCCGGCGCCACGATGACCGCGGCACCGCCACCCGGCAGCTCGGCGGCCGCGGCGTCGCGCGTGCTCGCGCCGACCGCGCCGATCACGGTCGATGCCGGCCAGTCCGCGGCCAGGCGCTCCGCGGTCGCGTGGACGGCGTTCGGGCTGACGAACAGCGCGAGGTCGTAGTCGGCCAGGTGGTCGAGCGCCCGTCGCACCGCCGCCTCGTTCGCGGGCGGCGCAATGTCGAACGCAGGCCACCAGGCGACCTCGCAGCCGCGGCGTCGAAGCGCCGCCACCAGCCGCCGGCCGGGCTCGGCCGGACGGGTGACGATGACCGGAGCGCGCATCGGCCGGGCCGGATCAGGCGGTGCCGAGCAGCCGCAGCGCGCCGTCGGCCTTCAGGCGCGCGACCGCCTCCGCCGCGATCGCATCCGCGTCGGTCATCGGTCCACGGATCTCGGTCTCGACGAACTCGCCGGTGGCCGCGTTGCCGACCAGGGCGCGCAGGCGCAGGTCGCTGCCTTCGACTTCGGCATACGCCGCCAGCGGCACCTGGCAACTGCCGCCCAGCCCGCGCGACACGCCGCGCTCGGCGGCCGTCGCCGCGCGCGTCGACGGGTCGTCGAGCGGCGCGAGCAGCGACCGGACGGTGGGATGCGCGCGCAGCACCTCGATGCCGAGCGCGCCTTGCCCCGGCGCCGGCAACGACACCGTGGTCGGAATGATCTGGCGGATGCGACCGGCCAGGCCGAGCCGCTTCAGCCCGGCCGCGGCCATCACGAGCGCGTCGAATTCGGCGCGGTCGAGCTTCGCCAGACGGGTGCCAACGTTGCCACGGATCGACTGGATGGACAGGTGCGCAAAGCGCGCGCGCAGCATCAGTTCGCGACGCAGGCTCGAGGTGCCGATGCGGGCGCCCGCCGGCATTTCCTCCAGCGTCGCGTAGCGAGTGGACACGACGCAGTCGCGCGGATCCTCGCGGGTCATCACCGCCGCGAGTTCGAACTCCGGCGGCAGTTCCATCGGCACGTCCTTCAGCGAGTGGACGGCGAGGTCCGCGCGGCCTTCGAGGAGCGCGACCTCGAGTTCCTTGACGAACAGGCCCTTGCCGCCGACCTTCGACAGCGTGCGATCGAGGATCTGGTCGCCGCGCGTGGTCATGCCGAGCAGTTCGACCTCGGCGCCCTGCTGGCGCAAAAGAGCCTGGACGTGCTCGGCCTGCCACAGCGCCAGCGGGCTCTCGCGGGTCGCGATGACGACCCGTTGCGGTGCGTTCATGTGATCGCTTCCGATGCGTCTAGGCGGCGAAGTCTACCGGGGGCGGCTGTCTCGACTCTTGATGTTCCCGGGGGGTGCCGCGCGCCAGCTGCGGCGGGCGGGGTGCGCCAGGCGCTCCTCCGGGGTGGTCGGCGCTGACGCGCCGACTTCGCTGTGCTGCTCGGCGAGGGGCGTGCCGCCTGACTCGCTTCGTTCGCTGCGCTCACTGCGCTCGGACAGGAGGCGGCAAGTTTGATGACGAGCGCGCTGGCGCGCGCCGCCCCTCTCCTGCGCTGCTCGCCACCCCGGAAAGTCGCACCTGGCGCACCCCGCCCGCCGCAGTTCCGATGCGACCGTGCCAAGTTCGACAAGAGGAAAGCAGGCGCGAGCGCCGGCACGCGTGCTGCAGCAGAAGGGCGCGCGGCCGCGCGCGAGCGAGGCTAGACCCTGGCGGCGGCCTTGACCGTCGGCCACTGCCGACGACTGACCGGAAGACGCTCCGCGACTTCCTTCAGGAGCACTTCCCAGTGTCCCTCGGACGCTTCGCCGTCGTCGTCCACGGTGCCGCGGACGCGCTGGAAGCCGAGGATGGCGTTGCGCGCGACGAGCGCGTTGCGGTGAATGCGGACGAAGCGATCGCCGAACTCCGCTTCGAGCGAGGTCAGCGACTCCTCGGTGAGGTATTCGCGCGTCGGCGTCTTGATCGTGACGTACTTCAGTTCGGCGCGGAGGTAGACGATCTCCTCCACCGCCACGAGGAGCATGCGGCCGCGTTCGGACACGGTCAGGTGCGACCGCACCGCGCCGATGGTCTTGGCCAGTTCCTCGATCCGGGGCTCGTTGGTCCGGAAGCGTTCGGCGCGCGCGAGGGCGGCCACGAGACGTTCTGCGCGTACAGGTTTCATCAGGTAGTCGAGCGCCTGCACCTCGAAGGCTTCGAGCGCGTGTTCGTCATAGGCCGTCACGAAGATCACGGCGGGAGGGTTCTGTCGTTGCGCCAGGTGGCGCGCCACCTCGATGCCGTTCATGTCGGGCATGTTGACGTCGAGCAGCACGACGTCGGGTCGCAACCGGTCCGCCTCCTCGAGGCCGCGAATCCCGCCTTCGGCCTCCCCGATGAGCTGCAACGACACCTGCTGCGAGCAGTCGCGCAGAACCTGGCCGAGGCGCGCCCGGGCCGGAGGTTCGTCGTCGACGATCATCACATTCAGCATCGTTGCTCCATCTCAGCTGCGCCGTTCGACCGGCAGAGTCATCGTCAACTCGAACCGGTCACGGTGCATCCGGGTCTCCACCTTGGCCTCGAGGTCGTAGATCAGCGCCAGGCGGCCCCTGATGTTGGCGAGGCCCATCTGGTTGCCCTCCCGCTCCGGTCGATCCGGGGCGATCGGGTTGCTGACGAAGATCTCCAGCGTGAATCCATGCTGGCGAACGCGCACCACGATGTCGGCATTGCCGGCTAGCTTCTCCGCGCCGTACCGGATCGCGTTCTCGATGACCGGTTGCAGGAGTAACTGTGGCACCTTTGCCCGGGGGTGGTATGCCCCGATTTGCCAGTCGACAGCCAGCCTATTTCCCAACCTCGTCTGCTCGATCTCCACGTAGTTCCGGCAAAGCTCGATTTCCTGCTGCAAAGGCACCAACTTCCGCGTATCGGCCATCACCGCCCGGAACAGCTCGGCGATGCTCTCCAGCATCCGCTCGGCCTTGGCCGGTTCCGTGCGGATCACCGACAGCACCGCATTCAGGCTGTTGAACAGGAAGTGCGGCCGTATGCGCGACTGCAGCGCCTGGTACTTCGCCTCGGCCACGGCCGGAGAGAACGCGCGCTCGCGCAGCTCGTAGTAGTGCTGGAACCCGGCGCCGAGCACGAAGGCGGCCGCGAAGTGAGCCGGGGCCGCCCACGCCCCGCCCGGGGCGGAAAAGAGGAGCGCGAGGGCGGCGGCGACGAGTCCGGGGATGAGCCAGGCGATCGCGCGCTGGACCGCCATGCCGAAGTCCGGCAGCGCGCGGCGCGCCGCGCACCAGAGCATCAGCGTCCCGAGCGTGCCTGGCACGGCGAACGACATCGCGTGCAGGAGGGAATCGACCGCCTCGTTCGCCGAAGCCGAGGCGCCGAGCGCCGCGCAGGCCGCCAGGGCGAACACGAAGCTGATCGCGCGCAGCAGGACGCCCAGGTTGCAGCCGTCCGGAATCACGCGCCTTGGCGTCGGCACCGCGGTCTCGTCTCGCGCCAGCGGTCCCTTCAGTGCGGGTGGCGATGTCTTCAAACCTATAATCCCCGCAAACGACAACCACACGGCGCCAGCCAAGGTCTCTCGAGAGCGCCGACCCTCGAATCGATTATGTCAGAGCACCCTGCGCAACCCGCGAATCCGCTGGCTTCGAAAAGCAGTGCTTGGTCGGGTCGATTCGACGAACCGGTGGCCGATTTCGTGCTGCGTTACACCGCGTCGGTCGGGTTCGACCGCCGGCTTGCGTTCGCCGACATCGAAGGGTCGCTGGCCCACGCCGCGATGCTCGCGCGGGCCGGCATCATCTCGGCGGCGGACCTCGCCGACATCGAACGCGGACTGAAGCAGGTCCGCGGCGAGATCGAGCAGGGAACGTTCGAATGGCGCCTCGACCTCGAGGACGTGCACCTGAACATCGAGAAGCGGCTGACCGACCTCGTCGGCGACGCCGGCAAGCGCCTTCACACCGGGCGTTCGCGCAACGACCAGGTCGCCACCGACCTCCGGCTGTGGTTGCGCGGCGAGCTGGACGGCATCGTCGAACTGTTGAGACGCGTGCAGGCGGCGCTGGTCGAGCAGGCCTCGCGCCACGCCGCGACGGTGATGCCCGGATTCACGCACCTGCAGGTGGCACAGCCCGTGACCTTCGGCCACCATCTGCTCGCGTACGTCGAGATGTTCGAACGCGATCGCGAACGCTTCGTCGACGCGCGCCGGCGGATCAACCGGCTGCCGCTCGGCGCGGCGGCGCTGGCGGGAACGACGTTCCCGATCGACCGCGCCTTCGTCGCGGAGCGGCTCGGGTTCGAGGCCGTGGCCGCCAATTCGCTCGATGCCGTCAGCGACCGCGACTTCGCCATCGAGTTCTGCGCGGCGGCGGCGATCGCGATGATGCACGTGTCGCGCCTGTCCGAGGAACTGGTGCTGTGGATGAGCCAGCGGTACGGCTTCGTGCGACTGCCCGACCGGTTCACGACCGGCTCGTCGATCATGCCGCAGAAGAAGAATCCCGATGTCGCCGAACTCGCGCGGGGCAAGACAGGCCGCGTGTACGGCAGCCTGACCGCGCTGCTCACTCTGATGAAGGGCCAGCCGCTCGCCTACAACAAGGACAACCAGGAAGACAAGGAACCGGTGTTCGACGCGGTCGACACGCTGGCGGACACGCTGCGTGCGTTCGCCGAGATGCTGCCCGGCCTCGAAGTGAACGCCGCCGCGATGGAACAGGCGGCCAACGAGGGCTACTCGACGGCGACCGACCTCGCCGACTACCTGGTGCGCAAGGGCGTGGCCTTCCGCGATGCGCACGAGGCAGTCGCCCGCGCGGTGCGCCTCGCCGTGGAACGCGGCTGCGCGCTCGACGCCCTGCCCCTCGCCGACCTGCAGCGTCTCGCTCCGCAGGTCGGCGACGACGTGCGGGCCGCGCTGACGACCGCCGGTTCGCTCGCCGCGCGCGATCACGTGGGCGGCACGGCGCCCGCCCAGGTGCGGGCGCAGGTCGCGCAGTGGCGCGCTCGTCTCGCGAATTCCTGAGAATCCCGCAAAGCGAAAGCTAGAATGCGGGCGCCCCGCCGAGCCATGGTGACCTGAGGCGCGGCGCCATCAGGGAGGACCTCATGCAGTTCCTGCTCCGCCTGTCACGCGGAATGGACACGATCAGCGAATGGGTCGGGCGCATCCTGATCTGGGCGCTCTTCTCCACGGTCATCGTCAGCACCACCAACGCCGTCGTTCGCAAGGTGTTCAGCATCGGATCGAACGCCTGGCTGGAAGTGCAGTGGTACCTGTTCGCGGCGGTGTTCCTGCTGGGCGCCGGCTACGCCTTCCTGCACAACGCGCACGTCCGCATCGACTTCATCTCGAGCCGCCTGAGCGCGCGGACCCGCAACATCATCGACATCGTCGGCATCGTCGCGTTCCTGGCGCCGCTCGCCTGGATCCTGCTGCAACTGTCGTGGCCGTTGTTCGTGAAGGCATGGCAGTCCGGCGAAATGTCGCAGAACGCCGGCGGCCTGATCCGCTGGCCGGTGCTGGCGCTGTTGCCTCTCGGCATGGTGCTGCTGCTGGCCCAGGCCGCGTCCGAACTGGTCAAGCGCGTTGCGTTCCTCAAGGGACTGATTCCCGACCCGCTGGCGCATCCCGAGACGCCTGAGTCGCAGGCGGCCCTCCTCGAGGAACCCACGGAGGCGGCGCGCAAATGACCCAGTTCATCGCCACGAACTTCGTGCCCTTGCTGTTCGGCGGGCTGCTGGTGTTCCTTCTGACCGGCTTCCCGGTCGCCTTCTCGCTGGCGGCCACCGGCCTGGCATTCGGCTTCATCGGGATGGAGATCGGCCTGTTCCCAGCGACGCTGTTCCAGGCGCTGCCGCTGCGCGTCCAGGGGATCATGCAGAACGACACGCTGCTCGCGGTGCCGTTCTTCACGCTGATGGGCATCATCCTCGAGAAGAGCGGCATGGCGGAGGACCTGCTCGAGACGGTCGGCCAGGTCTTCGGGCCGATCCGCGGCGGCCTGGCGCTGGCGGTGATCTTCGTCGGCGCCCTGCTCGCCGCGACGACCGGCGTCGTGGCGGCCGCGGTGATCTCGATGGGCCTGATCTCGCTGCCGATCATGCTGCGCTACGGCTACAACCGGACCTTGGCCACCGGCGTGATCACCGCCTCGGGCACGCTGGCGCAGGCCATCCCGCCGTCGCTCGTGCTGATCGTGCTCGCCGACCAGCTCGGCCGCTCGGTCGGCGACATGTATTCGGCCGCGATCGTGCCGGCACTGCTGCTGGTCGCGTGCTACGCGATCTACGTGGTCATCATGTCGATCATCAAGCCTTCGTGGGCGCCGGCGCTGCCCGCCGAGGCGCGCATCTATCGCGAGGCAAACGGGGCGAGCGGGCACAAATCCTTGCTGGTCCTGCTCGCCATCGCCACCGCGGCCGGCTTCGCGTGGGCGCAGGTGCACGAAAGCGTGATCAATCCGCTGGTGGAGCGCCAGCTGCCGGCGCCCGGCGACGAAGTGCTGATCATGTCGATGACGATCGCCTCGTTCACGGCGCTCGGCCTCGCGCTGCTCAACCGGCTGTTCCGCCTGAACCTCATGTCCAAGCTGTCGGAGCGCGTGACCTTCGTGCTGATCCCGCCGCTCGTGCTGATCTTCCTCGTCCTCGGCACGATCTTCCTCGGCGTGGCCACGCCCACGGAAGGCGGCGCGATGGGCGCCGTCGGCGCGCTGCTGATGGCGGTCGCCAACCGCCGCCTGTCGATGTCGCTGCTGAAGCAGGCGCTGGTGAACACGACGCGGCTGTCGTGCTTCGTGATGTTCATCCTGATCGGCTCGACGGTGTTCAGCTTCACGTTCAACGCGGCCGAAGGCCACATCTTCGTCGAGTCGCTGTTCAAGGACATGCCGGGCGGGGCGCTCGGGTTCCTCATCATCGTCAACGTCCTGATCTTCATCCTCGGCTGCTTCATCGACTTCTTCGAGATCGCGTTCATCGTGATCCCGCTGCTGGCGCCGGTCGCGGACAAGATCCTTCCTGAACTGCTGCCGGCCGGCACCCAGGCGCACTGGGCGCTGATCTGGTTCGGCGTCATCGTCGCGATGAACCTGCAGACGTCCTTCCTCACGCCACCGTTCGGCTTCGCATTGTTCTACCTGCGCAGCGTCGCGCCGCGGAACGACTATCCGGATCGCGTCACCGGCCGGAAGATCGCGGCCGTGTCGACGACCGAGATCTACAAGGGGGGCATCGCGTTCATCGCCATCCAGCTCTTCATGGTCGTGATGGTCATCGCGTTCCCCGGCATGGTCATTGACGCCAGCCAGACGGCCCCGGTCGACCTCGACAAGATTCAGTTCGAAGCCGAGCCACGCGGATACGGCGAACAACCTCCTCCCGTGCCCGGAGCGGAACCGCCGGCCGGCGGCACGAAGGCCCCGGAGCCCGACGCAACGGGCGTTCCAGCCCCAGCGAACGAGCCGGCACAGGAGGATCCGATGGAAGCCGTGCGGCGCGCCCTGCAGAGCGACGCCGCCAAGAAGTAGCGCGGAGCGCCGGACCAAAAGAAACGGGCCGCATGTGCGGCCCGTCCTTCTGCTGCGATGGCGCCTAGAGCTTCTGCGACTGCATGAAGTCGTCGAACGACGCTTCCGCGAAGCGGAACCACAGGTTCTGGTCGCGCCGGAACCCGATGTAGTCGTCGTAGACCTTCTTCCACGTCGGGTTCTTGGCGCTGATCTCGGCGTAGACCTCGTTGGAGATCTTGAAGGCGGCGTCCATCACGTCCTTCGGGAAGCGGTGCAGCTTGGTGCCCTGCGCGACCAGTTGCTTCAACGCCCCCGGGTTGCGCGCGTCGTACTTCGCCTGCAGGTCGACCCCAGCGTACGCCGCGGCCGCCTCGACGATCGCCTTGTAGTCTGCGGGCAGGGCCTCCCACGACTTGCTGTTGATGTACAGCGACAGCTGCGGCCCGCCTTCCCACCAGCCGGGGTAGTAGTAGTTCGGCGCGACCTTGTTGAAGCCCAGCTTCAGGTCGTCGTACGGGCCGACCCACTCGGCCGCGTCGATCGTGCCCTTCTCCAGCGCCGTGTAGATCTCGCCGCCCGGCAGGGTCTGCGGAACCACTCCCAGCCGCGTGCAGACCACGCCCGCCAGGTTGGAAATCCGCATCTTCAGGCCCTTCATGTCGGCGACGGACTTGATCTCCTTGCGGTACCAGCCGCCCATCTGCGCGCCGGTGTTGCCCATCGGGAAGTTGACGATGTTGTACTTGGCGTAGAACTCGCGCAGCAGCTTCATGCCGTTGCCCTCGTACATCCACGCCGCCATCTGCCGCGCGTTCAGGCCGAACGGAATCGCGCAGTCGATCGAGAACGTCTCGTCCTTGCCGAAGAAGTAGTACGGCGCGGTGTGCGCGCACTCGACGGTGCCGTTCTGCACGGCGTCGACCACGCCGAAGGGCGGCACCAGTTCACCCGCAGCGTGCGCGGTGACCGTGAACTTGCCGCCGGTGGCCGTCGTCACCTGTTTCGCGAAGACTTCCGCCGCGCCGAACAGCGTGTCCAGCGATTTCGGGAAGCTCGATGCGAGGCGCCACCGCACTTGCGCCTGCGCGTGAACCGCCGGCGCCGCGATCGTCGCGACCGCGGCAGCACCGGCTCCAGCCCCTGCCAAAAACTTCCGTCGTTGCATAACGTCTCCTCGTCCCGAGCGGGACTCTTCGTCGTTCAGAAAGGCTGCGGGCCAAGGCTCCCGCGCTTCGGCGCGATTGTAGCGACCAGCCTCGCGCGGGCAAGGAGGCACGTCGGGCGGGGACGCCTCAGGCCCCGCCGACCTTCATGCCCTCGATCAGCACCGAGCCGGCGACCTTGCTGCCACGCACGACCTGGTCCGTGCCGACCCCTGCGATGTTCCTGAACATGTCGCGCAGGTTGCCGGCGATCGTGATCTCCTCGACCGGGTAGCGGATCTCGCCCTTCTCAACCCAGAACCCGCTCGCGCCACGCGAGTAGTCGCCGGTCACGTAATTGACGCCCTGCCCGATCAGGTCCGTGACCAGAAGTCCGGTCCCGAGCCGGCGCAGCATGACCTCGAAGTCGTCTTCGGCCTCGGTGGCCTTCGAGCGCAACTCGAGGTTGTAGGCGCCGCCGGCGTTGCCGGTGGACTTCAGTCCGAGCTTGCGTGCCGAGTACGTCGACAGGAAGTAGCCGTTCAGCACCCCGCCCTGGACGACGTCGCGCTTCATGCCGCGCACGCCTTCCTCGTCGAACGGGCTGGAGCCGGCGCCCTGCGGGATGAACGGATCCTCGTGCAGCGAGACGTGGTCGGCGAAGACCTTCTTGCCGAGCGAGTCGACGAGGAACGACGCCTTGCGGTAGAGCGATCCGCCGCTCGCCGCCTGCACGAAG